>OHBJ01001600.1_pt1 | contig 15591 bp, 17 predicted proteins | sample 1577241 | NCBI WGS metagenome assembly OHBJ01 (sample SAMEA3541594, study PRJEB24748) | human gut metagenome | biome: human gut; feature: human-associated habitat; material: faeces | place: China | collected 2012
GTTCTTCGGCCCGGTCACGCCCGAGGTCCCCGGCTCGATCCTCCAGTTCCATCCCGACGTGACGCTGATCTGCGACGAAGCCGCCGCTTCCAAGTCGCCGCTGTAAGGAGAACGCCATGCAGTATCTTGGCATTGAATTTTCCCTGAAAAACCAGCCCAGGCTGGACGGAAGCTTCATTCCGTTCGGCGTCTGGGAGCGCGCATACCTCAAGGGTGCGGAAAAACCCTTCAAGATCGCCGTCGAGCGCGAGGGCGGCCTTGTTTCGGTGTTTGAAACGAAACTGCGCGGCCCGGAATTTGCCGAGGCCAACTACCGCCATGCCGAGCGCTTTGTGAAGATGCTCCTTTGGAGCGTCGGCGGCTGGAAGGTCACGCTCTGCGGCGACGACGCGCTGGCAAAGCGGATGCAGGACGAATACCGCGAGGGCGGCAAGCGCGAATTTGACGTTGGCTTCATGCAGGACGTCTACGAGCGCCCGTTTGAGATCGTTCTTTCCGACGAGGCGCACTTCCCGCAGGCACATGAGCAGACCAGAAAGGTCGGCGGACATACAAACGGCTGCCGCATCGGCTTTGACGCGGGCGGCTCCGACCGCAAGGTCTCTGCGGTCATCGACGGCAAGACCGTTTATTCCGAGGAGGTCGTCTGGCACCCGAAGACGGAGCCGGACCCCCAGTATCATTTCGACGGCATCGTCGAGGCCTTCCGCACGGCCGCATCCAAAATGCCGCGCGTGGACGGCATCGGCGTTTCCTCCGCCGGTGTGTTTATCGGCAACAGCCCGATGGTCTCCGCCCTGTTCCTGAAGGTCCCGCGCGAGAAGCGCGAGCTTGTCAAGACGATCTATGACCGCGCGGCCAGAGAGATCGGCGATGTGCCGATCGTCGTGGCGAACGACGGCGACGTGACGGCGCTGGCCGGGGCCATGGGCCTGGAGTGCGGCTCCGTTATGGGCATGGCTATGGGTACGTCCGAGGCCGTCGGCTATGTCGACGCCGAGGGCAAGGTGCTCGGCTGGCTCAACGAGCTGGCCTTTGCGCCGGTCGACCTCTTTGAGGACGCCATGGCGGACGAGTGGTCCACGGACATCGGCGTCGGCTGCAAGTATTTCTCGCAGGACGCCGTCATCAAGCTCGCGCCGCGCGCCGGGATCGAGCTGGATCCCGCGCTCACGCCCGCAGAAAAGCTCAAGGTCGTGCAGAACCTCATGGAGAAGGGCGACAGCCGCGCCCGCCGGATCTTCGCCTCCATCGGCGCATATCTGGCGCATACGCTGAAGCTGTACTGCCGCTTCTACGACGTGCACCACATGATCGTGCTCGGCCGCGTCATGTCCGGCCTCGGCGGCAGCGTCATTCTCGAGACCTGCCTGTCCATCCTGAACGAGGAATATCCGGAGCTTGCGCAGAAGGTGCGCGTCATGCTGCCGGATGAGAAAACGCGCCGTGTCGGCCAGTCTGTGGCGGCCGCCAGTCTGCCGGAGCTGCGCAAAAACGCCTGAGCCCGGACGGAGGGAGAATATCATGCAGTTTCAGAATGCAATGATCTATACGGAGAAATTCCGCTTTGAGCACGGGGCCTTCGCCGTGGAAAACGGCCGCTTCGCGCGTGTGCTGGGCCAGCCGGGCCCGGACGCCGTCGATCTGCACGGCGCCTATGTCATCCCCGGCCTGCTCGATATCCACACGCACGGCAATTCCGGCGCGGATTACTCCGACGGCAATTGGGACGACTATGTCCGCATGGCGTGCTACAGTGCCAGGAACGGCATCACCTCCATTGCCCCCACGACGCTGACCCTGCCGTATGAGACGCTGGCTGCGGCCTTTGCCACGGCCGCTGGCGAGATGGCGGACGTGCATTGCCTGGTGGTCTCGTTGCCGTATTCGAACATGCGGTTGTGCGTGGCGTTGCCGGGCGAGAACGCGGAGTGTCTGTGCCATGGCCTGATGCTCGTGTTCGAGCATATCGGGGGTGTTCCTCCCGTGATCGTGATGGACAACGCGACCGGTGCCGGCCGGCGCAACGCGAAGGGCGAGGTCACGTTGACCGGGGTGTTCTCCGCGTTCGTGGCGCATTACCGGCTCGAGGTCCGGTTCTGCAACCCGTACTCGGGCAACGAGAAGGGCAGCGTGGAGAACGCGGTCGGGTTTTTGCGGCGCAATCTCATGGTGCCGCCCATGCGCGCGGAATCGTATGGGCAGTTGAGCCGTCTCCTGCTGGAGCGGTGCGACGGGCTCGCCAGGGACTCGTATTGCCCGAGGTTGCCGGGCGTGCCCGTGGCCGAGGTGTTCGACGAGGAGAGGGCCGCGTTGATGCCGTTGCCGTCCACGGCGTTCGACCCGGTTCGCTGGGAAAGCCGGACGGCCGACAAGTACGGGCTGGTCGACATCGACTCGAACCGGTACCTCGCCGGCCCCGATTCGGCGCGTTCCAAGGTATTGGCCGCGATCCGGTGGGACACGGTCACGCTCACCTCGCCCGCCACCGGCGAGCTCCTCGCGGAATATCCCAGACAGTACGGACGGTCGCGCAATGTGGAGGATCCCGCGCTCGTGCTTCCCCGGCTCGCGGTCAAACCCCGCGCGTGGCGGGAAAGCTCGATCCGCCCGGACGTGCCCGACGATATACGCGCGTGGCTTGATTCCATGGACGAAAAGACGTTGAGGGAGAGCCTCAAAGCGATCGGGGACGCGTGCCGGGCGGCCGGGTTCGATCCCGCGATGCAGGCGTGCGGCGAGATCCTGCGCTCGAACAGGGACATGGGCCTGCACGCGGACTCGCTCACCCCTATCGCGTTGCGCATGCGCGACGGCGAGTGGGAATACCCCGGCGGGATCGAGGAGCCCGACCTGAGCGGCTACGACCGGTTCATCACCGGCACGGACGACGGAGGGGAAGAACGGTGAGCGTCAGACCCGATCCGGTGATCCCGGAGACCCGACGCAGGCGCGCGTCCACGACCGAGAAAAGCGAACGCATCCTGAAGATGAGCCGCAGCCTGACCCTGACACGCAGCGTGCTCGCCGGCACGCTCGCCGAGGCCACGCCCTTCTTGGCAAGGTTTGCCCCGACATATTCACGCATCATCTCGAAAATCTCGCAGCGCAGGGGCATGGTATCGGTCATGCGGCCATCCGGGGTGAAAAATGCGCCATTCGAGTAAAGCAGCTGGTGGGTACTCAGAAAATCGTCACAGAACAGGGATTCGTTGAAAAAACCTTTCTTGAACCATGCAGGGGTAAAATTACTCATAGGCATTCCGTCCTTTCTTGGCGTTACGGAAAAACGATGTGATCATTTTGATCACATCGTTTTACTCCGCAACTGGGAAATCAACGTCCTGCCGTTCTCCCTGCATGGCTTTCCTGCCCCCCTTCCGGCGGCGTTTTCCGGCTCTCCTTCTCAGGGTCATCGCCGGGTATCCCATGCAGACGGTCATGCGGTTTTCAAGGTCCAACGGGCAAAACGGCAACAAAAAAGCCGTCACAAAACAGACCAGCCCTGCCTTCGCTTTTTCTGGAAGGTCATGCTAGTCGGTTATGTAACGGCTGAAAGCCAAAATGTTCAGCCCCGCAGGGCCAGAACGAATATGTAAAAATATGTTATATTCAATTGTTGGGATAGATTACCACAAAAATCGAGCCGTGTCAACAAAAAGTTTTGAGAACACGTCACTTTCGGCAGTGTGCAAGAAAAAACGAGGGAAACTTTGGCAAAAAGAGAGAGGGCTGGACAGTGCCAGCCCTCTTGACAAGCAGATTTATATAGTTTGAAGGCGATTTTTCAATGCTATGATATTTTGATGGATCTGCATGATCACATCCTTAAACGCAGCATCATCTTTTCCAGTCGGGTCTTCCAATCCCCAGTTATCATCAAATGGTCTACCAATAAAAGGACATCCCACATTGCAGCCCATGGAGATGGCGATATCCGGTTCTGGAATATCCGAAATCAGCTTAGAATACTGCGTCTGCTCCATGTCGATGCCATAAAGCTTCTTCATCAACCGCACGGCATCCTGATTGATTTGCGGCTTGGTTTCCGTTCCGGCAGAATAGCTTTCAAACACGTCGGACGCCAGTGCTTTGCCCAATGCCTCCGCAATCTGGCTGCGGCAGGAGTTATGGACACAGATAAATGCAACTTTTGGTTTGGTCATGCGGGAAACCTGCCTTTCGTTTTGTTTGCGATTTTTACGAGGAAAAGCATCACAGGCACTTCGGTCAATACACCAACCGTTGTGGCAAGTGCGGCAGGAGAAGTCGTTCCGAATAGAGCGACAGCTACCGCAACCGCCAATTCAAAGAAGTTGGATGTGTTACGTTCGTTCATGCTCTTACCTTCTTCAAAATAACGATGACTTCATCCTTTTTCAGCACCTTGCCATAGGACACCACCTGACCGTCCACCACCAAAGCGGGGGTGGTCATCACACCATAGGCGGCGATCTTTTCAAAGTCCCGCACATGGTCAATGGTCGTATCCATCCCAAGCTCCCGCAGTGCGTCTACAGTTGCCGCTTCCAGCGCATTACACTTGGCACAGCCGCCCCCAAGAATTTTGATCCCGGACTCCTTCTTTTCAGCTTCTGCCGCCTGCATTGCTTCCGGCGTACAGCTCCCGCCGCAGCAGCAAGGCTGCTTTTGTTCTTCTTTTTTCTTACCAAATCCGAAAATTGACATTTTGATACCCTCCAATTATAAAATGAACCCCTGAAACAGGTTGAATAAGTAGCCTACAACGATAATGCCCAAAGCGCAGATAGCGATAAAAACACCCAGCAGCTTCGGCTTAACTGCCTTGCGCAGCATGATCATTGACGGCAGGGACAGCGTAGTGACGCCCATCATAAAGGCAAGCACCGTACCAAGCTGTGCGCCTTTTCCAAGCAAAGCCTCAGCAATGGGAATCGTTCCGAAAATATCGGCATACATAGGAATGCCGATGATGGTTGCTAATATTACGCCGAAGGGGTTATGGCTGCCAAGAACCGCCACAACCCAGCTTTCGGGAATCCAGTTGTGAATGACAGCCCCGATGCCTACGCCGATGAGAATGTACGGAAAGACCTTCTTGAAGGTTTCCGCTACCTGATCCTTGGCATAAACCAGCCGTTCCTTCTGCGTCAGTGTTGGGGAGGCAATGTCCACGGCAGATGCCCTGCGGATAAATTCCTCCACCTGATTTTCCATGTGCAGCTTTTCAATCAGCGTACCGCCAGCCACAGCAATCACAAGCCCCAGCACCACATAGAGAATCGCAACCTTTGCCCCGAAAATACTCATCAGAAGAACAAGACTTCCCAAGTCCACCATAGGCGATGAAATCAGGAATGAGAAGTTCACACCCAGCGGCAGTCCGGCACTGGTAAATCCGATAAACAGTGGAATGGACGAGCAGGAGCAGAACGGTGTTACCGTGCCGAGCAGGGCTGCGATGCAGTTTGCCCAGATACCGTGAAACCGCCCCATAATTTTCTTACTGCGTTCCGGCGGAAAATAACTCTGAATGTAGGAGATCAGATAAATCAGCACACAGAGCAGCACGGTGATCTTAATCACATCATAGAGGAAGAACTGAATGCTCCCACCGATTCGGCTTGTTGCGTCCAATCCCAATGTGCCGAGTAGATTTCCAATCAGCGTATTCAGCCACTTCATGCCGAGGATTTGATCGGTGATAAACTTGCCCATCAGGAGCAGCACCCCCCTTCGCTATTAGAGCCGCAGCCGCAGCAGGTCAGTCCCTCTATAAATTCTTTGAACTGGGTCAGGGTTTCGCAGTTCAGGGAGTAGTGCTGCCACTTGCCATCCTTGCGGGCATTCACTAGTCCGCACTCCATCAGAATCTTCATGTGGTGAGAGAGGGTCGGCTGGGTAATTTCAAACCGTTCCAGCAGCTTACAGCCGCACTTCTCACCGTCCGACAGCATCTTTACGATTTCCAGCCGGTTCGCATCGCCCAGCGCCTTGCAGATCAAAGCCACATCCATAGCATTCATAGAAACACCTCACATTGATAATCGTCTATGCGTATAGTGTAGCATATACATAGATGATTGTCAATACATTTGTGCAAATAAAAGCAGGTACACCGCATTTCTACAGTGTACCTGCTTTTCATCATATTGTGGGTAGTTTGTCTACTACACCAATCCGCCTATTCACTTGTTACACCACACCGCTTTGTAAGGCTCCTTTTCGGGAAAACGTCCCAAAATTGGTGTAGTTGTGGTGTAGTACCGCAGATGCCGCTTGAATTTTGTCCGAAATTTCATCGTATCTGCGTTTTAATTTTGCGTTTTACTGCTCAATCGGCTTCATCGTGGGGATGTCATCGACGAGCAGTTATAAGCCTTTATTTCTTGATACTACTCTACACCGCAAGGGTTGAATTTTGCCATTCCATTTACATCTCTACACAAGCCTTTATCCGAACTGTATCGTTTGGCGTATGAATTGGCGTAAATGGCGTATGGCGTATTTGGCGTATGCTTTATTTTATTCTTCAGGGTCTTTCCACTGTGCGAACTGACGGTCAAGATTTTCAAATTCAGACTTACGCAGTTCCTTGGTCACATCCGCATAGATGTTCAAGGTCGTGGAAATATCCGAATGTCCCAGCGCATCCTGAATCACCTTGATGTTCACGCCCGCTTCGCACATCCGGGTCGTGAAGGTATGCCGCAGGGTGTGGCAGCTGAAACGCGGCAGGAGTACGGTGCTGTTCGGGTTCTTCGCCAGCACTTCATCGTTGCAGTCCCGGATGATGCGCCGGATGGCCTTATTCAGCGTTCCCTGATGCTGGCACTCACCAAAGCGGTTGACAAAGATAAAATCCGTGTAACCGTCCACCGTTACCGTGCAGCGGATCTCTGCTTCTTCCTGATAGGCACGTTCCTTTTCAAAGGCTTCTTTCACGAAGTCCATCATCGGAACAGTGCGGACACCGGCCTTTGTTTTGGGCGAGTGGCAGTTGAAGTAGCAGCCTTTCCTGCCGCCGTTGTTCTCACGGTGGTCGTAGTTGACCAGCGTGTGGTTGACGGAGATCGTGCCTTCCTCTAAATCCACATCACACCAGCGCAGACCAGTGGCTTCTCCTACGCGCAAACCCGTTCCCAGCATGACCGCGAAAATCGGGTACCAGTGCTGGTACTTCGGCGTTTTGGAGAGGTAGGACAGCAACAGATTCTGCTCTGCTACGGTCAGTGCCTTACGGCGGTTGGTTTCAAACTGGTGTGCCTTTTTCAGCTCCCGCAGAACATTGTCCGAGGGATTGCTCCGCAGATAGCAGTCATCCACCGCCATGTCCAGCACCTGATGCAGAACCGTGTGTACGCTGTCAATCGTAGAGATCTGCAAACCCCGCTCGTCTGCCAGCGTGTTGTAGAACTGCTTGACATCCGACTTCTTGAGCGCGGACACCTTCGATTTACCGAAATCCGGCTCCACGAATTGCCGATAAAGGTACAGATAGTTCTGGAAAGTGTTGTCCTTCAGACCACGCTTCACCTTTGCCCACAGGGTGAACACATCGTTCAGGGTGACGTACCGCGCTTCGGCCTTGATGCCTTCCAGCGAATCTCGCTGAATGTCGTTTTCCTTTTCCCGAAGCTCCTCCAAGGTCGCGGCATAAATAGAATGTCGCTTGCCATCCGGGGAAGTCCAACGGAAATCGTACTTGCCATCTTTGCGCTGGGATTCCCCTTTGCGGAGAACCACACGCGCCTTGTCCTTGCGTTTCGTATTCTGATTTGTTGCCATGAGCGTTGCTCCTTTCTACATTGCGGTACAGAAAAGAGCGTTGTTCTGTGTTCATAGTACCACAGATACGCCATTCTCTGCAAGACGTTTTGAAAAATATCCGGGACATTTTCAAAGCGAGTACATTCGCTCCGTGTATTCATCCAGCTTGCGCCGCTTGATGAGCCGCTTGGAACCCACCCACAGCACGAACTGACAATGCTCCTTATCCGATAATGAACGCAGCTTGTTGATGCCAATGCCAGAGTAAGCCGCAGCTTCTTCCAGCGTCAGATTGCTCTTTTCCCAAATCGGGATTTCTTTCATAGGCAGACCTCCGTATCCTTATAGCCGGATGCAATATTGCATATCCAGCAGTTCTTTTTCAAGTATCTATCTCGGATTATCCAATCAATGCTTTCAGCCGTTCCAGCTTTTCTTGTGCGTTTTCTCTCCGTAAGCTGACACCAATACAGGAGATGGGAACGCACATCTCCAACAGGCGGTCATAGATGCGGGCATGGGCGATATCCTGCGGATGTCGGATCTCATCCAGTGTCAGATTGGTGGTGACGATCAGGGGCTTCCGGCTGCGGTAGCGACTGTCTACAATGTTGTAGATCTGTTCCAGTGCGTACTCGGTGCCACGCTCCATACCGAAATCATCAATGATTAGAAGTGGATAGCAGCACAACCTGTCTACGACCTCATTGCGCCCGGAGAAGCTGTTGTTCAGTTCGTTCAGGATGTGTGCGAAGTTCGTCATGCGCACAGGCACTTCCTGCTCCATCAGAGCGTTTGCAATGCACCCGGCAAGGAAACTCTTGCCTGTTCCAACACCGCCCCAGAGCAGCAGCCCAATGTTCTCTGAGCGCATGGTCTGCCACTGCTCCACATAGCGGTGTGCATGGCGAATCTGTGGGCTGCGCCCATTGTCGTTTGCAAATGTCCAATCCAGCATCGCAGAATCCGAAAAGCCGTCTGCTTTCAGCCGCCGCACAAGGTCGAGGTGCTTCTGCTCCTTAACAGTTGCCTCCTGCCGTTCCCGTTCGGCTTTGTGACAGGCACATTCTATCGGATGCTTGTTCTTTCCCATCAGGACAAGACCTTTGGGAAAGAGGGCTTCTTTGGGCGTTTGGCACTTGCCGCAGTAGAGCAAACCATCTGCCCCATAATAATCCATTGCGTTTTCGGGCATACTGGAAACAGACTGCTCCAGAATTTTTTCAATCGTCTTTATAGGCTTTCTCCTTCCACAAAGGTGTAATCTGGAATACCCGGTACTGTCTTTTTCTCTGATTGCTACCGCTTTGCCCAGATACGCAGCGTTGCGGCATAGTCTGCATACTTTTTGCCAGTGGACTGGATATAAGCGGACAACTGCTCAATCAGGCCATCCAGTCCTGCAAAGTCAGCCTTGAGCCGTTTGTACTCCTTTTCTGTCAGAAAGACATTCTGGCATTCTCCCAATGAAAGACGAGCATTGTTTGCTCCTATCAGGTGGTTATCTTTCAGGTTGTTCTTATTACGTTGGTTAGGTGTGCATTTTTGCGCGACCATACTGTGCGTTTCTGCACAATCAGACTGCGCACTGGTGCATACTGTGACTACGCAATTCTGCACAGTATGCGGAACCTTGAGCAGAATGTGGCTGGGTTTGGAAAATCCGCTGCGCACTCGCTCGGCAAGTTCCGCTTTTTCCAGTTCAGCAAAAGAGCGTGTCACACTGGAAACGCAGCACCCCAAATCTTTCGCCAGGTTGGAAAGCGGATAGATCACATAGGTGCGCCCCTGTGAATCGACCCAGTTATTTTTCTTCGAGAGAGTGGCACGGTCGAGTAGGAGCGTGTAGAGCAATTTTGCGGTTTGGCTCAGATTAATGTCCAAAAGGAATCGGGCATACGGCAGATATTGCGGCAGTGGCATATTGGCTTTCAAGTAGTCTGAAATAATCTTCACCTCCAATTTTTACGTTCTATCATGGTGCTTTAGGGGGCTGAGAATTGTAAGCGCAAGATTCGCCCGTGTCGCCTCAAAACTCACTTTCGTGATTTTGGCCGACGGCGAACTTGCTGGAGATTTCACTCCCCAGTCCCTCGATGAAATCTGAAAATCTGCAATTTTCAGATTTGGCTCCCCATAAAAATGGTGAGCAGCCGAGATGCAGAGCATCATCGGGGACGTGTGGGACTGCATCCCACACCCTGCACCGAACAACCATTCAACAGAGATTTGCGAATCCCTGCTGTCTGCTTGTCCGGTTTTTTGCTGTCGGTCTCTCCGCAAGCTGTTCCTGCCCGATTCACTCCGGCGTTCTGGCTTTCCTTGGTGCGCTCTTGTCCTGGCGGCACTTCACCGGAAAGTTATATTGGCTTGCAGCCGACGATTCTGTTGTCAAGGAACACTGGTTTTCAATCTTAGAATTGGAGAAAGCCCGTTTCGCAAGGTACTTTCAAAATCTTTACAGATTTTTTGCTGTCTCACAAATAGGAATCCGCAAGGGCAGTTTCATATACAATTTTTTGAAATTTTCAAAATTTCATCCACCCACGAGGCGGGAGCATTGTGGCTGCGAGATGAATTTTCATCAAGCCAACCATCAGAAACGGACGGTTCTGTATGAGGGCATGGGGAGCAGAATCCCCATCAAGATGCCCGGTATGAAAAGCCCAAATGGGATTTTGAGTTACTCCGGGCGTATCTTGCCCTGATAAATGTGCAGGCAGTGATCTTCGGAGAAGTCAGCGTTAGCATTGAGATTGATGGTTTCCATCACTGTTCAAGCGGTCTTTTACGGTCTGAAGATACCGGCTGGCGCGGTTGATAAACACCAGCAGTTTCTCATTGTTCTTTGGTTCGGTAAGAATATCGGGGTATTCACGAAAACACATTTCCCACCGCCGCACAAAATCCTCCTGTGCGCCCTGAATCTCACACATCATGGCTTCGCCATCTGCCAAACGGCGAGGCGAATAGATGCTCTTGACGACATCCTTGAGATTCTGTTTTTCTTCCTTGTTGAGTCCTTTCTTATGCCCCTGAATGTCTCGCTTGAAGGTCGTTATAAACTCATTGTCCTTTGAAGGCGAAGAATAAGAATCCGTGATACTGGAATTCCGTTCGGCTTTAGGCTTACGCAACTCTGCCACAACTTCGGGACGCTTTTTCTTTGGAATCTTTGCAATCGAGGAAATTTCACGGTCAGTTGCACGAATCTTTCCGCTCAGGATTTCTTCTTGCACACCGGGTACTGCTTCCTCCGCCGCTTCCACACCTTTTGCAAATTGTTCTGCACGGTAAACATAACTTTCAGATGTTCCATTCTCTGCTGCAACTTTTGAACGCGAACCATGCTTTTGGTGGTTTGGTTCATTTTGAACCAGACCACTTTCGGGTGCCAAGGTGTACTGATTGCCGTGAAACGATTTGATTTGCTTTTCCGCTTCTGCCTGCTTTCCAATCAGGAACTTTTTCTGCTCTGGGGTCAGATTACGCCGACCCAGCTGATTCTTGCAGATCCATGCCAGTGCTTCATAACGGTTAGAAAATTTTCTCTCGATGACTTCAAACGGAATAAATGGATATTTTTGAAGGACTTGATAGCGCGTGTGTCCGTCAACAATGTAGCCGTTCCAAGTAATGATCGGATTCAGCACACGCTCTTCCTTGAGGATGTTCATTTCCAGTTGGTGTTTTTCTTCAAATGTCGGAGGATTGATTTGACGCTGGAACTCCGGGTCGATTTTGAGTTGGCTCAGTTTTGTCATAGGCAAATCATCCTTTCAGAAATGATATTGAGTGTAGTTATTCTTTTTACGCCGTTCTCCCTGTATGGTGTTCCTGCCCCCTTCCGGCGGCGTTTTCCGGCTCGCCTATGGCATCATCGCCGGGTATTCCATACAGACGGTCATTCGGTTTTCAAGGTCCATGGAATAAGTATACCGTATCCTTTTGCTGCTGAACAGGAACTATTAGTTCCGGTTTTGAGGTCTTTTTTCGGCTTTTAGGGGCAAAAACCGGAAGCTTTAGTTTCGGCTAACCATTCGGATGCCTTATTATAGCAAAATCTTCTTTGAATTTTTAGGAGGTCATACCTCCGGTTTCAATGCGAAAAAGCGGAAGCATGACCTCCGCTTTTGAATACAACTTACTTTAGCTTCGTTGTTTTGATTTTGCACAAAAATAACCGCCAGTTTCAAAGTTTGCTTTGAAACTGACGGTTTGATAGTAGAAACTCATTTGATTTTTACTTGGCGTGAACAAAGTTCGCTCAACAAATTTTTTCTATGACTGAAAGCTATCATAGAGTACGCAAGCAATGCGTCTGTATATACAAACGCCATTTTGCGATGCAAAATGCTTGTTGGGAACACCCAAACCCGTAAACTGCATCCGTTGGATGCAGGCTGCCTTTCCTGATTCAACACGATTCTTCGCACTCAGAGAGTGGACGATTCCTCCGGGTGTTCCAATTCATAGGCTTCCTGCGCAGGAGCAGTCAGATCCCACAGGACACTGTATACTTCCTGATAATGCGGTGGGAACGAATTCGTCCCATACGCCGAGATCGTAGAGCCATCCGTAAATTCAACGTAGAAACCGAAGCTTTCGCCATCCAGCACCGCACGGTTGCTGCCTTTGAAACCGTTCCAGTTGCCGGCATCGTAGGTTTCCAAAAGTTCTCTGGCCTCTTGCAGGATCGATGCATCTGCAGGATACACAGAATCCGGCTCCTCGCCGTCCCAGAGCTCCAGCACGATCTCTGCGCCTTGATCGGTACGGCGGATGGTTCGGTTGGTGATCGCAGTGCGTGCCATCCCTTGTTTCGAAAAGCTGATCTGCTGCACCTCGGTGATGGGAACCGCTGGTGTTTTGGGTGTTCTGGCACATCCCGGCAGTGCCAATGCTGTCCCAAACAGCCCCAGCAGCGAAGTCAAAAGTGCCATTTTCCACTTCCTTTGGATCCATCGTTTCATAGAATCTGACCTTTCCTGTTATGGTGTTACGGTGATCCGGCCATCCAGCCAGTGATCAAGCCACTCGTGCTCCTGGAAGTATTCTAAAATCACATCCTGGCAGGAGGTTGCAATGGTACGTGGCTTTTGCAGGCGGGCGATCTCCTCCCGGGTGACATCGAAGAAGCTGGTGATGTTCTGGAAGTGGAAGTCCTGCATTCCGACAGTAAAGATCCTCTCGTCCGTTATTTCCTCACCCTTGTAGTTCAGCGACTCGAAGTCATGGTTGCTGCGGCTGTACCGCAGACGGAGCGCTGCCGGGATCTGGTAAAACTCGGTGTGGCCCGCGAAAGATTCTTCCCGCAGCATAAAACACAGTATATGCCGCAGCTGTCTGCCGGTGACCTTGAACAGATACACACCGTCATCGTAGGGGGAACGCCTCGGTCAGGTCTCCGTAGGTCACCACAGGCCCAAGCCTTTCGGTCCGGATGCTGCCGGAACCCAGCAGCATGACATCCACGCCAAGGCTTTGGGTAAAGATATCAGCCAGCAGGTCGCCCAGTTCCGTTTCCTGATTGCGTTCCGGGTGGGTCAGTTCCCGGCGGAACTGTGCCACGATGTGGTTGTACTTCTCGTCTACCTGACAGGTAAATTGTGCAATGACCTGTTCCATCACCGGGTTCCGAGGACAGTTTTTCATCGGTGATGGGAACTGCTTGCCAGGTGTAGGAGTCGATGCAGTTGTTGTCGGTATCCACTACAATGTCAAAGCGGCCGATCTGGTCTGTGCCGGTGCCGGCCTGTGCGATTACAATGCCGTTTTCCTCCCATGCCTGCTCCAGAAAGGTGTGGGAGTGGCCGCCGATGATGAGGTCCACGCCCCAGGCCGGGTCCAGCTGGCTGGCAAGCCGTCGGTCCTCCTCAAAGCCGATATGGGTGAGCAGGACCGTGAAATCAATGTCGATGCTGCTGTGGGCGTTGCAGATCTTGCCCACCTCCACCACTGCGGCTTCTGTATCCACAAAGGGGCCGATGAGGGATTCGGATTTTGTCTGATTGATCACGTCCTGCGTGATGATGCCGATGAAAAGGATATTCATCCCGTCTATCTGCAAAATCTTATACGGCGTGAATAGCCGCGTCTGGGTGTGCTTGATGTAGAGATTTGCATTGATGATAGGGAACCGCGCCAGCTTTTCGATAAAAAGCAGATGCGCCACACCGTAATCCACCTCATGGTTGCCGATGGTGACGATATCCGGGGCAAGGGCGTTCATGATCTCAATCGTGGAAAGCCCCTTATACTCCGAATCGATGACTGAACCGCGGAACATATCGCCTGCAATGGCATAGAGAACATTTTTCTCTTCGCGGCGCACCTTTTCCACATAGCCTGAAAGCATCGAGACACCGCCGACCAGTTTATTGTCCAGTTGTTCGGCCAGAAAATCGCCATGCATATCGTTGGAGTGCAGGATGGTGATCTTTTTTGTATGCTTCATCAAACTCATTCCTCTCTGGTTCAGGGCCTGCCTTCTCAGCCGATCGGTTCAAAGATCAGCGTCCGGCCGGATGCAGTTCCGGGTACGAGTGGGTCTCCGTCCATACGGGTCACTTCCAGTTCAGACTCCGACCGATGGGTGACACGGTAGGTGCCGCTGATATTTTCTGCACCGTCCGTCCGGCTGTACAGTGTAAACAGCATCTGACGGGGTTCATCCCATTCGGCATCCTCGCCGTCCAGGATCCGCCAGCTGCCGCTGAACTCCGTAAACGGCTCTTCGTTGCCCGCACCGTAGTTGTAGTAAAGCTCGCAGCCGGACTTTTCAAAGTTGAGGTTCAGGTTGAGTGCCTGCCCGTCGCCGCTCCGGGCCAGTGCAGTCCACCAGCCCTCAAAGGGGGCTTTGTCGTAGCTGGTCAGATCCCATACGCCCTCCCAGAGGTTCCACAGGATGTTCACGGTGCCGTCCTGAAGCGAAAGGCAGGGGTTCCAGTCCAGAACATCGCCCTGCCAGGTCGTGATGACGACTTCGGTGCTGGGGATGATATCGCTGACATTGCAGAAAAGCAGGATTGGCTCTGCCTCGTCGCTGCGGTAGAGTACCTGCCCGGTTTCGCCCACAAAGCCGTTGTCCTCATTGCACACCCACTCGTTGACGGCCAACGTAGCGCCATAGGCCGGGACGATGCAGTAAAGCTCGTACCCGCCGTCCGGGGCAGAAACATACTGGCTTTCCGGGATGTCTTTCACATAGCCGTACTGGGACAAATCCGCGTTTTCCAGAATCTCCCTGATGTTGCCGTCGGGAGATCGTCCAGATACCTTCGGATGTTGACGGGCGCGTCGCCGGGCTTTCTGCCATCGAAATAGCGCGAATAATTCTCGATGCCGCTGCAATAGCCGATTTCGCGCATCATCTCGATGTCGTAATTCGTCCGCTGGGCGATTCGCTCCGCCTCCAGCAGCTTGCCTTCCTTCGTGAACTTGTCGACCTGCTCCTTCAAATCGCGCTCGATGACGGCGATTTTCTCCGGCAGATTCGTCTGGTCAGTCGCGTAGTGCGTCGCGGGATAGACGCTTGCGTGCTCCAGCGACGCCAGCGTGTGCCCGGACACAACCTCGAACTCGCTGATGGACTCGATTTCGTCGCCGAAGAACTCAATCCGCAGGCCATGCTCCTTGCCGCCCGCGGGGATGATTTCCAGCACGTCGCCGCGCACGCGGAAGCAGCCACGCGAGAGATCGTAGTCGTTGCGGTCGTACTGGATGTCGATGAGGCAGTGGATGAACTCGTCGCGCTCGAGCGGCACCTTCTTGTCCACGTTGGGAACGTGAATTTGCAGGGAATTTTGAAGAACCTTCATAACGGAAAGCAAATTCAAT
>OHBJ01001603.1_pt1 | contig 15585 bp, 8 predicted proteins | sample 1577241 | NCBI WGS metagenome assembly OHBJ01 (sample SAMEA3541594, study PRJEB24748) | human gut metagenome | biome: human gut; feature: human-associated habitat; material: faeces | place: China | collected 2012
AGACATATTTTCGATTATCTCCCTTGTATTTTCAATTATCTGCGGGACGTTTTTTATTGTGCAGAAAAATTTTCTTTTTGCAGAAAGTAATGTTTAGGCCGCATTTGTTGTACTATGATTTTTTTATGGTTGTTCAGGCTTTCCATCGTGGCCGTTTTTCCGTATTTGCCGCAGTACTTGTTTTCTGTTTAACGCATTCTTAACAAGTATGTAACGAATGCCTAACAGGGCCGGTATAATTTTGCGGACGATAAATAATGATGATATTGTCTGAATTATGGATTGGATTTATCTTTTAATGGTTGTGTTTCTGTTCGTTCTTGCAGCTTTCGACCTGTATGTGGGGGTGAGCAACGACGCGGTCAATTTCATGAACTCGGCCATAGGTTCCCGTGCGGCCCGTTTCCGCACATTAGTTATAGTGGCGTCGGTCGGAATATTCTGCGGCGCAGTCATGAGCAACGGCATGATGGATATAGCGCGGCACGGGATATTCCGCCCCGACCGCTTTTCCTATGAAGATGTAATGGTTATATTCCTTGCCGTCATGGTGACCGACATAGTGCTTCTCGATGTGTTCAACTCATTGGGAATGCCCACTTCCACAACGGTTTCTTTGGTGTTCGAGTTGTTGGGCGCAGCGTTTGCGTTCACTCTCATCAGAATAACCGGCGGTGCCGGCGGCGGTTTCGGCGACTATCTTAACAGCGACAAGGCCCTGTCGGTGATTATAGCCATTTTCACGTCGGTTGCGGTGGCGTTCGTTTTTGGCTCTGTTGTGCAGTATTTAACGAGGATAGTCTTTTCTTTCAACTATAAGGTGAACCTGAGATATAAGATAGGGATATTCGGCGGCATAGCCGTTACGGCCATAATCTATTTCATGCTTTTCAAGGGTATGAAAAATCTCGCTTTCATGTCGTCCGAGGCTGTGGCTTTTATCGACGCCCATACACCTGTCATAATAGCCTGTTGTTTTCTTTTCTTTGCCGTGCTAATGCAGATTCTCCACTTTTTGGGCGTAAACGTGCTGAAAATAGTTGTTCTGCTCGGAACTTTCGCTCTTGCAATGGCTTTTGCCGGCAACGATTTGGTCAACTTCATCGGCGTTCCGCTTGCCGGTTTTTCGTCGTGGAGCGATTTCGCCGCTTCGGGAGCTACCGACGTTTCAACTTACATGATGTCCTCGCTTAACGCCCCTGCGCGCTCGCCTCTGATATTCCTCGTCGCCGCCGGAGTGATAATGGTGTTTTCACTCGCCACGTCGAAGAAAGCCCGTCACGTTACTGAAACGGAAGTGAGCCTTTCGCGCCAGGACGAGGGCAATGAAATGTTCGGTTCCTCGCGGGCTGCCCGCAGCATTGTGCGCGGCGCAAATGCCGTGGGGGCTGCCGTGCTCAGAATAACGCCCGTGGGCGTACAGCGTTTTGTCGACAGTCGTTTCCAGCGCCCTGTGGGCATTGCCGCCGGCGATTCGGCTGCCTACGATCTTGTCAGGGCGTCGGTAAACCTTGTCGTGTCGGCTCTGCTTATAGCGTTGGGCACGTCGCTCAAGCTGCCGCTTTCCACCACCTACGTCACTTTTATGGTTGCTATGGGCTCCTCGCTTGCCGACCGCGCATGGGGGCGCGAGAGCGCGGTGTTCCGCATTACCGGAGTGCTCACCGTGATAGGCGGCTGGTTCGTTACGGCAGGCGTGGCGTTTGCCGCAAGCTTTTTCGTGGCTATGGCAATGAAGTTCGGCGGTATAATAGCTATGGCGGTCATCGTGGCCGTGGGTGTGTGCTCGCTTATACGCAGCAACCGCCGTTTTCTGCGCAATGCAAAGGACAAGAACGGCGACGCACTGTTCAACAGAATGCTTTCTACTACCGACAGCGCCGAGGTGATAACTCTTTTCCGTGAGCATATAGGTAAGAATACCGCCGATGTGCTCGACAAATTCTCCGACAGTCTAATCGATTCCACCGAAGGACTGTTTTCGGAAGACCTCCATACGTTACGTAAAAACCGTAATCTGTTGCGTAAATTCAAATATACGCTCAAAACGCTGCGCCGCCGCGAAATTATAGGTCTGCGCCGCGCCGACCGCGCCGTAATGGTGCGCGTGAGTACGCCTTTCCACCTTGTGCACAACTCGCTCGACCAGATGTATTACAGTCTTGTGCGTATCGCCGATCCTGCGCTCGAGCATGTCGACAACAACTTCTCGCCTGTCGATTCCGGCTACGCTGAATATTTGCGCTTTCTGCGCGGAAAGCTCGTTGTGCTTGTCAGCGAGACGGCGTGCAACTTTGCCGCGCTCAATCTTTCTGACGGCGACGGGCTGCGTGCAGAGTGCAAGGCGCTGCGCAACGAGATTTCCGAGTTCCGCAACAAGATAATGATAGAGATACAGACGCACGACAGGAACATAACTTCGGCAACGCTTGTTCTCCACATGCTTCAGGAGCTTGAACAGATTGCGGTGGAAACGCGCCGCCTCATAGCAGAGATGCGTAAGTTCGCCGAACTTTCGTAATGCCCGACCTCCGCGCCGCTGCCGGCGCTGTCTGTTCCATATTGTGGAAGTGCAGGGATTATCTTATAGATGATTGTTCTGTTTTCTGAGTGCGGTAGTATTGTAACGCCGTAACCGGCATTGGACTTTTCAGAACATGACATTTTGTCAGGTGCCCGAACCTCCCGCCGGCACGAAGAAAAACACTTCCCGCTTGTGAAAAAAAATATCTCAGACATATTTTGAATTATCTCTGAGATATTTTAAAATATGTCTGAGATAATTTTTGCGGGGTGATTTCCGTGTATTTTCAAAGCCACCTGACAAAATGTCAGTCGGGCGAAGGGAATGTATGCTTTAGCAGTCGTTGATTTTATGTCGGGCCCGAAATATGTTTCGGGCCTGCTCCGCAGCACGGCAAAAGTTCTTAACTTTGCAAGTCATGTCATACGAATCCCTGCAACTCGAATCGCTTTCCGCTGGTTACGCCTCTGGCGTCCGCGCGGGTACGGTGGTGCGCGGTTTCACCGCCACTGTAAGCCGCGGTACGTTTGTGTGCGTGCTTGGTTGCAACGGAGCCGGCAAATCTACTCTGCTGCGCACCGTGGCGGGACTGCAGCGCCCTACAGGCGGGCGTGTGCTGGCCGGCGGGCGCGACATCGCGTCGCTTTCGCCCAATGAGATTGCGCGCACGGTGGGTGTGGTGCTTACCGACCGCCGTGCATTCGCCACGCAACTCACGGCAGGCGAACTTGCGGCCTTAGGGCGCATTCCGCACACGGGCTTCTTCGGCGGGCTGTCGGAGGATGACCGCCGCATTGTGGCGCAGGCCATGAAAGCCGCGGGAATCGAAGGCTTTGAAAAGCGGCGGCTTGTGGAAATGAGCGACGGCGAACGGCAAAAGGCCATGATAGCCAAAACTCTGGCGCAGCAGACGCCCGTTATATTGCTCGACGAGCCTACGGCATTTCTCGACTTTCCGAGCGAGACAGGGACATTCCGCCTTATGCGCCGCCTGGCACACGAAGAAGGGAAAACCGTGATTGCCGCTACGCACAATATTGCGGCGGCATTGCAGACGGCCGACTGCCTGTGGCTGCTGCAACGCGGAGAAACGCCCGTTGTGGGCACGCCGCGCGAACTTGCCGCCGGCGGACGGCTCGACATGTTTTTCGAAAGCGCGGGAGTTGTGTTCGACCGCGGGAAACTTTCGTTTCATATAGAACCCTACGACAACAATGATAGTATGTATCGCTGAAAAACCGAGCGTGGCGCGTGACATAGCGCAGGTGCTCGGCGCCACCGAACGCCACGACGGATACCTTGAGGGAAACGGGTATCAGGTGACCTGGACGTTCGGTCATCTGTGCGAGCTTAAATATCCCGAAGACTATACCGAAGCCTGGCACTACTGGAGCCTTGCCGCATTGCCCATGATTCCGCAGCGTTTCGGCATTCGCTTGAAAAAAGACAAAGGCATAGAGAAACAGTTCTCGATAATAAAGAAACTCATGGACGGAGCCGACAAGATAATAAACTGCGGCGATGCCGGTCAGGAGGGAGAGCTCATCCAACGCTGGGTAATGCAGAAAGCCGGCGCCAAGTGTCCTGTAGAGCGTCTTTGGATTTCGTCGCTCACCGACGAAGCCATACGCGAAGGTTTCGGCAAACTTAAAGACGCCGAGGCATATCGTCCGCTTTATGCCGCAGGGCTGTGCCGCGCCATAGGCGACTGGCTGCTCGGCATGAACGCCACGCGCCTTTATACGCTCAAGTACGGGTCGCCCGGGCGCAACGTGCAGCCGCTGTCGGTGGGGCGGGTGCAGACACCTACGCTGGCGATGATAGTAAGGAGGCAGGAAGAAATAGATACTTTCGTGCCACAACCTTATTGGTTGCTTACAACCGTTTACAAAGGGGCTACGTTTACCTCGACAAAAGGGAATTATCAGGAGGAGGCCGACGCCCGCGCCGCTTTGGAGCGTATAGAAGGAAAAGATTTTACCGTCGACACGGTTTCGACCAAAGAGGGCAGGGAAGCTCCGCCGAAACTCTTCGACCTAACCTCGTTGCAGGTGGAATGCAACAGGAAATTCGGATTTTCGGCCGACAGAACGTTGCAGCTCATCCAAAGTCTCTATGAAAAACACGTAACTACTTATCCGCGCGTCGATACGACATATCTGTCCGACGACATTTATCCTAAATGCAAGGCTGTGCTCAATTCTCTCACCGAGTATGCCGAGCTGCTCGGGCCGTTGCGCGGCAGCAAGCTGCGGAAAAGCAAAAAGGTGTTCGATTCGTCGAAAGTTACCGACCACCACGCCATAATTCCTACGGGCGTTCCGGCCTCGGGGCTTTCGGAAGATGAAAAAAACGTGTTCGATCTCGTGGCGAGACACTTCATAGCCGTTTTTTATCCCGACTGCCGTTTCTCGGCAACCACCGTTACGGGTAGTTGCGAGGGCGTGAAGTTCAAGGCTTCGGGCAAGCAGATTATTGAACCGGCATGGAGAGCGGTGTTCCCGCCGCAGAAAAAAACTGCCGACGACGACGGCCGGCAGGAAAAGGCCGAAGTGGTTCTGCCTGTCTTTGAGGAAGGAGAGAGCGGCCCGCACAATCCGGCCGTTACCCAGAAATTCACCCAGCCACCCAAACCTTTTACCGAAGCAACCCTGCTGCGCGCAATGGAAACCGCCGGCAAAAGTGTGGACGACGAGACTCTGCGTGAGGCTCTCAAGGAAAACGGAATCGGCCGCCCGTCAACGCGCGCCGCAATAATAGAAACCCTGTTCCGGCGCCGGTACATAAGCAAGCAGCGCAAGTCGCTTTTTCCCACGGCCACGGGAAAGGAGCTGATAGGTCTTATTCGTGAGGAATTGCTCAAGAGTCCCGAACTTACGGGTATATGGGAAAAGAAACTGCGCGGCATAGAGCGCGGGGAATACGCCGCGCCGCAGTTCATGGATGAGCTGAAAGAAATGGTTTCGCAGATAGTGCAGTCGGTCATGGCCGATACGTCGCTGCGGAAAGTCACCCCCGGCGCCGAACAGTCTGCAGAACACGGTGTGAAAGCGGAAAAGGCTCCGGCCAAAGCACGGAAAAAAACTCAGGCTCCCAAAGAGGGCGACACTTGTCCGGAGTGCGGCAAAGGAAAGGTGATACGCGGCAAAACGTCGCTCGGCTGCTCGCGCTGGAAAGAGGGCTGCACATTCCGTGCTCCGCTGGAAAAATAGCCGCCGGCCTTACAATAACGTACTTACGGAACAATAAAAAAGCGGGCAGGCAGTTATTAAATAGCCGAAGGCGTGGAATAGTGCCGGCAAACGATGTCGGAAAAAACATCTCTGAGATATTTTAAATTATCTCAGACATATTTTAAAATATCTCAGAGATAATTTTTATTTCCTCGGGGAACCATAAAAACATCGACGGGCCGTTTTCCCGACCAAGCGCGGCAACATAGAAAATGAAGCATATCGTAAAACTCATATCGCTCATAGCGGCACTTTACTGCGTCGCCTCATGCAGCACGCCCGAAAAGCACGAGAAAAAGGGCGACGCGCTGTATGCCCTGGGCGAGTATTACGACGCATCGTTGGAATACAAGCGGGCTTATTCGTCCACTCCTGCAAAAGAAAGAGACAAGCGCGGCATGAGAGCGTTCCGAATGGCCGAATGTTACCGCAGGATAAATTTCGCCTCAAAAGCCGAAGGCGCGTATCGCAATGCTGTGCGATACAATTATGTCGACACCACTACATATTTCTATCTTGCCGAGGTTCTGAGGCAACTGGGAAACTATCGCGAGGCCGAGAAGAATTACAGGCTCTACCTTGAACAGAATCCAGGACACAACCTGTCGCTCAACGGCATAAAATCGTGCGAGATAGCTCCGGTTATGAAAAAACAGGGCTCGCGATATACCGTAAAAGCCGAGAAACTGTTCAATTCACGGCGTTCCGATTATTGTCCGGTGCTTTTTGGCGACAATTACGACAGAATCGTTTTCACGTCCACGCGGCCGCAGGCCAAAGGCGACGAAGAAAGTCCTATAACAGGAGTAAAGAACGGCGACCTTTTCGCTTCGTCGAAAGATGAGAAAGGGAAATGGAAGCCTGTGGAGGAACTGCAGGGCGAAGTAAACACCGTGCTTGACGAAGGTGCGCCGGCCATAACTCCTGACGGTCAGACAATGTATCTTACAGTGTGCCCCGTCGACGCGCAATATCCCCGTTATGCCGAAATACATTCGTCGGCGCGCTCCGATGCCACCTGGGCCAAACCCGTGAAGCTCGAAATAACGAGCGATACGCTTTCTTCTTACGCACATCCGGCGGTTTCGCCCGACGGGCAATGGCTTTATTTCGTCTCGGATATGCCCGGAGGTCTCGGAGGTCTCGACATCTGGCGAATGCAACTGTCGGAACATGGAACAGGTGTGGTGGAAAATCTCGGAGCGCCCATAAATACCGAGGGAGATGAGATGTTTCCCACGTTTCGTCCCAACGGCGATTTGTATTTTTCGTCGAACGGACATCCTGGTATGGGAGGACTTGATATTTTCTGCGCGCATAGAGATTCCATACACAAGAGGTGGAGGATAGAAATACTTCCGAGCCCTGTAAACTCCTCGGGCGATGATTTCGGAATGACTTTCGAGGGCGTTCACAATAGGGGATTTTTTACTTCGAACCGCGGAAAGGGCCGAGGCTGGGACCATATTCTCTCGTTCGAGTGCCCTGAAGTGGTTCAGACCGTGAAGGGCTGGGTTTATGAGCAGGACGGCTACGAGCTTCTCAATTCTACCGTTTATATGGTGGGAGACGACGGCACGAATCTCAAATTCGGCGTGAAAAGCGACGGCTCTTTCGAACAGGTTATACGTCCCGGAGTGAACTATGTGTTTCTTGCCACCTGCGAGGGCTTCCTGAATTACCGGAATGAGCTTAGAATAGACTCTTCGGAGGTATCTACGTGCGACACTCTCTATTTCCCGTTGCCTTCAATCACGTCTCCGGTGCTTGTGCGCAATGTTTTTTACGAATTCGACAGCGCAACGCTTACCGACAACTCGAAAGAGGCTCTTGACAAGCTCGTGCTTCTGCTTAATGAAAACTCCAACATTACTATAGAACTGAGTTCGCACTGCGACTACCGCGGCAACGAACTTTATAACCGCAAACTCTCGCAGCGGCGTGCCGAATCGGTGGTGGATTATCTGATAGAAAAAGGAATAAGTGCCAAACGATTGTCAGCCGTGGGCTATGGAAAATTGCGGCCTAAGGTTGTAACTAAACGCCTGGCGGAGACTTACAAGTTCCTTCACGAGGGAGATACGCTTACCGAGCAATATATTAAAAAGCTCACGCCTATACAGCAGGACACGTGCAACGCGCTCAACCGCCGCACCGAGTTCCGTGTGCTTAGAACTACATACGGTTTGTTTGACGAGCAGGGAAATCTCGATGCCGCCGCACTCGTAAATGGTAAAAACGGTAATACCGATGCGGCAAACGGCAATAAACCGGTGATAACGGTCTATATTCCCACGCCGGAGGAAGCTCTCGAGGCCGACGGCAAGAAAGTTCCGGACAATAAGGCCGGAAAATCCGGCAAGGTTCAGTCTGCCGGTGACGGCAAGGCAAAAACTCCCGACAGCGCCGGAGCTGTAAAGGCTGACACGCTTAAACCGGTTGCGGAAGAGGCCGACACCTCGGCTGTCAAAGCGGCTGTTACAGCCGATACGGTAAAAGCGGTTAAGGCTTCGCCCGCTGCTCCGGCCGTACCGGCGGTCAAAAAGACCGAACGTGTACCTGCGCGCCGCGACAGTGTTAAGACGCAACGGGAAAAGGTATCTGCTACGGATTCGACAGCCAGGAAAAAATAATTGTTCTTATAAGGAGGAATTTGTTAGGTCTTTTTACAAATTCTTTAAAAGTCAGAAAAAAAGTTTTTAGGAGATGGTGTATTTCCGGTCGGGCCTCGTGTTTTTTATCGGTATGTTGCGGAGTATAATTCGCGGCTGGAGATAAAAAAGCGTTCTGCCGCGAAAATTTTCGCAGCAGAACGTAAATGTTTTGTGCCGCATGTGCTGCGGGAAGTTTTATTTACTGAATTTTATTCGCAGTTTGGCAAGCATGTCGTCAGTCATGGCGTCCATGTCGTACTCTGGCTTCCAGCCCCATTCCTCGCGGGCGCATGTGTCGTCGAGAGAGTTGGGCCACGATTCGGCAATTGCCTGCCGCAGAGGGTCGACTTTGTAAATCATCTTGAAGTCGGGCAGGCGTTTGCGTATGCTGTCGTATATTATCTCGGGATCAAAACTCATCGAAGCTATGTTGAATGCGTTGCGGTGGATAAGTTTTGTCGGGTCGGCCTCCATTATTTCGATTGCGGCGCGCAGGGCGTCGGGCATGTACATCATGTCCATGAAAGTTCCTTTGGCTATGGGGCATTCGAAGGACTCGCCCTTTACGGCAGAGTAGTAAATGTCGACAGCATAGTCGGTGGTACCTCCGCCCGGAGGCGTTACGTAGGATATGAGGCCCGGAAAGCGCACGGCACGGGTATCTACGCCAAAGCGCTCGTGATAGTAGTTGCTCAGCAGCTCGCCCGTGACTTTTGTCACGCCGTACATTGTGCGCGGCTCGCGGACGGTGTCTTGCGGAGTCTTGTCTTTGGGTGTGGAGTCGCCGAACGAACCGATAGAGCTGGGTGTGAATACGGCGCATTGCTTTTCTCTTGCCACTTCGAGCACGTTGAACAGTCCGTCAACGCCTATCTTCCATGCCAGCTGCGGCTTTTTCTCGGCTACGGCCGACAACAGGGCCGCAAGGTTGTAGATTGTGTCGATTTCATATCGGGACACGGCGTCGGCAATCTGTTGCGGGTTCATAATGTCCACTATTGCCGAGGGGCCCGACTCTTTAAGTTCTCCTTTCGGTTTGGCGCCGGGAATATATCCGGCAACAATGTTTCCGTTGTAGCATGACCGTAATTTCATGGTCAGTTCCGAACCGATTTGACCGGTAGATCCGATAATCAATATATTTTTCATGCTGTTATATTATATTAAGGTGTCATTTTGGGTGCAAAGATAGACAGAACGCGCCCATTGTGTTAAAGTTTTTGTCTGTTTTTTATCGAATTTCGAAAAAAAATAAGAACTTTGTCAAAGTTGATAAATCAGGCACTTAAATCTAAATTGATAAATTATGTATGGTAAAATGAAAGAGTTCCTCACGCAGGAACTTGCCGGTATAGAAGCTGCCGGATTGTATAAGCGCGAGCGCATAATAACCACTCCGCAGCGTGCCGACATAAAGGTGGGCGAAGGGGAGAACGTGCTTAATTTCTGCGCCAACAATTATCTGGGACTGTCCGACAATCCACGTTTAATTAATGCTGCCAAAGTTGCGATGGATAAATTCGGTTATGGAATGTCGTCGGTGCGTTTCATTTGCGGCACTCAAAGTCTGCACAAGCAGCTGGAGGCTGCCATTTCCGATTATTTCCATACTGAGGACACCATTCTTTATGCTGCTTGCTTCGATGCCAACGGCGGTTTGTTCGAGCCTTTGTTTACCGAAGAGGATGCTATAATTTCCGACGCGCTCAACCATGCTTCGATTATCGACGGCGTGCGTTTGTGCAAGGCCAAGCGTTACCGTTACGCCAATGCCGATATGGCAGACCTCGAGCGCTGTCTTCAGGAGGCCCAGGCCCAGCGTCACAGAATCATAGCTACCGACGGAGTGTTCTCGATGGACGGAAATGTGGCTCCGATGGATAAAATATGCGAGCTGGCCGAGAAGTATGACGCATTGGTTATGGTCGACGAGTCGCACTCGGCCGGTGTGGTAGGTCCCACGGGCCACGGCGTGGCCGAGCAGTTCGGCGTATACGGCAGGGTTGACGTTTTTACCGGTACGCTCGGCAAGGCGTTCGGAGGCGCTATGGGCGGATTCACTACCGGCCGTAAGGAGATTATCGACATGTTGCGCCAGCGTTCGCGTCCGTATCTTTTCTCGAATTCGGTTGCGCCGTCGATTGTTGGCGCAAGCCTGGAAATGTTCGCCATGCTGAAGGAAAGCAATGCCCTGCACGACAAACTCGTTGCTAACGTTGAGTATTTCCGCGGAAAAATGCTCGAGGCGGGCTTTGACATCAAGCCTACGCAGAGCGCTATATGCGCCGTTATGCTTTACGACGCAAAACTGTCGCAGGATTTCGCGGCGAAAATGCAGGAAGAGGGCATTTTCGTTACCGGTTTCTATTATCCGGTGGTGCCGAAGGGACAGGCGCGTATTCGTGTGCAGCTTTCGGCCGGACACGAGCGTTCTCATCTCGACAAGGCCGTTGCGGCTTTCATTAAGGTAGGAAAAGAGCTCGGTGTGATAAAGTAAACGCCGGAGCGTTTACTTCGTAATAATCGGACGGGTGGGGGAATATATTTTCTCTTTGCCCGTCCGATGGTTTTTATGGGTTTCCGTCAATCTCTGCTTTGCGGATTCGGAAAAATATTCCTTTCATGGAAATCGGTGTAGCTTTTCCATAGGGTTTTGCAGACAAAAACGGTCAGCGGCCAAGCACTTGAAAATCAGCAGGTGTATATGTAGCAAAAAATATGTCTGAGATATTTTAAATTATCTCAGACATATTTTCGATTATCTCCCTTGTATTTTCAATTATCTGCGGGAAGTTTTTTACCTCATGAAAAAATATTTTTTTTTCGTGAGGAACAAGATTTTTTATGCGGCTTGCCGGAAATATTTTTTACCGGCGTTTGTTCAGGAGCGGGAAAAGACGTTTGTCCAGAGCGTTGTCCAGGCGGTTTCTGTGTCAGTCGAACACCTTGAAGGCAAAGCCCTGCGACTGCAACCATTCAATGGCGCGCGGCAGGGCGTAGAGCAGTTTGTCTTCGCTTCGCAGTGAATCGTGAAAGGTTATTATCGAACCGTTGCGGGCATATCGCCTTACGTTAAGCAACACGTCGCGCCCGTTTAGGTTGATACTGTAATCGCGCGTTACGAGGTCCCACATCACGATTTTGTATTTCTGCTTCACGAACATGTACTGGTCCCATTTCATCCAGCCGTGCGGCGGTCGGAACAGGTCGGTCTGCAACAGGATGTTTGCCTTGTCTACGTTTCGCATGTAGGAGCGCACTCCGTGCCGCAGTCCGCCTATGTGGTTGTAGGTGTGGTTGCCTATGCGGTGGCCGCGGTCGCGCACCATTGCCAGTCCCTGCGGGTATTTGTATGCGTTCTCGCCCACCATGAAGAATGTGGCCTTTATGTTGTAGCGGTCGAGCATATCGAGCACCCACGGAGTGACGACGGGTATAGGCCCGTCGTCAAACGTGAGGTATACGGCCCGTTCTTCGGGGTTCATCCTCCACAGGGCGTGGGGGTAAAGCCATCGCAGAAACGTTGCCGGTTGCTCTATTATCATGTTTCAGTTGCAGATGTGAGCCGTCTTTTGTCTTTTGCTGCAGGAATCACTCTTCGGGTTCTTCCTGCGGGGCGTTGCCGGCGTTGTCGGGCATGAAAGAGTCGCCGGTGCGTCCTTGCCACATGCTGTAATAGTTTACGATGTCGCTTTCGGTCTTTTTCATCTTGGCCTCGTCGAACATTTCGTAGGTTTTAAGCACGTTGCGGAGCACTTCGAGCTGTACCATATAGTCGCGGCGGTAGCTCATGAGCTCGCGCGTGTCGAGCGAGTTGTACCATGCGAGGAACTGGCGGGCGTCGGTGGATATTTTCGACAGGATATAGTCGGCTTTCTTGTGGTTGCCGAGGAATGTGTAGGCGCGTGCCAGCTCTACGGCGCCGCTGCGCCAGTCGTAAGGCACGTTGTATTCGGGAATCTGCTTGTCGCAGTATTCGAGCGCCTTCTTTGCCTTTTCCGTGTCGCCGCGCTCTATGAGGCGGAGTGCTGTCTGAGCGAAAGCCACGCGGTGTGTCCAGCACATGCGCATAGCGTTCTCGTCTATGTAAAGGCCTTTCTTGTCGAGGCCGCCGTAGCGGTAGCGCGTCATGAGGTTCTCGTACGTCTTGTCGATGTCGATATTGTTTCTGCTTTTTGCCGTGTTGAAAGGAGATATTCTGTATGCCAGACCTTCCTTGATGAAGTTGTCGCCGAGGCTTCCGTAGTTGTCGGCGCCTACTGTGGTGGCTACGTAGAGCGGGCGCTTGAAATTGCTCTGCGCGATCATCTCGTAGAACATGAGCTCGTTCTTGTAGACGGAACTTCTGCCTTTGAGCGAAATGACCATGACGTCGGGAATGCTGTCCTTGAGCATCATTCCGGAGTTGCGCACGGCTTCCTTGTCGACGGTGATTACGAGACTGTCGGTGGGGATGAAGCGCTGGTCGGGGTCGGAACTGCGAACGAAGTTCTTCATTATGTATGAAAGCTCGAACATGTTTACGTCGGGGTACTTGCGGTTCAGCTCAAGCAATGCCTGCTTTTGCGAAGCCTCTACGTGAACGAGCTCGTGCTCGCCGTTTGATACGTATTCCAAGCGGCTCCATGTTATGGGCAATGCGGGAGAATCGTAAGCGGGACGCTTCATCTGGTCGATGTACCAGTCGGTCTGCAGGTAGGAGAAGTTGCATACTCTCGCGTCGGTGCGTGCTCCTTCAACATCCTGGTTGTACCATAACGGGAACGTGTCGTTGTCGCCGTTTGTGAAAATCACGGGATATCCCTTGTCGGGAAGCGTCATAAGGTAGTTGCGTCCGAAATCGTGGCACAGATAGCGGCCCGAACGGTCGTGGTCGTCCCACGTTTGCGACGCCATTTGAATAGGAACAAGCACGCAGGCCAGAGTGGCTAATATTGACGCAGGCAAGGCTCCGAGCTTGAGTTTTTTCAGTCCTTCCACGATTCCCAGAACGCCGAGACCTATCCATATTGCAAAGGCGTAGAACGAGCCGGCGTAGGCGTAGTCGCGTTCACGGGGCTGTGTGGGATACTGGTTAAGGTAGAGGACGATTGCGATTCCGGTCATGAAGAAAAGGAAGAACACAACCCAGAACTGCCGTATGCCGCGCTGCCCGCGGTATGCCTGGAAAAACAGACCGATAAGGCCGAGAATAAGCGGCAGGCAGTAGAAAACATTATGTCCTTTGTTGTTTTTGAGAGAGTCGGGTAGAAGGCTTTGGTCTCCTAAGCGCAGATTGTCGAGGAACGGGATACCGGTAATCCAGTTTCCGTGTTCTTTCTCGCCGAAACCCTGTATATCGTTCTGGCGTCCGGCGAAATTCCACATGAAATAGCGCCAGTACATGAAGTTGAGCTGGTAGGAGATGAAGAATCTGATGTTTTCGAACTGAGTGGGCATTTTCACCGACGAAACCCGTCCGGTGGGGTCGTTGTAAGCCACTTCGTGTCCCTTTACTCCTCCCATCCAGTTCTCATAAGCGTTGCGGTGGTCGGCAGACCACATCCTGGGGAAAAGCATGTTCTGGGCGTAGACGTATTCGTTGTCGTGACCTACTACTATGTAGGAGTCTTTCTCGCCTTCGTGGTCTTTTTCCTTGCGGTTGTAGATTGCTTTTCCTTCGTCGCGCTTCCAGTAGAGCATTCCGTCGCCTCCCGATTCGAATTCCGGCTGAGAGGTGTATGCCTGCCCGTAGAATAGGGGGCGCGAACCGTACTGCTCACGGTTCAGGTAGGAGCCGAGCGTGAATATGTCCTCGGGAGAGTTCTGGTCCATAGGCGGATTTGCCGTCGACCGGATAACTATTATCGCGTACGAGGAGTAGCCTATCATCAGCATGAGGAAACACAGCAGAGAGGTGTTTATCACGCGTGCGGATACTGCGTAATTGTTCTTTTTGTTCCTTTTGCGGAGAATTATGAACAGTGCGGCGAGCACTATAATGCCTATGATTATACTCGACGCGCCCGAGCCGTAGAAAGGTATGCCCAGCAGGCCTACGGAAAGCACCGACGATATGGTAATGTTCCTGCGGTTTGTGCCTTTCTGGCTTTCGTAGATTGCCCACAGCACGCAGCCAACGAGCAGGATGATATAAATGATGAGACCTGTGTTGAAGCTGAAGCCGAGACCGTTTACGAAAAACAGTTCGAACCAGCCGCCCACCTTGACAATGCCCGGAACTACACCGTAGAGCACTACGCCTACTATTACGAACGACACTGCCAGCGCAAGGAGCGAGCCTTTGGCGTTGAGGTTGGGACGATGCTTGTAGCAGTACACGAGAACTATGGCCGGAATGCAGAGAAGGTTGAGCAGGTGCACTCCGATACTGAGGCCTGTGAGCAAAGCGATGAGCACGAGCCAGCGGTCGCTGTGCGGCTGGTCGGCGCGCGCCTCCCATTTAAGAATCAGCCAGAACACCAGGGCGGTGAACATCGAGGAGTAGGCGTAAACTTCGCCCTCTACGGCGCTGAACCAGAAGGTGTCGCTGAAAGTGTAGGCCAGCGCTCCCACAACGCCGGCGCCCATTATCTCGATGAGTTGTGCAAGTGTGGGATTCTCACCGTCGCGTACTATGAGCTTGCGCGCCAGGTATGTGATGCTCCAGAACAGGAACAGAATGCAGGCCGCACTCAGCAAAGCCGACATCGTGTTTACCATCATTGCCACATGCTGCTGATCCTGGGCGAACTGCGAGAACAGGTTGGCCGTTATCATGAACACGGGGGCGCCGGGCGGGTGGCCTACTTCAAGCCTGTTGGCCGTGGTGATGAACTCGGGGCAGTCCCAGTAGCTTGCGCTCGGCTCGATAGTCGAGCAGTAGACGAATGCCGCGACGGCAAACATAATCCAACCTACAAGGTTGTTTACTGTTTTGTAGCGAATCATATATTTATGATGTTTAATTCAAAAATAATACATGCACAAGGTGCAAAATTAGGAATTATTACGTAAAAATCTGCCTGATAGCCTCATTTTTATGGTTCACAACGCTTCACAAACTTCCGCCTGCCTTGCAGGCGGGATTCTTTATTGGGTGTGAAAAATTCTTCTGCACGAAAAAAAATAATTTTTTTTTGTGGTAAAAAACTTCCCGCAGCAAATTGAAAATACAAGGGAGATAATCGAAAAT
>OHBJ01001608.1_pt1 | contig 15561 bp, 17 predicted proteins | sample 1577241 | NCBI WGS metagenome assembly OHBJ01 (sample SAMEA3541594, study PRJEB24748) | human gut metagenome | biome: human gut; feature: human-associated habitat; material: faeces | place: China | collected 2012
GTTGTTCAGGCGGTTGTAGATGACCGAGGCAATCTTGGCCTGGTCGGAGCCAGCTGTGCAAGAAATTCGTCCATAGAAACAATGCCGCGTTTTACGTCATCAAGCTTATAGCCCTTATCACCAGTATAGTCAGCACATTGCGGACATGTATCCTCACTGTAATGCTGTAAGTAAACAGGAGCAGCCTGAATAATAGGTACTTTTGCAATTTTATTGCCAATTTTCAATTCAGGAAGTTTCAAAAATAACTCCTCCAATCCGCTTTTCTTCTATTATCTTTAGAAAGTCCCGTGGAGTAACCACGGGACTTTTCTAAGGAAACGCTAAAATTATTTATTTTGGTCTATATAGGATACAACGTCCTGAACTGTTTTAATTTTTTCAGCAGCTTCGTCAGGAATTTCAATACCGAATTCTTCTTCGAAAGCCATGATTAATTCAACAATGTCAAGAGAATCTGCACCTAAATCGTCGATAAAAGTAGAATCGATATTAACTTCATCAGCTTCAACGCCTAACTGATCAACAACGATATCTCTTACTTTATCAAAAGTAGCCATTCCTCGTCACCTCCTCCTCAGAATAACCTTTTATTTATTTATTCATTATTACATTACCATACCGCCATCTACATTGACAACCTGTCCTGTAATATATGAAGCCTTATCAGATGCCAAAAATACTACTGCATTTGCAATATCTTCTGGCTGACCCATTTTGCCAAGTGGAATAGAGCCCACTACTTGAGCCTGTGCTTTTTCTGGCATAGCTGCTGTCATATCAGTAGCAATAAAACCAGGAGCTACAGCGTTAACGGTAATACCACGACTAGCCATTTCACGAGCTAAAGATTTTGTAAAACCAATTACACCAGCTTTAGCAGCAGAATAATTTGTCTGACCTATATTTCCCATTATACCAGAAACAGAAGTCATATTGATAATTTTTCCAGAACGTTTTTTCATCATATATTTTGCCGCTACTTTTGTACAGTTAAAAATACCTGTTAAATTTGTATTAATAACAGCATTCCAATCCTGAGATTTCATACGAATGAATAAACCATCACGAGTTATACCCGCATTATTTACTAAAATATCAATCTGTCCAAATTCAGCTATTACTTTTTCTACCATTTCACTAGCAGCCTGTTCATCACTAACGTCAGCTTGAACAATCATAGCTTTGCCGCCCATATCAGTAATTATATTCTTTACTTCTTCAGCAGCAGCCACATTTCCTGCATAATTGATAGCTACAGTAGCACCTTCTTTTGCAAGTTCAATAGCAACTGCACGACCAATTCCACGAGATGCTCCTGTTACTAACGCAACCTTACCATCTAAAAGCATATTATCGAACCTCCTTGAAATAGTCAAGAGTTTTTTCAAGAGATTCTATATTTTCTACGTTTAAAGATTTCAATTTACGGTCAATACGTTTATTAAATCCACATAAAACTTTACCTGGACCTACTTCAACATAAGTATCAGCACCAAAATCTTTCATTGTTGCGATACAATCTTCCCATTTTACAGGGCTTGCAGCTTGTTTTACAAGACTTACTTTGATATCTTCTGCTTTTGTTAAAGCTTCAGCTGTAACATTTGTTACTACTGGAATAGTAGCATCAGATACAACAACTTTATCAAGTTCTACAGCAAGTTTTTCAGCTGCAGGTTCCATTAATTTACTATGGAATGGTGCACTAACTGGTAAAATAACACATTTTTTTGCACCAGCTTTTGTCATTTCTTCACTAGCTTTTTCTACACCTTTAGCAGTACCTGCAATTACAATCTGACCTGGGCAGTTGAAGTTTACAGCCTGTACTAAAGCAGTGCTTGCACTTACTTCTTCACATATTTCTACAATTTTATCACGATCAAGACCAATTACAGCTGCCATTCCGCCTTCACCAACAGGAACAGCTTCTTGCATGTACATACCACGTTTATGAACGAGATATACTGCATCTGCAAATTTTAAAGAGCCTGCTGCTACAAGTGCAGAGTATTCACCTAAACTATGACCGCCTACGATTTCTGGAGCAATTCCGTTTTCTTTTAATAATTCGTTACAAATAACGCTCATAGTCAAAATAGCAGGTTGAGTATTTGCTGTAAGTTTTAAATCTTCTGCTGGTCCGTTAAAGCACATGTCCATGATGGAGTAACCAAGTGCTTCATCAGCTTCTTTAAATAACTTTTTCGCAATATCATATTTGTCATAAAAATCTTTACCCATTCCCACTACTTGAGAACCTTGTCCTGGAAATAAAAATGCGAGTTTACTCATTTAGTAATCACCCTTTCGCCATTATTTTTTATAAATTTATTATTTATTTGCAAATGTTTTGTGTGTTTTCCATCACTTTAGCAAGATTATTTACGATATCATCTATAATTTCTTGAACAGGTTTTATTTCGTTTAACATACCTGCAATCTGTCCAATCATTACAGAACCCATTTCTACATCGCCTTTTCTTGCTGCAAGATTTAATCCACCTGCACCTAATTTTTCAATTTCTTCAACCGGTGCATTTGCTTTTTCTAATTCATCAAATTTACGAGTTAATTTATTAGCTATAACGCGTACAGGGTGCCCTGTAGAACGACCTGTTACAACAGTAGAACGGTCTTTTGCACGTAAAACTAATTTTTTATAATTTTCGTGAGCGATACATTCACTAGAAACTACAAATCTTGAACCCATTTGTACGCCCTGAGCGCCAAGAGCAAATGCTGCCATCATGCCACGAGCGTCAGCTATACCACCAGCTGCAATAACTGGAATATCTACTGCATCTACAACTTGAGGTACAAGTGTCATTGTAGTGATTTCTCCTACATGTCCGCCACTTTCTGTTCCTTCGGCAATAAGTGCATCAACACCAGTACGAGCTAAACGTTTTGCAAGTGCGACAGATGCAACAACTGGTATTACTTTAGTACCAATTTCTTTAAATGCAGGTATATATTCACCAGGATTTCCTGCCCCTGTTGTTACAACTGGTACACGTTCATCAAGCACTACTTGAATAACTTCTTTAACAAATGGAGACATAAGCATGATATTTACACCAAATGGTTTGTCTGTCCATTGTTTTACTTTTTGAATTTCAGCTCTTAAAAGATCAGGAGGCATATGTCCAGCACCAATTATTCCAAGACCACCAGCATTAGATACTGCAGCTGCTAATTCAGCTGTACCAAGCCAAGCCATACCACCTTGAAAAATTGGATATTTAATATTTAATAATTTACAGATAGGATTATTTTCGAACATTGTTTAGTCCTCCTTAGCCCATTTCATAATGCAAGATGCCCATGTAAGACCTGCACCAAAACCAGAAAGAGCTATGATTTCGCCTTTTTTCAATTTTCCAGATTGATAAGCTTCAGCCATTGCAATTGGAATAGATGCCGCTGATGCATTACCATATTTTTCTATATTTACAAATACTTTATCCATTGGTAAATGCAAACGTTTTGCTGCAGATTCAATAATACGAATATTTGCCTGATGCGGAATTAAATAATCAATATCTTCTTTTTGCAATCCAGCACGTTCTAAAGATTTCATTACTGTAGAGCCCATAGCTTTTACAGCAAAGCGGAATGTTTCTTTTCCGTTCATATGCAAGCAATGCATATGATTATCTATAGATTCTTGGTCTGCTGGATGTTTACTTCCCCCACCTGGAATTTCAATAGTGGTAGCTCCACTTCCATCAGCACCTAAATCAAAAGATAACATACCATAGCCTTGTTCAACTTCACCATATACAGCAGCACCTGCTCCATCGGCAAAGATGATACAAGTATTTCTGTCGTGCCAATTTACAAATTTAGATAATGTTTCAGCACCTACAACTAATACTTTTTTGTAAACGCCAGTTTCAATAAACTGTGTTGCAATTGCAGACCCATAAACAAAACCAGAACATGCCGCAGATAAATCAAAAGCTGCTGCATTTTTAGCTCCCAATTTTTCTTGCAAAATACATGCTGTTGATGGGGTATTACAATCGGCAGAGATTGTCGCTACTATTATCATATCTAATTCTTCAGCAGATACTTTCGCATCTTCTAAAGCTTTAATAGCAGCTTTATACGCTAATTCTGATGTTGGCTCATCTTTTGCAGAAATACGTCTTTCTTTGATACCTGTACGTTCTGTTATCCATTCGTCATTAGTATCTACTAATTTTTCAATATCTGCATTAGTGAGGATTTTTTCTGGAACATGGTATCCTATTCCAATAATGCCTGCACTATTTAACTTCAGTGTCATGGCTCCAAATCTCCTCCTTGTCTATATTGTCTCGAATTTGAGTTATTACATCTTTTTGTACAAATTCACTAGCTTGTCTAATAGCGCTACAAATAGCTTTTGCATTAGAACTACCATGAGATATTATACAACAACCATTTACTCCTAGTAAAGGAGCTCCACCATATTCAGAAACATCTATATCTTTTCCTAATTTTTTTAAGGCAGGCATTAACATTAATGCTCCTAATTTAGCTAATATACCACCTTTATTTATAGCATCTTTAGCTAAACTAACTAAAGTTTTTGCTAAACCTTCAGCAAATTTTAAAACAACATTTCCTACAAATCCATCGCAAACTACCACATCAAATTGACCTGTTGGTATATCTCGACCTTCAGCATTTCCTTTAAAATTAATAGTTTTCATGCTTTTTAACATAGGATATGTTGCTTGAGCTTGTTCATTGCCTTTAGTTGCTTCTTCACCAATATTTAATAAACCTACAGCTGGATTTTCTAATCCTAGCATACATTTAGCATAGATTGACCCCATCAATGCACTTTGACAAAGATGCTTTGGTTTACAATCTACATTTGCACCTGAATCTAACAATAAAGTAACGCTACCTTTTCCTGTAGGTATAGGTGTAGCAATTGAAGGTCTATCAATTCCCTTTATTCTGCCTAAAATAAATAACGCTGATGCTGCTGCTGCACCTGTATTTCCTGCAGATAATACAGCATCACATTCGCCTTCTTTTACTAAACGTGTAGCCACAACGATAGAAGAATCTTTTTTTCTACGCACTGCTACTCCAGGGTGTTCACCCATGCCCACTACATCACTAGCATGATGAATGGAGATGGTACTTTTTCTCCATTCTGGATAATTTTTATCTAACTCTTTTTGAATTTGAGTTTGATCACCGACTAGTACAATTTCACAATCATAGCGTTTAGCTGCAAGTATTGCACCTGCTACAATTTCTTTAGGTGCAAAATCTCCGCCCATAGCATCTACTGCAATTTTCATACCTCGGATCCTCCATTATCTTCTAATGAAACAAGAATAAATTTTGCTCTAAAAACTTCTTCTGTAACATTTTTAATTTTCACCCAAACAAAGAATTTATTTCCTCGTTTGTGTTTTAACTCTGCTTTAGCGATTAATTTATCGCCAACACGAACTGGAGCTTTATATTTTATATTAGCAACACCTGTTACCGCCATGGGAGCATCAATCAATGCTAATGCTAATGAATTTGCCTGTGCAAACATATATGCACCTTTTGCTATTTTAGTTTTTTCAAAAACCATATCTTCAGTAATATTCATTAGCGAAATGCCTGATTTTCCCAATTCTAATTCTAATAGCTCCCCAGAAACTTCACTACTACTAATAGATTTAACTTTTTTCTGCGTAGCTTCAGCTAATTGTTTTACTCGCTCTCTAAGCTCTGGTATACCCAGCTCTAAACGGTCTAACCTAATAGTCTGTATACTAACATTCAAAAGTTTTGCCAATTCCTCATCCGTAAAGAAGGGTTTGGATTTCACATAATCTATTAATAGACTTTGTCTTATTCGCTTTTTTTCACGTGTCATCCTTCACACCAACTTTTAGTACCAGATAATATAATCAGTTACAATTGGTTATTATACAAACTTTTTTTCTAATTGGCAAGTATAATTTCCCTTAACTAATTGACTATATAAGATAAACTCCAACTCAAAAATACATTTATTTTTACGATAAAATAAAATATGCTCCCTTTATAGATAGAGAAATTTAATATCACTATATCTATAAAGGGAGCATACTAATTCGCTCCAGAAAATTATTCTGCAGAAGCGATAACTTCTTTACCATCATAATAACCACATTCAGTGCAAACATGATGAGGCATTTTTGGTTCATGACACTGAGGGCATGCAACATAACCAGGAGCTTCTAATTTCCAGTTAGCACGACGTCTGTCACGACGAGCTTTTGACATTTTACGCTTAGGTACTGCCATTTACTACACACCTCCTTAAATAACTAAAGGTTCTTCAAGCTAAATTGCTTTTACCTATTTTTTCAATAAATCCTGCAAAGCTGCAAGTCTTGGGTCAATACTTTCCCTATTGCAACCGCATTCGGTTTTATTCAAATTAGCACCGCATACACTACATAATCCTTTGCAATCTTTAGAACATAAATGTTTTGTCGGCTGAGCAGAAATTATAATATCACGCACTAAATCGCCGATATTAATAATATCGCCGTCAAAATGATTTATCTCTTTAATTTTTGCAAATTCTTCGTCTCTTGTATATTCTTCCGCAAAAGAATATTCACTTTTTGTCTGGAAATATTCTAAGCATCTATCACAAATCTCTGAAATAGTGCAAAAAATCTTTCCCTCTAAGCGAAAACAAGTACCAGTATTAGTTGCGGTTCCTTTGACCATGATGGGACCTTCTAATTTACAATCATCTAAAAGTGGCCCAATGTCTTCGGGTTTTGCATCAAAACTAAAAGCCTTTTCATGACCAATTTGTTCAGCTATTTCCGATACATTTATTTTCATCATTGCAATCAACCTCAATTCATTATAGCCGTAGCTATATATTTTGTCAAACAATCCAAGTAAAATTTTTAGGAAAAATTTTACTTCTATGCTAAAATATTTTTTATCGCTAAAAAAATTATAAAATAAAAATCAAAGAAAGTGAATTAAAAATGTCAATAACTGGAATTATTAGTGAATATAATCCATTTCATAATGGTCATAAATATCTCATTCAAAAACATAAAGAAAATTTTCCTGACAGCTATTTCATCGCTGTTATGAGTGGTAATTTCACGCAACGTGGAGAAATTGCCTTAGTTGATAAATGGCAAAGAGCTAAACTTGCTGTAGCTAATGGCATTGATTTAGTCATTGAACTTCCTTTTGTATTTGCTGTTCGTAGTGCCCAATATTTTGCCAAAGGCGGCATTGACTTACTGCATAAATTACACTGTGTAGATACTATTTGTTTTGGTAGCGAATACACAAATGAAAAAGAATTAACATTTATTGCTCAAACTTCTCAAAGTGAAAAATTTCAACAAATGTTAAAAAATAAACTTGCTGATGGTCAATCATATGCTGCTGTAACTAGTGAAGTCTTAAGTAATCTCACCAATATTTCTGAAGATATTTTAAAAGCTCCTAATACTATTTTAGGCATTGAATATTTAAAAGCTAATTTAAATTTAGAAAAGCCTTTAACCGTAAATATAATTCAACGCATGAAAGCAGAACATAATGACTTGAATTATCAAGAAAATTTTGCTAGTGGTACAGCCATTCGCCATTCTTTATATACAAATAATAGCAATTTTTCCAAGCTTAAACAAGTTGTACCAGATGAAACTTATTTTCTTTTGCAAGAAATTCACCAAGCACAAGATTTACCTCATTTAGATTATCTGTTTACTAATTTAATCAGTAAATTACGACTAGCTAAACTTGATGAATTAACAAAAATTTATGGTATTCGCGAAGGATTAGAATATAAATTGTTAAAAACTGCCAATGAAGCTATCAATTTACAAGATTTCTTTCAAAAATTAAAATCAAAAAGATATCCTTTGACAAATTTACAACGTTTAACATTATATTTACTACTAAATATAACTAAAGATCTTATACAAAGATTTGATGATACAGGCGCTTTATATGCCCGTGTTTTAGCTTTTAATGATAGAGGTACAGAATTACTTAAACAAATGAAAAAAAATGCTTCTATTCCTATTATAACTAAAACAACATCATATTTAGACAGCAAAAAACGTTGCCAACAAAAATTGACAACGTTTGAAGAAATGTTAGCTATAGATACTTACGCTACTGAATTATATAATTTATGCTTTAATCCGTTTAAACCATATGGAAAAGATTTCACTACATCTCCATATTATTTTAAAACGAATAATGAAAATTAATTTTTCAATTAAAAATTAAAAGTGTAAACTTTGTTGCTTCATATGAATATTCATCAATAAACCTAAACATGTTACATTCGTCAGCAATGAACTTACACCATAACTCATAAGAGGAAGTGGTATACCTGTTACTGGCATAACCCCCATTGTCATACCTACATTTACTAATAAATGGAAAGCTAACATAGAGGTAATTCCTGAAGCTAATAACATACCAAAAGCGTCTTTACATTCTCGCGCTATTTTAACACCACGCCACAATACGATTAAATACAGACATAATAAAAATGCTGCACCAATAAAACCAAATTCTTCACCAACAACGGCAAAAATAAAGTCCGTATGATTTTCTGGTAAGAAGTTTAATTGACTTTGTGTACCACCAAAAAGACCTTTACCAAAAAGCATTCCCGAACCAATGGCTATTTTCGATTGTATGATATGGTATCCTGAGCCTAACGGGTCAACGTTTGGGTCAATAAATACCATGATACGCATTTTTTGATAATCATGTAAAAATTGCCATATTATCGGCAACATCGCCAAAAATGCACCAAATACAATACCTAATATTTTTAAACTAATACCTGCAACGAAAATCATACCCAAGAAAATAGCTAAAAATACTAAACCTGTACCTAAGTCTGGCTGTTTTGCTACTAATAAGAACGGCACTAAAACAAATAAAGCAACTGGTATTACTTCTCTCCATTTGCTTAGATGTCCAATTCGACTTTCTAATAATGTCGCCAAAGCGATAATCATAATTACTTTAGAAAACTCTGATGGCTGTATACTGATAGGCCCTATCTGTATCCAACGCTGTGCCCCCAATGCTGCATGACCGAAAAACATAACAGCAAGTAACATGATTAAATTGAAAATATATATCTTATTACCCCAGTTTTTCAAAGCTCGATAATCGAAAAAATTCGTTATCATAAAAGCCCAAATCAATCCACCAACTGCAAACATGCCCTGTCTTTGCAAATACCAATATCTATCATCACTAGGTGTATTTACATGAGTTGCACTAGCTATTGTAATAAGACCTACTATTAAAATTCCAATGACTGCTAAAGTCAAAGGCAAATCTAACCGACGCAGTGTTCGATGCTCTCTAATATTGAACATAATTACCTACCATTTCTTCTTTTCTTCTAAAAATACTAATTACCTATACAAAATAATAGAGGATACAACTGATTTCATTTGTATCCTCACTTATTATAGCAATTCTTATCATAATGTCAAAGTCATTATCACTTCATCTGTATCTATATCGATAATTTTAATAGTTTTATCCTCTAATACAGCTACAGTTGCTCTATTATCTTCACGTTTACTAAGTGATGGAGAACCCGGATTTAAAAATACTGTATTTCCTCTTTTTTCTAAAACATTAATATGCACATGACCAGAAATGAAAATATCTGCTTTTAAAGCTTTAGCCATTTTATCTTTTGCTTCATCTGTTTCTACATAATGACCATGAGTAGTAACTATCTTTAAGCCTTCTGCTACTACATAAGTATATGGTGCTTGAATTGGCATATCTAATACTAAAGTATCAACTTCACTATCACAATTGCCACGGCAGATAACCACAGGCATACTACAAGCATTTAATTTTTCTGCAAGTTTGGCAGGATTATAATCGGAAAGCATAGGATTTCTTGGTCCATGATATAAAACATCTCCTGCATGAATAATCATATCTGCATCTTTAAAATATTTATCAAAAGCAAGTGAAAATCTTTCATGACAACCATGTGTATCGCTAATAATTCCAATTTTCATATCAAAGCACCTCTTTATCTTTATAATAAAATTATTCTAGCATTTTTCTAAAAAAAAATACATACTTACACTTGTCATTATAAAAATATCTTTCTAACAAAAAAGATTTCTTGAAAATTCAAGAAATCTTTTCCTCTTTTATTAGAGATTATTCATAGTTTTATTTTCGCCACAAAGAGCTTCAAAGTCTTTTACAAATACATCAACTGCACATCTTGCAGCATCAACTTTAATGAGATTTTCAATTACATCTGGAGCAATTGTGCTTGCACCTACACCATATTTAGCAAGCTCTAATACTTGTTGGGAATTTTTAAAACTTGCAGCTAAAATTTCAGTTTCAAGACCTGCATTTTTCAACATATCATGAATATCTTTTGCTACTTGAATACCATTTGCACCTAAATTATCAATACGATTTACATATGGTGCTACATATTTTGCCCCTGCTTTACCTGCTAAAAAGCCTTGCATCTGATTGTAAATTGCAGTACCTGTGATATTTACGCCTTCTTTAGCTAAAGCTTTGATTGCTTTTAATCCTTCTGGAATTACAGGAATTTTGATAAAAGTATTTTCACCTAATATTTCACGCATTTTATAAGCTTCTTTGATCATACCTTGTGCATCTTTAGAGATAACTTGTGCATGAAGTTCAGCTTCACTGCCAATAAAAGCTCTGATTTCGCTTAAAACATCAAAAGGATTTCTACCTGCTTTTTTCAAAATTGAAGGATTTGTTGTAACACCATCTACAGGATAATATTCATACATTTTTTTAATGGCATTAATGTCAGCATGGTCAACTAAAATTTTCATTATTATCGCTCCTATTCAATAATTAAATTTTTTATTCCATTTTGTTTAGCAATATCATAAAAAAATTGCAATTGTGCATTGCTATACAATTTAGGATTTTCTGTAAAATAATATTTTTTATCTAAATAACTATATTTAGCTTTTGCTAATGGATTGTAATTTAACAATTCATACTTTACTTTATCATAACAACTACTAATAAATCTACTGATTTGCTCAATATTTTCTTTTGTAGCCGTCAATGTTGGAATAAGCGGTGTTCTTACAATCACACAATCTTTTTTATCAGTTTGCAATAAAAACTTTAAATTATCTTTTATTACTTGATTATCTACATTCGTGCATTTTTTATGCCAATCATTATCAAAAATTTTTAAATCAGTATAAAACTCATCAACATATGGCAATATTTGGGCTAAAACTTCTCGTTTGACAAATAATGATGTTTCTATCGCTGTATGCAAATTCTTTTGTTTACATGCTTTCAATATAGCTAAGGCAAATTCATGTTGGAATAATGGCTCTCCGCCAGAAAGCGTAACGCCTCCACCATATTTAAAAAAAGCTTCATCTTTTGTTATTTCTTGCACAATTTCTGTTAAATTATGGTATTTACTATCAAATTGCAAGGCTCTTGTTGGACATTCTTCTGTTATCTGCAACCAATTACTATCTTGCTGACGATTTATATTCATCTTATCATCTACAAATTTTATCGCATTATTTTTAGCAATATGCTCACAAGTCTTGCACTTTATACATTTATTTTCTAAATATAATATTTGCTGTTTATAATCCAATCCTTCAGGATTTTGACACCATTTACAACGAAGGGGGCAGCCCTTCAAAAATACAGTTGTACGAATTCCTGCCCCATCATGCACAGCAAAACGCTTAATATCAAAAACTAAGCCTTTATCTTCAGACATTATCATATGTTGTTCTGGCGATGATTTCATTTTGTAACTCCCCTGCAAGCTCTGTAAAATACGCTGTATAACCTGCCACTCTAACAGTGAGTGAACTATATTGTTCTGGATTTTTTTGAGCTTTTAGTAAATCTTCTCTACGCACTACATTAAATTGAATATGCGGTATTTCTAAATCGACAAAAGTTCTTAAAAAATTAGCAAATTTATCTATACCTGTCTGTGTTTGGAAAAATTCTGGCAAAAACTTCATATTCAATAATCCGCCATTTGTCGTCAAATTATTATCTAAACGAGAAACAGATTTCAGTACTGCTGTTGGACCATTTAAATCTCTACCATATACAGCAGACATGCCACCATCAGCTAATGGAGTTTGTGATAAACGACCATCTGCACTAGCTCCCAAATTTTCCCCCATAGGCACATGAGCACTAACTGTATACATGCCCATATGATAAGCTCCACCTCGATAATTTGTAAATTCTCTGAGTTTTGCTCTGAATTTTCTAGCCCATTTAACACCTAATTCATCTACCCAAGCAATATCATTGCCGTATTTAGGTACATGATTTAATAATTTTTGACGAAGAATTTCTTGATTAGCAAAATTATTTTTTAAAGCTTCTTCTAAAACTTTTGCTGATACTTTTTGTTCATCAAATACTAATTGTTTTATCACAGCTAAACTATCTGCTAAATTAGCCACCTGAATAAATTGTATTCCTGATAAATTATATTTTGCTCCACCTTTTGTTACATCAATGCCTTTTTCCATGCAATCATCAATTACACTAGATAAAAATGCTGTTGGCAATATTGCAATATGACCTTTTTCCACAGCTTCACAACAAGATATCATCTTTTCTACAAAATAATTCATTGTTTGCTCTAAAGCTATTTCTAAATCTGCAAAAGTTTTATAAGTGCTAAGTGAACCAAAATCAGGTGCCATCTGTTTATCTGTCAATAGACATCTACCATGATTTAAAGTTAACTCTAATACTTTATTCATATTGAACATAGCCGCATCACTCCAACCAAGATTATTGCCCTGAGTTGTGAGTTCTACACAGCCAACAATAGCATAATTCATAGCATCTTGATGAGTTACACCTAAATTTTCCATTTCTTTAATGATAGCTTTATCATTGAAAAATTGTGGCATTCCACTGCCTTTTGCTACTACGCGAATAGCATGTTTTAATAATTTATCATTAGTTTTTTCATGAAGTCTTACCGATAAATTAGGTTGTGGCAAACCTAAATCTTCTTGTGTTGATAAAAATAATTCTGATATATCATTGCTAAAATCATTACCTTGTTCATCTACACCGCCAACAGCTATATTAAAGCCAATAGGAAAACCTGCAAAGTATTTTGCACTATGCTGATTGCGTAAATAAACAATTTCATTGAATTTTAACCATAAACATTCAATAATTTCTAAAGCTTCATCTTTAGTTAAAATATTATTTTCTATATCTTTTATATAATATGGATATAAAATTTTATCCAATCTACCTGGAGAAAAACTAGATGCATTACTTTCCATATGCAAAATCACGAATAAAAACCATGTAGCCTGCACAGCTTCATGAAAAGTTTGCGGTGGTTTTTGGCTGATATTTTTACAAATATCGGCTACTTTTATTAAACTAGCTCTATTTTTTTCATCATCTTTAGCAGTAGCAATCAATAAATCATGATAACGAAGCATAAAATCTTGTACAGCTTTCATCACAATAATTATTGCCTGATAAAAATTTTTCTTATCTTCATCTGCATTCTTATAATGATTTTGAGCATCTTCTAGTAGACCGCTAACACCTTTTTGTAGCCATTTTTCTACATTTGGACAAATATGTCCTTGTGCATGGTCTGTTTGATTTATTTTTACTACTTTATTTATCGCACTTATTTCTTGTCCAAAATTTTGTTTTATTACATCTTCTAGACTTTTGCCCTTCCAATAAGGTACTATCTGCTCACGAAAAATTTTTATATCTTCATCTCTTACTAAAAATTTATCTTGTTTTCGTGTTGGAATAGTTTCAAATTCTCTATCTACCCAAGAAATACCGCTTTCAGGGAAAACAACACCATAGCGCACACCTTTAGTGCGATTTCCCACTATCAATTCTTCATTTTCTATACCGATTTCTAATTCTCGCAAAGCATTTGCTAGTGCATAAGCTCGTTTTAAAATTATAGGTTCATTTTCATGTTGTTTATATGTTTTTGTAATAATTAATGCTTGTTCTATACTGACATATCTAGGTTGGGACAACATTTTTTCTTTTAAAATTTGTATGCGATTTTTTGTCATAAATACACTCTCCTCAACTATAAGCAACTGTCAGAAATGCCTCGGCCTTTTCCCGTGCACCGGGGACGTTCTCCAAGATCCACTTGATCTTGGTGGCAGAGAAATAGGCGTCCGGCACAAGGCCGGTGTTTTCCCGGATGTAGTCTGCCATGCCGGGGGTCCTGAGCAGCTCGTCCACAAGGGGAGCGGTGCGGCGGCACTGCCAGACGATAGCGTTATACACCGGGCGTCCGGTGTTCTTGTCCCACAAGATGGTGGTCTCGCGCTGGTTGGTGATGCCAATGCCCGCAATGTCCTTGGGGTCTACGCCGCTCTGGGCGATGACCTCGTTCATCACGCCGTACTGGCTGGACCAGATCTCCATGGGGTTGTGCTCCACCCAGCCCTGATGGGGGTAGATCTGCTCAAATTCCCGCTGCTGCACGCAGACGATATTCTGCTCGTTGTCAAACAGGATCGCCCGGCTGCTGGTAGTGCCCTGATCCAGTGAGAGGATATATTTGGTCTGGCTCATGATCTTCTCTCCTTGCTCTGAAGCTTGAGCGCAAAACAAAAAAGAGCGCACCAAACAAAGCTATCTGCTCTGTCTGTCGCTCTCCTGCTCTGCGCAAACATATTCTGTGCTTATTGTACACGCTCCGCAGGCAAAATACAAGCTTCTGCGCGATTTTTGGAGGTTCTGCACAAGGGGGCCGCCCCGCCGTTGAACACTCTGCCGAAAGGGTGCGCGGTGCAGCCGCCGGGGATGTAAAAAGCTTGCAAATTTGCGAAAAAGACGTGACGAAACGGCACGGATGTGGTATCGTTAAGGGGTAGATTTTTTGTTCGGAAAGGATTTCTTTGCCATGACCCGGATCGCTTTCTGTGATGACGATGCCGCGCTGCTGCATCAGATGCAGGATTTTCTGGAGCAGTACCGCACCCTGCGGGGGATGCAGCTGGAGCTGGCCCCCTATACAAAGCCCATGGAGCTTCTGGCGGATATCGAGGCCGGGGTGCAGTTCACAGTGCAGGCGGGCATCTCGCAGGCGCTGCCGGTCTCGGAGAGCGACCTTTGCGTGCTGCTCTCTAACGCGCTGGAAAATGCCCTGCACGCCGCTGTGCGCTGCCGCGAAGCAGGGCAGGGGGCTTTTATCGAGACCACCGGGCACGAAAAGGGGCACAAGTTGTTTTTGCAGATCACCAACAGCTGTCTGCCGGACGTGCAGTTCCGGGAGGGCGTCCCGGTCACCGACCGCACCGGCCACGGACTTGGGGTGCGCAGCATCTGCGCCATCTCAGAGCGGTACGGCGGCCTGACCAGCTTTGCCGCTAAAGATGGGCAGTTCACCCTGCGGGTAATGTTATAATGAAAAAGGGACTCGAAAACGCCTGCGGCGTTTCCAAGTCCCTTTTTTATAGAAAGATGTTATAATTGCTGCTTTGCCAG
>OHBJ01001610.1_pt1 | contig 15553 bp, 8 predicted proteins | sample 1577241 | NCBI WGS metagenome assembly OHBJ01 (sample SAMEA3541594, study PRJEB24748) | human gut metagenome | biome: human gut; feature: human-associated habitat; material: faeces | place: China | collected 2012
CCTGTTTTGCTCGCATCTGCAGCGCGTGTAAACGTACTGGGCAAATGGTCAGCCGTTGCACCGTTAAACGCCTCTTTCAGCTTTGCCACATCCGCGTCGGTAAAGTTATCAACCGCGTTTTGATCGCTAAGGTTGTACGCCAGCACCGTTTGGACGATGGCTTCGCCCGCCGCGTCATTGGCAGTCTTGAGCTGTGCAACCAGCTTCTGCAGCGTCTCAAGATCGGCTTTCTCAAAAGTAGGGTTCTCCTCAAGCGCCGCTTTCACAACGATATTGGCCAGCGCCTGACCGTTGACCAGCAGGGATTGCCGCGCATTGTTTTTGGCGCTTTCAATGGCAGCTGCGCGCGCACTGATCGCCGCACGGTAGGCAATCAACCGCTCGGTAACACCGGAGGTCGTGCCGATAACACGGACGCCATAGGCATTGTCCGCTGCCTCATTCCACTGCCAGGTATTATCCTTAGAATAGCCGCTGGTCAGGGTATCCTTATCCACATCCAGCACACGACCATCGCTGGTATAAGTGGGGGCTTTCAGCAGCGTACTGTTCATGGTATAGCTGCTGCCATCAGCACCTTTTTGAATATTCAGCCTTGCAGGGTTGATAACAATACTCTGCAGACCATAGCTCTGGTCGGCAAGATCTACCAGGTTACCCCATGTCTTGTTGGCATCGGTCACTTTTGTTACCGCCATGGAGTTGTTAATATCAGATACTACACCAAGATCCTCTGCACTGCTGATAAAGCTCGCCTTGTTCAGCAGCATCATTTCCAGGTTGCCGTTGGCGCCCACATTGGTGGTGATGCCCTTGACTTCCGGCGCCGTAGAAAGCGTGAACCATGCATAGGTGGAGGAAACCATCATAATGCTGGCAACCATCAGCATGGAAATGGCGGCAACCAGCTTATTGCGAATACCGGCGGGCATAATGACTTTGCGCTTTTTCTCTTCCCGTTTGTTTTCGGTTTTCGTCATTTCTATTTCTCCTTTCGGGATATTGCGTGTTTACTCTCTCGCCAGAGGAGACTTATATTACTCGCCCTTCAGCGGGGTATTGACCGCCGGATTCAGCTTGATATCGGTGCTGAACTGCAGGTTGAGGGTACCGGTGAGGGACTGTGCCGCTGTAGCGGAAACATTACCGTTCTTTACCGCCGTACCATCCAGCCAAACGATAGCGCTGATCTGGTAAGCCTTATTCTTATCCATTGCAGCGATCAGAACTGCATCGTTACCCTCAAGCTTAGTCTCTGTTGGTTTACCATCGGCAGTCGTTTCTGTCTTATACAAGTAAATGTCAGCCGTTCCCTCGGTGGTGACGGTCCATTTATCAGAGCCTGTTTCCTTTTTTGCGTCAGCTACATTTTTATTGTTTGTATAGTCAAACAACTTAGAAGTGTCCAGCTTGGCGGTGCCAATGATTTCGGGTGTTGCCCCGGATAAGCCATAATCCTTTACAAAGGTAATACGGATCGCACCCAGCAGCTCTTTCAGGGCGCCTGCCTTCAGGTTGGCATCTGTGGGCACGCTAAAGCTCATGGTGGAGCCGCCGCCCATAGTCTCCGCGTTAGTGGAGCCATCATAGATGCGGTTTGCCTTCTCTGTCTGCAGCAGCAGCTTGCCGGGCGTACCATTATTAGTAGTATTTACACGCATTGCAAGGTCAACTACATAGCCGTAGGCGCTGGTCACTACTTTGTTGTCGGTCAGCTCGCCAATCGCGCGCACACCGTAATTTGTGCTGTCAAATCCCACGCTGTCGGCTTTACTCCTTACGCCAACATTTTGGGCATCCAGCCCTGCAATACGACCATCAAAGCCGTATTTAGCAATCGCCAAAGGCTTATCCGGCACGAACGCAGCCTCGGCAGCACCATCTGCCTTTTCATAGTTCAGCTGCGCAGGGTTCAGGCTGATCGCGCTCAAGCCATAGGGATCGTTTTCCCCTTCACTGAGAACAACCTGGTTTCCCCACTTGATGTTTTTGTCCGTCAAGGCAGCAGTTTTGCCAACCACACCGGCAGTAATGCTGCTCAGCAAGCCATCTGTTGGCATCAGTGCAATCTCCAAGCTGCCGTTGCCGGCTACAGATGTTCTTGACTTCCGGCGCCGTAGAAAGCGTGAACCACGCATAGGTGGAGGAGACCATCATAATGCTGGAAACCAGCAGCATGGAGATGGCTGCGATCAGCTTATTGCGGAGACCGAAAGGCATAAGAACTTTTTTCTTTTTTTCCTTTTGTTTATCCATTCTCTCCTACTCCTTTCGAGAGTGATTTTTTGGCAGGCGCCCACCTGCCGGAGCTTTATATAAACTGCGTCCTTTGCCGGTTGGAATGAAACCGCCAAGGCGCTGAATATATACATTATTTCTTACAGCCAGTCCCAGCCGGGGAAGATTGCTTTCCAGCCGGACTTATCCTTCTCCGGCTCATTTATCAGCCGGAAATTCATTTCCACGCCCATGTGTGCCCCGATGACATCATCGGTCGCCTGCGGGTCATCGCCCTCCAGCCACAGCACCACGGTGTATTTATGTACCTCCATGGGGTCTACGCCGCTTTGTCCGCCGCCGGTAATGCGTTGGTCGCCCTCAAACTTATCGGGAATGACGCGCCAGTAGGTAATGGCGCCCACCTGCTTGATCACTTCAAACTGGTCGCTTTGCGGGGCAAGCTCCTGCAGCGGCAATCTCGCATAGCCGCGGGTATTATCGCCCTGCGCAGGCAGCGCCTCCGCCTGACCGCTTGCGGCAGCCTTGGCATAAAAGCGCATATTTCCGTCCTCAAAGACCATCGCCCACACCGCATCGGCAACATTCATCGTTTCCTGCGTGATGTTCAGGTTCCACAGGTAATCGACAGTGCTTTCGCCCTCATTGCGAATGTAGAAGGTGTAGGCAAAGTACACATCGTTGTGCTCGCCGTCAATTTCGTCCAGATTTGTCGGCAGCTGGCTGATGGAAACACAGGGCACATCTACCGCCGGATTGGCAAAAAGCTGGGTCGTGGGGTTTTCAAACCCGACGGTATCCGAAAGGGTAAAGCCCTCACGGAACATCTCATCGGACATATTGATGGTAAAATGCCCGCGCATCTTCTGTACCATCGAAAAGAGCAGCAGCACCAGCAAAAATGCCAGCAGCGCACCCAGCAGAGCAGCCAGCCAATGTCTACCCAGCCACAGCAGCAGCGCCGGTCGATGCTTATCAAAGTACAGTCCCAATCCGGAAGCCGTCAGCTCAAATTCCTTTTTGCTGCGGATTCCGCGGGCGCGCATCTCCTTCCGGAGCTTTTTGCGCCCTGTCTTGATTGCCTGCACCTCGTCCTCCGAAAGCACCACGCCTGCGCGGGTCTTTTTAATGAGGCGTTTTTGCTTTCTTTCGGCGCCGGTTATCTTCGGCTCTTTTTGCTTGGGTTCTTTTTGGGGGGATTTGGGAGGCTCCGGACGGCTTTCGGCTTTTGCCGCTTCCTCCTGCATCTGCTGTTTTATCTCCTCCGGGAGATTATCATAAGGGGACGGCACCGGAACCCTCCTTTCGCAGTGTTTTTATGATGCTTACACCCGTTCCCGCAGCAGGCTGTCACGGATCATCTCGTCCTCCTCCACGGCAATGCCATTGATGTTGCCGGAGAACATGGTGACCCCCGCAGCCGAGAGCCACGCGGTCTGTTCGGTGCTGTTCACGCCCTTTGCCAGCAGGGTAATGCCCTCGGCAGCAAAGCAGCGGATCCTGTCATGCTGCATCTGCTCGATGGGGAGATCCCCCGCCAGACGCACCATGCTGATTCCCAGCTCCTTTACCTTTGCCAGCAGCTTGTCCGTGGGGTGGCAGTCCTCCGCCACCAGCGTCAAGCCGTTGCGCAGGTAACGCGCCAGCGTTTCAGTAACGCTCTTGCCCGCCGTCAGGATCAGCTCCTCCGGTACGGTCAGCATCAGCTTGCCGCGCTCGATGGGCTGGTCATCAAAAAGCTGCTCCAGTGCCTTCAGGCGGCTGCCCTGCCGGTAAAAGTCGCCCAGCACCGGCAGAATCACGCCGTTTAAGTGCAGCGTGCAGTTCTGGATTCGCAGCAGCGTATCCGCTGCCTCGTACATCAGGTACATGGTTACATCGTCGGTCAGCTCGGTGCGGCGCAGCGCCTCCTCGGTCTCGGCAAGGGTCTGCAATGCCTCGGAATCCTGCACCAGCCCGCTGAACCACGGCTCAGCATCATAGGCAAGCACCCGACCCTCGGCATCGACCACGGGGCGGTAGCGCAGCCCCATCGGTCTGTCCTTACGCTTGACCACCAGCGGAATGGTCTTAGGCACCGTTAAAGTATAATGAATGAATTTGTTGTAAACGCCGCGGCAGCGGTCACGGGCATTATTCAACACCCGGATCAGCTCCGGGCCGAATGCGGTATTTTCCTGCTGACGCAGCCGGTCATATGCCTCGCTGAACGGATCCTCGGATTTGGTCTCAGCGGAAAGCCTATCCAGCTCCTTTGCCAGCCCGACGATTTGTGCGATGGGGCTGATCTCATTGCCCTTTCTGCCGTCGGGATAGCCGGTTCCGTCCCAGCGCTCCATGTGCTGCTGGCAGGATTCGCGGATCATCAGCCACGGGATATTCTCGGTCTCCAGTTCAGCGCCATCCGGACGGTTTCTGTCACGGCGCTTCAGGGTCATTTCCTGCAGCGATGCCACCAGTTGTCTGCCGTCGGTGGTGTACTTGCGGTAGACTGCCAACTCCTCCTCGGTAAAGTCCTTCTGCAGGATCTGATACTCCGGCGGCACCAGCGCCTTGCCCAGCTGATGATACATGCCGCATTTGTAGGCAAGGTCGGTGTACTCGCCGGTGATCTGCTCCCGTCCCTCGGGTGTATCATGGCAGAAAGAATCGGCGCACGCCTGCACGAATAGTGCCTGCGTGTAGGCTGCAACACGGACGGATTGCTTACGCACCTCCGGCGTCAAGCCACGGAACGCTTCGTCCCAGGATTCGTATTCTTTTCGCTTCCAAGTCTGCTGATCCACGCTTTTTTCTCCTTAGCTGCAATTACCGCCACCACCCCAACGGCAAAAGTATGCCGTTGGGGTTGGTAGAACCGGTTTATGTCATTTTTTGCTTTCTTCCGCTGTCCTTGCATCGGCAGCGGGCAGTGCCTTACTCATCGTCACTGATCTGGTAATCCACCAGGGGGGTGTTATCCTTCTTGTTGCCCATGCGGCGTTTGCCCAGCATAATGGCAACAATGGCAAGGATCACATTCACGCCCAGGCTGACGAAGAACAGAATGGGCCATATATGGTGAATGGAGATGTTGCAGTAATCGCCCTCATATACGGCGTTGGCTTTACGCAGCTTCTCCAGCTCCTCATTCAGCTGGCTGATGATGCTGTTGATGAGTGCGGCACCGTCATTGACCGCCTGCTGGTCGTTGCTGGTCAAAAGACCTACGCCGTCCTTCAGTGCGTCTGCCAGCTTCATCCACAGGCTGCCCAGCTCCTCGCTGTCACCCAGCTTCTTGGCGGCGGCGATCGCCTCCTCCAGCAGGGTGTAGTCCATCTCCTTCAAACCCTCAATAGCTTCCTTCAGTGCCTTGGCGCCGGCATCTACTGCGTCCTGCTTCTTGCTGTTGCGCAGGTTCAAAGCCTTATTATAGGCTTCCTCTACCAGATCCCAGGTATCCTTGGTGTACTTGCTGCTATCCAGTCCCTGCTTTTCCTTGATCCACTTATTCAGCTCGGAATAGTCGATCTTCACCGCAGGCTCACTGGGCTTGTCGGGCTTGGTGGGCTGGTCGGGGGTAATGGGGGTATCCCCGCCGCCACTGCTGCCACCGACTACTGTTACGGTCTCGGTGGAAGTATAGGGTCCCATGGGTCCCTCGTTATTGGAATAAGTATAGGTAAAAGTTACATCAATGCTGTCACCGACCTTGGCGTTGGAGCTGGCGGAAACAGTTACCCAAAACTCGAAGGTAGAGGGATTTTCACTGACCTGCAAGCCACCGGAACTCATAAAGTCGCCGCCGGAGCCGCCAAGCTCACCGATAGAAAGGCTGGAAGAGCCGGAAGCAGAAACACTGCAATCGGCGCCCAAGCCGGAAACAGTCATGCTGACCGTAGTCGAACCGCCGGGGGTAACCGTAGCCGCCATTGCTGTAATGCTAAGGAGAGCAATCATCAAAATTGCAATCAGCGCACCCAGCAGAATTTTACTCTTTTTCATCATGTCACCTCATTCAATTACTGCAGTCTCGAACTGTACTGATCCCACTTTTTATACTTCTGTACAAAGCGGACAAAGTCATCGATATCAATATCATTGACTTCATTCATATTGCCTGCCATGTACTCAGCAGAACCAACTTCAACCGTCATCTTACCCTTGATGTACTGAGCAAACTTAACTGCATCATCAATATCCAAGTAACCGTTTGCATTTACATCGCCCAGAATAATAACGGTATAAATAACCACCTCAGAGGTGCCGTTATCGGTGACTGCCTTGGCAGTTACCACGCAGCCGTTACAAATACGCTCCGCGTTCTTATAGGTGTTGGTCTTGCTGAAGGTCAGCACCACATCTTCGGCGGTCGCATTCTGCGGCTGGTAGCTGATGATGGCACGGAACTGCGCCTCGGTAATGCCGTCGGGGCAGGTATCCAAAATGATGTACTTGTTCTCGGTATCGACCTTGGCGCCCTTTACAATGGTGCCGTCCTTGGTCACGGTCGGGTCGCTGAGGGTCGGAACCTGGTTCTCACCCACCAGCTTCAGGTTCAGGTGCATGGTCACACGGGATTTATAGGTCTTGGAAAGATCGTAAACGCCGTACTCGCCGGTCTCATACGCGCCGATCTTCTTGCTGCTGCCCGTAATATCCGCATAGCCCAGCGCACGGTACAGCAGGGTCAGAATGGCGTGATAGGTGTTTTCCAGAGTAATTTCATTGCCCAGCTTGGAGGTATCCACACCCTTGCCTGCCAGCAGCTCCAGCACCTTATCAAAGTCAACATTTGCCTTCTTCAGTGCCGCTACCGCATCGGCGGTGGTCAGCGCATCAATGGCTTCCTTGATGGGCTTGGTCTGCTTGGTCTCGGTGTAGGTCTTCAGCGCCTCCACAAACTTGGTCTGGGTCTCGCCGGTGGTGCCGTAAGCCAGCACGGAAGCCATTACCGCAATGTACTCGGGCTTCTCGCTCATATCCATGCTGACATCAAGGTTTGCCTTGCCGTCCACCTTCAGCTTGTCGGCGTAGGTCACATTCAAGCCGGAAACGGAAGCATCGTTCACCGTGGCGATCTCACCCATTTCCTTGGAGGCGTCCGCCAGGTTCTTCTTGGCTTCGGCGTCGCCGCCCACCTTGATGGTCAGGGTGCGGGTAACATATGTCGCTTCGGGAGCGATGTTCATCTGAATGTAATCGCCCTCGGCATTATAGCTGATGGTGGGGTGCCAGTCGCCGGTCAAAAGATCCATCTTGGCAACCGTGCCGTTACTGATCTTGCCGGAGAGGGCGGTAAAGTCGGACATATCTGCCAGCAGCTTGTTGACAAGGCCCTCAATGCCGGTGGCGCTCCAGTCAATACCAACCAGCTCATTGACGAGATAAGCCTTCAGTGCGTTCTTGTTTTCCTTATATGCCTTAACAAGATCGTCCTCATTAACGGTGTAAATATTGTACTCGGCGCCGTCATATTTCACCTTCATACCGGCGCTGGTATAGAAGTTCATCAGCAGATCGTCGGCAAGGTCAAGCGCCAGCGTCTTTACTGCGGGCTTCTTCGCCTGAAGCGCTTCCGCCTTCAGGGTCACGGTGATATTGCCGTTTTCGTCCTCTGCCAGTGTGTAGAACTCATTGCTTACCTTGCCGTTCTCCACCACATAGCCTTGCTTCAGCATACCGCTTACATCGCCGGTGTAGGTACCTGCGGTAAGCACTGCGCTGCCGGAAACGGTGCCGTTCACCTTACCGGTGTTGTTCAGGGTGCCGTCCAGCACGGTCACGGTGTCATTGGCGGTAATGCCGCCCTCAATGGTCTTGCCGTTGAGGTCAAGGAAGGTGCGGGCGTTGACCATCAGACTGTCAGGAACATTCTTGAGAAGGATCACAACGGTCTTGGCGCCGGTGGTCTTCAGGCTCTCGGAAAGATCCTTGGTGTAAACCAGCTTGCCTGCGCCCTTGGCGTTGGGATCCATAACGATTGCTTCGTAGTCGTTATTCTCCACATTATTCAGCGTCATGCTGATATTCAGCTCCAGCTGTTCGCTGGCAAAGAAGCTGGTATCAATGTTGCTGATCGCTGCAATAGCGGTTCTGGAGTTTGCGCCGATGGTGGCATTATAGGTGCCGCCCGCGCTCTCCTTATTGGTAATGGTTACGTCATCGCCCAACACAAAGTTCATCAGTGTGCGCAGCTTGGCATAATAGTCGTTGTACTGTGCCAGATCAGTAGTCTTGCCTGCCTGCTTCGCGGTATTATCCACGGTGGTCAGGGTCACACGCTCATCGGCAAACAGCGGGCGCGCCATATCCAGCGCGTAGTCGATCAGCTCCGCCGCCTCGATGTTGGTCACATCGCTCAGCTCGGTCTTGCCCAGCGCCAGCATCATGGTCAGTGCCGCCTGATAGGCACGGTCGGGCAGAGTGCCGTTCATCAGCAGGGTGCCGTCGCCGTTAAAGGAAGCGTCTGCATACTTCTGAACCTTCTCAACAGCATCATAGGCTTTCTTCATTCTGCCGGTGTCGCTGTCGTTGCTCTCCATGGTGATGTACAGCGGAACAGTGGTCTCGCCGCTCTCGGTCACCAGCGTAATGGTGGATTGCAGCAGCTTGCCGCCCAGCAGATTGCTTCTGCTCACGTTGCTGTCTACAATGACCGTCTCACCGTCCAGCGTCATCTCGTTGATGGTGCCGTCGGGATTCAGTGCGCTTTGGACGCTCTCAATGCTCGCCCCGCTGGAGGTCAGCATATTCAGGGCGCCGCTGAGGTAAACCTTGCCGTCGCCGTAGAAATTACTGCCGGCAAGACGGATCTCGCTCACCTTGCAGTCTGTGCTGGTCAGATAAGAACCGATGCTGTTGATCACCGCAGTATCAAAGTTCCTGCTGACCGCCATGCGCAGAACCACAGAGGAAATCGCTCCGTTCTGCTCCATCGCAATAAAGTCGATCTGATCGCTGTTTAATTTGGCGTTCAGCCCCTTAAAGAAGGCTCTCAGGCTCTCCTCCTGGGCATTTACCTTGGTGCGCTCAATCGTCAGCTCGCCATTCTTAAAGAGGCGCTTGACCTGCTCCGCGGTAAAGGTATAGGCGGAAGCCGTGTTCTGTACGCCGACCTTTGCGCTGTCGATGACATAGTCATAGCGGTAGCCCTGCTCGGGTGCAGCCAGCGTAATTCCGGGGTTCTTGATGGTAAAGGTCTGGTCGCTCTCGCCGTCGATATGTACGGTAAAGGTCTTTGCCTCGTAGGTCACTTCCTCGACCTTTTGAGTATCAAGGACAGAGCCTGCGGTCAGCGTCAAGCCATTTACGATCGCATAGAAGGTATCATTGATATTCTTCGCAGCGGCGTCGGTATCAGCCTTCAGTTCCTTCCACAGGTTGTCGCGCAGCGTATTCAGGTCAATGATATCCGCCACGGTCAGCTCGTGGTTCTTCTCGTAGGTCTTGGTACCGGTCTTGGTCATACCCTCTGCCGTCACCTTTACGGTCACAACGACCATGTTGGGCGCTGCGGCAGTCAAGGTGGTCGTAAGCTTGAGGGCGGGAGCCGCGGTATGATTACCGGTATGGCCCTCCAGCGCCTTGACGGCAGCAACAAGCTGGATCATATCTGCAGCAGTGCCATCGGTATGGATCGCGGAATTGATCCCCTCTGGCAGGGCGTTCACCGCATTGTTGATCTTGGCGGTCGCCTCATCGATGCGGTCAATGTACTCGGAGCCGCTCTTGCCGTTGGGCAGGGTGATCTCGGAAAGGGCATTCTCAAAGTTCGGGTCTGCCATCACGATTGTCAGATAGTCGCGCAGCTTGACAGCCTCATCGCGAATCACCTTGTACTGACCGTTCTGATAGAAGTACGCCAGCCCGCTCAGGTCGGTGCCCTCCATATAGTTGATAATGTAGTTGTAGATCTTCAGGTTCTTTCCGTCATAGCTGGTGATGGTCTTGCCGCTTGCATCGATCTTACCGATGATGCAATTCAGTGCGTCCATTGCCTCCGGTCCCAGCTTAGCGGGTGTATTGTTCGCCTCATCTGCTTCCAGCATAGAACGCAGGCCCTTCATCGCGTCCATGTTCAGCTGACCCAGCTGATCCTTGATATCGGTGAACTGCTTCATGGCAGCCTCATGGCTCTTTGCCTCGGTCAGCAGCGTCTGCGGCAGGTTCATCATTGCCAGCACTTCGCTGCCGGTCATCGGCTCATTGCCAAAGGTCAGCGCATATTCCACCTGCACGCTCTCAAAGGCGGCGGTATCCAGCGTCGCAGTCTCTCCGGTAAAGGAGACGGCTGCCGCTGTGCTGCCGTTCAAGATCGCTTTGGCGGTTACGGGCTTCCAGCTCAGCCCCGCATACTTCGCACTGTACTCCTTAGCAGTCACGGTAGTTGTGCCGTCAGCGTTAACGCTCAAGCTTATCAGATTATCGCTGTTCTCCGGCACACGCACTCTTACTATGGTATCGTTGGGGGTCAGGACTGCGCTGTTCAGCACATTCTTTTCCTCGGTGGTCAGTCCGGCGGCAGCCTTTGCGGTCAGCTCGCCCAAGCCATATCCTGCGCGGGTCTTATCCATCTCTCTTGTAAAGACGGTATCCCCCACCACGCGGTAAACAATGCCCTCGTCATAGGTATCCTCCCCCAGCTTGTACTGGTAGGACTGCCCCTCGGTTTCGCAGACCGGCAGCGTCACACGGTAGCCATAAGGGACAGTATGAACGCCATTGCCGTCGCCCAGCGAATAGCTTACATTCTTGGGGGTGTAGCTTACTACATAGGTCACATCACCGGTCAGCGTCTCGCCAAAATCGGTCACGGTACGGTTGTAGTATGCGGTGCCCACATCGAAGACCTTCCAGGTCTCCAGCACCTCCGCCTCGTTCACCTTGGCGGCAATCGCTGCCTCTACCTCCGCCTTTGCGGTGCCGCTGCGCAGCGTCACCTTCCATTCGGAGGGATAATTGAGCGTGGTCAGCTCATCGCTATCAACGGTTTTGGCGGTAATGACCTTCGCCTCATATTTCACCGTTACATTAAAGCGGTTGACATTGGCACTCACGGTGGTCTTCAGCGTTCTTACCGCTTTCTCCACAGTGATATCGCTGTCATGCAGGCTGCTGTTGCCCATCGCAGCAGCAACCATGCCCTCCAGTGCGGTATAGTCCGCTGCAGCCATTCCGTCCTTGACCACAGCCTGGTTCAGCACAAGCCATTCGTCCTCAACAGCGGGCTTTATCTTGCTATACGCTTTCCCAAGATATTCCAAACCCTCTTTAACAATTTTGGCCTGTTCTACTTTGGCAGGATCACTGCTTGCGCCAATTACCGTTTGGGCAGCCCAGTAAAGGGAGCCGAAACTCGTATCGGAAAGGCTCTCAAGATCCTTGGCATATTGTTTCGCAACAGCTTTCATCTTTGTGCCATCATTCAGTAGATATACCAGCTTTGCGGTACCATATTTCTCGAGTTCGACGCTCATATCCAAAACGCCGCTATTGCGATCCAGCTGAGCTTTCAAGTCATCGATTGCTTCTGCCGCAGCTCCTGTGATTTCTACTTTCGCAGTCCCAATCATAATTCCATTGACACGCATATCGTATAGCGCATCAAAGTATTTCTCCAGCAGAGTTGCCACACCGGATTCATGGTCCAGTGTCTCGATGTTCTGTAATCCCTTTGCCAGCATATAGGGCGCATTCAGCAGCAGAGACTGGGTAGCCTCGTCAATCTCCACTATCGCCGTGTAGTCAACCTCTACGCTATAGGTATTACCGGCATAGCTGAAAGACCCCGTATAACCGGAGCTTCCCTTTGTCAGCGCCACCGTTTCGGCAGCGGAACCGTCCTCCGGCACGATACGCGCACCGACCGGCTCCCATGTGTATCCGTCCTTGGTGGCACTCTTTATGGTGATGGTCTTTGCCGCCTCATCAACTGCGATCAGATCATCGCCCTCTGACGGTGCGGTATAGGTAATGCTGCCGCCGGTCAGATAACCGGATTTCAGCACAGCCTGTTCCGCTGCGGTCAGCTTGGCACTGTAGGCGTCTGCCACCAGTTCGCCTACCGTACTCCATTCTAAAAAAGTCCTTTTCAAAAATATGCGCATCGGTGTCATAGTTGCTCAAGCACTGAATACATATGGGCAATTTATCCATTTTCCCACTCTCTCTTTTGAATGCTTTTACTACATTCTTCTCCGCAGAATCGGCTAAAACAAACACTTCACCCATGGTACATATTTTTCTATATAAGAATACAACATCGCCCTTTTAATTGCAACCATTTTATGCATATTTCTATGCCAAAATCATTCGGTTTTTTCCTGCAATTTATGAGAAATCTATAAAATTATGGCATTCTCTGTTAAGCGGCCTCTTCCTATTAAATATTACCTTTATCGCTGCCTCCGGTCGCATATCCTCTAAAAAAACGGGATCGCCTCCTCTCGGATCACGATCCCGTTTTCATATGGCACCATCTTGCTGTTCTGATTTATACCGTCTCATTTCTGCCGGCTCTCTGTCCTGCCAGCAGCGCCACCACACTGGTAAATAAAACATATCCCAGTCCGATGTTCCAGTTGGGGGTCAGGTCATACAGCCACCCCACCACCATCGGCCCGGTCGCTGCCAACGCATACCCTGCTGACTGCGCAAAGCCGGAAAGCCGCGCAGCATCTACCGCATTTTTGGCTCGGAAGCCCATCAGCGCCAGCCCCATGCTGAATGCACAGCCGTTGGCAAGCCCCAGAATAACGGTCGCCGTCACCTGCGCCGCCGCAGCGGTGGAGGACATCAGCGTAATAATGCCGATGATATTCAGAACAGAACCAAGCAGCAGCCAGCCGCGCTGGTCCTGCCGCCTGCCCGCCAGCGTCGGCACCACCAAGGAGGGAATCAGGCTTACCATCTGATACAGCGCGGTGACAATGCCCGCTGTACCGCTCTCCATGCCGGAGGATTGCAGAATCGTCGGCAGCCAACCGATGATCGCATAAAAAATAAGAGAATTGATGCCGAAATACAGCATCACGCACCATGCCAGCCCGCTTTTCCAAATGGGCTTTTCCGGTGCCGCCGCTTCCGGCTGTTCTGTTGCTTCCAGCCGCAGAGAAGCATTCTTTCTCCATACAATCAGCGTGATCACAACCGCTGCGCCCCACACCAGCAAAGCACCGCGCCAGCCCAGTCCTGCATTGGCAAGCGGGACATTTAATGCCAGTGCCAAGGCAGCGGCCGCCACCATCGCCACCGTAAAAAAAGCCGTGACCTGTCCTACACGGGTGGGATATTCCGCCTTCACCACGGCAGGCAGCAGCACATTCCCCAATGCAGTACCGATGCCGACAATAGCGGTACCGATGTACAGCCCAGCTACACCCGCTATGCTTCTCAGCACGGTACCCAGCAATATCAGGCACAAGCCGATGGAAATAGTATGCCCCTCTCCCCAGCGGCGCCCCAATCCTCCCGCCAGTGAGCTGACCGCTGCGAAAGCGATAAGCGGCAGCGTGGTCAGCAGTCCGGAGGCACTGCCGGAAAGTCCCAGACTCTCGGTGATCTCCGGCAGCAGCGGTCCCACACCGGTAATAATAATCCGCAGGCAGAATGCCACCAATATGACACTCAGCATCATGGTTTGATTCGGTTTGACTTCGGCTTTCATAAACAAATCCTCATCTCATTCTACTCCTATCGTTTTTCTTTATCGCAGTGGTGCTGCCAATAGAGCAGGTTCACCAGTCCGCCGATCAGAATAATCGTTCCCATCAGGTGCAGCCACAACATCAGTATGATCAAAGATGCCAGAGACCCATATACCAGCGTATATCGAGCCGAAGCGCTGATCATCGTGGAAAAAACAATGCTGACTACCAAAATGGCAAGCCCGCCTACCACTGCGCCCGGCAGTACCGGCAGCGCGGGACGGTTCACTGGTGTAACGCTGCGGTACAACAGCAGCAACAGCAGCATAATGATTCCGGTCAGCAGGACAAATCTCAGCCATGTCCAGCTTGCCAGCATATCACCCACATGAAACCATCGATCCAAAAGGTCGATGAACCAGTCGCCGGTCGCCACCACCACAACCGAAAGATAAATCCCCACAAGAAATACCGCCGAGTACAAAAAGCTCATTGCTGTGTGCAGCAGTCCCTTGTAGCGTGGTTCCCCGTACAGATCTCCCATTGTCACCATAATCGTCCCAAAAGCGCCAGATGCCGCCGTCAGCAGCAGAATAATCCCTGCCCACAGCATCGCCTGCGAGTAATTATCGTGGATATAGCCGAAAAAGGTGACCAGAGTTTCCGTCACCTGCCGGGGGATCACCTCGCTGAGCAGCTCCAGCAGCTCCTGTGTATCAACACTGGTACGACCGATAATGCTGGCAACGCAGATGAGCAGTGGGAAAAAGCTCAGCATCAGGTAATAGGCGAATGCCGCCGCACTTCGTCCCATGCGCCGGCTGCCATATAGGTCTATAATGTAAAAAACCTTTGTTAAAAACGGGCTTTTATCAATAATCTTCTGCAAAAATGACGCTGCCGCTACTCCGGCTCCGCGTATCTTGAAAATCTCGTCATTGCGGGGCACAATTACCGCAGCCATTTTGCGTCCCTCCCGCAGCTCCAGCCGGGCGATGCGGTCACGTTTACAGACATGGACGGGAATGTGTTCCGCTACAAGGTCGATTCCCTTGAAACGCTTTCTCCCTACGCCATATCCGATATGACCAGCGGCGGCTGGCCGTTGACACTCTTCACCTGTACCGTCGGCGGCCAGTCAAGGCTTGCCATCCGCTGCAGCGCCGGCTGACGTACTACAAAAATCAGAAAAGTCGTGAAACTCCGAATGTCCCCTCGGAATTTCACGGCTTTTTGTTTTGCGTATTGCTTATTTCTTCGTGAGCGTCAGGTGATAATCGGCGCCGTCTTCACGGGCAGCCGCCTGATAGCCGCTGTGCGCGGCAAAGCGCTTGATGTTTTCAACGGCAGTTTCGTTGTCGACGAGAACTTCCAATGCAGCGGGATTGTCCTTCTTGATCGCGTTCTGCACCATCACGACGGGCATGGGGCAGAGATAGCCTCTTGCATCAACCATTTTTCTGCGCCTCCTGCTTCTTCATGCTGTTTACGATGGAGATCACCAGCACGATCACGATACCGAGCACCACTGCGACGCGCTTGATGGAACCTTCGGCGTTAAGCGCGGCGTCGCCCAGCGTGATGTCGGAGCCCGAGACGATGAGGTTGCCCGACGTGAACGATCCGCCCTGAGCAGTTAAGAGCCTTTTCTAAGATGATAGAATAATAAAGAATATTAATATAAAAAA
>OHBJ01001616.1_pt1 | contig 15531 bp, 10 predicted proteins | sample 1577241 | NCBI WGS metagenome assembly OHBJ01 (sample SAMEA3541594, study PRJEB24748) | human gut metagenome | biome: human gut; feature: human-associated habitat; material: faeces | place: China | collected 2012
CGGAGTGGATCCTTTTTACCCTATGGGACTGAACCGGGAAGGACTGGACAGCCGTGTGGTTCCGGCATATCTTACGGACCGGAATATTTTACAGGAGCCGGCATGGAGATGTGAGAGTTGGCAGGAGCTTCTGGAAAATGCAAGACAGGATGACTGCCTGATGGCACGGGTGGAGACTGCAGGGCCGGAGCGGATCCAGGGATACAGTGTGATCCTGGGAGATGATAACGCATGTTATGATAAACTTTTAGTATTGCTTCCCGAAGATACGCAGGGACAGCGGGAGGCGGACCGGAAGGTATGGTCCATGAAGATTTTACCCGCATATCGGCAGGAACTGGAGGAGAATCTTCAGGACCAGAAAAATGTGGCGCTGGGAGGTTTCTGTGTGAAACGGAAAACAGGGCAGCTGCCTCCGGGGAATTATGGAATCGCCGTTCTTGCGGTCCATCGGATCAGTAAGCTGAAACTGTGGAATACAACGGGAAAATATTTGACGGAGGAAAAACATGTCTGAGATCAATTATCAAGAAGCCTACGAGAGGGAGCACGAAAAATGTGCGGATCTGGCAGACAAGATCGTAGTGCTGGAATCGGAAAAAGAGGACCTGCAGTTCAAACTGGACCGGATCAAAAAGAATAAATTCTGGAAAGCCACGGGTCCGGCGAGAAGTCTGATCCATTTCGCACAGAGACAGAGGGATCGCTTGTCTCATTGCGGCGGACCGAAGGATATCCTGCGTAAGATCCGCAACAAGAGTCGCCAGAAGAGCCTGATGGAGTCCTACGGAACCGGAAGCTTTCCTGATGCGGAGCAGCGGAAAAAGGAAGAAGAGACGATATTCCCTTATATGCCGAAGATCAGCATTCTGGTTCCGCTGTGGAACAATAAAAGGGAATTCCAGATCCAGATGCTGGACTGCGTCATGAATCAGACGTATCCCAACTGGGAACTGTGTCTGGCGGACGGTTCCGACGCGGAGCACTCCTATATCGAGGAACTCTGCAGGGAGTACGCGGCGAAGGCGAATGGTCGTATCGTCTATAAGCACCTGGATCATAACGGCGGTATCTCCTATAACACCAACGAATGCTACAAGCTGGCTACCGGAGATTATATCGGCCTGTTTGACCAGGATGATATTTTACATCCTTCCGTACTGTATGCGTATGTGAAGGAGATCAATGAGCAGGGTGCGGATTATCTTTATTGTGATGAGACCACTTTCAAGGAAAATGATATTAATAAAATGCTGACCATGCATTTTAAGCCGGACTATGCACCGGACAATCTGCGGGCGAATAATTATATCTGCCATTTCAGCGTTTTTTCCCGAAAACTGTTAGAGGGAGAGGAACTGTTCCGCACCGCATTTGACGGTGCCCAGGATCACGATATGATCCTGCGTCTGACCGACAGAGCGGAAAAGATCGTTCATGTTCCCAGACTGATGTACTACTGGAGAAGCCATGAGGGCAGTACCGCAGCCAGCATTGACGCGAAGCCTTATGCCATTGAGGCGGCAAAGGGAGCTGTGGCAGATCATCTGAAAAAGCATGGTTTTAAGCATTTTCAGATCACCAGTACCAGAGCCTGCGCCACGATCTTCCGGATCCGGTATCAGATCCTGGGAGATCCGAAGATCTCCATCGTGATCGCCAATAAGGATCACGTTGAGGATCTGAAGCGTTGTATTACCTCGATCCAAAAGAACAGCACCTGGAGCAATTACGAGATCATTGTCGTGGAAAATAACAGTACCACACCGGAGATCAAGGACTATTATTCCCAACTGTTGGGATTGTCCGGTGATGATTCTTATGAAGAAAGATGCAAGCTGCATACAGTCTGCGGCCATGACGGCGGTATCCTGCACAGCGGGGACGGACGGATTTCCATTGTGACATATCAAGGTGACTTTAATTATTCTGCGGTCAATGATCTGGGAGCGTCTTATGCTTCCGGTGAGTATATTTTACTGCTGAACAATGATACGGAGGTTATCACAGCCAACTGGATGGAAGAGATGCTGATGTATGCCCAGAGAGAGGATGTGGGTGCCGTAGGCGCCAAACTGTATTATGCGGACAAGACGATCCAGCATGCCGGCGTGGTCATCGGACTGGGAGCACACCGCACCGCGGGACATACCCATTATCGCATCCCGGTACAGAACTTAGGCTACATGGGACGTCTGTGTTATACCCAGAACGTTACAGCGGTGACCGGTGCCTGTCTGTTGGTGAAAAAGAGCCTGTATGAGCAGGTGGGCGGTCTGGATGAGAGCTTTGTGATCTCCTTAAATGATGTGGATTTCTGCCTGAAATTACGTAAACTGGGACTTCTGAATGTGTGGACTCCTTTTGCAGAGCTGTATCATTACGAATCCATCTCCAGAGGACTGGACGATCAGGGAGAAAATGCAGAGCGCTACAACAGAGAATCCGAGCATTTCCGTGAAAAATGGAAGGCTGAACTGGAGGCGGGAGATCCCTATTACAATCCGAATTTCTCTCTGGATCGCAGCGATTACGCACTGAAGGATCCGGCAGTTAGCGGACGTTAAATAATTCTTTTCAGTAGAGGGAATCTATGGTAAAATATCACCGGAGAGCGTTTACTGAAGATATTGAAAGATATTTGAAAGATAGCGATAAAACAGGAGGATAGGAAAATGAGTTATATGGACGAACTGAATTTCTGGTTAAATGATGATTATTTTGACCAGAAGACCAAGGAGGAACTTCTGGCAATCCGCAATAATGAAGCAGAAGTGGAAGATCGTTTTTACAAGGAACTGGAATTCGGTACCGGCGGCTTACGTGGTGTGATCGGTGCAGGAACCAACCGTATGAACGTATATACCGTTCGTAAGGCAACTCAGGGTCTTGCCAATTATATTATCAAGCGCGGTACACAGAGTAAGGGTGTGGCAATCGCATTCGACTCCCGCCGCATGTCTCCCGAGTTTTCCGATGAGGCAGCAAGATGTCTGGCAGCCAACGGCATCAAGGCATACATTTTTGAATCTTTAAGACCTACCCCGGAGCTGTCCTTTGCCCTTCGGACGTTAGGATGTACTGCAGGTATTGTAGTTACCGCCAGTCACAACCCTCCTGAGTACAACGGCTATAAGGTATACTGGGAGGACGGCGCACAGGTAACCGCTCCTATCGATAAGGACATCATTACCGAAGTACAGTCCATCAAGGATTATCACACCGTGAAGACCATGAGCAGAGAGGATGCTGTGGCAGCAGGACTCTATGAAGTGATCGGCAAAGAGATCGATGACAAGTACATGGCAGAGCTGAAGAAGCAGATCATTCATCCTGATGTGATCAGGGAAATGGCAGATGACATCAAGATCGTATATACTCCGTTATGCGGTACCGGTAACAAGCCGGTAAGACGTATCCTGTCTGAGCTGGGATTCAAGCATGTCTATGTAGTTCCCGAACAGGAGAATCCGGATCCTGACTTTACCACACTGGATTACCCGAACCCTGAGGATCCCAAGGCATTTACCTATGCGCTTCGTCTGGCGAAGGAGAAGGATGCGGATATCGTTCTGGCAACCGATCCCGATGCAGACCGTCTGGGTGTGTATGCAAAAGATACCAAGACCGGCGAGTATGTGGCATTTACCGGTAATATGTCCGGCATGCTGATCGCAGAATATATCTTAAGAGAGAAGACGGCGACCGGTACCATGCCCGAGAATCCCGCACTGGTAACTACCATCGTTACCACCAACATGACCAAACCTATTACGCAGGCTTACGGCGTAAAGCTGATCGAGGTACTGACCGGCTTCAAGTTCATTGGCGAGCAGATCAAGCTCTTCGAGCAGACCGGCAGCAACAACTACGTATTTGGCCTGGAAGAGAGCTACGGCTGCCTGGCAGGTACCCACGCAAGAGATAAGGATGCGATCGTAGCAGTGATGTGTCTGTGCGAAGTAGCAGCTTACTGCAAGAAGCACAACATGACTCTGTGGGATATGATGGTATCCATGTATGAGAAGTACGGTTACTTCAAGGAGACCCAGTATACCATTACCATGAAGGGTATCGACGGCGCAAGACAGATCGCCGAGATCATGGAGAAGCTTCGTAAGAATCCTCCTAAGGCATTCGGAGATCTGAAGGTAGAGAAGTTCCGTGATTACCAGAACGATGTTATCATCGACATGGAGACCGGAGAGAAGACTACCACAGGACTTCCCAAGTCCAATGTTCTGTACTTCGAGCTTCCTGACAATGCATGGTGCTGTGCACGTCCTTCCGGAACTGAGCCCAAGATCAAGTTCTACATGGGTGTCAAGGGAACCAGCTTAGAGGATGCAAAGGCTAAGGTAGAGAAGCTGACTGAGGATGTAAAGGCAGTACTGTAAGGCAGTGCTCCATAAATCATATTAGTTTTCAAAAGAGCGAATCGCCCGAGCAGGGCGGTTTGCTCTTTTATGAAAAGCTGGAGGTATCTGTGGCAAAGCTAAACAAGGCAAACCTTAAGAAAACTCTATATTATCTGCAACGTAACGGCCTGAGGGAAACCTGGATCTCTGTGAGGGAGCGCCTGACAGAGACAGACCGCTATTTTTTTGTGCCCTGTTCGGAAGCAGAGCTGGAGAAGCAGAGCCGGAGAAAATGGGAAAGACCGATTACGTTCAGTATTGTGGTACCCTTATATCGAACGCCGGAAGCATATCTGAACAGAATGATAACAAGCGTTATGCAACAAAGCTATCCCCATTGGGAACTGATTCTGGCAGATGCCACGGAGGATCACAGTGTGGAGGAGGTACTGAAGCAGCAGGGATTCCTGAAGGAGCAGCCGACGGATGGCGAGACAGAACCTGTCGCAGCAGATCCCAGGCTCCACTATGTGCATCTGAAAGAAAATGCGGGAATCGCTGCTAATACCAATCAGGCGCTTCCCTATGCGAAGGGAGAGTATATCGGTCTGCTGGATCATGATGATGTATTGACACCGGATGCGTTGTACGAAATGGCTGATGCGATCATCAAAGCATATGACAGAGGTGTCAAAGTCGCCTTCGCCTATTCGGATGAAGATAAGTGCGATGGAGAAGAGACCAGATACTATGAGCCCAATTATAAAGAAGAATTTAATTACGATTTAATTCTCAGCAATAACTATATCTGTCATTTTTTGGTAATGGAGAGTAAATTGCTGAAAAGCCTGCAATTCCGTCCGAAATTTGACGGTGCCCAGGACTATGATCTGGTACTGCGCTGTGTAGCGGAAGTGCTGACAGAGGGAGGGCAGACTGCGGAGAAGAGAATACTCCATATTCCGAAGGTGTTGTATCACTGGAGATGTCATGAGGCATCCACAGCAGCCAATCCAAACAGCAAAAAATATGCGTATGATGCGGGGATGAGAGCATTGCAGGATCATGCGGACCGCCGTTATATCCCGGCCACCGCGACAGAGACCAGGCATGTAGGATTTTATCGGTTAAAATATAAAGAAGTATGGGAAGCCAGGCCGGATGTGGCAGCTGTAGGCGGCAGAGTATTGTCCGGGAAGAAACACGGCAAGATCATCGGCGGCAGAATGACGGCAGACGGAACCGTATTTTATGAAGGACTGCCGAAGGGATTCGGCGGATATCTGCACCGCGCGGAGCTGTCCCAGGATGCGGAAGCGCTGGATCTTCGCTGTATTCGTATCCGACCCGAATGCAGGGAAGTGTTTGAAAAAATCGTGGGAGTTCCGTATACCGAGATTCGGAGACTACCGAAAGAACAGCCGATATTTAATATTACTACGCTGCCGGAGGGTGCGGATATCCGAACCTTAAGTCTGCAGTTGTCCGAAGCGTTACGGCAAAGAGGAAGATTACTCTATCTGCCGGAATATCCGGAGGAGTTTAAGCCATTATGAGTGAAATAACGGTTGTTATACCAAATTACAACGGAATGAAATATTTGGCAGAGTGCATGACTTCTCTGTGCAGAGAGCAGCAAAATGCCCCCGGATATGAAGTGCTGATCATCGATAATGCTTCCGTGGACGGCAGCGTGGAATATCTGCAAAAGGAATGGTGTGGGGAAGGTGTGCGCCTGATATCTTTACCGGAAAACACCGGATTCTGTCGTGCAGTGAATCTGGGGATCCGGGAAGCGAAGACACCATATGTGATCCTTCTGAACAATGATACAAAGGCAGAAGCCGGTTTTGTAAGAGGCTTATATGATGCTATCCGCGAAAATGAAAGGATATTTTCCGTCAGTGCGAAGATGCTGATGTGGGACAGACCGGAGCTCATCGATGATGCCGGAGACCGTTACTGCGTGCTGGGCTGGGCCTATTCCCGGGGGAAGGGACGACCGGCGGCGGATTATGATAAGTCTGTCCCGGTGTTTTCCGCCTGTGGTGGTGCCGCAATCTACAGACGATCCGTATTTGAAGAGATCGGTTATTTTGATGAAGAACATTTTGCCTATCTGGAAGATCTGGATATCGGTTACCGTGCCCGGATCTACGGCTATGAGAACCGGTATGAACCGAAGGCGGCTGTGCTGCATTATGGCAGTGCTTCCACGGGATCCAGATACAATCCCCGGAAAACGTTACTTGCGTCTGCCAACAGTATTTATGTGATCGGCAAGAATATGCCGCTTTTGCAGTGTATTCTGAACCTGCCGTTTTTTTTGCTTGGATTTGGCATAAAGTTTTTGTTTTTTTGTAAGAAAAGAATGGGAAAACTATATCTGAAAGGACTGGCAGCTGGCCTGAAAAGATCTGTAGGAACCACGGGAAGACAGCACAAAGTTCCCTTCCGGTGGCATCATCTGGGGAATTATGTGAAGATCCAGTGGCAGCTGTATTGCAATGTGTTTCGAATTCTTATGAAATCTTAAGAAATGGCTTCATAAATTCTTAAGTTGAGAAAAAAACATCGTTATTGTAGAATGAAATCGTTAAAAAGAAGCTTTTCAGACTTACAGATTGGGTGACCCATATGATAAAAGACAACCAGAAAGTCTTTAACAGGCTTCTTGTGATAATGGATGCGCTGATCACAGCCATATCCTTTGTCCTTGCCTATTATATCAAATTTTATATATTGAACGACGGTCCCGGAATCGGTGTCCTGCCTGTGCAGGAGTATTATAAGCTGCTTCCTTTTATTGTACCCGGTTATATGTTCCTATATTACCGGTGCAGCGTGTATTCCCCGAAGCGAACCGTCCGCCGCAGACATGAGATTTACAGCATTCTGCAGGCAAATACCATCGGCCTGGCGGCATTGATCATTATACTGTATATGATCATCCGTGAGATCAACTTTTCGCGATCCGTCATGGCAATTTTTTATGTGCTGAATGTATTTCTGACTTCGGTATCCCGCATCATAATGAGAAAAGCGTTGCGGACACTCCGGAAAAGGGGATACAATCTGAAGCATATTTTGCTGGTGGGATATTCCAGAGTGGCAGAAGAGTATATTGACAGAATCTTAAGCAATCCCCAGTGGGGATATGTTGTATGCGGTATTCTGGATGAGCACATTCCGGGAGGGACTACCTATAAGGGAGTGAAAGTCCTGGGAACGTTGGGGAATCTGGAGTATATTCTTCCGGAGAACAAGCTGGACGAGATCGCGATCACGCTTTCTCTGAAAGATTATGATTATCTGGAAGGTGTTGTGGATATCTGTGAGAAATCCGGCGTGCATACGAAATTCATCCCCGACTACAGCAGTCTGATCCCCAGCAGACCTTACACGGAGGATCTCATGGGACTTCCGGTGATCAATATTCGGTATGTGCCGCTGACCAACACCGGAAATATGATGATCAAGAGAGCCATGGATATTGTCGGTTCCCTGTTCGGCATCATCATTATGTCACCGATCATGCTGTTGTCGGCAATTCTGGTAAAATGTTCCAGTCCGGGACCTGTGATCTTCAAGCAGGAACGGGTAGGACTTCATAATAAATCATTTTATATGTACAAATTCCGCAGTATGGCAATGCAGACTGCAGCGGAGGAGAAAAAGGGCTGGACGGTGCGAAACGATCCCAGAGTCACCGGGATCGGCAAGATCTTAAGACGAACCAGCATTGATGAACTTCCACAGCTGTTCAACATCCTGAAAGGAGATATGAGCCTGGTGGGACCGAGACCGGAGCGCCCTCAGTTCGTGGAAAAGTTCAAGGAAGAGATCCCGAGATATATGGTAAAACATCAGGTGAGGCCGGGCCTCACGGGATGGGCACAGGTCAACGGCCTGCGTGGTGATTCTTCCATCAAGAAGCGGATCGAGTATGATATTTATTACATTGAGAACTGGACCCTCGGGTTTGACATTAAGATCATTCTTATGACGTTTTTCACAGGATTTATCAATAAAAATGCTTATTAACACAAGGAGAAGACAAGATGGCAACAAATTCTAACTACAATGGCGGCAATGGTCAGAGACCAGCCGGAAGCGGAAGAAGACCTTCCGGAAATGGACAGAGACCTGTGGGACAGAGACCTGCGGGACAGCGACCTGCCGGCAACGGACAGAGGACAACATCCGGCAACGGACAGAAGAGAGTATCTGCCAAGCAGCGCGCTGCCAAGAAAAGAAGAAAGGTTATCATCTTTGGTGTAGAGATTGCGGTTATCCTGATCATGGTAGCAGTACTGTATCTGGTAATGACCCACACAAATAATGAAGGCCCCAAGGTAACGGTATTAGAGACGGAGGAACTCCGGATTCCGGAAGAAGTACAACAGGACGAAGCAATGAAGGGGTATATGAACATTGCACTGTTCGGTGTGGATGCGACGAAGGACAGCCAGCTGTACAAGGGCAGCCGAAGCGACAGTATTATGATTGCCAGCATCAATATGGATACCGGCGATATCAAACTGGTCAGTGTATATCGTGATACGTATCTGAACATCGGCACGGACTCCTATCAGAAGTGTAACGCGGCTTATTCCTATGGCGGAGCGGAGCAGGCAGTTAAGATGTTAAACATGAATCTGGATATGGATATTACGAACTTTGTAACCGTAGGCTATAAGGGACTGAGTGAAGTGATTGACGGTCTGGGCGGTGTCTATATCGATGTGGACTCCGAGGAGATCAAGCATATCAATAACTACCAGATCGGTATTGCAGAGGTCTTAAAATGTGACTACACACCGGTAACAGAGACCGGAGTACAGCTGCTAAACGGTCTGCAGGCGACGGCTTACTGCCGTATCCGTTATACCGCAGGTAATGATTTCAAGCGTGCCGCACGTCAGCGTGAAGTGATCCAGGCGATTGAAGATCAGGCGAAGAAGGCCGATTACGATACTCTGTCCAAGGTATTTAACAGTGCCATCGATGATGTTTACACCAGCCTGGATTCCAAGGATATTCTGGATCTGCTGGCTAACATCACAAAATATCGTATTGTGGACGAGGGAGGTTTCCCTGAAGAGACCATGCGTGCCACCGGTAACATCGGTGCAAAGGGAAGCAGTGTAGTACCTTTGGATCTGGAGAGCAATGTTGTATGGCTGCATCAGTTCCTGTTTGATGATGCGAACTACACTGTAACCGACAGCGTAAAGGAATACAGTAGAAAGATTGCATCCGATACGGCACCTTATCTGAATAAATAAGAAAAGGAATTGACGAGGGAGTCTTCCGGAGAGCACCGGAGCTCCCTCGTGTCATATGAAAAAGTCTTGTGTAACAGACGGGGATAAAGTATAATAGACCAGAGATTGGGAAAGTAAGGAGCGCTCTGCAATGGAGATCGATGTGATCATTCCCCTGTATAAACCGGGGAAAGAACTATTTACATTATTAGATAAGCTTGACAGCCAGAGCGTGCCGGTACATGAAGTGATCCTGCTGAACACCGAGGAAAAATATTTTGAGCAGCTGATCTATGGAACCAGATTTCTGGAGAAATATCAGAACATTAAGGTATATCATGTCTCCAAAAGAGAATTTGATCATGGCGGCACCAGACGTATGGGTGTGAAAAAATCTTCCGCAGATATTTTTGTCATGATGACCCAGGATGCTATGCCGGCAGATGACAATCTGATCGAACAACTGACGGAACCGCTGCGGGATCAGGTGGCGGTATCCTATGCAAGACAGCTGCCGAGAGAAGATTGTGCACCGGTGGAATGTTATACCAGGGACTTTAATTATCCGGCACAGTCACGGATCAAATCCGCAGAAGATCTTAAGACATTGGGGATCAAGACATTTTTCTGCTCCAATGTGTGTGCGGCATACCGACGGGAGATCTATGAGGAACTGGGTGGATTCGTAAAACATACCATATTTAATGAAGATATGATCTATGCGGCGAAAGCGGTGGAAGCGGGGTATGCGATCGCTTATGCGGCGGATGCCCGGGTGATTCATTCCCATAATTATACCAATGTACAGCAGTTCCAAAGGAATTTTGACCTGGGGGTATCCCAGGCAGAACATCCGGAAGTCTTCGCAGCATATCCTTCGGAGTCCGAGGGAAAACGAATGGTGAAAGATGTGACAGCATATTTGCGGAAAAATCATATGTCCGGCAAGTTGCTCCATTTTTATATACAATGTGCCTGTAAATATGCAGGTTATCTATTAGGTAAGAACTATCGCAGGCTCCCCGGAAAATGGGTCCTTGCTTTTACTTCCAACAAAGAATACTGGAAACAGAACAGAAAGGATGTATGACTATGTGTGGTATCGTAGGATATATTGGAACAGAACAGGCAGCACCGATCATTTTAGACGGTCTGTCCAAACTGGAATACCGTGGATATGATTCCGCGGGTATGGCTATTTTTGATGGTGAGAAGATCAACACCAAAAAGGCTGTCGGGAGACTTAAGGTTCTGGAAAACCTGACACACGGAGGCGAGTCTATGAAGGGAACCTCCGGTATCGGGCATACCCGTTGGGCAACCCACGGTGCTCCCAGTGATATCAATTCCCATCCCCATATGAATAACGCCGGTACCATTGCTGTAGTACATAACGGAATCATTGAGAACTATATTCCACTGAAGAAAAAGATGCAGGATAAGGGGTATCAGTTCATCTCTGAGACCGATACCGAGGTACTGGCGCATCTGTTAGACTACTATTATAAGGGAAATCCCCTGGAAGCGATCACTAAGGTATTGCATCGTGTAGAGGGCTCCTATGCGCTGGGTATCATGTTTGCCGATCAGCCTGATAAGATCTTCGCTGCCCGCAAAGACAGTCCTCTGATCGTAGGCAAGAGTGAGAGCGGCAGCTTTATCGCATCTGATGTTCCCGCAATTCTCAAATATACCAGAACCGTATATTATGTAGATAATCAGGAAGTGGTGGAACTGAAGGAAGACGGTCTTAGATTCTTCTCAGTGGACGAAGAAGAGATCACGAAAACCCCCGTGACCATCGACTGGGATGCCAATGCTGCGGAAAAGGGCGGCTATGAGCATTTCATGCTGAAAGAGATCTATGAACAGCCGAAGACGATCAACGATACCATTTCTCCCCGTATCAAGGATAATGATATCGTCATCGAAGAACTGAATATGAGCGATGAGGAGATTCAGGAGATCACAAAGATCCATATCGTGGCCTGCGGTTCCGCATATCACACCGGTGTTACCGCAAAATATGTCATTGAAGGTCTGGCAAGAATCCCGGTAGAGGTGGATGTGGCCAGCGAATTCCGTTATCGTGATCCCATCCTGCAGAAGGGCAATATGGTCATCGTCATCAGCCAGTCCGGTGAGACTGCGGATACGTTGGCAGCTCTGCGGGAATCCAAGGAAAAGGGCTTCAAGGTACTGGGTATTGTCAATGTCGTCGGCAGCTCCATCGCCAGAGAAGCGGACAGTGTTATGTACACCTGGGCAGGTCCTGAGATTGCCGTTGCAACGACCAAGGCTTACAGTGCACAGCTGACAGCACTTTACATGCTGGCTATGAAGTTCGCCAAGGTGCGTGGAACCATTGACCAGGAGAAGTTCCAGAGTATGCTGACAGATTTAAGATGTCTGCCGGATCAGATCGAGCTGCTTCTGGGCCAGAAGCAGAAGATCCAGCATTTCGCCAACCGTTATGTGGGAGCGAGAGACATCTTCTTCATCGGACGTGGTATCGACTATGCGATTTCCCTGGAGGGATCCCTGAAGTTAAAAGAGATCTCCTATATTCATTCCGAGGCTTATGCAGCCGGAGAACTGAAGCATGGCACCATTTCCCTGATCGAAGATGGCACCCTGGTAGTGGCTTTGGCAACCCAGCCGGATCTGTTCCAGAAGACCATCAGTAATATGGTAGAGGTAAAGGCAAGAGGCGCTTTTGTCATGGCGGTTACCATCGAGGGCAACAAAGCCATCGAGAAGGCAGCGGATTATGTGGTATACATTCCCGAGACGAATCCGTACTTTACCAATTCCCTGGCAATCATTCCGTTGCAGCTGTTTGCTTACTATGTGGCAGTGGGACGTGGCTGTGATGTGGATAAGCCGAGAAACCTGGCAAAATCCGTTACGGTGGAATAACAAGAAAATTCCGGAGAGGTGAAAACTTCTTCGGTTTTTTTTGATCTTTCATAATTGCTTCAGAAAGTTATCACAATTCGGTCACATTTGGTGGATATACTATGTTCATAAGGTGAGAGGAAGAAATGGAAATAGTAAAAAATTTCTCACTTACAGATAGGATAGGAGGAAGCATTATGTACGAGAATGATAATTTTTCCGGTTATGAAACCGGAGATAAAAATACAACCGGTACATTCAGCGGAGTAAGCGCTGCGGGAAGTGCAAACGGTTACACCACATACCAGATGGGCGGAAGCACCGGTAGCAATACAGAACCTAAGAACCCCAAAAAGCATGGAGGTTATTTCCGGAAAGCTATGGTAAGTGTCAGTCTGGGACTTTTCTTCGGACTGTTTGCCGGCATCGGTTTCTATGCAGTACAGCAGGGCACCGGGATGCTTAAGACCGGTACGGATACCGCAGTGGTAGATGAGGTCACTTCCGAAGCTGCAACAGAGAGCAGCCAGAGTACACCGCAGCTTGCGACTAACGTTACTTATGTAGAGTCTGATGTATCTGATGTGGTGGAGAAGGTTATGCCTGCCATGGTATCTATTGTGAATAACTTTACCGAGACAGCCAATGTCTTCGGACAGCAGTATACACAGGAAGAAGCAGCCAGCGGTTCCGGTATCATCGTAGGCAAGACCGATGATGAACTGCTGATCGTATCCAATAATCATGTAGTAGAGAGTGCAGATACTCTGACCGTTACTTTTATCGATGGCAGTGAAGCACAGGCACAGGTCAAAGGACTGGATTCCGATATGGATCTGGCAGTGATCGCAGTATCTTTAAATGATCTGAGCGATGATACCAAGAATGCCATTACCGTTGCTACTTTGGGCAGCAGTGATGACCTGAAGCTTGGTGAGCCGGTGATTGCTATCGGTAATGCTCTTGGATATGGCCAGTCCGTTACCAACGGTATCGTAAGTGCCCTGAATCGTGAGATCACTCTGGAGAACGGTTCTACCGGTACTTTCATCCAGACCAACGCAGCCATCAACCCCGGTAACTCCGGCGGTGCACTGCTGAACATGAATGGTGAGGTTATCGGTATCAACTCCAACAAGATCGGTGGTACTGCCGTAGAAGGTATGGGATATGCTATCCCGATTACTTCGGCAAGTCCTATCATTGCAGATCTGATGGAGCGTCAGACCAGAACCAAGGTAGCTGAGGATGAAGTCGGTTACATCGGTATCTCTCTGCAGGAAGTAACTTCCCAGATCTCTCAGATGTATAACATGCCGGAAGGCATCTATGTAGTATCCGTAGAGGAAGGCAGTGCAGCAGCGAATGCCGGTATCATGAAGGGTGATATCATTACCAAATTCGATGGCAGCAGTATCTCTTCCTATTCTGATCTTCAGAAGACATTACAGTACTATGCAGCCGGTGATTCCGTAACCATAACGGTACAGAGACCTCAGAACGGTGAATATGTATCCATCGAGCTGAATCTGACACTGGGCAGCAGACCTGCAAGCCAGAAATAAAGAAATAACAGGTAAATAAAAGGAAATGGAAAGAGACCCGGGCGAGACATATGGTTTTGCCCGGGTCTTGTAATATTTACCAAAATATGAATAGTTATAAATGGTTTAGAAAAACTTAACTTGTGCCCCGCTACTTCATTGAGTATAATAAGCGTAGGCAATGAGAAGTGTCAGACACGGGTATTATGCAATATGACTGCTTGCAGGCATTATTGCATAATGGCCGGGGATGATAGGGCGAAGCCCGGATATCGAGGGAACACGAAGTGTTACCGAGATACACTGCGGAATAGTGGTAGGAAACAAAGAGGAGAATAACATGACAGATAATTATAATGATGATTATAGAGAAGTGATCCCTGAGGAGGAAAAAACAGAGACCAATGTGAGTGAAACTCAGGATAACGAAAAAAATAATGGAAACACACAGGTGGCGGATACTGCAAAAGAAAATTCCACCGAAAAAAAGTCAGAGGACAAAAAGGACAGCAGCGAATACGAAGATGTCTGCTTTATCTGCCGCAGACCGGAGAGCAAAGCCGGCAGAATGTTCAAGCTGCCCAACCATATCTGCATCTGCGATGATTGCATGCACAAGACCATGGAGACTGTGAGCCAGTTCGATTATCAGGGAATGTTGAACAATCCCAATGATTTCAACCAGTTTAACGGACAGAACGGATTCCCCAACATCAGTTTTGTGAATCTGGCGGATCTTCAGGGAGACGGCGGTATTCCCAACAAGCAGAAACTCAAGAAGAAAAAGAAGGCGGAAGGTCCCAAACCGGTATTCAATATCAAGGACATTCCGGCACCTCATAAGATCAAGGCCAGTCTGGATGAATACGTGGTAGGACAGGAAAAAGCCAAGAAGGTCATCTCCGTAGCAGTATACAACCATTACAAGAGAGTGGCCACTGACACTATGGATGAGATTGAGATCGAAAAGTCCAACATCCTCATGATCGGCCCCACCGGTTCCGGTAAGACTTATCTGGTGAAAACACTGGCAAGACTGCTGGATGTGCCTCTGGCGATTGCCGATGCAACTTCCCTGACGGAGGCCTGGTAGCCGCAGACGGCGGGCAGATAGTCGGCGACGCCGGCCGTGGAGGCGTGTGCGCGGTGCGCGGTGCCGAAGGCGTCGTTGACGAAAATGTCGGCCAGAGAAGCGAGCTTCTTGGAGAGCTCGGGATCATTCTTGGTCTCGCCCTTTTCAAAGCGGGTGTTCTCCAGAAGCATGACCTCGCCGTCCTTCAAAGAGGCGGCCAGAGACTGGGCGCTTTCGCCCACAACGTCCGTTGCCATCTTGACGGGCTGGCCCAGCAGCTCGGAAAGACGGTCGGCGACGACCTGAAGCGAGAACGCGGGATCGGGGCCGTTCTTGGGCTTGCCCATGTGGGAGCAGAGAATGACGCGCGCGCCGTGCTTGACGAGATACTG
>OHBJ01001618.1_pt1 | contig 15520 bp, 14 predicted proteins | sample 1577241 | NCBI WGS metagenome assembly OHBJ01 (sample SAMEA3541594, study PRJEB24748) | human gut metagenome | biome: human gut; feature: human-associated habitat; material: faeces | place: China | collected 2012
CAGTTTGATCAGATCCAGATAGCCGGTATCCGGGTGAGTCAGGGAAGAAGAACCGATCTTGATGACGATACGTTTTTTATTTTTCAGTTTTTCACGAAATGTTGTGTTCATTCGTTTTTAATGAAAAAACAGAAGAAAGATAAACGCAGACAGTCTACGCAGCAACTCATGGGTGTCAAAAAGATCACGGACTACTGCATTTCCACCGATACAGGCGATCTTGTATTCTACATTGTCCGCCCATCCAACCTCGGTGTTCTGCCTGCGAACGCGATCTATGCCAGAATCGAGGCCCTGAAAAATGTACTGAGTACACAGGCAAACATCGAGCTGCTGGCGCTCAATTCCAGAGAATCTTTTACGCAGAACCGTGCGTTCTACCATGACCGGCTCCAGCAGGAAACGAATCCGGAGATCCGGCGCCTGTTGGAACAGGACCGACAGCATCTGGACGAGATGCAGGTGGAAATGAAGCTGGCGCGAGAGTTCTATCTGGTTGTGCGGCTAAAGAATGAAAAACGCGAAACCGTCTATTCGCTTCTCTCCACCATCGAGGAATCCCTGCACAAGAGCGGCCTGCCTGTCCGCAGAGCAGGGCGCGAGGATCTCAAGCGCATTCTTGCGCTCTATTTTGAAGAAAACACGACCTCGGAGCGGATGGAGGACTACGACGGTCAGCGGTTTCTGGAGGGATGAGCATGGCGCTTTTTAAGAAAAAACAGCGCGCCGATCCGGAAGCGGAAAAACTGAAATCGTTTCTGGATATGATCGCGCCATCGCTGGTCAAATTTGAATTTGACCGCTATTTCTGCGGCAACAGCATCCGGTGCGTCTGGGCACTGCGGGAATATCCGACCGCCACGGACGATCAAGCCATCCTGCGCCACTTAGGTGAGATGCACGGCGTAACGCTGCACGTTTATACGCGCATTGTTACGCCGTTGGAGGAAAGCCGGATCGTCCACAACGCCGAGATCCGCAACCGCATGAAGCGGAACAGCACGCAGAACATCCAGCAGGCGGTCGAGGCCGAGAGTAATTTGCAGGATGTCAAAACGCTCGTCGGCTCCATGCACCGCAACAAGGAATCCCTGATGCACTGCGCGGTCTATATGGAGCTGATCGCATCGGATCAGACGGAATTCGAAATCTTGCAGAATCAGGTCACGGTAGAGCTGACACGGGCAAAGCTCAATGTGGACAAGCTGAAGCTGCGCCAACAGCAGGGCTGGCATTTCTTCTCCGTGCGCAGAAAATACTCGAAGTCGTTGATGAACGTGAGGTTTAGTTCCTTTAATGGAATATCCTCACGCTTGTAGGTATGGGGCAGGAACTCCCGAATATGGTTGCAGACCGTCCGATAACGGGTAAATGTACCCTGCGCCCTGCTGTGCCCGACTTTCTTCTCGAACTCGGCGTTGTGCTGCTCGAACAGCTTCAGCAAAGTTTCCTGCTTGACGCCGATACCGAGATAGGCGTCTTTGAGTTTGGCGGCGGTAACATAACCGTCCGTCTGCATTAACTCTTGATAGCGGCGGTTTACCTCCACACGGATTTTATCTACTGCAAGGTTGATTCTCTGCGCTTCGACGCTCTTGCCCGAAGCACGGCTGTTCTTCACATCCCACAAGCGTGGGGGAACGTCCATCTTGCAACTGAACTGTTTAATCTCGCCGTCCACCGTGATACGGCACATCAGAGGCAGGTTGCCGTTCGGCTTCTCGCTGCCTTTCTTCACGTAAAATAATACCTTGAATGTACTTCGCATAACTCACTCCTTTTTTTGGTTACAAAATTAGTTCTTAGTGAGTTACCGACAGCTATGTAAATCAACGCAAAACGCAGAAAAAGAACCTTTTAGCAAGAAATTTGCACCCGTTACGGGAGTAACGAGGTGGTAACTGAACTTCTGCGCCGTTTGGCTTCGAGGTGGTATTTCGTTGGCTCTGTCCCATAGAAAAACAAAGCGTAACGAACGCTCTATCAGCTAATTCGCTACGCTTTGCCCAAATTTACTTTTTCGCTATGTGTTTATTTTAGTTGTTTTAAAATAAAAAGCTATTTTTACGGTAAAAAAGTAATCATTATGGATTTATATACTACAATAGTAGGACTGTATTCGCAAAATAGACATGAAGTGCTAAGAGTAGTAAATACAGCTATCCATTCGAAATGTAATCTATCTGAAGGTATAGAGGTTATTCATACAGGGTTTTATTGTTTTACACATACGGGGAAAGAACTTGAATTCCTATATGATACACAATCTCAGATTTTGTATTTCCAAGGTTCTAACAGTAATGGGTATCATTTTCCTTTGGGAGTATTATTTCAAAGTAAGTGTTTACCACATATCATTAATTATCAGGGTTCGGTGAGAATGAGATTTTCTTTAATGCTTAATAATAATAGTTTTTTTTGTTATCAAGGGTATGATACAATTCAGCAATCATTTATAAACAAAGTGGTGTTATATTTTCCAATCACTACTTATACATATTTTATATTTCAAAAGTATGAGGGGTATCATGCTATAAAGATAAAACCTATGGAAATACCTTCTTTTACTTTTAAAGCGGGAAAGTTTTGTTTTTGACAACTGTTTTGTTATAGGTTTATATAATGGATTATCGAACAGAAAACGAGAATGAAGTTTTTAAGATTTTCCGCAGATTTACAGCGGTTTGTGAAGGTGAAAAAGAAAAAGCGACAACCGATTTTGCTCGTTTGTCGCCTTCTGTCGGAATGAGGCGACTCGAACGCCCGACCCCTACGTCCCGAACGTAGTGCGCTACCAACTGCGCTACATTCCGATTGCTTTTGAAAAGTGGTGCCACCAGGAATCGAACCGGGGACACAAGGATTTTCAGTCCTTTGCTCTACCAACTGAGCTATGGCACCTTTTTCGTTTGCGGGTGCAAAGATAAAGAGTTTTTTTTATACCGCAAGGCTTTTTGAGGAAAAATATCTAAAAAAGGTGCCTCTTGCTCTATGGAGCGAGGCACCTTACTTCTAAAAATCATTTGCTATCGAAGACATCAGTCGATATTCGGATTGATGCTGTGCCAGTCTTTGATGGCAGGCAGTACACCCATTTCTATCACCTCGTCACGAAGTTTGCAGAGATGGGCATAGCTTTCTTTCAGTTTGGCTTCTTCTTCGGGTGTGCCGTTCAGTTCCTTATAGTGTACGCCGTCTTTGGTAATTTCAGTTTCCATTGCCATCATGATGTGGTCGAAGCCGTGGTTGTGTACATATGTACCGGCAGGCCAGCGGAACGGTTTGCCACCCATAGCTGCAGCTATCATTTCGATGGAGACGTATGCCGGACTCTGGAAGGAAGAACGTCCACGGAGGGCGATGATGTTGGCACCGCCTTTGGTTACCTTAGTCTGGATTTCGACCCACTGTTCTTTAGTCAGGGCAGGGGTACCGATGATATCAAGTAACGGTTTACCGTCCACCTTGGCGGTAGAGGCATATACAGCCATCTGTTCACCATGACCGCCGTAGGTACGGCAATTTTCGATTTTGTCGGGGGCGATGCCGAAATGCTTGGAAAGTTCACTACGCAGGCGGGTGCTGTCGAGGGCGGCCAGTGTGGTCACTTGTGAAGGTTTCAGGCCGGAATACAATAGGGTAATCAGACCGGTGATGTCGGCAGGGTTGAAAATGACAACCACGTGCTTCACATCCGGACAGTAGGCTTTTACATTCTTACCGAATTCTTCGGCAATAGCGGCATTGCCTTTCAAAAGGTCTTCGCGGGTCATGCCGGCCTTGCGGGCGGCACCGCCTGATGATACCACATACTTGGCACCGGTCAGCGCTTCTTTGATATCGGAGGTAAATGTGATGTTCATTCCTTCGAATCCGCAGTGGAACAGCTCTTCGGCCACACCTTCCAGTCCGGGAGCATAAGGGTCGTACAGACATAGGTTGGGAGTGAGATGCATCATGATTGCAGTCTGTGCCATGTTTGAACCGATCATGCCGGCTGCGCCGACGATTGTCAATTTGTCATTTGTCAGAAATTCCATAATCTTTTTTATTTAAAGGTGAGTAATATCTTTTCTTGCTGATTGTCACGATACAAAGATAACCCTTTTTGAAGAGAGTTGTTCATAGAAAAAAGTTATCTTTTAGAGCAAAAAGTTATTTCTTCTTTCCGAACTGCTGTATTGTACCTAAATTACTTATCTTTGTTGGGAAAATGAAGATAAGTAAGAAACTATGAGCATTGAGTTAGGAAAGTACAATACGCTGGAAGTGGTGAAGGAGGTAGCCTTCGGCATGTATCTGGACGGTGGCGAAGAAGGTGAAATTCTGCTTCCGTCGCGTTATGTCCCCCAAGACTGTAAGGTGGGAGACAAACTGAACGTTTTTATATATCTTGATAACGAAGAACGTCTGGTAGCCACTACTCTGACACCGTTAGTGCAGGTCGGGCAGTTTGCCTGCTTGGAGGTGGCGTGGATAAACCAGTATGGTGCTTTCCTTAACTGGGGATTGATGAAGGATCTTTTCGTCCCCTTCCGCGAACAGAAAATGAAGATGCAGGTGGGAAAGAAGTATGTGGTTCATGCCCATTTGGATGATGAAAGCTATCGTATCGTGGCATCGGCCAAAGTAGACCGTTATCTTTCCAAAGAGAAGGCCGTCTATGAGTCGGGGCAGGAGGTGGATATCCTGATTTGGCAGAAGACGGATTTGGGATTCAAGGCGATCATCAACGATGAATATAGCGGCTTGCTATATGAGAGCGAGATATTTCAGCCACTGCACACGGGCATGAGGATGAAAGCCTATGTGAAGCAGGTACGTGAAGACGGCAAGATAGACCTGCTGCTTCAAAAACCGGGGCAGGCTAAAGTAGAAGATTTCTCAGCTACGCTGCTGGACTATATCCGTGAACAGGGCGGACGGATAGCTTTGAATGACAAGAGTCCGGCAGAAGAAATCTATGCAACTTTCGGTGTCAGCAAGAAAACCTTCAAAAAGGCTGTGGGAGATTTGTACAAAAAACATCTGGTTGTATTGGAGGAAGATGGAATCAGGATTAGGAATTAGTCCCAGTCATTAGGAATTTCCCTACTTGTAAATAGAGACAATCATTAGGGAGGGGAATTTCCTCTCCCTATTTTTGTCGTACAATAAAAAAAGAAAAGTCATGATACGTCATTTGATATTAAGTGTTTGTCTAGTTCTGGTAGCGTTTCCCGCAATAAAAGCGGCGCCCATAGACGGAATCCGTATAGAAAGTCCATACCGTAGAGTGGTGGTACTGGTCGACGGACAGCAGGTTTGCCTGCCTACTTTCAGTTGTTTTGTAGCCAATCTGCGTGGTAGTTGTCGGGTAGAGGTTTATGAAGCGCCATCCCGTGGGGAGAATTCCCGAAGAGGAAAACTCCTATATGATGAACGTGTGCATTGCTCCATCAATGAAGTGGAAGATATTTTCATTCCAGAGGACAAAAGACCTGGTGGAAACTGGGGTACTTCTAATCATCACAAGCCTGGCAGACCCGGTGACAGACCGTTAGGAGGCGAGCAGCATGAACCGGTGATGTCACCATCTGCCTTCGAACAGTTTATGGGGCTGATGGAAAAACAGAGTTTCGATTCAGACCGTAAGGAAGTGCTCGACCATGCCTTGCTGACCTCTTGGTTCACTACTGACCAGTGTATCCGTCTGATGGATTTTTATCGTTTCGACAGTGAAAAGAAACAGTTGATGAAGAAGATTTATCCTAAAATAGCCGATAAACCGAATTTCTATTATGCGATAGACAAGCTGACCTTCTCGTCGGACAAGAACGAGATAAATGCCTTCATCAAACAATATCATGAGAAGAATAACTAAAAAAAGGAGGGGTTATGAAACGGATTATATTTATATTTCTTGCCGCTATGATGAGTACAGCTGTTTGTAGTGCGGCAATGAGCAACAGCAAAGTGCGTAAAGAGACCCGCTTTCTTACGGACAAGATGGCCTATGAATTGAACCTGAGTACAGAACAGTATAATGACGTGTACGAAATAAACTATGATTTCATTTCCGGTATACGTTATCTGATGGATGACGTTCTTCGGGGGGAGGAATGGGCCTTGAATCGCTATTACGATTATCTGGATGTGCGCAATGACGACCTTCGATGGGTGCTGAATAACCGGCAGTACGGCCGTTTCATGCAGGCCGCCTATTTTTACCGTCCGGTTTATGTAAGTGGTGGTCGTTGGTCTTTTAGGGTTTACATCACTTACACCAACCATAATCATTTCTATTTCCCGCGGCCGTATCATTACCGTACATATTGCGGTGGGCATTATCGTACGCACTATCACAACAGCTATTATCGCGGTCGTTACCATCATCCGCACTATACTGGTTCGTGGAGTATTCGGAATGATAAGTCGTACCACACCAGCCGCCGTTCAGATTTCGGTTCGGTGAACATCCGCCCTAATTCGCATAAGCGTCCGGCAGGCAGGGATGATGTATATACCACGCGACGTAGCAACAGTAGTAATAATCGCATTAGCACAGGTACACGTAACAGCAGTACGCGACGTAGTAGTGTGGATAGTGGCAGAAAGTCGAGTAAAGAGAAAATAGAAACCACAAGAACTAAAAATAATGATAAGAGCCCCAGCCGTAGCAGGGTAAAGACGGCAAGCAAGGAAAGAAGAAATGCTTCCGGCGTACGGAGTTCCGAAAGCCGTCGCAGCAGCTCTTCAAGCACTACCCGCAGTTCTACCGGCAGTAGCTCTTCCCGCTCTTCGGAAAGGAGATAGAAGAACAAAAAACTCCCCTCTTGTCAGCCTGGAGGCAGGGAGAGGGGAGAATCAAACACAACAACTAAAATTATACTTCTTTTTTTATTCAATCGGTTCTCCCTTATAGAAATCCAGAATCTTGGTACGGAACAGATAGTCATACTTGGCTTGCAATTCGTCTGATTGGGATTTCATAAGGTTCTGTTTTGCTTCATTGTATTCTACGGCATTTGCTTTTCCGTTCTCATACTTTTCGCTCATCAGCTTGAAAGACTCTTCGCTGGCAACGGTGGCTGTATGGCTACTGGTATATTTGCTTTCGGCAGCAGCGGCGTTGTACCATGCTTGTTGGATTTCCTTATAAAGTGTCTTCTTGGCATTATCCAATTGCAAGGCATAGTTTTCACGTTGCAGGCGTGCCGTGCGTACCCGGTTACGGGTAGAGAGACGGTTGAAAATAGGTACGCTGAGGTTGAATCCTACATATTTGTTGAAGTTATCGTTCATCTGCTGGCTGAAAGTACGGTCGATGGTAGAATAGTAATTCGTACCGAGACTACCGTTCAGGCTCAGTTGCGGGTAGTAGTTGCTCTGGGCAATACGGATATTGTGTTTACTGCCTTCCAAGCGGAACTGTGCAGCTTGTATGGAAGCCTTACTCACCATGGCTGTTTGGAATATCTCATCCGGAGGAGTGAGAGGGACTAAATCCAGATTGACTGCCGGAGATTCCAGATTGAACCCTTCCGGTGTTTCCAGTTCGATAAGCTGGCTAAGGTCGAGCAGGGCCAACTTATAGTTGTTGTTTGTCTGCACTACATTCATCTCGTCTTGTGCCACACGTGCTTTGGCTTCTGCCAGTTCTGCCGGAGAGGCTTTTCCCAAGTCGGCAAGCCGGCTGATGCGGACATATTGCTCTTTGCTCAATTGCACTTGTCCCAACGCCACCTGGTGGAGCTCTTCATTGAACAGCACCTGAAGGTAGGCCGAAGCTATATTGATGGCAATGTCTTCCTTGGCTTTGTCCAGGTCGGCAATGGCAGCTTTGAGGTTTAGTTTGGCCAATGCATACTGGTGGGGAATTTCCAGACCGGTAAAGATAGGTATGCTGGTATTGACAGACATATTAGTGCCGTGGCTGCTGGTGTTGACGTATACAGTGGAATAGTCTCCCGTATCCTCATTTTTGATGGCTGTTTGCGTACGTCCCCAGTTCCAGCTCTGGCCGGCACTGGCATTCAGGTTCGGCAGTCGTGCCCATTTGGCTGTATTTACTTCGACAGCACTCTGTTCGGCAGCGTTGGCTGTCTGGCGGATACTGATGTTATGCTCGATGGCATAGTCTATGCATTGGCGTAAAGACCATCGTTCCTGCGCCTGCACTGAGATACTGCCGAATATTGCGAGGTATAAGAATATCTTTTTATTCATATCGTATATCTTTTTAAGCTATTCCGTTTGTTAATCCTTTTTCTCTGCACCGCGAATCTTATCCTGGGCACTGATACCGCTTTTGATGGCAATCTTTATGCCGTCACTCATGCCGACCTGGATGGGGCGGCGTTCGAACTTCTGTACCGGTACACTGTCCGTCATTACATATACAAAGGTGCTGTCACCATTGAATTCAATGGTACTTTCCGGTACGGCAAGCGTTTTCTGGGCACGGTCCAATACGATTTCTGCGTTGGCAGAATAGCCGGAACGTATCTGTACGCTGTCCGGTGCGGCAATGGCAGCTTTGATTTCAAACTGGTTGGCACCGTTTTCTTCCACACCCTTCGGAGATATGTATTCCAGTGTGGCATCGAACGAAAGATTCTGCAGGGCGCCGATTGTTAGTTTCACCGGCATGCCTTCGTGCACACGGCCCACTTCCGTTTCGTCAATGTTGCCGCGGAAAATCAAATCGTTCATGTTGGCAACGGTAGCGATGGTGGTTCCGTCATTGAAAGTGTTACTCATGATAACCGAGTTACCGACTTTGATGGGTACATCCAGAATCAGACCGGTAATGGTGGAACGGATCAGGGTACTACTGAAAGAGGCGCTGTTCTTGGTGATGCCTTCCTTTACAATTTCCAGGTTATCTTTTGCTGTCTGTAGTTCCTCGCGTGCCTGCTTCACGCTTACTTCCCCTTTTTCGTACTCTTCAGCGCTGATAAGCTTGTCGTTGTACAGTTTCTGGGTACGGGCGAAATCCGTTTCGGCTTGGGCAGCGTTGATTTCCGCCAATCGTACGCGGCTTTCGGCAGAGTTCAATTGTCCCAGTTCGGGTATCACCTTTACTTTGGCAAGCACTTCCCCTTGCTTCACACTTTGTCCTGCTTCCTTGTATACTTCGGCAATGATACCGGAAATCTGCGGCTTGATAAGGACTTCATCTCTCGGTTCCACTTTGCCGGTGGCTACGGTAGTCTTTTCAAGGTCTGTCACTTCCGGAACTATCGTTTCGTATACTGTTACTTTAGGTTGGGACTTCTGGTACAGAAAAACGAATGTCCAAATGAATAAGGCAGCAATTACTACCAATAATGCGATTTTCAGAAACTTCTTTGTTTTCATCTTATATTTACGATTTAATTATTTACGATTGATATAGCCATTATTTCATGGCTTACGGTTAGTGGTCTCTCTATAAGTTTATTCATCCCTGATGGCTTCAATTGGCTTGATTGCCATGGCGCGATAGGCAGGTGCCAGTCCGGCAAGCACTCCTAATGCGATGAGGAGGATGCAGGTTCCGATAGCCAGTCCGAATGAAACCTGGTAGTGGGTTTTGATAACTCCAGGGTCATTGGCGGCCTTTTCAAGTATTTGCAGTACAAATACGGCAAAAGAAATACCTGCCATACCCGCTATAGTGGTTAGCACCATGCTTTCCGAAAGAATTTGTTGCAGAATGTCTTTAGGACGGGCACCTATGGCACGGCGTATGCCTATTTCCGTTGTACGCTCCTTGACGGTTACCATCATGATATTCGATACGCCGATAGCTCCGGCAAACAGCGTCCCCAAACCTACCATCCAGATTAGAAAGCGCACTCCAATCATCAGGTTGTCCATCATGGAGAACATAGCTTCCGCATTCAGAAGCATGACGGCTTGTTTGTCATCGGGAGCAATGTAGTGCGCCGCTTTTACAAGACGTTCCACTTCGGGCTGCACGTCTTTCACTTTTACTCCCGGTTTCATGATGAAACATACTACATGCAGTTTCTTTCCGAGGTTGTAGGTCTGTTGCATGGTGGAAAAAGGCAATGTAATGGCTTCAGAGGCCTGCCCTTGTATATTGACATTGCCTTCGGATGAACACATTCCGATAACCCGGTAATAGATACCATTTACCCGGACATATTTGCCGCAGGGGTCTTCACCGGGTTTGAAGAGGCTTTCATAAACACGTTTGCCGATTACACACACTTTACGCGACTCTTTAATGTCGACATCATTGATGAAACGTCCATAGGTCATCTCTTGATGTTCTATCTGTTCATATTCGGGATACAAGCCTTTCACACTACAGTCGTACTTGTTGTCTCCGTAGACAGCCACTTGTCCCCATAAGGCAATGGAAGGCGTGGCAAGCGCCACACCGTCCACATTGCGTACACGGTCTACATCTTCCATCTCCAAATCCCACCATCGTCCTTTGCGAAAACCTTTATAAGCCTCGCTTGTCTTTTGTGCAGCGATAAAGCCCGAGTTGGTTGCAAATCCTTCGAACTGGGATTTTAGTTCTTCCTGCATGCCCTGGCCGCCACCGATAAGCGCCACCAGCATAAAGATACCCCAGAATACGCCGAACGCCGTAAGCAGGCTTCTCGTTTTGTTCCTTGTTATTGTGATGAGGATTTCCTCACACGTATCTATGTCTATTCTCATAATCTTTAATCTGCTCTAAGTGCTTCAATAGGACTGATACTTACCGCTTTCTTAGCCGGGAAGAACCCAGCCAACGTACCCGCTATGATAAGGGTCAGGGTAGCTTGGATAGCAATACTGAGGTCTACGGTGGGATCGGAGAACATGGTCTGCTGGAACATGCCGGCATCCATCGTCTGGCTACCGAAAGCAGAGTTCATCCATTCCGTCACCCCGATGCCTGCCACCATACCGATATAACCGAATAGCGTAGTGATAGTCACGCTTTCCACAATAATCAGCCAAAGGATGGAGAAAGGTTTTGCTCCCAATGCCTTACGGATACCAAATTCCCGGGTACGTTCTTTCACGGTAATCAGCATTATGTTCGACACGCCGACAATCCCACTCAACAGTGTAAAGATACCGATAACCCAGATTGCAGTCCGGAGGATACCCATTGCATTCTGTGTCTGCAGATAGTTGGTGAAACGATTCCATATCCATATGGCGCTCTCATCCGTGGGGTCAAAGCGGTGATTGGTGGCAATAGCCTTGCGGTATTCTTTTTCAAAGGCTTCGTTACTTTCTATGCTGTGCAGGTTCTTGGTTGTAAAGATGATGTTATTCAGCTTGTCTCCTTTATTATAGATGGTCTGCAAGGTGGAGAAGGGGATATACGCTTCGTTTGCCTCGCGGTCTCCCTGGTCATTGTAGAGGCCTACTACTTGATAGGCCACTCCACTGGCATTGACAAATTGTCCGATGGGTTCAGTATGCGTTTTTCCGAAAAGGATATCTGCAGATTTCTTATGGAGGATGATGACTTTACGTCGGTCTTTCAGGTCGTTGTAGTTGATGAAACGTCCGTCCGCTGTTTTCACGGTTTCCACTTCGGTGTAGTTGGGATATACGCCCAGCAGAGAGATATTGATATATTCTTGTCCGAAGCTGACGTTTACATTACTTTGACGCACGGTGGCACCGGCACTGATGACATTTTCGGTGAATTGCTTCTCCGTGTCATCCATGTCCCGGTTGTCCAGTTGGACGCGGCGTCCTTCTTTCAGACCGTCGTATGACTTGGTGGTCCAGCCGGGGAAGATGCGGATAGAGTTCAAGGCACGCTCCGACGCATTTTGCTCGAAGGCATGTATGATACCGTTTCCGGCTCCGAGCAGCACGATGAGCATGAAGATTCCCCATGCCACGGCAAAGCCCGTCAGGAATGTACGCAGTTTGTTGCGTTTGATGGTTCCGTATATTTCTTGCCAAAGGTCTATCATTGATAATTAAAAATTAAGAATTAAAAATTAAAGGGGGAGGGGGCTCTTCCTTTATTATTTCATGAATCCGTCTTTTCCGAACGGGCTTGCATCGTGGTTCAGATTCGTCTCGATGCTACCTATGATACCGTCTTTGATATGGATAATCTTGTCCGTCTGGTTGGCAACACCGCTTTCGTGGGTCACGACTACGATGGTCATGCCCGTATCGTGCAGTTCCTTTAGAATCTGCATCACCTCTACGGAAGTCTTGCTGTCGAGCGCGCCGGTAGGTTCATCGGCAAGGATAATCTGCGGTTGGGTAATGAGGGCACGGGCGATGGCTACACGTTGTTTCTGTCCACCGGACATCTCATTTGGCATGTGGTGTGCCCACTCTTTCAGCCCCAGGCGGTCCAGATATTCCAGTGCCAGCGCATTACGTTTGCGGCGGCTCACTCCTTGATAAAAGAGAGGAAGCGCCACATTCTCCACTGCATTCTTGAAGGAAATGAGATTGAAGGACTGGAAGATGAAACCAATCATACGGTTGCGGTACTCGGCTGCCTTCGTTTCGCTGAGGTTCTTGATGAGGGTACCGTTCAGATAATATTCCCCCGTGTCGTAACTATCCAGAATACCCAGTATATTGAGTAAAGTGGACTTTCCCGAACCCGATGAGCCCATGATGGAAACAAATTCGCCTTTCTGAATGTCGAGGTTAATACCTTTGAGCACATGCAGCGGTGCTCCGTTGTTGTAGGTCTTGTTAATGTCTTTTAGTTGTATCACTGTTTTCCCTGTTTATTGCTTTACTCTTATTAATTTTCACTATTAGACGCAGCAATGCTACGAAAAGTTGCAAAAGTTGCAAACTTTTTTAAAAAAAGATTTTGCAGTGTCGTTTTTCTTTGTGATTTTTGTAACCATGAATGTGATTAACTAACCCTTTAAACAAAAGTAATATCATGAATTCAAACATGGAAAAGCCCTATGTAGTGGGCATTGACATAGGCGGAACAAACACCGTCTTTGGTATTGTAGACGCACGCGGAACTATTATTGCAAGCAGTTCCATCAAAACCGGAGCTTATGAGGACGTCAATGATTACGTAGACGAAGTTTGCAAGAATCTGTTGCCGCTCATTATTGCCAACGGTGGCGTAGACAAGATAAAAGGTATCGGTATCGGTGCTCCTAACGGAAACTATTACAGCGGTACTATTGAGTTTGCCCCGAACCTTCCTTGGAAGGGTGTAATTCCTTTGGCTGCCATGTTTGAAGAGCGCTTGGGTATCCCTACCGCTTTGACAAACGACGCCAATGCTGCCGGTATCGGTGAAATGACTTACGGTGCGGCTCGTGGTATGAAAGACTTTATCATGATAACTCTTGGCACCGGTGTAGGTAGCGGTATCGTTATTAACGGTCAGATGGTATATGGCCATGACGGTTTTGCCGGAGAGTTGGGACATACTATTATCCGTCGTGAAAACGGACGTCTCTGCGGATGCGGACGTCACGGCTGTCTGGAAACTTATTGTTCGGCTACGGGTGTGGCGCGTTCTGCACGTGAGTTCTTGACCAAGAGTACCGAACCGAGTTTGTTGCGCGACATTCCGGCAGAAAACATTACTTCCAAGGATGTGTATGATGCAGCGGTGAAGGGTGACAAGATTGCTCAAGACATCTTTGAGTTTACCGGAACTATCTTGGGTGAGGCTTTGGCCGATTTCATCGCTTTCTCCAGCCCGGAAGCTATCGTACTGTTCGGTGGTCTGGCAAAAGCGGGAGACTATATCTTCAAGCCTATCCAGAAAGCTATTGACGACAATGTATTGAATATCTACAAAGGCAAGACCAAGTTGCTGGCTTCCGAGTTGAAGGACTCTGATGCTGCTGTGCTGGGTGCCAGTGCGTTGGGCTGGGAGCTGAGAGATATCAAGTAATCAATATTAGGGAAACTGATAAAGGAGGGGATATGTCAAAACTCCCCTTCTATCGAAGTCACCCTCGCTACACCTATCTGTGGCGAGGGTGATTTTTAGTTTATGAGAGTTTCGACACACCTTTTTTTCTTTGGTGGCACATATTCCTCAGCAATAAAGTTATGTCACAAGTTGCTTCCACACTTCCACCCATTCTCTGTATCCCTTTATTCATTGGGGTTGCGGATGCTGTGGAAGCAACTTGAAAAGGTGGAAGCAACTTTTGCTTCCACCTTAAATTTACGCCAAATAATCTATTAATGTCTTGTAGTACAATAAATTAATAGGATATGGGGCAATTTGCCAATATCGTGTAAACAAGCTATTGGTTTCCTGCAAACACGGTATTAACTTCGTAAAAGCCCGTGCGATAATAGGTGGAAGTCAGGTTTTTGGTATGGATAAGATAGGTATTCAGTATAGGCAAGCTATGCATATGAGAGCTGTTTAACGGCCGTGAGGCGTTCGCCTAACGGCCATAAAGCACCTTGTTGACGGTCGTTAGCAGAGCGTCTCACGGCCGTTGGGCGCTGATAAACTAACATATCAGCAAGAAGGAAGGCTTATGTGAAAGGAAAGGAGCGCAGGCTTACAATGTTTTGAATGAGGGAGTAGCAGTAGAGTATCGCATGGTGTGTATGCCTACTGTGTATATCACTAAAAAAGGGAAACTGACATTGTCAGTTTCCCTTTTTTATTTCGAAATAGGAGTCTGGAATTAACCGTTAACTCTTTTTTCTTTGATTCTTGCTTTCTTACCGGTAAGAGCGCGCAGGTAGTACAGTTTAGCGCGACGAACTTTACCCACCTTGTTCACTTCGATGCTGTCGATAGCCGGTGATTCAATCGGGAAAATACGTTCTACGCCTATGGTTCCTGACATCTTACGTACTGTAAAACGCTTCTTGTCTCCATGTCCGGCAATCTTGATAACAACACCACGGTACAGCTGTACACGTTCCTTGTTACCCTCGACAATACGATATGCTACTGTTACAGTGTCACCTGCCTTGAAGCTCGGGTGCTGTTTTCCGGTAGCAAATGCTTCTTCTGCAATTTTAATTAAATCCATTGTTTTTATTATTAAATTGTTTCATCGTTACAACGCAACATACCAGGCTTCTCTCTTGGTGTCCTGACAGCGATTGCGCGAAAGCGGTGCAAAGGAACGAATTATTTGCCAGATACACAAGTGCTTCAAGCTTTTTTTCGCCAGTTGGGATGATTTTTGAGCGTTTCATTCTGCTAAACGCAAGTCTAAATAATCGGTTAATTGTGTGGCTCAGTCGCAAAAGAAAAGTATATTTGTAGCAATTTAAAACTAAATGAATATGAAGAAACAAACTTTCAGTCTCCTTGCGGGGGCAGTGTTGGCGGTTGCACTTCTATTGGTTTCCTGCCATTCTTCCTACGAAGTGACCAAGGTAGAGGGAGGCAGAATTCCCATGAACTCTGTCTGGGATGCCGAGCCGGATGCCGAAGCCGTGGCTCTGCTGGCGCCTTACAAGGCCCGGATGGACAGCGTTATGTATCATGTGGTGGGAACCGCAGAAATGTCGATGGACAGATTCCGGCCCGAAAGCCTTTTATCCAATCTGATTGCAGATGTACTGCGTGAGGCTGCGG
>OHBJ01001631.1_pt1 | contig 15454 bp, 9 predicted proteins | sample 1577241 | NCBI WGS metagenome assembly OHBJ01 (sample SAMEA3541594, study PRJEB24748) | human gut metagenome | biome: human gut; feature: human-associated habitat; material: faeces | place: China | collected 2012
GGGAAGATGGTGAGGATAGCGCATTCTACGGTTTCGTCATTGTCCAGGGTCAGGGTTACGGTGATGTCTCCGTTACAGGTATCGCAGTTGCCGCCGCAATCCGGTGTGCTGCATTTATTGTCTGCCATTTGATTGTTCTCCTTTTTATTTGGTAAATATGTGTTACTGATAATACTCTATCAGACCTGAGAACGAAAAGCAAGAAAAGAATTGAATTAGCAGGAAGTTTGTATTAAAATAAGAAAGATTGAGCGCTGGCCGAATGGATAGAGACTTTCCAGAATATGAGAGAAACGCGCCAGGATACGCGGCGCAGCAGAGAGGACTTAAGACGATGAATTTTATATTTTCAAAACGGGCAGAGGCGATAGAGGAAGGTATCTTCGCAGCCCTGGCCCATAAAAAGAACGAACTGGCAGAGAAAGGTATGGAGGTCTATAATTTCTCCATCGGTACGCCGGATTTTCAGCCGCCGAAGCATGTGATTGACGCCATGGTGGCCTGCAAAAATCATAAAATCAGAATAATCAATCATAAATTAAGACTATGCTTCAACACTATATAAAAACGGCCTTTCGCCATCTGTTAAAATACAAGACACAGAACCTGATATCCATTCTCGGGTTATCTGTAGGCATTTTATGCTTTAGCATCTGCCTCTATTGCAGCCGGTTCATCTACTCTGTCGACCAATGCTTCACCAATAAAGAACGCATTGCCAATGTAAACCTCTATACGCCGGACGGCGACATCTATTCGGGTATTCCCGCCAATCTGATAGAGAGCCTGCGCCAAACACCAGTTGACGAAGCAGAAGACTACACCTTCGTTGGCTATCCCCGTCCGCGCAGTTACAATGTAGAAACGCCCGAAGGAAAGGAGTTGCCCTACGAAGACTTATACACCATGGAGGTAGATTCTTCCTATAACAAAGTATTCACACCCCAAATAGTGCAAGGTTCATGGGAAACGGCTTCGCATACCCCAAATTCCGTAATACTGACCCGCTCACTTGCGAGGAAAATATTCGGCAATGATGAGAGTCCGATAGGGAAACGGATGATATCGACACAACGATTGTCCACCTCACCCTCCACCACGCCACGAACAGGAGGCATCTCCTACACCATACAAGCCGTGATAGAAGATATCCCACTCAATACCAGCCTGAGTTTCCTGCATCAAATTGATATGCTTACCCTGAACGACAGTGAAGGTGTATTGCAGTTTGAAAGTAATAATAATATGACAGGCGGCTTGGGATTCGCCCTTCTCCGTCCGAGTAAAACGCCTACCCAGCTGGAGGCACGCTTTCGGGCAATGAACCTGAAACATACGATGTTCAAGAAAGAGAATGACGTGACAGCCTCTCCCTTTGGAAAGAATTTCCTCGAAAAATCCATCGCCCCTTATTTTGCCGGGATTACCTCCGTCATCGGCCTGCTGATTTTACTGACCGGTTTGCTCAACTTCTTCCAATTCCTGACAGGCAGTTACCTGAACCGCTCACATGAGTTCGGCATACGCAAAGCGACAGGAAGCGGTGACAGACAATTGTTCGGACTGCTCTTTACCCAGGCCGTATCCATCTCATTGATTGCTTTTCTGTTCACCTTCAGTATGATAGAAATGCTCAGTCCGTTCCTGTCTTTTTCATTGTTCAATTTCACCTTGCTGGTGGAACGGAACTTATTACTGACACAGACTACAGAATATATGGCAGGTATCCTCCTGCTGTGTTTATTATTGTGTCTGATAACCGTATGGCGAATAAAACATATTTCCATACAAACAGGCATTCGCGGCAGCAACCCCAAACGAAGCCGCCACAGCATACGTAATATCCTTTTGGGCATTCAGTTTTTCATCTGTTGGCTGTTCGTCGTGTTCACAACAGCTCTTTATCTGCAAGCCGACAAGACCGGAAGCACCCTGTTTCATACACTGACAGAAAAAGAAAAATCCGAAATCATCAGTCTTCCGTTGGATTACCGCTTTATGAAGAATAGCGAAAAACTGGCCTTGATAGAACGTATCAGCCGCCATCCTTCCATTACAGACAAGCTGCCGGCAGACATAAATTATCTGGGTGGCATTTCGGGTACAGGTATGTATACTGAAAAAGGAAACCGGGACAGCTATATAGAAGTCAACATTATGAACATATCAAGCAACTTCTTCGAGTTTATGAATATCCCCATCCTGAGCGGACATACTTTGGAAACAAACGAACAGATGGTGGCAGACCATAAACTAGCGGAACGCATGAAGAAAGATTTATTGGGAATGACTTTATACAACTATGAAGACGGATATACCGTATGCGGCACTTGTTCCGATTTCATAGCAGATACCTATAACCAAAGCCAGGGATTCATCTTTCTGCCCTGCAACTTCAATGAGTATGTGGGCCATTGCTATCTGAAGTGTAAACCGGGCAGTGTGGAAGAAGTAAAAAGCTTCATAGAAGAGACATTGAAAGAAAGTTTTCCTCCAAGCATACAACCCCGGATTTCCACCTTGCTGGATGACATACATCAGGAACAAGCCATAGAAAACAAGATGAAAGGCATTATTTTCTTCTTCTCTTTTGTCAGCCTGATTATCACTTTATTGGGCGTTTATTCAGCTATTACTCTGGATACGGAACGCAGACAAAAGGAAGTGGCTATCCGCAAGGTGAACGGTGCCGGACTGAAACAGATTATCCTGTTGTTTGCCCGTATGTACATTTATCTGCTGGCATTTTCCGCCATCATAGCCTTCCCCATCTGTTACGTCGTGTTCCAGCTATGGAAAAATATGTATATTGTGTTCTTCAATGACGGACCACTGTTTTGGACTTCTATCTTTATGGGAGTAGCCGCCATTACGATACTGACCATTATTTTCCGTATTCTGAAGATTGCAAAGACTAATCCTGCCGAAGTTATTAAAAACGAATAAAAACGACTTCAACAATGATAACACATTATTTAAAAGTAGCTTTAAGAAATCTGCTAAAATACAAAGCTCACAGCTTTATATCCGCTATCTGTCTGGCAATAGGCATCACCTGTTTCTGTCTGACGAATTATTTTATTGATATTGTAACCGCACAAACAGATTTGCCGGATTACGAGCGTCGCATCAGCCTGGCCTGCTGTTCGGAGGATACCGCAGCCGACATCTATTGGAAATTGGATGACATCCGTTATCTGGATGAACAATCCATAACAGGCATGGACAGCCTTGTAACAGCTTCTTTTCCTCGCAATACAGAAATCACGGTCATCGACAAGAACCAGCAAGAACTGCCTTTCATCATCAAATACCAATGTGTTTCCTCTTCCTTCTTCCCCTATAAGGTCATCCGTCCGGTCAGTGGAAAAGGAAAACTCGATGCCCCCGATGAAGTCATTATTTCCCAAGAGTTCGCCCACAAAGCGTTTGGGAAAGAAGACCCGACAGGCATGATCATCCATCTCGTGCCAACGTATAAAGAGTATCCCGAACAGATAAAGGATTACAAGATTGTCGGTGTAGTTACCGGCCAAGACATCGATTGCTATTTTCCCTTATCCATGGATCCGTATGCATCATTCAGTGTCGGTACTTTCCTCATGGGAGAAACCACTCTGGAAAACCTGAACAAGCAACTGAAACAAACAACTTGGCAGCGTGGGGAACTGAATGTACATGCATACGCCAGCCTGAATGCGGCACGCAATGATGATTTGCAAAGAAACATCACCATGCTGCTTTTCCGCTTTGTCGGTTCTCTTATCCTGTTGTCGGGACTTATCAATTTCCTGAAATTCATCATCCAAATGTTTTATAACCGGCAACGTGAGCTGGCACTGCGCAAATGTCTTGGGTCGAATATCAAGGGACTGTTCTCGCTGCTCTTTGCCGAAATATTCTGGATGCTGTCCGTTGCTTTCCTTCTTTCATTAATCATAACAGAGGTTGTAGTATCTTTGGCATATGTCTATATACCCCAAGAAGACATGATTTCCCTGCCTATGCCAAAGATATACGGCATGCAACTGGGACTGTACATGGTGTTGCTGTTGGTATGTATGTCCGTCATACTGTACCCCATTCACCGGTTGCGACAATTGAGCATCATTCATTATATCGTGCAAAAACGGGAACGGCACGTGTTTCGCAACATCATGATAAGTGTACAATTGGCTATCTCCATTTTCTTTGTAGGGGGCGTATTCGGAATCACACTCATCTTTAACGATATGTTCGACAAAATGTACAGCCCGTTATCTTCTGAGGAAGAGAAACAGATTGTATCTCTGTCGGTAAACAGCATTCGTATGCGGCAGAACATGGATGCCATTCTTTCGGATATCGACCGTCTGCCCGATATCACGGACCGGATATCCCTTTCCCGCTCCTTCGACATCCAAGCATTCACCTATATGAATTACATCAAAAACGGCCGACCCCAAGGACAAGTGCTCATGGCTACCGGAGATCCGCACTATTTTGAGTTCTTCAAGATTCCGATGGAAGGAAAGCTAGTGGACAAGAATGACCGGGGAACGGTGTACGTCAGCGAGCAGTTTAAAGAACAATTACAAAAAGACAGCATAGAAGGCAGCGTCACGCTGAGCGGAGATGAATATCGCATAGCCGGTACTTTCCGTGCATTATATAAGGAAGGCGGACAACGCAATCTGTCCGGTTCCGTATTTTTAGCAGACCCCTATCCTTCCGCTTATTACTTCAAGACCTCCGGCTCCGACGCTACCTCAAACGTAATCAAAGAGATAACGGAAATATGCCGCCGCTATGTACCTGCTACACTTCCACTGGATATTCACGATTTCAGTGACTCCAAGCAAACCGTCATGGGCGCTGTAAACCTGATGCGGAGTGCATTCATGTTGCTGGCCATTGTCAGCCTGCTGCTGGTGATACTCAGCATTTATTCCGCCATCTCCATGGATACGGTCAGCCGGCAGAAGGAAGTAGCCATTCGAAAAATAAACGGAGCCACACCTAAGGTCATCGCCCTGTTGTTCGGCAAAACCTACTTAATTATTTATGTTCTCACTTTTTGCTGCGTCTATCCCATATTAAGACTGACTTTGGCAGAGTTGGCCGCAGACACTACTCTTGGGAATATTTATAGCTGGGACAAAGGCATGCTACTATTCCTTGCCATCGCCCTGCTGATATTCTTGGTAACGGCTTACAAAATATATGAGATGATGCACCTGAACCCGGCAAATATCGTAAAAAAGGAATAAAAGAAACGTTCATCGTGCGCTATCGCACACGAATAGTGCAAAAGCGCACGATGAACATACACTAAGGCATTCCGTATAGCTCTTATTATCAACCAAATACATTTCAGGCACAGTTATTGTATATTACAATAAAGAACAAACACTTAAAAAACCGCTTTTATGATTAAACATCTCTTGACCATTACCCTCCGCAACATGACCAAACAGAAAGTAAGGAGCATCATATCCATACTTTGCATCACAGCAGGGCTGCTATGTTTCAGCGTTTGCCATTATTATAGCACCATCATGAGCCGAGGTAATAAATTCTTGGACACCTATGAACGCATGGCAGTCATTCGGGGTAAAAACCATCCCAACATGTACATAGGATTCAGTCCTGACAAGATAAAAGGATTGGGCAACGAAGAGATACTGGGAATGGCATTCTTCACTAATGGAACTACTAATTTTGAAACACAATCGGATGCCGTCTATCGTGTTTCTACCACTTTCTGTAACCATGACTATTTTCTGGTTTTCCCTCCAAAACTCATTGAAGGAAGCCTGAAAGACTTCGACAAACGACCGGACATCATTGTCGTGACCAGAAACTTCATCCGAAAATATGCCGATGCAGGCACTACCATCGGTTCTTCCGTCACCATCAATAAAAAAGTTTATACCATAGGAGCCATCATAGAATCTTATCCGGCCGGCATGAATAACTACATCACCTCGTATGATTTATTTGTCCCGTCCCCTGAATCATACGGTGATAAAATACTGTTACTCAGAAATCCTTCGGATATAGAGACTGTGAACAAGCGGTTGGCATTGCTTGACTGGGAGGGCTACCGAGCAGAACCTCAATGCTATCTGATGAGCCAACTCCCCCACAGAGCGGGTATGGAATTGTATATCAGCATCATCGGATTGATTATCCTGATTGTTGCACTGACTAATTATTTTTCATTCAGCATCAGTTCTTTTGTCAACCGCACACGCGAAATAACCCTCAGACAATGCCTGGGAGGAAAGAGCAACAACATCTTCGGATTGTTATTCATTGAGCAATTCATCATTCTGACTTTCAGTTGCATTCTTACACTTGCCTTGTCCGAAAGCCTGTTACCGGCTTTCATCAACAGCCTGAGCTATGACATCCGGCGGGAATTGGAAATCGACATTCCTTTTCTGTTAGCAAGCGAACTAAAATATACGGTTCTCATCCTGGGAGCCTCATTCCTTCTGTGCTATGTGTCTGTCACCAGAATCATCCGCCATATACACCGCAAGGGGCTAAGCGGACGAGCCGGCAGAGGGAAGCATCTGCTGCGCAATATCTCGCTGGGTTCACAATTCTTCTTTTCCTTTCTTTTCCTTTTCGGAATTGCAGGAATATATATGCAAATGCAAAGCTATTCCAGCAGCACCACTCCCCTATTAACAGATGACGAAAAGGAAAACCTCATTATCATTCCCACCTACTCGTATGACAACAAATTAAATAAGGAGCTAACAGAAGTTTGTGACTACTTTCGTGCTAAAAGTTGGTGCGAATCATTATCTTTATTCTGTTTTAATACGATGAATATAGGAAAGAAATACGTCATCGTCCATCAAGTGACTGAAGAATATCTGAACCAGATGAAAATAGAGAAGCACCACAAACCGGGAGAAAAATTTGCTTATATCACACCTACCATCGATACTGAGATAAGAAGTGACAGCAGTTTCCAAACCATCCGGTTCAGAGAAGAATTGGAATACCCCATCAAGGGACAGTGCCAAGTATTCCCTCAACCCCAATACGGGACTTCTTATTTGACAGTGCTTCCTTTTGAAAAAGGATATGAACCGGACAACATCATCTTACAGTTGAAAGAGGGTGCGAACCGCAAGCAAGCCCTGCAGGAAATAAAAGAGAAAATAAATCCTTATTATCCGGCAAATGCCACATATGAAGCAACAACGCTTTATGACAATCAGGTAGAAGGTTTGAATGTCTTGCGAAATCTGTTCATCGTCTGTGCCATCATATCACTGCTAATTACCATTTTGGGAATCTACCATTCCATACAGATAGATACGGAACGCCGACAAAAAGAAGTAGCCATCCGAAAAGTCAATGGAGCCCACATCAGCGATATTTATTGGCTCTTTGGCAAAAGCTATGTAATGCTTTATCTGGTGGCAATGATATTGGCCGTACCGATATGCCTCTTTCTGATGATTATGGCAGACAGCATGATAAAGTTCGACTACAGGCATCCGATGCTATGGAGTATTCCAATGCTTGTTGCCGCCATGGTCATCCTGCTGACCATCAGTTGGCGCATTTACAGGATAGCCCGCATCAATCCGGCAGAAATTATCAAAAACGAATGATATAATAACATTTAAAAATAGAACAATGATGATTAAGACAGTAAACTTACAGAAAATCTTCAAAACAGAAGAAGTTGAGACATGGGCATTGAATAATGTCAGTCTGGAAATTAAAGAAGGCGAGTTCGTCGCCATTATGGGTCCTTCGGGTTGTGGCAAGTCTACCTTATTGAATATTCTCGGATTATTGGACAATCCGTCGGGAGGCGAATACTACCTGAACGGCACAGATGTGTCTAAATTTACCGAAGCGCAGCGTACCAACCTTCGTAAAGGTGTCATCGGTTTCGTTTTTCAGAGTTTCAACCTGATAGACGAATTAAACGTTTACGAAAATATCGAGCTGCCCCTGCTTTACATGGGCATTCCGGCTTCCGAACGTAAGAAACGGGTGGAAGAAGCCATGAACCGAATGGCAATCGCCCATCGTGTAAAGCACTTTCCGCAACAACTTTCCGGTGGTCAGCAACAACGTGTAGCCATTGCCCGTGCCGTAGTAGCCAATCCCAAACTAATCCTTGCCGATGAGCCTACCGGAAACTTGGATTCAAAGAATGGCAAGGAAGTGATGGAACTGTTGACTGAACTGAACAAGGAAGGAACAACCATCGTAATGGTTACACACTCCCAACATGATTCGGGCTATGCGGGAAGAACCATCAACCTGTTTGACGGGCAGGTAGTAAACGAGGTAAAAATCTAGACCGCATTTTTCAGGAACGAATGGCACGGAGTTCACGGAACAAAAAAAGGAATCCGTGTATCCGTGCAATTCTGTATCCAAAAGAAAGTGTATGAAAAGAAGCACTGTCAGAAGGGAAAGCCTCCAATGATTTAATCTTAAATGTTCTGAACCTAAAAGATACAAAGAAATGAACACCATTGCCATCTTTAAAATCATCTTCCGCGGTTGGTGGAGAAATAAACTGTTTATTCTCATCTCCCTCATCAGTCTGACAGTGGGACTCGGATGTACCAACCTGCTTGTCACTTTCTTTATTCACGAGTATAACATCGAACAGCAGACGCCCGACCGCCATCTCATCTTCGCACTGCGACAAGACTCTCCGATGGAAGAAGGTGTAAAAGTATCCTACGTCAATGCGAACACCGCCGAACAAATAAAGGGAAAATATGCTGAAATCACAGACATGCTACGCCTGAATGGGATGTACGCGGACATCTGTAAATACAACGGAATAAAATATGAGCACCCGTTATTTATCTGTGCAGATTCCACATTAAATAAGTTCTTTCACTACACCACCCTGGAAGGTAGTCTAAGCACAGTCTTGACAACACCGGACAAAATCGCCATCAGCGAAACCTTTGCCCGTAAACTATTTCACGGTCATAGCGGAATAGGAGAAATGATTGAGATTATTGACGCAGATGGTAAGACACAAAAATATGAAGTAGGTGCTATTCTGAAAGAACGCCCACAATCATTCCTGCATTTCGACTTGTTAACCGGCATAACAGGAGAATTTTGGGGAGGCCCAACTCTTCTAAAGTTACACCCCGGTGCTTCCGCATCGCTCTTACAAGAGAAAATAAGAAAGGATAAAATACCGACTCTCACTCCCGGAAGTACACAATATTATGTAGATGCTCTCAAAAACCTGTATTTTAATACCAACAAGAACAGCAAGCAACAAGAGCTTCCCTATTTCCAGCAAAGCGACGTACCTTTACTCTACATCGGCCTGATTTCGGCCCTGCTGGTACTTGCCATTGCCTGTTTCAACTATACCAACCTGAGCCTGTCACGCACCCTGCAACAGATAAAAATGATACATATCGAAAAACTGATGGGAGCTCAACTGAAGGAAATCCGCAGACAATTATTCTACGATGCGACGCTCACCGTACTATTGTCATTTCTCTTTTCCTTGCTGCTTATCAATGACTTACTACCGTGGTTCAATGAATTACTGTCGGCGCATCTATCCCTTTCTTTCTTTTTCAGCTGGCAAGTCTTGCCATTGCTTTTAGCATTTGTTTCTGCCATGGCAGTGATACCCGGCTTATATATCAGCCGGAAACTTTCCCGCCAAACCCTGAGCGAATACAGCCACAATTACACCGGAAGAAGAAAGCAGCAACAGATATGGATACTAGTCACCCTGCAATTCATTTTTTCTATAGGATTAGTTTATGCCACAGCAATGGCACAAGCTCAAATGGGTTTGTTGAAATCCCGTGCCTGCCGCTATGAAAATACCATCGAGCTAAATGGGAAAAGTCCCTTCTATAAAGAACTGAAAAACATCAACGGAATAGAATCAATATCCTTATCCATGAGCTCTGTACTGAATGCGTGGATGCACGAGCTTCCCATGCAGCAACCGGACGGCAGCGTGAAACATTATTATACAATACAAATTCCAACAGACACTGCATTCCTCTCAACCATGCACATACGCCAACTGGCGGGTGTATCACCAGCTAAAGCATATCAGGAATACTCTCATCCGGTATTTATCAACGAGAGCTATGCCCGCATATTGAACATTGATGCTTCCAAAATAGGACATAACCTCCGTGAATTTGATACATTTTCCGATAGCCTGAGCATATTGGCAGGTATCATAGAAAACTTCCCTTTCAATTCACTGGAAGAAGAAATTGCAGGACAAAAAATCTCTTTTGCACCCGAAAGCAGCCTGACCAGAGCAGGTATGTTTATACAAGCCAGACTACACCCCGAAACACGTCATGAAACGTTGGCACAAATCAAGGAGTTATGGGAGAAAATGTATGACGGAAGAGAGTTTCAGTACACAGACATGCACCAACAGTTTATGCAACGGAACAAGATAATTACGACTCTGTCCAAAATCTTGATAAGCTACTCACTCATAGCAATGGTACTTACCTGTTTCGGACTGTTCGGCATTTCATGGTATGCTGTCCGCCACCGCACCCGTGAAATAGCCATCCGCAAAGTGCATGGTGCCTTAAACCGGCAAATAGTATGGGCATTGAACCGCTCTTTTCTATGGCAAATCCTGATAGCATACACCATTGCCATACCTCTTGTGTGGTGGCTCATGGAACATTGGCTGGCACAGTTTGCTTACCGGGCTTCCGCCACTTGGTGGAATTTCGTCTTACCGCTTGCTCTGGTCCTTGTCGTCACAGGCATTACAGTGACTATACATAGCTATCGCGCTGCCCGCAGCAATCCGACCGAAAGTCTCAAAACCGAATAACCACACCCATGGGCGTTGCATCAGACTCTCTTTCGCTTCTCCTGAAAAACAACAAGAGAGACGGAAACTACAATCAATGCAATGCCCATTGCACTATATACGGTAAATAGCTCTTTGAATACAAATACACCTATCAGTACTGCCGTCAACGGTTCCAGTGCACCGAAGAGAGAAGTCAGCGTAGGTCCTGCCAACTTAATGGCCTTTACCAGAGTAATGTTTGATATGGCCGTCGCAGGAAGTGCCAATCCAAGAATATACAGCCAAGTGATGCCATTGGTTTCCAGACGGATGCCTCCCTCCCAGCACATACCTCCCAAAAAGAAAAACAAAGCACCCAATCCCATCACATAGCAAGTCAAAGCCGTGGAATCAATATGTACAGCACAGCTTTTCCTCACTCCTATAATATAGCCTGCATACGAAAACACAGAGATACAAGCAGCTACCAACCCTACCCCGGTATCTCCTCCACTAAATTCAATATTACCCGACGACAGTAATGAAGCTCCTATCAATGAAAGCAGTATGGCAGTAAATGTAACGACAGATTTCTTTTCTCTGCAAAAAACAATCATAACAACAGCCACTGCCAAAGGATACATGAAATGAATAATGGATGCAACTCCGCTTGCTATATTCTGATAAGCAATTACCAGACTGAATGAGGTAACCGCCCTGAACAAACTTAGTCCGAAAACGGTCATAAACTCCTTAGCCCCCAACCGGAAATTACATCCCGCAAGGAATCCGAACAGTAGCAATACCACCGTGGCTACTCCCCAACGATAAGTCAGCACTTCAAAAGAAGAAAAGCCGACAGCCAATAAACTGATAGAAAAAAAAGGCGCCAGCCCGAAAGTTGCCGACGACACTGCTGCATATATAATTCCTTTTAACTGATTCATTCTGTCACTGTCTATCTGGAAACAGACACAAAGATACGAAAAGCAACTCATGCACAAAAGCCCGCGAGCGTAAATATTCTCAGATGAGGCTGACACAATGACATATATACGTATAGGCTTATGCGTACGTACGTGCAGACTTATACATATATACGTGAAGACCGATGCGTACGTACGTATCGGCTCACGCATACGTATGCATATCCCGACTGACCAGATACCGAATCAGACATCTGCTGAAAAACAGATGCGGCTCAACAAAATATTGTCAAGCCGCACCATTAAAACAAATTCTTTTATTTCAATATGCCTAATTTCTTAAAGCATTGAGTCAGCTTATCTACTGCATAGTCAACCTGCTCTTTGGTATGGGTAGCCATCAAAGCAACACGAACCAATGTATCTTGGGGTGCACATGCAGGAGGAATAACCGGATTGATAAAGATTCCTTCATCAAAAGCCAATTTGGTCACCTCGAATGTCTTGTCAGTATCACGCACATAAAGCGGAATGATAGGACTCTCGGTATCACCGATTTCAAAACCGGCCTGACGGAAACTGTCTAATGCATAATTGGTAATCGTCCACAAGTTTGCCTTACGTTCGGGCTCTGTCTTCAAGATGTGAAGTGCTTCGCGTGCGGCAGCCGTTGCAGCCGGAGTGTTACTTGCAGAGAAAATATAAGAACGTGAATTATGACGCAACCAATTTATCGTGTCTTTGTCTGCTGCCACAAAACCACCGATAGAGGCAAGTGACTTAGAGAAAGTACCCATAATAACATCTACCTGATCAGTCAGGCCGAAGTGGTCACATACACCGCGTCCCTGATGACCGAATACTCCCAGGCCGTGAGCTTCGTCTACCATGATGCTGGCATTATACTTTTCTTTCAGACGGACAATTTCGGGCAAGTTTGCCAAGTCTCCTTCCATAGAGAACACACCGTCCACTATGATTAGTTTCACTGAATCCGGATTGCACTTTTGAAGTTGCTTTTCCAGATCCGCCATATCGTTGTGCTTATATTTTAATTGCTGTGAGAAGGAGAGACGACGGCCATCTACGATAGAGGCATGGTCACGGTCATCACATATTATATAATCATTTCGGTCGGTCAGGCATGAGATAACTCCGGAATTAACCGTAAAACCGGTAGAGAAGCAAAGTGCTTCATCCTTGCCAACAAAGGCTGCCAGTTCTTTTTCAAGTTGAACATGAAGATCGAGCGTACCATTCAGAAAACGTGAACCGGCACAACCGGAACCGTATTTGCGCATGGCTTTGATACCTGCTTCAATCACTCTTTCATCTCCCGTAAGGCCAGTGTATGCATTGGACCCGAACATTAACACATGTTGTCCGCCCATTTCTACTTCTGTACCCTGCTTTCCCTCAATCTCACGGAAATATGGGTAAACGCCCTGTGCCATAAATTTCTGTGGCAGGTCGTACTTAGCTAACTTCTCTTGTAATAATCCCATGAATTATAATTTATTATACTCATACTCAGATCATTCGCTGATGATCTAATTTCCTTTTATCTTAACAAGTGTTTAAAACAGGGGGCAAAGATAACAAAATTTGCTTTTATCTGTTCTTTTTAAAAGAAAAAAGTTGCTCCCATGAGATTAGAAACCTCTAATAGATCAAAATTTAATATATTTGTATTACTTTTGTCGTCTACAATTGACAAAGATTAGCATGAACGAAAGAATGAAAAGAATAATATTCGTCGTCAATCCTATTTCGGGAACACAAAGTAAAGAATTGATTCTTAACTTGCTGGATGAAAAAATTGATAAGGCGAGATACACTTGGGAAGTAGTGTATACGGAAAGAGCCGGTCATGCAGTAGAGATAGCTGCCAAAGCTGCGGAAGAGAAAGCTGACGTCGTTGTGGCTATCGGGGGGGACGGAACAATTAATGAAATAGCTCGTTCGCTGGTACATACTGATACCGCATTGGGAATTATTCCCTGCGGATCGGGGAATGGACTGGCGCGGCATCTGCACATACCTATGGAACCTAAGAAGGCACTGGAAGTGCTCAATGAGGGATGCTTGGATACCATAGATTATGGTAAGATTAATGGTACGGACTTTTTCTGTACCTGTGGAGTAGGGTTTGATGCATTTGTCAGTTTGAAATTTGCTCATGCCGGAAAGCGCGGACTATTGACTTATCTCGAAAAGACGTTGCAGGAAAGTCTTAAATATCAGCCCGAAACATATGAACTGGAAACGGAAAACGGAGTCAGCAAGTATAAAGCTTTCCTTATTGCCTGCGGAAATGCGTCGCAATATGGAAACAATGCATATATAGCTCCACAAGCCACATTGACGGATGGTTTGCTGGATGTGACCATCCTCGAGCCTTTTACCGTTTTGGATGTACCCTCTCTTGCTTTCCAGTTATTTAATAAAACTATTGATCAGAACAGCCGGATCAAGACATTCCGTTGTAAGAAGTTGTGTATTCGACGGGCTGTGCCGGGAGTCGTGCATTTTGATGGTGACCCGATGGAGACGGAGGCGGATGTAAATATCGAACTTATTAAAAGCGGATTACGCGTAGTTGTGCCGAAGACAGAAGAAAAAGATGCGGCCAACGTTCTTCAAAGAGCACAGGAATATGTGAACGGAATAAAACTGATTAATGAGGCGATTGTGGACAATATAACAGATAAAAACAAGAAAATATTGAAAAAGCTGACAAAGAAAGTCTGAAATAAATGCCGATTTCTGATTTATTGTGTACTTTTGCAAGCTACTTAACGAAAAATATCATAAATATTAGAAAATATGTTCAGAACGCACACATGTGGAGAACTGAGAATCTCCGATGTTAATAAACAAATCACGCTGTCTGGATGGGTACAGCGCAGCCGTAAAATGGGAGGTATGACTTTCATTGACCTTCGCGACCGTTACGGTATTACCCAGTTGGTTTTTAATGAAGAAATTAATGCTGAACTTTGCGACCGTGCCAATAAACTGGGTCGTGAATTCGTGATTCAGATCACAGGAACAGTGAATGAGCGTTTCAGCAAGAATGCAAACATCCCTACCGGAGATATTGAAATTATCGTTTCCGAACTGAACGTTCTGAACACCGCCATGACTCCTCCGTTTACAATTGAGGATAATACGGATGGTGGTGATGATATCCGTATGAAATACCGTTATCTGGATTTGCGTCGTAATGCCGTACGCTCTAATTTGGAATTACGTCATAAGATGACAATCGAAGTACGCAAGTATCTTGATAGCCTGGGCTTTATAGAGGTAGAAACTCCTGTACTGATCGGTTCTACTCCGGAAGGTGCACGTGACTTCGTGGTACCTTCACGCATGAATCCGGGACAATTCTATGCACTTCCGCAATCTCCGCAGACATTGAAACAGTTACTGATGGTTTCCGGTTTCGACCGTTATTTCCAGATTGCAAAATGTTTCCGTGACGAAGACTTGCGTGCCGACCGTCAACCGGAATTTACACAGATTGACTGTGAAATGAGTTTCGTAGAACAGGAAGACATCATTTCTACTTTCGAAGGAATGGCCAAACATCTGTTCAAGACTCTTCGGGGTGTTGAACTGACCGAACCGTTCCAGCGTATGCCTTGGGCTGATGCCATGAAATATTATGGCAGCGACAAACCGGATTTGCGTTTCGGCATGAAGTTCGTTGAACTGATGGACATCATGA
>OHBJ01001633.1_pt1 | contig 15435 bp, 10 predicted proteins | sample 1577241 | NCBI WGS metagenome assembly OHBJ01 (sample SAMEA3541594, study PRJEB24748) | human gut metagenome | biome: human gut; feature: human-associated habitat; material: faeces | place: China | collected 2012
ATATACACCTGCTGATTTTCAAGTGCTTGACAGGTGACCGTTTTTGTCTGCAAAACCCTACGAAAAGCCTGTACCGATTAAACTGAAGCGCGTAGGGCATGAACGCAGCTGAGAGGCGCACCGATTAAGGCGGAGCCGGAGGAATCTGCGGCCAAAAAGAAGACGGAGAATCAGAAAACGATGTCGCAATTGCGGTCGGGACTTCCCACCTGCGCCCCGGCTTTTTTGTAAAGGTTAATGGCAGGAGTATTCCATTCGAGCACCTGCCAGCGAATCTTGTGACAGCCAGTTTCTTTGGCAAGATTTATGATTCTGTCGAGCACGCGGGAACCTATTCCCTGCCCGCGGTATTCGGGCTTTATGTAAAGGTCGTCCATGTAGAGCGCCTTGCCCGTCCACGTGTAGTAGCAATAATAGTAAACCACGTAGCCCACGGCCTCGCGCTCGGGAGTTTCTATCATGAAACAGTTGAAGAAGTCTCTCTCGGCCGTCATGCGTTCGACGGTATTGGTGAGCTGGTCGGACGACTTTTCGAATTCGGCCAGTTCCTTTATCATTCCCAATATTTTCTCGAAATCGGCCGGTTCGGCCTTGCGGAGTTTTATGTCTGTCATACCGTCAATATTTTACTTTTACGTTTTTGCAACTGCAAAGTTACTCAAAATAAAATTCACATTCCGTTAGCATACAAAAGTTCCCCAGTACATAAAAAACAAGTCTGAGATAATTTGAGATATCCCAGACATGTTTTTTGTTATTTCCCACGTATTTTAAATTGCCTGCGGGAAGTTACAGCGTACACGAAAGAGAGCGTTTTCTTTCTTTGAAAGCCCTTTCTCAATGCACCGCTCCGCGGCCGTTTAAAGTCAAAACACGAACGTGCGGAGCAACCAGTAAGTCACCATACCGGCAAGGTATCCCACGAGAACTATCCACGAAATGTGGCGCAGGTACCAGCCGAACGTTATCTTCTCCAGGCCCATCACAACAACGCCTGCCGCGCTTCCGATGATGAGCATCGAGCCGCCCACTCCGGCGCAGTATGCGAGAAGCTGCCAGAAAATGCCGTCGACAGCCAGATTCACACTTGTCGGGTCGATTACGTACATCTTCATGGCTCCTGCCACGAGCGGCACATTGTCGACAATGCTCGAGACAACGCCTATGACACCAGTTACAAGGTAATCGTTGCCTCCGCTCACGCCTTCAAGCCACTTGCCGAACGACTGCAGCACGCCGATCTCCGACATGGCTCCCACGGCAAGGAGAATGCCGAGGAAAAACAATATCGTGGTCATGTCGATACGCGAGAGAAGTTTGCTTACTCTCTGTTTCATACTCGACGGGATGTTGGTTTTTGAGCGATAGAACACTTCGGTAACCGTCCAAAGCACGCCAAGCACGAGCAGAATGCCTACGAACGGAGGCAAATCGGTCATGGCCCTGAAAATAGGCACGAAAATCAATCCTCCCACGCCTATGCCGAATACCGCCTTGCGTTCAACAGGCGTAAACTGCAACGCGCGCTGTTCCTCCACGGCTTCTTCTGCGGCAGGAAGGCTGCCGCGCATGGACATCTGCACAATAAGCACCGGCACCACGATAGAGACAACGGCCGGAATAAGAACTTCTTTCAGCACTCCGATCGTGGTGATGTTTCCGGCTATCCAGAGCATTATCGTAGTCACGTCGCCAATGGGCGAAGGCGCGCCGCCGGCGTTTGCCGCCACTATCACCATTGCGGCGTAGATAAGGCGGTCTTTCTTATTTTTTACGAGCTTGCGCAGAATCATCACCATAACAATGCTCGTGGTCAGATTGTCGAGTATGGCCGAAAGCACGAACGTTATTCCCGAGATTCTCCACAGCAAAGCGCGTTTGGAGCGCGTGCGAAGGTATTTTATCACGAAATCGAAGCCGCCTTTGCTGTCGACAATCTCCACTATCGTCATGGCGCCCATAAGGAAGAACAGCGTCTCGGCCGTCTCGCCTATCTGCTCCATTAATCTGCCGTTGACGAAGCCTGCAGCCGAACCGTCGCCCGATTCAATGGGAAAGGCTCCCGCATTCACACCACACATGTAAAGCACCCAGCACACCACAAACATAAGCAGGGCAACAGCCGCCTTGTTTACTTTGGTAAACGATTCGAGCGCAATAAATAAATAGCCTATTATAAAGACTATAACGATTGAAGCTGTAAAACTCATAGTTTTTTATAGGTTTTTAGTTTCGTTATGGTTGAGGATTGGAATTTCCGGTTTGCAAAGAAAAGAAAAAACTTCAACGAAGAAAAGAAACGCACACATTTTCAACGTAAAAACGACGATTTATTCTGTTTTTGCGGTTTGCGCAAAGCAAAATCACACGTTTGCAGCGTTTTCCGTGTGATTTGCAACACACTCGCCGCACCGGCAACGATTTCCAGACGCAACCGCCTGCGCACAGAACACATACTGTAGAAAAAATCGGAAAAGTCTCTACCTGCAACAACTGAACGTCTGCGCCGGAACCGGTATGGACTTTTCAGAACATGACATTTTGTCATGTTCTCACACCTCCCATAGGCACAGGGAAAAAAACTTCCCGCTTGTAGAAAAAATTATCTCAGACATATTTTAAAATATCTCAGAGATAATTCAAAATATGTCTGAGATAATTTTTCAGGCGCTTTTTGCCGACATGAAAAAAACAACCTGACAAAATGTCAGGTGGGAAAAGAAACATCTGTTTCGCACCGCATGGATTATCTAAAAAACCTTTTCATCATTCTTTACGCAGGAACAAAAAAACATGTCTGAGGCATTTTAAAATGCCTCAGACATGTTTCAATTTATCTCAAAGATAAATTTTTCTACAAGCTGGAACTTTTACGCAGTTACGCCCGCACGTTTATCATTCTTTGAAATAAGGAGCCGCCGAACTGGAAGACGGACTTGAATTCTCTATAAAAGGCCAGCCGTCTTTCCACTGCACCTTGTCGAGGAGTACTACGCGTCCCAAATCGGCATTAGCGCGCAGATAGCCGTGATAAGGAATCCATGTGTCGCCGTTGTCGTCTTCTACAAATTCGGCATTGTGTCCCGGTCCGGCCACGAAATCGTTGCTCTGAAGAAGAATCTCGCACTGGTTGTCGAGCATACGGCCGCCGCTCTTGTTCACATACGGGCCGGCAAGGCTGGTGGAACGTCCGTAAACCACACGGTAGGTACTGTTGGCGCCTTCACAACAACTTCCAGCCGAGCCGAACAGATAATAATATCCGTCGCGCTTATAAACATAAGACGCCTCCATGAGACTTCCGGCAATCTGCACTTTCTGAGCCCCGGGCATTATACGCAAACCGTCTTCGGTAAGCTGAATCATGTATATACCGAAAAAACTTCCCCATATCAGATAATTCTTGCCGTTGTCGCGGATGTAGAACTGGTCTATGGAGTTATGCACGCCTATCTCGTTGGCCATAAGCACCACGCCACGATCGACGAACGGGCCTTCGGGACGGTCGGAAGTGGCTACGCCTACTCCGCACTTCTCGCCATACCCCCATACGCCTATCGAGAAATAAAGAACATACTGCCCGTCTATGTAATTAATGTCGGGAGCCCACATCATGGCGCTCGAACCGGGCGTGCCACCCGAACCCGGCGCTACGCACGCAGGGCGCGTGCTCTCGGAAAACGCCGTACCCACAAAAATCCAGTCGACAAGGTTTTTGGAACGGAAGATAGGAATGTTTCTCGAGTCTTCCGTGCCGTAAAGGTAGAAGAAACCGTCTTCGCCACGTATTATCGTCGGGTCGGGAACCGAGCGCGAAATTATAGGATTGTTGAACGTCAGTCGTTTTAAGTTGTCGTCGGCTGCGGCACGGTCAATGCCCGCTACGAAAAGCGCCGCAAGCAGCAAGGCTGATGTAATTATTCGTTTCATTACTTTCATATTGCGTTTTTGCATGATTTTATTTTATATCGATACGGATATTCTGCTAAATCAATCGGATTCACCGTTATTTGCGACGTATGAGAATCTTCTTGCCGTTGTGTATGTAAATTCCTTCTTTAGGATTCTCAACGCGGATTCCCTCAAGCGTGTAGTAAGCTCCGTCGTCTTCGCCGTTGTTATCGGTCTCTATATTCTCGACTCCTACCGGATCGTCCACACTGCGGAAAACGGTTGCGTTTTTCCAGCCCTGTTTCAGACGATAGTTGATGATTTTGCCCGAAGGCACGTAGAGAGTATTTATTTTCCTGAACGTAGTAGCAGTTACCGGCACCGGTTCGTCCCAACCAGCAAAGAGTGTGTTTATCGTATCGCCCCAAAAAGCATAATCACCTATCGAAACGATTGTTTTAGGCATGGTGACGTGTCCTATTTGGCCGCAGTCGGCAAAAGCGTACTCTCCTATGCTCTCAACCTTTTCCGAAAAATCTATCGCCCCGAAACTGCCGCAGCCGTTGAAGGCGTAATCGCCTATCGTGGTTGCATTATAAGGGATATTCACTTCCGAAAGAGACGAGCAGCCGGCAAAAGTATAATCGGCAATGCTGTTAAGACTGTCGGAAAGGACTGCGCTCTTGAGCGACACGTCGTTACGGAAAGCTTCCTCGCCGAGATATTTCACGGAGTCGGACATGGTAATGCTTTCCAGCGACTCGTTGTCCTTAAAGGCGCGGTCGCCGATATAGCGCAACGAATCGGGAAGGTCGATGGCCTTGAGATTGCCGCAGGCAAGGAAAGCGTCGTGGCCTATCTCCTCTACGAGCGGAGAGAGAATTATGGAATACAGCGCCGTACAACTCATAAACGCAGCAGGAGCTATCACTCTGCACGAATCGGAGTATTCCACGTTCGACAGACTCGTGCAATTATAGAATGCCGCGTAGCCCACACGACGGTATGTGTCGGAAAGCTTCAGCGCCTTAAGATTCGTGCACTGGTTGAATATCTGATCGGGAATTTCCGTGCCGTAATTCTGCAATCCCACGGTGGTAAGGTTTGTGCAACGCATGAAAACCGCCTTTCCGAGGCTATTCACCGATTCGGGAACAACTACGGTAGAAAGCTTGGTGCAACCGTGGAAGGCCCAGTCTCCTATTTTAGTAACGGTAGAAGGAATGGTTATAGAACCGAGCTGCTCGCAACCGTCGAACGCGCCCGCGCCTATTTCAGCGAGCTTCGAAAAACGGAACGTCACAGTAGAAAGTTTGGTGCAGCCGGCAAAAGCATAGTCGCCTATCCTAAGTACGGACTGCGGAATGGTTACAGACATTATTCCCGTACAGAAACTGAAAGCGTCGTTGCCGATGCCGGTCACGGCATACTGCACGCCGTCATAAGCCACGGTGCTGGGAATGGTAAGCGCACCGCTCACGTAAGTACCGTCCTCTTCACTCGGAGCCACTTCGGCCGTATTGTCTTCGGAGTTCAGATTAAAATAAAGCGTGTTTACTTTCACTTTTTCAGCATATGCGCCGGCAGAACATGCGAGCAACATTGCGAACATCACAGCCGTTCCCTTGAACACTGTCTGCCTGCACATCCGCAGGATGTCGGGTAATAAAATAGTATTCATTATCATATTCAATTAATGTTTTCACTTGACAAAATGCGGCATGCCTCCTTGCCCCCATAAGTGCAGCCGCTTTAAAGCATTATACGATACAAATGTAACAATTATCGGCAAAAGTCAAAAAAGCGAGCCGCAATCTTTGCATTAATTAGCATTTTTTACCATTACGGCCCGTTCCAAGACATACCGGTTGCAGACCAAATAAAGAATAATGCCGCAAAACGACACGATTCCGGCATTCCGAGAAATCATCTCCAAGACATTTTAAGTATGAGTCCCATATGTACAGAGCAGATCTACAAAAAATGCGTAAGGAAAGGTTTCATATAAATAATGACTCTCGTGAAAAAAAAATTTTTTTTTCATGATATAAAAAACTTCCCGCAGATAAATGAAAATACAAGGGAGATAATCGAAAATATGTCTGAGATAATTTAAAATATCTCAGACATATTTTTTACTACATATACACCTGCTGATTTTCAGGTGCTTGGCCGCTGACCGTTTTTGTCTGCAAAACCCTCTGGAAAAGCACGGCCTGTTTTGCAGAAAGCGGCAATCTTTCTCTGCCTGTAAAAAGCAGAGCGGGTTTTATTTTTCGACGCGCAGATTTACCGTTGTCGTTATCGACTTGTCCTCAGCGTCGGTTATGGTGAGCGTTGCCGCTCCGGCCTTGTTGCCCGCGCGCACGAGCACCACCAGCGCACCGTTGAAAAGTTTCATCTCGGGCTTTTCGAAAGGCTCGAGCGATGTGGCGTCGCCGTTGCAGGCCGCCTGATAGCGCGCGGCACCGCTTACGCTGAAGCGCAGACTGTTCGATACCGTGGGGCACTCGTTGCCGTCGGCGTCGGTCATCTTCACCGTAACGAACGCCATGTCGTCGCCGTCGGCACACAGCACGCTGCGGTCGGCCTCGGCCACGATATTCACGGGCTTGCCTGCAGTGCGAACCGTTTGCTCGCCGGCCACAGCACCGGTCTTGTCATAAACAACCACTCTGAGTTCTCCGGGTTCGTATTTTACATCGTTCCACTTCAGACGATAGCGGCCGTATTTGCGCGAAGGGTCTTTCTTTACACGCCCCTGGCTCTTGCCGTTGAGGAACAGTTCTGCCTCGTCGTAATTGGAATAGCAGATTACAGGCGTAACCTGTCCCTCACGCCCTGGCCATGTCCAATGAGGAAGCAGATGCACGGTCGTTTCTTCCTTATTCCAACGGCTGCGGTACCAGTAAAAACGGTCTTTCGGCAGACCGGCAAGGTCTACAATGCCGAAATAACTGCTGCGCGAGGGCCAGTATTCGTTATACGGCGTAGGCTCACCGAGATAATCGAAACCGGTCCACACAAACTCGCCAACCACCCAGGGTTTGTCGTCCTGCAGCCAGGCATCGTCGTCGGGAGTGTTTGTCCAGGTATTATATTCGTAATCATAGCTCGAGCACTGCCCCTCAGGATACAGCTTTTGCGGATGAGAACCTACAGGGAACTTATAGAAACCGCGGCTGCTTACGTCGGAAGACGTTTCGGCGCCGAGAATAAAGCCCTGCGGAATGGAATCGATGAGAGTCTCATAGCTACCTACGTGATAGTTTATTCCGTATATGTCGAGAGCCTGCGCATATCCGCTGCGCAGCACTCCGAAGTCGGAGTCCATACCTGCGGTTACAGGACGCGTGGGGTCGAGCTTATGACAAAGCTCCACCATGCGGCGGCACAGTTCCGCTCCTTCGGGACGCTCTTTCTCGCGAATCTCATTGCCAATGCTCCACATGATGATAGAGGGATGATTCCGGTGATTGAGTATAAGATTTGTCAAATCCTTTTCCCACCATTCGTCGAAAAAGCGGTTGTATGCGTTCTCCGTCTTACCGTCTTTCCAACTGTCGAACGATTCCGCCATGACAAACATTCCTAACGAATCGCACAAATCGGTAAGCATGGTCGAGGGCATGTTGTGAGACGTACGTATGGCGTCGCAACCCATATCCTTCATTATTTTTATCTGACGCACGAGCGCGGCTTTGTTAACTGCTGCGCCGAGCGGGCCCAAGTCGTGGTGCAGACACACGCCTTTTATCTTGCGCGTGGCTCCGTTGAACCGGAAACCGTGTTCCTTGTCGAACGAGAACCAGCGCACGCCAAAACGCGTGGAGTTCTCGTCAACGGTTTTGCCGTCTTTTATCACCCGTGTGCGCAAAGTGTAAAGATACGGGCTTTCGGGCGACCACAAATGAGGGAATTTTAAGGAAACAGCGGCCTTCACGCTGCCGTCGTTCCCGAAACCGCCGTCATTGCGGGCCACCTCGGCGCCTTTTTCATCGAGCACGGAAATTTCGGCCTTGAGACCGGCCGAAAAACCCTCGCGCAGCTGCACCGCAGCGTGCACTTCGGCTTCCGATGTCGAGACTTTCGGCGTCGTTACGCAGACTCCCCACGTATCTATAGCGTTGTCGCCGCTAAGAATGAGCTTGACGGGACGATAAAGTCCGGAACCGGGATACCAGCGACTGCTTTGTCCTACATTTCTCAGTTTCACGACAAGAGTGTTTGCCTTGCCGTCCGGTTTTACAAAGGGAGTGGCGTCTACACGAAAAGCATTGTAGCCGTAAGCCCAGTATCCGGCTTTGCTGCCGTTCACATAAACCTCCGGCTCGGCCATTGCGCCGTCAAAAAGCAGTTCGGCGTGAGTGTAAGGTCGGGAAACCTTGAACGTTGTACGGTATTCTCCCTCGCCTATCCAGGGAAGTGCGCCCGTGTTGCCGGCAATTTCCACCGTTTCCGTCTTACCGTCGCGATTTGTTTCGTAACGCACGATGTCGTTCTCCTTGTCGAACTCTCCGGATATGGCCCAATCGTGCGGAATTACCACTTCTTTGGGTTTTTCGCCGTTCCGAGAGAACGTCCAGCCGCTGCGCAGCACCTGTTCGCGGTGAATCTGTGCCGACGAAAGCACAGGAGAGAAAGCCGCCGCAAGGCAAAAAATCTTGAATGTATTCATGGTCAAAAAATTAATTGATTTTGTTTTCCTTTTGTTACTGTTGAGACGCTTTTCCGGCTTCAACGATTTTAAACAGTTTGTCGGAAGGGCGTATTTTCACGTCAACGGGAATAGACACGTGCTCGCCTTTGTGCGCGGTTTCCACTTCGCCGAGCTCATAGCGTATCTCGGAAGCCGTGAAATAGACCGCGCCGGTAGTAGGACCGGTCACGAGCAGTTTGTCGCCCTTGTTTATTTCGGCGGCTTCGATTATGAATTCCCCCACCCCGAGTTTTGAAAAATACTTCACGCCGCGTCCTGCATAGACCTTGCGTTCCGTGGCAAGAGAGCCGTACATATCGTTCCACTCACCGAGGCGCTGCCCCAAATAGTAGCCGTCCCAAAAGCCGCGGTTGAAAACCGTAGCCAAACGTGCGTCCCATTCGTCCTTGCGCGCCTCGGTGTAGGTACCGTCGAGCACAGCCTGCAACGCTTCCTTGTAGCATTTCACAACGGTAAGCACGTATTCGGGCCCCCGCGCGCGGCCTTCGATTTTGAACACGCGCACGCCGGCATCGATCATGCGGTCGAGAAAGCGGATTGTCTTCAAATCCTTCGGCGACAGGATATATTTGTTGTCAATGTCGAGTTCCGTACCCGTTTCGCGGTCGCGCACGGTATAAGACCGGCGGCAAACCTGCAGGCATTCGCCGCGGTTGGCACTGCGTCCGAGATTGTCGAGACTCATATAGCACTTGCCGCTCACAGCCATGCACAAGGCGCCGTGGCAGAACATTTCGATACGCATTTTCTCCCCGCTCGGGCCACAGATGTTGCGCTGCCCGATTTGCCGGTAGATTTCAGCCACCTGCTCCAGCTTCAGTTCGCGCGCCATGACGGCCACATCGGCATAGCGGGAGTAGAATTCTAAAGCTTCCGCGTTGCTTATATTAAGTTGCGTGGAAAGGTGCACCTCCATGCCCTTGCTGCGGCAATACACAAGCACAGCCACATCGGAGGCAATGATTGCCGAAATACCTGCCTGGCACGCGGCGTCGACAATCTCGTGCATTTGCGCAATGTCCTCGTCGTAGATTATGGTGTTGACCGTTAGATAGCTTTTCACTCCTCGCTCGCGGCAAAGCGCGGCTATTTCGTGAAGATCGGCCAGCGTGAAATGATTGGCCGAATGGGAACGCATGTTGAGCGTTCCCACGCCGAAATAAACCGAGTCGGCTCCGGCAACGAAAGCTGCGACAAGACTGTCGCGCGAGCCCACAGGAGCCATTATTTCAAAGTCGCTTATATTCATTTGTCATGTTATTTCGTTAAAATTCATTAAGTCCCGAAAACAGGCTTCGCAACCCCGCAAAAATTATCTCTGAGATATTTTGAATTATCTCAGAGATAATTTTTATTTGCTGCGGGAGCGTTTTTCTTACATCGTAGAAAAATTATATTTCTTTCACATTTGCCTGTTCTTTCTCCGAAACTCCGCAGCGAGTAAGACGGGCATACAACCTGACGAGCAATACGCTGCCAGCCGCACAAACTGCCAGCACGAGCAACGCACCGGCATTGCCGCCAAAACAGGGAACAAGCTTTGCATCGGGGAAAAGGTGGAAAAGCAAAACGCCGAGAGAATTGTTCAGCACATGGCATACAACGGGAACAACCACGCTACCGGTGCGCACGTAGAACCACCCCAGCAACAAACCCATTATGAAAGCCACAGGCATTTGGGCGGGATTGATGTGAACCACGGCAAACAATGCCGCCGAAACAGCAATGGCCGTCATGGGCCGGTAGCCGCCTTCGAGAAGCGAACCGATAGCTACGCGACGAAAAACGAGTTCTTCGACAACAGGCCCAAACAACGCTATGCAGGCCACACACAACGGATTGCGCATGAGCGGCGGCAATTTGTCGGCCGCCATGTCGGGCAAATCCAACAGCTCGTTTATAACGTTGGCCGCCACAATGAACAGCAGCATTAAAACCAAAGCCACAGGCATTGCCTTGCAGCGCACAGCCAGGCCCGAAACCGGCGAAAGCATTCGCCAGGCATAAAGCGCCCCGACGGTGAGCAGATAAGAGAACAGCAATTCTACAGCAATGACTGCCGGACTGAGAGTGGCGGCCGCCACATCGACGGCAACGCCGGCTTTCTGACCGAAAACCGTTACGAGATAAGTTCCCACGGCAGGAACTATCGCCTGCATGGCGAGAAACACGAAAGTGGCTATTATCGCTTTTTTCATTTGTGTTATTTTGTTCAATGCCGCCGCAACCTTATTGCGCAAGCGGCAGTTATGCCTTGTTTTTCAATATGTCGACGGCCGCAGCGGTGTCGCGGTTTATCTGTTCACGCAGCTCATCGAGCGAATCGAAACGACGCTCGTCGCGCAGTCGGCCTACAAACTCCAGTTCCAGCACACGGCCGTAAATATTTCCGTCGAAACCTATCAGATGCGCCTCTATGGTGGTATCGTTCCCGTTGTGAAGCGTAGGACGCGTGCCGATATTCACTACCGAGGCGTATGCGTTTTCTCCCACATGCGCCACGGCAGAATAAACACCCGCAGCGGGAATAACCTTTTGCGACCCCACCATTGAAATGTTGGCCGTGGGAAAACCTATACGGCGGCCCACGCGCCGGCCGTCGACAACAGTTCCGCACAACGCATAGCGGCGCCCCAGCATTAGCGCAGCCGTTTCAACATTTCCGGCATGTAATTGCCGGCGTATCTGAGTGGAGCTTATCTTCAGGCCGTCGGGAGGAACGAATTGCCCCGCCTTTATCACCTCTATGCCCACCTGTTCGCCCGTTTTACGGTAATCGTCGAAAGTAGACTCCTTATCGTGCCCGAAAGAATGGTCGTAGCCTACCACAAGAACGGAAACGTTAAGCCGGCGGCACAGATACTCGCTCATGAAATCCTTTGCCGACATTTTGGAAAGCGCAAGAGTGAAATCAAGTACGGCACAATAATCGATGCCGGCCTCGCCAAGCAGAGAGCAACGCTCGTCGAAATCGGTAAGCAGCTCCTTGAACGTTCCGGGACAAAGAACCTCCGACGGATGACGGGAAAAAGTCACCGCCATAGACTTGCCGCCGCGCCGGCGTGCCGTATCCTCCGTCTGAGAAAGCAGAAAACGGTGACCGCAATGCACACCGTCGAAAAATCCTATGGTGGCAACAACCGGACCGGCGGGAGGAAAACAATTTTCGCGCAATACGATCATATCATCGGCCTTTCAAGGAAAAAGTTTCATCCAATCGCCGCCGGAAACCGAATGGAACGTATTCACACCTGCACTGCGGGCGGCTGAACAATTGTCGGCACTGTCGTCGATAAAGAGAGTTTCTTCCGGAACAACACCCGATTCCGCGACAGCTCGGCGGAAAATCTCCGTATCGGGCTTGGCGAGGCCCATTTCGAAGGAAAGAAACAGTTTTTCGAAGTAATACGAGGCCGAATGTCCGTCCTTGCTGAAGAAATTCTCCTCGGAAAAACGCCAGTGTATGATGTTGGTATTGCTTAGAAGGAGCAAACGGTATTTTTCTTTCAACCTGACTAAACATTCAAGGCGCTCGCGGGGAACATCTACGAGAAATTCATTCCACGCCGAGGAAATCTGCCCGTCGGAAAGGGACATGCGGCCCGACATGTCGCGAACTGCGTCGAAAAACTCCCGTTCTGTAGCTTTTCCCGTCTCGATACGGCTGAAAATTCCGCTCTGCACATACTGTCCGAGGAAGCCGCGGGCGTCTACGCCCAACCTCTCGAACGATTGCAGGCAACGTTCCTTGTCGAGGTCCACGAGAACGCCGCCAAAGTCGAATATTATGTTTTTTATTCCGCCGGGGAAATCCACTTGTCCGCAGGTCAAATCCATTTGTCTGCAAGTTAGATCCATTTGCTTGTCGGTTAAACTCATTTGCTTGCTTTTTATCTTTTCCGTGTGGCCGGCAAATACGCCCGCCACCGTTATTTTTTTGCGTAAGTCCGTTTCAAACGCCGGCTTACAGCCTTTACTATTTCAGGGATAAAGAATATAAGCGACGTGGACAAACCTATTTCCAGCCACACTACGAAATTCAGATGACAGGTGCGGAACACCGCACCGCCGAACTCCACTATAATCACTTGTCCTACCAATATAATTCCCAGCACAACGAGCAAACCGCGGCACTGAAGCAGCTTGTGGAAAGCAAAGTTGCCGCTGTCGAAGGCTTTGACGTTCAAAAGATTCCAGAACTGCAACATAACGAACGTGGTAAAGAACATGGAAAGGCTTTTCAAGGTTATGGCGCCGTTATTATCTATCGCGATAAGCATTGTCAGCAGCACCGCGACAAAAACAAGGCTCGTAGCCACGAGATGTTTCGACATGCGGCGCGTTATGATGAAATCTTTCGTGCTGCGCGGCTTTTCGTTCATCACCCTCCGCGAGGGCGGCAGCGACGCGAGCGCCATAGCGGCAAAAGTATCCATTATAAGATTCACCCAAAGCATTTGCGTAACAGTCAGCGGGAGTGTCGTGCCTATCACAGTGCCCAGAAGCACCACGGCCAGAGCCACGAAATTGATTGTAAGCTGAAACATCACGAAACGCTGGATGTTCTTGTAGAGCGACCGCCCCCACATCACGGCGGTCTCTATGCTGGCAAACGAATCGTCGAGCAGAGTTATGTCGCTCGCCTCTTTGGCAACCGACGTTCCCGAACCCATAGAAAGGCCCACGTCGGCAAAATTGAGCGCCGGCGCGTCATTCGTACCGTCTCCCGTAACCGCCACGACTTCTCCCTGTTTCTGCAAAAGCTGCACGAGACGCTGTTTGTCGAGCGGGCGCGCTCTGCTCATCACTTTCAGACGCGCGGCGCACTGCGAGGCTTCCTCGTCGGAGAGAGCCGCAAATTCCGGTCCGCTTATGGTATTTTCTGTGGTATCTTCCTTAGTCCAAAGCCCTATTCTGCGTGCAATTTCGATTGCCGTGCCCGCAGTATCGCCCGTAACCACCTTCACTTGTATTCCGGCGCGGCGGCAACTGGCTATGGCTGCGGGAACTTCATCGCGCACAGGGTCGTTGATAGCAGCCACTCCCATGTAGGTGAGGCCGCCTGCTTTGGCGAGAGCTTCGGCCGAATTGTCGTCTGCCGTAGCCTCCTTATAAGCGAAAGCGAGTGTGCGCATGGCCTGCGACTGATAATCTTTCAGACGACGGTGAAGCTCTTCGCGCTGCGCATCGGACATGTCGCAAAGCGCGGCCACGATTTCGGGAGCACCTTTCACAAACAATACGCGACGGCCGAGCACGCGGCTTTCGGCGAGTGTGGCCATATACTTCCGTTCGGTCGAAAAAGTGAGCTGGTCTACCGCCACTGCGCCCTCGCGCAGGAGAGCGTAATCCTCGCCCGCGCTTCTCATCCACAGCAGCAGCGCGCATTCGGTAGGGTTTCCCACTCCGTGAAAGTTATTGTCCTTTTCAAGATGTGCGGTAGAGTTTGCGGCTATCGACTCGCAGAGCAGTTTCCTGTCGCAACCGTACACAATGTCGTTCACCTGCATACGGTTCTGAGTCAGCGTGCCCGTTTTGTCGGTGCATATCACCGTAATGGCTCCCATAGTCTCGCTGGCGTGCATTTTCCGCACCAGATTGTCGGTTTTCAGCATTCTGCGCATGTTGAGCGCAAGACTCAGCGACACGGCCATAGGCAATCCTTCGGGCACAGCCATTACGATAAGGGTAACAGCCAGCATGAAATTGTTTATGAGCAGTCTGAAAACAGTGAGCCAGTCGGTTTTCGCCCCGTAGTTCAACGCTGCAAGCTCGTGCACCGTGAGAACGAAGAACGTTATTATCGCCACGCTGAAAGCCACGCGGCTTATAAAGTGCGAAAGCCTTTTCAGCTGACGGTTCAGAGGAGTGTCGCCCACAACGAAGGTCGTGGCCTGGCGCTGCACCTTTCCTATTTCGGTTTCGTCGCCCACGGCGGTTACTTTCATCATTCCACGCCCTTCCACAACCATTGTGGAGCGCAACGCAACGTTCTTTGCATATGTAGATTCCGCTGCCTCGCCAGCTTCGGTGCTTTTCGAAACAGCCGGTTCGCCGGTAAGGCTCGATTCGTCTATCTGGAGCGACACAGCCTCGAACAGAATTCCGTCGGCAGGCACCTCATCGCCCTGGGCGAGTATCACTATGTCGCCCACAACCACGTCGGAACGGGGAATTTCGACCACATTTCCGCCTCGAACCACCTTGACGGAGGTTTCGCTACCGATAGCGTTGAGCTCGTCGAAGCGGCGGGCGGCGTCGTTCTCGAAATAAAAAGATATTCCCGTGGCAAGAAAAACCGCGCAGAATATTCCCACCGTCTCGGCGTATTCATTCTGCATTACCGACACCACAAGCGACAAACAAGCTGCCAGCAAAAGAATGCGGATTATAGGGTCGTTGAATTTTGCAAGGTACATTCTGAAAGCCGAAGGGCGGCGCGGAGGAGTGAGCACGTTACGCCCGTGAGCGTTGCGCGCAAGTGTCACCTCGGCTTCGTCGAGCCCTCGCTGCAGTCGGATTTTCTTCAGGGTTTCGGCCATATAAATTATAAAGTTATGGTACTTCTATGCGCAAAGATACGAAAAGGCATGGCTGCATATCCGAAGCGCACGGCAAAATTAACAAAAACTTAGCAGCGGATTGTTTGTTTTTCAATTTTATAAACCTTGCGGAACAGGGGCCTCGAAAAAAGTGAGATATGCAATGCCAGCAAAAAAAATCGCTTCGGGATGAAAAAAATTATTTTTTTTACACGGTAAAAAACTTTCCGCAGCAAATTGAAAATACAAGGGAGATAATCGAAAATATGTCTGAGATATTTT
>OHBJ01001640.1_pt1 | contig 15410 bp, 15 predicted proteins | sample 1577241 | NCBI WGS metagenome assembly OHBJ01 (sample SAMEA3541594, study PRJEB24748) | human gut metagenome | biome: human gut; feature: human-associated habitat; material: faeces | place: China | collected 2012
CATATTTTGAATTATCTCCCTTGTATTTTCAATTTGCTGCGGGAAGTTTTTTACTGTGTAGAAAAAATATTTTTTTATCACTCATGAAACAATATATGCAAGAAAGAGAAAAACAAAAACAAGGAATATTTTATAATAACTGATTATCGGCTATTTATAATAGTCTTTGCCAAGACATAAAAATGACGAATGATTTATAACAAATCTGTTTTGTATGAATGATATGCGGTAGAGAGAAAACAGTTTAATGCAATTACTTATATCGAAAAGAATAACATACTCTTGGATAACTCATGACAATTGAATATATTAGCAACCGTATTGAACTTAGATACACATGTCAATTGCCAAATAAAATTTGATGAAACTAAAACATAATGCACTTCTTTTGATTTGTGCTCTTTTTTTGTCTTGTGCCTCTAAAAAGAATATGACCTATCCTATCTGGAAAGAAGGAGAAATGGAAATACACCATATTTATACGGGGCGCGGCGAATCGAATTTCATGATTTTTCCGGACGGAACAACGATGCTGATCGATGCAGGAGACTGGGATCCGAAAGACTACCCTAAAATGTGCGAGTTATTACCGGATTCATCCAGACGAGCCGGCGAATGGGTTGCCCGATACGTCAGGCATATGAATCCCGATAAAGAGCAAGTTGACTATCTTATGGTTTCTCATTTTCATAACGATCATACGGGAGATTCATTCAATTCGGCCCGCAGAACGGAAGGACGTGAACCTAACTATGTCTTGACCGGAATTGCTGAAGCAGGAGAGACACTCCGTTTTAGAAAAGTGTTCGACCGCGGGTATCCGAATTACAATTACCCGCTACCTATTGACGATCCTGACGTTACCAATTACCGCGCATTTTTAAAATGGCAGTCGGAACAGTTCGGATTGCAGCAGGAACGTTTTGAAGTCGGCGCACAAAACCAGATTGCTTTAAGAAAAAATCCGGAAAATTATAATGGATCCTTTTCCATCCGGAATCTGGCTGCCAATGGAGAAATCTATTCGAAACAAGAAAAAAAGAACATTCGTTATTATGATTTAAATCCTGAAAATAATACAAGTTACCAAAACGAAAACACAAAAAGTTTGGCCATTCGTATCGCATACGGCCCCTTTCGTTTTTACACGGGAGGAGACGTTAGCGGCAGTTTGTTAGACTCAATCGGAAACAGCGTGAACCTGGAGGAGAAAGTTGCGGAAGCGTGTGGTCCAGTAGATGTATGCAAAGCCAACCACCATGCTTATAAAGATGCCATGCCTGAAAGTTTTGTGAAACAAATACATGCCCGAAACTATATTATCTCAACTTGGGATTACGAACACACACAGCCGGAAATAATCAGCCGAATGACATCAAAAGAATTATATGCTGGAGAAAGAACTGTCTTTTCCACTTATATTCCGGAAGCTTTGCGTAAAGAATATGCAGCAGAAAAATGGATGCAATCGGTTTGTCCTGAAAATGGACATATAGTAGTAAAAGTTTACAATAAAGGACGCAAGTATAAAATATATGTTCTTTCGGCAGTTAAGGAAAACTATAGTGTAAAAGCTGTTTACGGCCCATATAAAAGCGGGAATAATACAAAATAATTTTGTTCATTAGTTAGATAAATGAGAATCATGATTGCACGCAAAATATATAAATGGAACATCTTACTATTGGCATTGGGATGTGCCTTACAGATTCATGCAGAACGGTTTTTTAATATGGCTTCGTTCGGCATTGTTCCGAACGGTAAGAACCTGTCGGCTAAAATGGAAAAAGCTTTGGATAAAATCAGGAAACAGGCAAAAGGTGATTCTATTGTAATCCATTTTCAAACAGGGAGGTATGATTTTTATCCAGAAAAAGCACCTTTAAAAGAATATTACATATCGAATCATGCGGAATATTACGGTGCAGAAAAGCCACAAGACAATCCATTACGGGTAGGAATAGCATTAGAAGGTTTTAATTCTTTGAGATTTGAAGGAAATGGCGCTCAATTTGTCTTTCATGACTGTATGTTACCTATTTCTTTGGTACAGTCTAAAAATTGTACACTCCGTAATTTCAGCATCGATTTTTATAAACCTTCGATAACGCATATTAAGATTATAAAAAACGAAGGGATTCAAGGTATCACTTTCGAGATTTTTCCTGAAACGGATTTCCGTATAACTCCGGATTCAATTTTGGAAACCTATGGCTTGGGACGCTGGGGTATTCGTCCGTTTTATGCCACAGTTTTAGAAGGTGAAAGCAAACGAATCGCTTTTAATGTAGGAGATGTGAACTTTCCGAATCATTCTTTTGTCCAAATAGATGATCGGATAATCCACGCTCCCCAATGGCAAAATGATCGATTAAAACCAGGACAGGTCTTATTGCTGAGAACTTGGGACCGTCCGGCCCCAGGATTATTTTTATTCGACAGTTCAAATACGGAGCTCCTGAATATTACAATCCATTATACCGAAGGTATGGGGGTATTAGCTCAACTTTGTCAAAATGTGTCATTGGATGAGCTGAAGGTTTGTTTGGATAACAAAAAAACTTCTCGTTACATCACAACTTTAGTTGATGCAACTCATTTTTCTCATTGCAGGGGTAAAATTACCTCTCAAAATGGTTATTATGAAAATATGGGAGACGATGCTATCAATGTACATGGCATTTATCTAAAAGTAGAAAAAGTCTTAAATAGCCACACTGTTATCGGACGTTTTATGTATGAGCAAACGTATGGATTTGACTGGGGATTCCCTGGTGACAATGTCCAGTTTCTGTTAAGTGAAACATCGGATATAGTAGGAAACGTAAACCGAATTGCCAAAATACTTCCGTCAAACAACGAAGGGAAAGTGAAAGGTACCCATGAATTTGCAATCACATTCGAAGATAGTATTAACTCTAAAATAATCGATGGAGCCCCTTGCTGTATGGAGAATTTGACTTGGACGCCAGAAGTTTATTTTAAAGGGAATACGATACGCAACAATAGGGCCCGTGGCTCTCTGTTTACGACTCCCAGAAAAGTAGTCGTAGAAAACAATGTATATGACCATGTATCGGGATCCGCCATTCTGATAAGTGGAGATTGTTCATATTGGTATGAAAGCGGCGCCTGTCGAGATGTCTTAATACGTAAAAATAGATTTGTCAATGTGCTGAGTAGTTTATATATGGAAGCAAACGCGGTGATTTCAATTGCGCCTATTATCAAAAACCTTTCCGATCAAAAAAACTACTATCACGGAGGAAAAAAGGAGGCCATCCGAATTATAGAAAACGACTTTGAAGTGTTTGACGCCCCCATTCTTTACGTCAAATCAACAGACGGAATTCTTTTTAAAGACAACATTATCCGGAAAAATAGCGAATATCCTTCATTTCATTGGAACCAAAGTAGGTTTTATTTGGAACGAATAGGAAGAAGTTTTTTGGAATAAACACTCCTATCTGAAAAGGGAGTAGAATAATAATGGGAATTTCTCGCTTGGTCCCGATTTAATTCTCATTTCATATTTTGATTATTCTGATATCTTTTTCTACTTCGCACTTGTTATGAAAGCCGGAACGAAAGCGAAACAACGTTCAGAATTTCTTTCCCGACACTATCATCCTGACTGTAAGGAATATAATCCTAAAATCCACGCAAAGCGAACGCGTTTGCAGATAATTCAGATCCATATGCAAACGACGCAGCATTTTTTCCATCGTGTCGGTGTATCCGTTTTTCAGCGTAGCTTCCGATGTCAGACCGGGACGCATAAGATATATATATTTATAATTCTCATCATGCCGCATGATTTTATCTATAAAATACTTCCGCTCCGGCCGCGGCCCCACAATGCTCATATCTCCTTTGAGCACATTCCAAAGTTGAGGCAGTTCGTCAAGATGACGCTCGCGGAGGAATTTGCCGTAGCTTGTGAGTTTCCCATTATTTTCAGAAGCGAGGCACGGCCCTTCGCTCTCGGCCTCAACAAGGAAAGTGCGGAACTTATATATATTGAAAGGCTTTCCGCCGAGGCCTATCCTTTCCTGCCGGAAAATCACGCTGCCTTCGTTTTTGAACCAGAGGCGTATTGAAATAACCAGAAACAACGGCGAAGAAAGAACCATGCCTATAACAGAGCCCAATATATCGGCCAAACGCTTCAAGGCACGCTCCACAGCATTCATATTGTCTCTGATTACAAGCGTTTCTTCCTTTTCTATCTGCTTGTCGGTTTGCAAATTCACTTAATTTTAGGTTTTCTGTATCTTTACTATTAACAAAAATAGCATTTTTTTATTGCTTTTAAGCATTTTATTTTTTCACGTCACACTTAAAAGAGCCTGCTTTCAAACAAAACAATTTACAATACCGCTATCTTTCATTCCACACAGGGGCCTCGACTGAAAAACAACTGCGCCCGAAAAAGCTGCATTGCAGAATATCTCAAAAATGTCCGGAATATTTACAACCGCAACTGTTCCGCATCGCTTATATCCTCATAAAAATAACAAAATGAACAAAACGGGATGTTTATTTAAATACATCGACAGGCGTATGTCCGTCTTCGCGCAACGAATTCCTAAGATTCATAAGCATTACCGCATACAAAGCCGCCGTTTCAGTGCGCAGGCGACTGTTTCCGAGACTTACAGGAATAAAATGCTCCGACATTGCTGCATTTACCTCGTCGATTGCAAAATCTCCCTCCGGCCCTATAAGAACCGTCATATCGCCGTTTTCCATAACCGCCGGCAAATAATGCCGCACATCGGGATTCGGCGAAACCACATCCGGCCGCAGAGCGGAGTAATCCACGTTCTCGTTGAGACAGTGCGCTATATAACGCGCGCCGGCCAAGTTTCCTTTCCTTATGAACCCGTCGAAAGGAATCATGTCGTTTACTTTCGGAATAAAAGCCTTGTGGCTTTGCTTCACAGCCGAAACGAGAATTCTTTCTATACGGTCTAATTTCAGAGTACGCCTTTCCGAAAAACGGCTGCATACGAACGAAAGCTCATCGAATCCTATCTCGGCAGCCTTTTCCACGAGCCATTCCGTACGATCCATGTTCTTCGTAGGCGCCACCGCTAAGTGAATACGCCCGTTCCAGGCCGGTTTCTGTTTTTCGGCCTCCAGAATGTCGTAACAGCAGGAACGCGGCGAAATGTCTGCAACCACAGCTTTGTAAAAAGTCCCTTTTCCGTCTATAAGAACGATATTGTCGCCGGAATGAAGCCGCAAAACCTTAGCGGCGTGGCGCGCTTCGTCGTCAGGCAGCTCATCGGAAAGTTCCGCTTCAGGAGCAAAAAAATAATGTATCTCTTTCATCTGAATCCTTTAATAATTACACGGCACTTGCGCCTGCCGTTATTCCTGCGCGTCGCGCCTTATGAGCTCGTCGCGCAAGAGCGAGGCCATTTCATAGTTTTCTTCCTCCACGGCTTTTGCAAGTCTGCTTTCCACGACCTTGCGCGGCAGCAGGTTCAGCGGAACCCTTATCCTGTTCTCGTCATTGTTTATACTCGATGCGTCTTCGAACAGTTTGCGCTCCATTTTTACAGGGATGTTGCTGCTTATGGCGAGCAGCACTCCGTCGGGCAAACTCGCAGGCACATTCACTTCCAGGCCCGTATCGGAATTGTACATCGTAATGACCGAACGGAAAACCTCATCGTTGCCCCTGATTATGGTTACATTTCTTATGCTTATGTCGAAAGTCCCTAAAGCATTAACGGTGAACTCGCTCCAAAGCATCACATTCGCCATAGGATTCCTTTCAGGAAAAGAGCGCAATGCTATTCTTGCCGCATTATGTTCGTCGGTAAAGAAAACAAACTCGCGAACATCGCCCCTGCGTTGCAGGCTCACAACACAACGGCGCTTGTCGGATTCTATTTTACGCACATTCGACACATGCAGTTCCACATAATCGTATTCTTCCTCCATTAGCTACATATTTATATACTTAATTCAGGACACACAAAAAACGGTTCGCGAAACAGCAAGAAAAACAGACTTATCTTTAGCAAGCCCCAGGTTCCGAACTGTCTTTCCATAGCAAAATTATGAAAAAAAGCCATATATGCAACCCTTATACAATATATGTTTATAAGGGAATGATATTTTCATGCCGTATTGCCGGTTTTCCGGCTCTGCAATGCCATATGGCAGTACAGAAAAGATGTTATTATTGAAAAAAGTATGACATTTGCAGTAACTTATAAAAAGGAAACAAAATGTTGAGACCAGGATTATCACACACATCCGAAACGATTGTTTCGGAAAGCCTCACGGCAAAGGCAATAGGCTCGGGCGACATGAGCGTATTTGCCACCCCAGCCATGACAGCGCTCATGGAAAACGCCGCCATGCTTGCCGTAGCAGAGCATTTAAACGACAGCGAAACCACCGTGGGAGGACACATGGAAACATCCCACATGCGCCCTTCGCCGCTCGGAGCCGCAATAACCGCCACGGCAACGCTTGCAAGAATCGACGGAAGAAAGCTTTATTTCACTGTCGAGGCACGGCAAGGCGAAGCCATTATAGGAAACGGAACGCACTTGCGTTATATCGTTAACCGAGAAAAGTTCATGTCGAAAATAAATTAAAAAGGTTATACAGGTATATTTCAACCTCAATACTGTATATAATGAAACACTCCCCGTAAAAAATCAAAGGACAGTCGATTTATAAAAAAACTGCCCCCAACGAAAAAAATATTTTTTTTGCATGGTAAAAAACTTCCCGCAGCAAATTGAAAATACAAGGGAGATAATTCAAAATATGTCTGAGATATTTTAAAATATCTCAGACATATTTTTTGCTACATATACACCTACTGATTTTCAAGTGCTTGGCAGCTGACCGTTTTTGTCTGCAAACTTCCACGGAAAAGCACCGCCGATTTTATGCCGAATCTGTTTTCATGTCAGCAAACAGAAAAAAACGTTCAAAAAAATGCCATACGCACACAAATAAGCACGCGCACAAATATTTAAATGAAAATCCTTGCTCAGAAAAAAACAAATAAGTACTTTTGCAGCCGATTATTGCCGGAGAATTCAAAAACCGAGCGATATCACACACAAAACATCAAGTCCTTCAAGGGCAGACAAAGAAATGCCGCAAAAGCATTCGCCCCCGGGAAAAACCGTATAAAACAAATAAAATGTACGCAATCGTAGAGATTAACGGTCAGCAGTTCAAAGTGGAGCAAGGCAAGACGATTTTCGTTCACCACATCAAGGATGCAGAAGAAGGAAAGACCGTTGAATTCGAAAAAGTACTGCTCGTAGACAATGACGGCGCAGTTTCGGTAGGCACCCCCACCGTAAGCGGAGCAAAAGTAGTATGTGAAGTTCTTCGTCCCCTTGTAAAAGGCGACAAAGTGATCGTTTTCCACATGAAACGCCGCAAAAGCGAACGCAAACGCAACGGTCACCGCGAACAGTTCACGGAAATAAAAATAAAAGAAGTAGTAGCTTAATCTAAAAAGGAGAATCAATCATGGCACATAAAAAAGGTGTAGGTAGTTCTAAGAACGGACGTGAATCGGCTTCAAAACGATTAGGCGTAAAAATCTGGGGCGGACAGTTCTGCAAGGCAGGCAACATCATAGTTCGTCAGCGCGGAACAGTTCATTATCCCGGCAAGAATGTAGGTATCGGCAGCGACGATACACTCTTCGCTCTCGCAGACGGAATCGTTACTTTCAAGCGCGGCCGCCGCGACCGTAGCGTCGTATCGGTTCAGACAGTACAGACCGTAACCGAAAACGAGGCACAGGCTTAAACATATAAGCACGCCTAAATTAATCAAAACATACCTTAATCCCCTTGCGGTAAATTACCGCAAGGGGATTAAGGTTTAAACACACCCGTAAAAAGAAACGCAAACATCCGGAACACCGCGGATACAATCAGCAAAAGGCTATCTTATTACAGCTCGGCAAAAAATCAACGGGAGAAGGATTTCTGCCAAAACTGCACTTCGAAAAAAAAGAAAAAAAATTTTCACTGTAAAAAACTTCCCGCAGATAATTGAAAATACAAGGGAGATAATCGAAAATATGTCTGAGATAATTCAAAATATCTCAGACATATTTTTTGCTACATATACACCCGCTGATTTTCAAGTGCTTGGCAGCTGACCGTTTTTGTCTGCAAACTTCTACGGAAAAGCACCGCGGATTTTACAACACACAGTTGTCCGTTACAATGAAACACAAATTCCGAACTTTCTGCGCGACATTAATGCGGAAAATCCCGATTGCCTGTTTAAAAGCAATGACAGATAATGAAAACTCGTATCCCGCTAATTTTATACCGGGCACGAATTATTCCACACACGTGTAATATAGACGAATATCTTTGCTGTATCGGAAATTATTAATACATTTGCACACAGAAACTCAATTTGTGCAGCAGATGAACAATAAACATATCGGAAGTTTCCTTGAATTAATCGAAACTGCCATAAAAGAATATTGGGATTACGACGCCCTTACAGATTACGACGGAGCCACCCTGCAATACAAAGACGTAGCACGCAAAATAGAGAAGCTGCATATACTTTTTAAAGAAGCCGGCATTGAAAAAGGCGACAAGATAGCCATATGCGGCCGGAACAGTTCGCAATGGGCCGCAGCATATCTCGGAATACTCACTTATGGCGCCGTAGCCGTGCCCATACTCCAGGAATTCAAGCCGGAGCAGGTTTACAACATCGTAAACCATTCGGAAAGCAAACTGCTGTTTGTAGGCGACTTGGTATGGCCCACCATAAACGCAGCCGAAATGCCGCAGCTTGAAGGAATCTTCGGGCTTCCCGACTACTCGCTGCTCGTAAGCCGTTCGGAAACGCTGACGTCTGCAAGGGAGATGCTCAACGAAATGTTCGGAAAGAAATTTCCAAAAAACTTCCGTAAAGAACATGTGAGCTACCGGCGCGACGAAACGGAAGAGCTGGCCATGATAAACTATACGTCAGGAACAACAAGCAGCTCAAAAGGCGTCATGATTCCCTACCGCGCATTGTGGGGAAACATGGATTTCGCGAAAAGTGCGCTTCACATGTGCGTTTACAAAGGCAGCAAATTGGTTTCATTGTTACCAATGGCCCACATGTATGGCATGGCTTTCGAATTTCTGTTCGAATTCATCTCGGGCACGCACGTCTTCTTCCTTATGAAAAACCCGAGCCCCACAGTTATATTCAAAGCTTTCGCGAATATCAAGCCCGATTTTATTGTGGCGGTACCCCTAATTCTGGAAAAGGCACTTCGCCACGCCATTCTCCCACAGCTTCAGAAACCCAAGATGAGAATGCTTATACGCCTCCCTTACGTAAGAGAAAAAATATGCGACATTATCTGCAGCAAACTGAGAAAAGCATTCGGTGGCAAATTCTACGAAATAATAATAGGAGGCGCCGCACTGAACAAGGATATAGAAGAATTCCTGCGTCGCATACATTTTCCTTACACCGTGGGATATGGGGCCACGGAATGCGCCCCTATCATATGCTATGCCGATTACTCCGTCCTTCCTAAAGGATCGTGCGGACGCGCGGCAAAGCACATGGAAGTGAAAATAGACTCTCCCGACCCGCAGAACGTAGTAGGTGAAATTCTTTGCCGCGGAATGAATGTAATGTTAGGATATTACAAGAATCCGGAAGCCACTGCTCAGGCAATCGACAAAGACGGGTGGTATCACACCGGCGACTTGGGATTAATTGACGAATACGGTTACATATATATAAAAGGACGTTCCAAAAACATGCTTCTCGGTTCTTCCGGACAGAACATCTATCCGGAAGAAGTTGAAGACAAGCTCAACACACTCCCGTTAGTGGAAGAAAGTATCATGATACAAAAAGGGAACAAATTCTATGCACTTGTATATCCCGATATGGACGCTGTGAAGGAGCGTAAACTCAATTCCGATCAGTTAAGTCAGATAATGGAACAGAACCGCCGCAGCCTTAATTCGGAACTTCCGATGTATTCACAGATATTGGGAATTAAAATTGTAGACCAGAAATTCGAAAAAACTCCCAAGCAAAGCATAAAACGTTTCCTTTATGCAAACTATGACGTCAGTTCCGACTGAAAACTCCTCACTTAGCGAAACAGTTGCAGGAGACGCATAAAAAAGCAGGGGAACAAACATATCAGGACATTCGTATCCTACTCCACAATACCGCTTTTTTCCAAAAAGGAAACAACAACGGGAAGCCGGACAGGCAAACACACTTACAGCTCCCGCTTGTAAAAAAAATTATCTCTGAGATAATTTGAAATATGTCTGAGGTATTTTAAAATATCTCAGACATATTTTTTCGGCGCTTTTTTGCTTTAGTGTAAACGGGTGCGATTGTGTCTGCAAAAAATGAACGTGTTCGTTTTGTCCGGCACCCGTCTTTTAGTACCTTTGCAAAGATTTACAAGAATAAAAATCTAATCAAAAGGATGAATTTGCGATTCCGCTTTACGAAGAAACATTTCTTATATGTGTTCTATGGTATCATAGCCGTATTGTTTGTCGTGAAGCTAATATTTCCCGAAATAACCTGCAACTCCGACGAGAAGGCCGCGAAAACGGATAGTGTAGCCGTCAGAGCGGACAGTATAGATATTTACCGCGCATGGGCCGACTCGATTATGTCGCAGCCGCGTGCCAAAGTACGTTTCGATTTCAATGCCGACGGCAGTCTGCGTAAACATAAGATATACAGTGTTCCCGATTTCGACAAGACATTTCCCGATTCTAACCATGTGCAGCTTGCAACGGCAATGCGTTTCGGTGTTAAGCCGGTAAAGGATCGCGCACAGGCAGAGCAGCGCAAGGACGAACTGGTTTATGTGGGTTCCAATCCGTATTTTTACGTTAAGAAGCTGTATAGTTCCATTCCTTACCTTGTGCCGAGTGCCGCTGTGTTGCTCGAACATATCGGGCGCACTTTCCAGGACTCTTTGGCCGTAAAGGGCATTCCGCTTAACGTGATAATGGTTACTTCGCTGCTTCGCACGGAATACGATGTGGAGCGTCTGCGGCGTCACAACGGCAACGCTTCGCCGCAAAGCTGCCACCGCTACGGCACTACGTTCGACATTTCGTACAACAAGTATCTTATGGTGCAGGATCCCGATTCCGCGCCCGTGCGTCCGGTTCGCAACGATACTCTTAAATGGGTTCTTTCCGAGGTTCTCGACGATGCTCGCCGCCAGGGGCTTTGCTATGTGAAATACGAGAAGAAACAGGGTTGCTATCACATAACCGCAAGATAATAATGCGCGTTTCGCAACGACGAAGCCGCCGTTGTTTTTCGGAGAATGGCGGCGCGTTCGTCTCCTTTCGCGATATGGATTTTAAATGAACCGCTATTTCATATATTTGTCCTACAACGGGGCCAACTATCACGGTTGGCAACGGCAGCCTAACGGCATAAGTGTGGAGGAAACCGTTGAACGTGCGCTCACGCTTGTTCTGGGTAGAAATATCGACATTGTGGGAGCGGGCAGAACCGACGCGGGAGTGAATGCAACGTCTATGCCGGCTCATTTCGACTATGCCGGCGAACTTCCGTCCCTTACTCCTTTGACGGCCGGCCGGACGCCGGAGCAGCAGTTGCAGTTCAAGCTGAACAGAATGCTTCCGCCCGACATTGCGGTCGAGAAAATAGTGCGTGTGCGCGACGAAGCGCATGCGAGGTTCGATGCCGTGGAACGCACATACCATTATTATATAACTACAAAGAAATCTCCGTTCCGCGCGGCGCATTATTTCAGAATTCCTTTCGACATTGATGTAGACAAAATGAACGAAGCTGCGAAATATCTCGTTAAGAGAGGCGATTTCGCCAGTTTTGCGAAGACGCATTCGGACGTGAAAACCACGATATGTGATGTGCGCCGTGCCGGGTGGGTGGATTTGGGAGATTGTGCCTGGAGGTTTGAGATTACGGCCGACCGTTTTCTGCGCAATATGGTGCGCGCAGTGGTGGGAACGCTTCTCGACGTGGGGCGTGGGCGCATGAAGCCTTCCGACATGGAGAATGTGCTGGCCGATTGCGATCGTCGCGCTGCCGGTGAGAGTGTTTTTGGCGGTGCATTGTTTCTTTATGAGGTGAAATACCCTCAGAGCGTTTTCGAGTACTGAAAATAGAACGCTTATAATCTGTGTGGCGCCGGTGAGCCGGTTGCTTGCCAATCAATAATTTGAAATCATGTGGATTGTTTATGCTTTTTGTTCGGCGGCATTGCTTGGATTTTACGATGTGTTCAAGAAAAAGGCTTTGACCGCTAATGCCGTAATTCCTGTACTGGCATTAAATACCTTGTTTTGCAGTTTGATTTTCTTACCGTTGATTATAGGTTCGTATTCGGGATTGATAGACGTTTCGTCATCGTTTCATTTTCCGGAAATAGACCTGAAAATGCACGGATATATCGCTTTGAAAGCGCTGATAGTGCTTTCCTCGTGGTTTTGCGGCTATGTTGGAATAAAACATCTTCCGATAACCATTGTCGGCCCTATCAATGCAACGCGTCCCGTGATGACGCTTGTGGGTGCATTGCTCATATTCGGCGAGACGCTCAACGCGTGGCAGTGGGCCGGCGTGGCGTTTGCCGTAGTGGCGTTCTACATGCTTTCGCGCAGCGGCAAACGCGAAGGCGTTGACTTTGCCCACAACAAATGGATTGCCTGCGTGGTGGCAGCCGCCTTTCTCGGGGCTGTTAGCGCGCTTTACGACAAGTTCCTTATGGCTCCGGCTGGGCACGGCGGCTTGGCTATGGACAGGCTCGCCGTGCAGGGGTGGTATAATATCTACCAAATGCTGTTGATGTCGGTTGTGCTGCTTACGGTGTGGTATCCGCGGCGCAGAGAGGGCGATCCGTTCCGTTTCAGTTGGGCGATAGTGGGAATTTCGGTGTTTCTTACGGCTGCCGATTTCATGTATTTTTATGCCTTGTCGCTTCCAGGCGCGATGATTTCCGTTGTTTCTATGGTGAGGCGCGGCAGCGTCATTGTGTCGTTTATTTTCGGAGCATGGGTGTTCAGAGAGCGCAACCTGCGTTCCAAAGTCGTGGATCTGATACTTGTGTTGCTCGGCATGGCTTGCCTTTGGATAGGAGCGGAGTAGGGCAGACGGAGTTGCTTTCGGCGGCAAATGATAATCATGTTTTGGATTATTGCTGTGTATGGCCGATTTTTAATCTTCGTTAACGTTTTTCTTCGGCCGTTCTGCGTGCTTTGCGAAGCCTTTGTTTATGCAGGAAAAAATATGTCTGAGATAATTCAAAATATCTCAGACATATTTCAAATTATCTCTGAGATAATTTTTCTTATCTGCGGGAGGCGATTTTTTACGTCTATTGTTAGATGTAAATAGTTGTTAAGAATTGTTTCTTTGTGGCGGAAAGATAAAAGATATTCAGGTTCCTTTTCTGCGGTGTCCGAAATGAATCGCCATGCTTCGGAGCGTGGCTTTTCGAAAAGTGAGATAGAGGGAAATGTGTGCGGGTAATGCTCCGTTGCAAGCCACGTGCCTTAAAAATAAAACTTGTGTGGCGCGTTGTTCTTCCACATACCTTTTGTGAAGTCGGGGATGTCGACCGGCATTCCGCCCGAGCGTGCGGATATTTCGCTCAACTCTGAAATTACCGACCATTCGGCGGCGTCGTAAACATCCATATCGAGCGGCAGGCCATTGTTGAGGCAATAAATAAGGCGGCTGTCCATTACATAGTTCATTTCGTTGTCTATGTTCTTGGCGCGCGCTTCGTGTCCCCAGCGTTTTGTAACCTCGTGCTCGAACATATTTTCGCGCTCTTCGGTTTTTGAGTATGCCTCCTCCTCGGTGTCGCCGTCAAACATAATGCAGGGACGCGGATATTTTTGCGTGAACCCTTTAGTGCCGCATGTTGTCATGAAACGGCTGTATGGGCGCGGCGTTTCCACGTCGTGTACAAGCAGAATGGTGCGGCCGCGTTCTGTTGTTATTATCGAGGTGTTGATTTTGGCGCTTGTTCCGGAGGGTGCGTAGGATGAAAGTGATACAATCTGCTTCATGCGGTCTCCCCTGTGAATGCCGAGCGTAAGGCATATCGGGCCGAGCCCGTGAGTGGGGTATGGGTTGCCGCCGTGGTTTGCGAAAGCGTTTATGTTCCACGCCGAAAGCTGGTATGTAGGTTTGCTTTCTCCGTTTTCAAAGTCCATTACATGGTGTATGTACGCTCCTTCAGCATGGGTTATTATTCCGAGCTTTCCTTCGTCGGCCATGCGCATTGTTGCCAGGGCAAACGGGTCGTAGCAGCAGTTTTCCAGCATGAAGCAGTGGCGGCGTGTTTTTTCGGCAGTTGCAACTAATTTGCGGCATTCCTCAGCCGTGACTGCTGCCGGAACTTCAACAGCTGCGTGAATGCCGCATTGCATGGCGTGACAGGCAATGTCGGCGTGTGTATTCCACGGAGTGCATATATAAATAAGGTCTATATCGCCGTCTGCGCACATATTTTTCCAGCCTTCCTTCCCGTAATATTTTCTTGCAGGGGAAAATCCCTTGCGTTTCAGCTCTTCGGCGGCCGCGTCTACGTTTTCCATGTGACTGTCGGCCAGAGCGGCAATCCTTGCTCCACGGATGAACGCGTAGCGCCTTGCTGCGCGCATTCCGCGGTTGCCGAGGCCGACGATTCCTATGCGGACTGTAGGTATCGGCTCGCAGGCAAGGCGGAGTACATGGTTTTCTGTTTTCATTGCGGACTTATGCGTGTGGCGGATTTGTTTTTACGGCAGGAATGTATTGCGGATGTTTATGTGCGGCCTGTGAAATGCACGTGTTTTCTGAAAAAAACAAGGATTTGTTCCGTTGTAAAGAGCAAATCCTCGTAAAAGTTATTTCCGGAGATACCGTTATTTCTTGCGGGCCTGTCCGTAGCGGCTCATGAACTTGTCTACGCGGCCGGCGGTGTCGACGAGTTTCGATTTTCCGGTGTAGAACGGGTGAGAGCTGCTTGAGATTTCAAGTTTTACCAAAGGATAAGTCTCGCCTTCGTACTCTATCGTGTCGTTCGTCTTGCATGTGGAGCGCGACAGGAACATATCGCCGTTGCTCATGTCCTTGAACACAACGGGGCGGTATGTCTCGGGATGAATGCCTTTTTTCATTGCTGTATGTAGTTTTTATGTTTGAATCGCCTAAAAAGCGGTGCAAATTTACATTTTTTATTTTATTGGACAAAGTTTTGTCTGTTGTTTTTGCTGATATGGGTATTTTTATATGTGTAGCCATGTACAAAACGGTTGCAGTGTGACGAAAGCGGGAATGTGCTTTGCCGGACGGTTTTGCAGACAAAAACGGTCAGCTGGCAAGCACTTGAAAATCAGCAGGTGTAT
>OHBJ01001645.1_pt1 | contig 15401 bp, 10 predicted proteins | sample 1577241 | NCBI WGS metagenome assembly OHBJ01 (sample SAMEA3541594, study PRJEB24748) | human gut metagenome | biome: human gut; feature: human-associated habitat; material: faeces | place: China | collected 2012
GTAGCCATGCCCGTGGACGGTAAAGATGAACTCTGTTCCCACTCCTTCGGTGCTGATGACGTTGATATGTTCATTGTGTGCCTGAATAATTTCTTTTACAATAGCAAGTCCCAGGCCGGTTCCCCGTTTATCTTTTCCCCGGGAAAGGTCCGTTTTATAAAAGCGGTCCCAGATTTTTTTGATACTTTCTGCAGGAATTCCGATTCCGGAATCTTTCACGGAAATAAGAACTTTTTCATTTTTGATGCTTGTTTCAATCTTGATTGATGCATCATTGTGGGAAAACTTTGTGGCATTGTCAATCAGGTTATAGAGAACCTGCTGGATTTTGCTCATATCACCGTGAACATATAACTTTTGTCCTGTTAAGACAAGATCAAAGGAAAGCCCTTTGGCAGAACAGGTTCCTTCAAAGGTGAGGATGGTCGTCTTTATCATGCGGTTGATATCGAAATCTGTAAGGTCAAGCATCATACCCCGGTGCTGTCCAAAACGGTTCAGATCCAGAATTCCCTGTGTCAGTTTGGTCAGACGTTCGGTTTCAAACAGGATGATGTTCAGATATTTATTCTGTAGCTCCGGTGGAATGGTTCCGTCTAACATGGCTTCGATATATCCTTTGATTGATGTCAGCGGAGAACGGAAATCGTGGGAAACATTCGAGATAAACTTTCTTTGGTCTTCTTCGAGTGTGTCCAGTTCATTCGCCATATAATCTATGGTGTTGGCAAGATATCCCAGTTCATCGTTCCGGTGGATCTGTGTGCGTGGTTCAAAATTTCCTTTGGCATAACTCTCGGAGACGATTGTCAGCCGATGCAGTGGACGGTAAAATCCATGTGCAAACAGCAAAAGGAGGAACAGTGCTGTCAGAAAAACAAATTCAATGGTATAAAAAACAATGTTCATAAAACCGTTTGCATTCTGTGTGATGGAGGACACGGTCTTATGGATCATGACATAACTGTGAATCCGGTAATTGCTGGTGATCGGAGAAAATACCGTAAGGTTTTTTTCGGAAAACGATCCGTAAAAGTTACCGGTCATATAATAACGGTTGCCAAAGTCGGAAGTGTTGAAACCTTTGAGCGTTTTATAATTGGCATTTGCTGCATCTTTGCCGACGGATTCATCGGTAGAATCAAAAAGAATATTTCCCTGATTGTCCATGATCCAGATTTGGGCAGAAAGATATTCGCCAAGACTTTGCATCTGTTTTTGAAAATCCTGCAACGAAAAACTGTATTTATTATAATTGTCAGCATAACCCGATGCAATCTGTACAGATTCCCGGTATAGCTGCTGTGCCTCCCGGTTTTCGGCATAATGCGTGATCGCATGCTGTGTGAACGTACACAGGATGATAAAGCCGAGAGCCACAAACAGGACATAGCCGAAAATGAGTTTGGGGATCAGTGTTTTCTTCATTCTTTTACCTCAAATTTGTAACCGATTCCCCAGACAGTTGCGATCGACCAGGTTTCATGGTCTTTGATCTTTTCCCGGAGACGTTTGACGTGGACATCTACTGTGCGGGTATCCCCGATGTATTCATATCCCCAGATGTGATCCAGCAGCTGTTCGCGGGTAAACACCTGGTTGGGAGAAGCTGCAAGGAAATATAACAGTTCTAGTTCTTTTGGCGGCATGTCAATCGGATGCCCATTGTACATGACCGAATAATTGGACAGATTGACGGTCAGATCCGGATATTCCACACATTTTAATTCTACAATGGACTCGGTTTTGGCAGGCTGGAAACGGCGGAGAACTGCTTTGACGCGTGCTACCAGTTCCTTGGAATCAAATGGTTTTAATATGTAATCATCCGCACCGAGCTCTAGTCCGAGTACTTTATCAAAGATTTCGCCTTTGGCGGAAAGCATGATGATCGGAACGTTGCTTTTGGTACGGATTTCCCGACAGACCTGATAGCCGTCAATGCCCGGAAGCATCAGATCAAGCAGGATCAGGTTAGGGTTATAGTGTTCAAATGCGTGCAGGGCTTCTTCCCCGTCATTGACGATTTTGGTATCATAGCATTCCTTGGTCAGATACAGGGAAATAAGTTCTGCAATATTATTGTCATCGTCCACAATCAGTATTTTCTGTTTGGACATGGAAATCCCTCCTTATTATAAAAAATCAATAGGTATTTAAACATCAAAAGCAGCAATGGTCACACCGGCACCGCCCTCAGACGGCTCTCCCATCCGGTAAGATTTCACGTACCGCTGGTTTTTCAGATGTGCCTGCACGGCATTGCGCAGTGCACCGGTTCCTTTTCCGTGAACGATCCGGACGGATGGCAGATGAGCCACATAGGCATCATCAAGATATTTATCCAGATGGGCAATGGCTTCGTCTACCGTCATACCAATCAGATTGATTTCTGTAGAAACGGATGCCGCTTTGCTCATTTTTATTTTTCCGGAAGAAGTACCGCCGTATTTTTTTGCTGCCGGAGAGGCATCTTCATCAATCAGTACCAGATCTTTGATGTTGACCAGGGAACGTAAGATTCCCATCTGGACATACAGATCCCCTTTGGCGTTTGGCAGTGTGTGCACGGTTCCCTTTAAGTTCATGGACAGTACCCGCACGGAATCACCGATGCGCAGCTTTTTAGGTACTTTGTGGTTGACCGTTTCCTTTTTCTTCATGGAGAGTGCTTTTTCACTAGCACTCATTTTGTCACGTACACGGCTGCGTTCTTTTTCCATTTTGGACATAGGCGCCTGTCCCTGTCCGTACTTGTTGAAATTGCGGATGGTCTCATCGGCAAGGTCTTTGGCTTCTTTGAGAATCTGTACGGCTTCTTCATTGGCTTTGCGCAGGATCTCGTCACGGCTGTTGTCCAGACGCTCATTTTTGGCGGTCAGTTTCTTCTTTAAATCTTCAATTTCTGCTTTATATTTCTGGATTTCCAGCTGTTCTTTTTCAATGGTGATACGGCTCTGTTCCAGATTGGCAAGCATATCTTCGAAATTGACGTCGCGCTCACTCAGGCGGCCTTTGGCATCTTCAATGATATTTTCTGCCAGTCCGAGTTTGGAACTGATGGCAAACGCATTACTTTTTCCCGGAATACCGATCAGCAGACGGTAGGTAGGACTGAGCGTATCGACATCAAATTCACAGCAGGCATTTTCAACACCTTCTGTGGAGAGCGCATAAACTTTCAATTCACTGTAATGCGTGGTAGCCATGGTGACCGCTCCATACTGGTGCAGTTTGTTTAAGATGGAGATGGCAAGTGCGGCACCTTCGGTCGGATCGGTACCGGCGCAGAGTTCGTCAAACAGACACAGGCTCTGGTCATTCGCTTTTTGTAAAATGCGGACGATATTGGTCATGTGGGAAGAAAACGTACTCAGGCTTTGCTCAATACTCTGTTCATCTCCGATATCTGCAAAAATTTCGTGAAAAATGGCAAGTTCCGAGCGATCTCCGGCCGGAATGTGCAGACCGGACTGTCCCATCAGAGTCAGCAGTCCCACCGTTTTTAAAGAGACGGTTTTACCACCGGTGTTTGGACCGGTCACGATCAGCTGTCGGAAATCCGCACCGAGACGTACATCAATCGGAACCACTTTCTTAGGATCTAAGAGTGGGTGTCGGCCTTTGCGGATGTTAATCCGTCCCTCTTCATTAAAGACAGGGGCAACACCGTTGTAACTTTTGGCAAGTTCGGCTTTGGCAAAAATAAAATCCAGTTCCGCAAGAACAGTATAATCCTGACGGATTCCGTTTGCGTTTTCTGCCACACGGTTGGAAAGATCTGCTAAAATGCGGTCAATTTCTTCCTGTTCTTTTAAAAACAGTTCCTTAAGTTCGTTATTTAAATTGACGACAGCCATTGGTTCAATAAATAAGGTAGAACCGCTTGAGGACTGGTCATGTACCATACCGGGAACCGAGGTTTTGGATTCGGCACGAACCGGCAGACAGTAGCGGCCGTCACGCATGGTAATCACAGCATCCTGCAGATAGCTGCGGGTGGTTGTGTTGTTCATAAGACCAGTCAGCTGTGCGTGAATGCGGTCGTTCATCCCCCGGATGGATTTACGGATTTTAGAAAGCGCCGCAGAGGCGTCGTCTGCAATTTCGTCTTCCCCGACAACACAGCGGCGGATTTCATCCAAAAGGGGAGAAAGCGGCTGGATCTGTGAAAAAAGCGGTGACAGGGAATCTGTTTTTTCATCGTTGCGGTCGCTTCGGTCGTATGCTTTGACCCGCTTGGCAACTTCCAACAGAGAACAGATCATAAGGAGCTCTGTGGTATTTAAGGTGCCACCGATATCGAGACGCTTCAGGGAAGCGTTGACATTGTGAACGCCGGAAAAACTGATGCCACTTCCGCGGTACAGGCGGCTGAGTGCATCTGCCGTAGTTTCCTGCAGATGTGCAATTTCCGCAGGATCGGTCAGGGGAACCAGTTTGTGACAGCGGTCTTTTGCCTCTTCACAGCTGGCATAATCTGCCAGACGCTCCAGTATTTTATAATATTCAAGTGTATGATAAACTTTCTGATTCATAGTGATATTCCTTTTTATATAGTATTCTCTCTTGTATTATAACGCAAAGTGCCATTTTGGAAAAGAAAAATAATGTGATTGTTGCAAGTGCATGGAAATGCGAATATAATAGTGGTTATGAGTGATAAACAGCAACCAAAGAATGCGTTTGTCAGAGAACAGATTAAGGACAAACCAAAGAATTATAAACGTATGTGGGTCCGGTTGGGGGAATCTGCTGCCTGTGGGGGTGTATTTGCGCTGGCTGTGTGTCTGGTGCTGCTTTTTATGATTCCGGTTCTGCGGCAGGAGGAAGGTTCTGTGCCGGATACCGGAGCACAGGATTCACAGCAGGCATCGGTGGAAGAAACGGAGCAGGGGTCTGAGGAAAAGGAGGAGACACAGACTCCGGAAGAGAGACAGCTGATGACGCTGGACGATTACCAACAGATTCAGACAGAGCTGTACGCCATTGGAAATACGGCAAATAAGTCCATCGTTACGATCACGGGGGTGGTCAGTGATACGGACTGGTTTAACAACTCTTATGAACGGGAAGGTCAGGGCTGTGGCACGATCATTGGAGAAAGTGGAGGTAAACTCTGGATTCTTACGGAGAAAAAAACGATTAAAGATGCTGCAAAGATCAAAGTTACCTTTGTAAATGATGCGGTGGCAGAGGCAAAGCTGGTCAGATACGATGGGAATACCGGTCTTGCGGCACTTACCGTGGATCTGGAGGATCTGGAGACTTCCACGCAGAATGCCATTACCGTGATGAAAACAGCAGGCTCGAATACCATACATAAGGGGAGCATTGTGATTGCTCTTGGCAGTCCGCTTGGAACGAATTATTCGATTTTGACCGGAACCATTACGGCGACCAACAATGAAATTTCCACTCCGGACAATAATTACAGTGTATACACGACAGATATTGTTGCCAGTGAAAATGGAAGCGGTGTGCTGATCAATATGGATGGCGAACTTGTCGGTGTTGTGATGCAAAGCTATAGTGCGGCTTCTGCAAATACGCTCACTGCAGTGGAAATATCAGAACTGATGCCAGTGATTGATCTATTATTTGCGGACAAAGAGGTGCCGTATTTTGGTGTGCACATTTCTACGGTTACCCAGCATATTGCGCAGAAATACGATATTCCAAAGGGCGTATATATCAAAAAAGTTGAGATGGATTCGCCTGCCATGGATGCGGGACTGCAGAGCGGGGATGTGATCCGTTCCGTTGCAGGCCAGGAGGTTGCAAGTGCAGAGCAATTCCGGGAGGTGCTGTTGCAGCTGACACCGAAAGAAACCTATTCGGTTACGGTTATGCGGGAAGGTACTAAGGGTTATAAAAAGATTACCTGTAAATTAAAAGCAGGGGTTTTGCAGTAAAATTGGAAATAAGGAGTTATTATGAAATATATTGAATCTCTCCGAGAAGGAGAAAAAGTAAATGAAGTATATCTGTGTAAATTCAAACAGGCGGCACTGACCAAAGCCGGAAAAGCATACGACAATGTGATCCTGCAGGATAAAACAGGAACGATTGATGCCAAGATCTGGGATCCGGGTTCTGTGGGAATTGATGAGTTTGACGCGCTGGATTATGTGGCGGTTACGGGAGATGTCACCAGCTTTCAGGGAAATCTGCAGATGTCGATCCGGCGTGCACGCCGTGTTTCAGAGGAGGACATTGATCCTAAGGAGTATCTTCCTTGTACGGACAAGGATGTGGAGGAGATGTATGCCGAATTGACAGGATATATTGATTCTGTGAAAAATCCTTACCTGAACCAGCTGCTGCACAGATTTTTCGACAATCAAACATTTGCGGACCGGTTTAAATTTCATTCGGCAGCAAAGAGTGTACATCATGGATTTGTCGGGGGGCTGTTGGAACATACCGTCAGCGTGACAAGAAACTGTAATTATTTTGCGCAGAATTATCCGTTTTTGAACCGGGATCTTCTGATTACGGCGGCGATTTTCCACGATATCGGTAAATTAAAAGAGTTGTCGGCGTTTCCGGCAAATGATTATACCGATGCAGGACAGCTGCTTGGGCATATTATGATCGGTGCCGAGTGGGTAGGCGAGGGAATCCGTTCCATTGAGGGATTTCCGGTGGTTCTGGAAAATGAGTTAAAGCACTGCATTCTGGCGCACCACGGAGAACTGGAGTATGGATCTCCGAAGAAACCGGCACTGGTTGAAGCGATGGCTTTGAGCTTCGCGGACAACGTGGATGCAAAGATGGAAACCATGCGGGAGATTCTGGCAAATGTACCGGACAATAATCTTGAATGGCAGGGGTACAGCCGTCTGCTGGAGACAAATATACGCAAGACAAGCAAATAAGATGAGATAAAGTCGGAGCCGAAAGATATTTTGACTCCGACTTCGCAGGTTAAAAGGATGAAAAAAAACGATTTATTTTCTTTGAAAATTACAGATATGGGAGTCGACGGGGAAGGCATCGCAAAGTACGATGGGATGACATTTTTCGTCAAGGATGCGCTGATCGGAGATGAAATCCGTGCCCGTGTCACAAAGCTGAAAAAACATTATGGATATGCCCGTGTGGAGAAAATTATCACACCATCTCCATACCGCGTAGAACCGCAATGTCCGCTCCACCGCTGCTGCGGTGGCTGTCAGATACAGGCACTTTCCTACGAGGAACAACTTGCATTCAAGGAAAACAAGGTGCGCAGTAATCTGCAGAGGATTGGAGGATTTTCCAAAGAAGAGTTAGAGCAGGTATGTTTGCCGATCGTTGGGATGGAGCATCCTTTCCGCTACCGCAACAAGGCACAGTTTCCGGTGGGACTGGATAAAGAAGGAAAACTTGTGACCGGATTTTATGCGGCACGTACGCATGCCATCATTCCGGTGGAAGACTGTCTGCTTGGGGTAGAGGAAAATAAGGATGTGCTTATGGCGGTAAAGGAATGGATGCTGCTAAAGCAGATTCCGGCTTACGATGAGACTACCGGAACAGGACTGGTACGCCATATTTTGATCCGCTATGGATTTACCACCGAAGAGGTGATGGTATGCCTGATTATTAACGGAGACCGGCTGCCGGAAAAAGAAGCTCTCATCGAGCAGCTTTCGGTGCTGCCGGGGATGACTTCCATTTCCTATAATGTAAATACCGAGCGCACCAATGTCATTCTTGGAAAACACACGGAATGTATCTGGGGCATGCCATACATCACGGATTATATTCATCTGCGTAATACCGGAGATTTTTCAGTGGAAGATACGGCGATTGCCTATCACATTTCTCCGCAATCGTTTTATCAGGTCAATCCGGTACAGACGGAGAAACTTTATAGTACGGCGCTGGAATATGCGGGGCTGACCGGAGAAGAATCGGTATGGGATCTGTACTGTGGGATTGGAACCATTTCGTTATTTTTGTCGCAGAAAGCAAGGCAGGTGTACGGAGTGGAAATTGTTCCGCAGGCGATCGAGGACGCAAAAAATAATGCTGCGTTAAATGGAATTACCAATGCACAGTTTTATGTTGGAAAAGCGGAGGAGGTACTTCCAGCGTTTTACAACAGCAATAATCTGGATGCAGGAATGCGCCATCCGGATGTGATTGTGGTAGATCCGCCTCGGAAGGGGTGCGATGAGCAGTGTTTGTCCACGATGCTTGCCATGCGTCCGGAGCGGATTGTCTATGTGAGCTGTGATTCTGCTACGCTTGCCAGAGATCTGCGTATTTTAGTAGACGGTGGATATGAGCTGCAAAAAGTGCGGGCATTTGACCAGTTCGCTCACACCGGACATGTAGAAACAGTATGTCTTTTGTCCAAACTCCATGAAGCGAAGCATCATGTGAATGTGAGACTGGATATGGATGAACTGGATTTGACATCTGCTGAGAGCAAAGCCACCTATGAGGAAATCAAGTTATATGTGGCAGAACATAATGATGGGATGAAGGTGTCTAATCTGTATATTGCACAGGTGAAAGCTAAGTATGGAATCATAGAGCGTGAGAATTATAACAAAGCAAAGTCCGATGATGCTTGGCGACCGCAGTGTCCTAAGGAGAAGGAAGAGGCAATTGAGGCGGCATTGAAGTATTTTCAGATGATATAGTATATAAACTGAAATATATGTGAATATATGATAAAGTATAGATGTAGGCTTGGAGGAAATATAATGAACAATCCATATAAGATTGCAGGCAACATACTTTCCGGAACATCAACTTTTCATGATGATTTTAGCAGTATTGATTTGTATGGTGCAGCGGTGCAAAAGAAAAATGAAAACGCTATATGTTCAACGTTTCATCTTGAAAATGAAAGCGGTATAGGAAATATTTCTGTATATCAGGCTTTTCCGGGTGTGGAGCTGGTTTATAATGATATGCATATGGAATATTGTAATAAGACGCAGAACCCAAGAGAGGGTGTGCTGGAAATCAATTATTGCAGGGAAGGTCGCTGTGAATGCGCTTTTGGAGAACAAAGTTACTGCTATATGGCAGCGAATAATTTATCCATTTGTTCTTTGCAGGGAAAATCACATACATCATCTTTTCCTACGTCACATTATCATGGAATAACGGTTACGATTGATTATCATGGAATCACAGATGAGATGAAAAGAGTTTTAGAACTTCTGTCTGTTGATCTTACACGAATTATGGAATTTGCAGAGAAGCAGGATTTCTACATGGTTCGGGCAAATGAAACCGTTCAGCATATATTTTCGGAACTGTATACTGTTCAGGATCATATTAAGTTAAGCTATATCAGGATAAAACTTTTGGAATTTTTCCTTATTTTGACGGAAATGGAATTTGATTCCTACAAGACGAATTATGTTTATTATTCAAAAGTACAACGAGATTGCATCCGTCAGATTCGCGAGTTTATCGTGGAAAATATCACAGAACATTACACCATCGAAGAACTGTCAGAGCGTTTTGAAATATCACCGACTGCGATGAAACGATGTTTTAAAGGGATATATGGAGCACCGATTTACGCTTATTTGCGTACCTATCGATTGCAGATCGCAGAGAAATTATTGCGGGAAGGAAAATCGTCTGTAGGTGAGATTGCAACCGAAATAGGTTATACAAACCCGAACAAATTCACATCGGCATTCCGAGCAGAATATGGGATGTCACCGACTGAATATAAAAAGAATGTCCAAATGGGTAGAAAATAGTCTGTATGGTCATTGAGTTTCAAACTTGAGTTAGATAAAATGTGCATTGGTTAGAAAACGCTAACTAATGCATTTTTTATTTAGGAGGAATTACAATGAGAAAGAAAAAATTAACAAGCTTGTTTCTTACACTTGCACTGTCATTTTCTTTACTGGCAGGTTGTGGAAATACAGAAAATAGCCAATCTGAAATTCAGCAGTCTACAAGTACTGTAGTCGAGGAGCAGACCACTAGCGTAGCTACAGAACAAGAAAGTGAAACAGAAGATGGTAAGGCTGATGCCGAGCAGCTTTTGCGTAACTTAAAGGGTACATATCAGGAGTTATGGCCAGTTATTTTGTCTGATGAATACAAACAGTTATGGCTGGATGACAGTGCGGCAATCGTTGGTGGCGATAATGCCGAGGCAGCTTTTGAAAAAATGTCTTTAATGGTAACCGGAACGGTCACAGGTGAAGATGCTGTAGAAGCATACAAGGATGGCAATATGGCATATGATTGTGAGTTCTTACAGAATGTAAAACAATTTACCTTTGACGGAACAACAATTTCCGGTGAGGACGAGAGCGGCAATGAAGTGTTCAGTCATTCTTATCATTATGTAGGAATGGAAGAAATTCGAGGTCTTTATATCTACGAAAGCGATGATGCAGATTCAGGCGAATTTACATATTTTTGCATAGCACCTGATACGATGGATACGACCTGGCATATTGAATTTAGATATGGTAGTGATCTGGATGCATTAGGACAATATGATGCAGGTAATTATGCATACTGGCTTGCATCTGGTATTTCTGTGGACTGTACACAGGAAGATATTGAAAACTGCATACAGCTTTTCTGCACAGAGAATCTGTCTGAATCAAATTAATTATGATAAGCCGACAAGAGAATTACAATTACTTGTCGGCTTTTTAGGAGGATATAAGGACATGAATAATAAAAAAAATGCCGAGCTATCCAGAATGTTTGAATTTGCGGGGAACCGTCACTGGCTGACAATTGCAGGATGTATTTTATCCGGATTATCTACGGTGCTTTCGATGATTCCCTTTGTATGCATCTGGTTTGTTATTCGGGATATTTTACAGGCAATGATACAGGGAGATATTTCACTTGCATCAGAAAGCGGACATTATGCTTGGCTTGCAGTAGCATTTTCACTGCTCAGTATTTTGTTGTATTTTCTGGCATTATGCTGTTCCCATTTAGCAGCGTTTCGTACAGCGACCAACATGAAAAAAGAGGCAATGCATCATATTGTTACTCTGCCACTTGGATATTTCAGCCAGAATGCCAGTGGCAGACTTAGAAAAATCATTGATGATAATGCCGGACTCACAGAAGGTTTTCTGGCACATCAGTTACCGGATCTGACAAGTGCAGTCGTTATGCCAGTTGCCGTTATCATATTGTTGTTTTTATTTGATTGGAGACTGGGAATTTGCTGTCTGGTTCCGCTTGTTATCAGTGTATTCTTCTTAAAGAAGATGATGGGTGGAGACAATGCTGATTTTATGTCGGGGTACATGACGGCACTGGAAACTATGAATAAGGAAGCAGTAGAATTTGTTCGCGGAATTCCGGTTGTAAAAGTATTTCAGCAGTCCGTTTATTCTTTCAAAAACTTTCATGCAGCGATTGAAGAATATAAGAAATATGCCAGTGGATATGCAATCTGCTGTCGTATTCCGCTGACAGGATTTAATGTCACATTAAATGGAACATTTATTTTACTGATTCCTGCAGCGATGATGATTCTGGCAGGAGCAAGTGGACAGGCGGATAGTCAGAAGCTGTTTTTGGACTTTTTATTTTACAGTTTATTTACACCAATATGCACCACAATGATGAACCGTATCATGTTTGCTAGTGAGCAGTTAATGGCAGCCAAAAGTGCGGTAAGCAGAATTGAAGCTGTTTTGCAGGAAAAACCTTTAAAAGAGCCAGACTCTCCTGAGAAACCAAAGGATGCTTCGGTAGTATTTTCGGATGTCTGCTTTACCTATCCGGGAGCGGATAAAAAAGCACTTGATCATGTAAGCTTTGAAGTACCGGCCGGTAAAACCATTGCGCTTGTCGGTGCTTCGGGCAGTGGAAAAACGACAGCAGCCAGCCTGATTCCTCGTTTTTATGACGTCCAGGAAGGTTCGGTTTGTGTGGGCGGTGTTAATGTAAAAAACATTGCCAAGGATGATCTGATGAAGCAGATTGCATTTGTGTTCCAGAATACCCGTCTTTTCAATGATACATTACTAGAAAATATCCGGGCTGCGAGACCTGAGGCTGCAAGAGAAGAAGTTATGAAAGCTGCAGAAGCGGCACAGTGCAAAGACATTATTGACAGACTTCCAAATGGTCTTGATACAATGGTTGGAAATGGCGGAACATATTTGTCCGGTGGAGAAAATCAGCGTATTGCATTAGCACGTGCGATTTTAAAAGATGCACCGATCATTGTGCTTGATGAAGCGACTGCATTTGCAGATGCAGAGAACGAACATCAGATTCAGCTTGCTTTTGAAGGACTGACGCGTGGAAAAACAGTTCTCATGATTGCACATCGTCTGTCTACTGTTCGGGATGCCGATGAAATTCTGGTGTTTGATAATGGAAAAATAGCAGAACATGGCAGCCATAATGAACTTTTGAAGCAGAATGGTGTTTATGCATCTATGTGGAAGGAGTATCAGACACAGATTACATGGAAGGTTGGAAAAGCGCAGGGAAAGGAGGAAGACCATGATTAGCAGATTACAGAAAAAATATGCATTAAGTGAGCAGGGGGCAAAAGATCTGTTCCAGGCAATTGTCTACTCAGTACTTGCTAACATCAGTTTAATGCTTCCGGTTGCTTTACTTGCAATCGTTTTAGATGGTATGCTCCCTGTGGCACTGGGGACAGAAGATAAAATGTCCGGGATCATATGGTATACAATAGCCGGGATTATTATTTTGGCAGTTATTTTTATCTTTCATTATCAACAATATACTAAAGCATATATCGGCACTTATGATGAAAGTGAGCGCAGACGTATTACACTTGCAGAGAAGATGAGAACTCTACCACTTTCCTTTTTCCATGAGCGTGATATTTCAGATTTGACAAGTACGATTATGGGAGACTGTGCAGGTTTTGAGCATGCTTTTTCCCATACAGTGCCACAGTTTTTCGGAGCACTGATTTCTACAGGGATTGTATGTGTTGTACTTCTTATCATGAACTGGAAAATGGGGCTTGCTCTTTTGTGGGTAGCACCTGTAGCATTTGCGATTGTCATTTTATCCCGAAAATGGCAGGAAAAACTTGGGAAAAAATATATGAATGCAAGACTTACTTTGTCCGAGGGCATTCAGGAATGTCTGGAAACCGTGCAGGATATCAAGGCATGTAATCAGGAACGTTCTTATATGGAGAAGCTGGATGCCAAAATGGATGCAGCGGAAAAAGCACAGATTTCCAGTGAGATGGTAAGTGCAAGTCTGGTTACAACCGGTCAGATGATACTGCGACTTGGACTTGCAACAGTTATTGTTGTAGGAAGTTCATTGATTTTAAAGGAGCAGATCAGCTTATTTACCTATATTCTGTATCTGATTGCTGCTTCGCGTTTGTATGATCCGCTTTCCGGGGCTATGGCGAATATGGCAGAACTTTTTGGTGTGAATTTACAGGTAAACCGTTTAAAAGAAATACAGGAATATCCATTGGAAAGCGGACAGACCGAATATCGTACCAATGGTTACGATATCACCTTTGATCATGTAAAATTTTCTTATGAAGCAGGAAAAGCAGTTTTGAAAGATGTATCATTTACAGCGAAACAGGGACAGGTAACCGCATTGGTCGGACCGTCAGGAGGTGGAAAGAGTACAGTAGCTAAACTGGCAGCAAAATTCTATGGACTTGATAGTGGTAAAATCACGTTGGGTGGCATAGATATTGCAGAAATTGATCCGGTAGCATTGATGAAAGATTTTTCAATTGTTTTTCAGGATGTTGTGCTTTTTAACAATACCGTTATGGAAAATATCCGTATCGGGCGAAAAGGGGCAAGTGATGAGGAAGTCATAGCTGCTGCAAAGGCGGCAAAGTGTCATGAATTTATTGAAAAACTGCCACAGGGTTATCAGACAGTAATTGGAGAAAATGGCTCAACACTATCCGGAGGAGAATGTCAGAGACTTTCTATTGCCAGGGCTTTATTAAAAGATGCGCCTGTGATTTTGCTGGATGAGGCAACCGCTTCATTGGATGTAGATAATGAAACACAGATTCAGGAAGCAATCTCAAAACTTGTAAGCGGAAAGACAGTTCTGGTGATTGCTCACAGAATGAGAACAATAGAAGCGGCAGATCAGATAGTAGTGTTGGATAAAGGTGTTGTGGCAGAATCCGGAAATCATGATACACTTATGAATCAGAATGGGTTGTATCGAAAATTGGTTGATTTACAGACAGAAGCGGCAAACTGGAAGTTAGTATAAAGAAGTGCATAAAATATTAAAAAATATACTAAGTTTATTGCAAATGAAACTTGACAAAATCGAACAAATATTCTATATTAACAGCAGAGATTTTATACCAAAAAGCAGAAAATACGAATGCACAAATAGAGCTCAAACCCTTGTGGTTTGGGCTTTTTCCAATTTTGTGGAAAATTTGAGAACGACTATTTCTCAAAAGTCAATTATCATTTTGTGATGGGAAATGAACAGAATTTTTCACCAAATTGTTTGTGCAATACTAACAAATTTTTGAGCGTATATAGTCTTGCAAAAGTAACATCATGGCAAGACTAATATTAACAATACTAATTTTAATAATATCTATCTTATTCTATCTGAATGAAGGAACATTATCTTAGATGGGATATGATGGATAGCAATAACAGAAAGGATTCCAATTATGGTTAAAAATAAAGTAGTTATAAAAGAGAGAGATGCATGGAGTGATTTGGCGAACTTCATTGGTGAAATGGTGGCAAAGTATGCAGACGCAATGGGATTGGAACAATTACCGAATCCCGATATTTATCTTCGCATGAAGAGAATAAAACAGTTGTACATGGAATTATATAAAACAGAAAATATTGAGAAATTCAGAAGTATTATCATTCTTATTGAAAGAAATGCTGCGGCATGATAGAATGACCGCATAGACGGAAATAAAAACGATAAATACGGATATATAACATAACGGAGGAACACACATGATTATCAGTGAAAGAATTTTTTATATAATGGAGCAGAAGAATATGAGTCAGTTGGAACTGTCGAGAAGAACTGGGATTGCAACAAGTAACATTAGTGATTGGAAAAAGAAAAAGACGAATCCAAAAGCAGACTGTCTGTTATCCATATGTGACGCATTGGATATTACACCGGAACAGCTTTTAACGGGAAAAGGAATTGATCCGGAGTATAAAGATGCAGATATGGATTATGAAGTTACCAGGTCGGATATTAAGATATTAAAGCAGATTCATAGCCTTGGAGACGAGCAGTATAAAAGATTGATGGCATATATGAAGGCATTGCAGAAACTGGAGCAAATGGAAAGTATGGTGGAGGAATAATGGAAGAAACAAAAGAATTGATTACTACGGATGATATTCGTAGTAAGGTGTATATAATTCGTGGTCAACAGGTAATGTTAGACAAAGATTTAGCAG
>OHBJ01001650.1_pt1 | contig 15370 bp, 13 predicted proteins | sample 1577241 | NCBI WGS metagenome assembly OHBJ01 (sample SAMEA3541594, study PRJEB24748) | human gut metagenome | biome: human gut; feature: human-associated habitat; material: faeces | place: China | collected 2012
TACTTCTTGGAAATGACAGAAAGTGAAATTGCCAACTTGCAGAAAATCACGCAAACATTGTTTGTAGATGGCTGGATCTATGAACGAATCCTTTTGGATCGGTGTAGCATAGATTTTCTGGCAATCGAGAGTGAGACGAGCCTCTTCGAACGTTACGAGACCTGAAGGTGTTGCAAGCGGATGCAAATTTGCTTCTTCAATTTTGTTTGTGTTGCGGCCGGAACGAGAACCGCATATTTTATAGGCTTCACGGTGTGTGTCACCGAGGAATGAGAGGGTGAACCTGTCGTTTCGTTCTATAAATTCAAATGTATAGCGTTCCGGACGAACGAAAATAAAGGCGACGGGACGGTTCCACAAGTAACCAACTGCGCCCCACGATGCAGTCATCGTGTTAAAAGAGCTGAGGTTGCCTGCTGTAATGAGCATCCATTCTTTGCCAATGAGGGAAATGAAGTTGTCTGTTACTTGTGTGGAATCAATTTGCTGCATGACTTATAATGATAAAGTTTTATTTATGGTTGATTCTTTTCGTTTTTCCTGATAGGTGTTCGATGTCCAAACGTAGAACAAAGGTACGGTGAAACGACTTGGCGATGTATCGGGCGGTCTGTTGTTCGTATCCTGGGTTATATTTGGCACTCAGCAGTTCGAGTGCGTGTTGTTTCTCTTCCGGAGAGAGGGTTGTGTTAATTTTACCGAAGACCATTACGCATTCGTATTCGGTGGTGAAGCCACCTATGATGACATGGGTATGGCCAACTACGGTGAAACAGACTCGATTGTTGGCTCGCAGACAATCGAGTTTGTAGCCTTCTGGTGCACAGTGAAAATAGATCGAATCGTTTTCCGTGACACAAAAAGCGGAAGCCCTCGCGGTCCACCACATTGCCTGCGCCCACCTTGACGCTGTCGCCGTATTTGGCACGGATCCAGCTGATGGTGCGGCTCTGCCACTCGGAAAAGCCCTCGGAGGAATCGATGCACAGCACGTCCGCGCCCGCTTCCACCAGCGCGGGCACGCGCTCTGCGTAATCGCGGGTATTGATGCCCGCACCCACGATATAGCTCTTGTTTTTGTCCAGCAGCTCGTTCACGTTCTCTTTGTGGGAATCGTAATCCTTGCGGAACACCATGCATTTCAGGTGCTGGTTCTTGTCGATGAGGGGCAGTGAGTTGATTTTATTGTCCCAGATGATGTCGTTCGCTTCCTTGAGGGTGGTGTCCTCGTCGGCCACGACAAGCTTTTCAAACGGCGTCATAAACTCGCTCACGGGCAGATCCGTACTCATGCGGGAGATGCGGTAATCCCGGCTTGCCACGATGCCCAGCAGCTTTCCGTTGGCCGTGCCGTCGTCGGTTACGGCCACGGTGGAGTGGCCCGTTTTTTCCTTCAGGGCCAGGATATCGGCCAGCGTGGCGTCAGGGCGCACGTTGGAATCGCTGACGATAAAGCCCTTTTTGTAGCTTTTGACGCGCGCGACCATCGCCGCCTCGTCCTCCACGGACTGCGAGCCGTAGATGAACGAAACGCCGCCCTCCTTGGCGAGCGCGATGGCCATGGTGTCGTTGGACACAGACTGCATGATGGCCGATACCATGGGGATGTTCATGGAAAGCGGGCAATCCTCCTGCCCCTTGCGGTATTTCACCAGCGGGGTCTTCAGGCTGACGGCGGAGGGGATGCACTCGGACGACGAATAGCCGGGCACCAGCAGATATTCGCCAAACGTGCGGGAGGGTTCCGTGAAGTAAGTGGCCATAGTGATCTCCTTTTCTTTTTAATTGTTTACCCATTATAATAGCACACAGGGCCGCGTGCCGCAAAGGTTTTTTCACAAAAGTGCGCGTCCTGCGCACAGAAAATAACCTCTATTTCCGGGGGAATTGTGGGCAAATGGTACAAAACGGCCCCGTATGCAGCATACGGGGCCGTTTTGCCTTGTGAAATGGAGTTTGAAAAGGTTGGTGCAGCACCCAGGACCGCTGCTTTCTAGCCAAAACAACGATAGGAGGAGAGGGCCTGCACCCGATGAAAAAGTGCACTTGCAAGAGCCTTGTAACTTTCTTGCAACTAAATTGTAACCCTTTTGACATCACCTGTCAATAGGTTTTTCGAAAAAATTGTAACTATTTTTTAACTTTTACAATTCTTACACATTTGGTATGTTTTTAGGCGAAAATTTGCCAAAAAGGGCGTTCCCCGCTGCAAAAGGCACAGCCGCTCCGCAAAGCAGCTGCGGAAAAAGCGTTCCGCCGCCGGGAAGGCCTGCCGCCCGCTCACTCGGTCAGCGTCAGGTTTGCCTCAAAGTGTTTCTTTTCCCCGTCCGTTCCTACAAAATACCAGCCGTTCTCCCCTGTCTGCGCGCGCAGCAGGGTAAAGGAAGCGCCCATGGGCACCTCACTGTGATAGACGACGGCGAGCCGCGCGGGCGCGTGCGCGGCAATGCGCTCCAGAGGCACATGGTCGCAGACGATATCCGCATAATAGGTGTTGTTCATATGGCGGTTCTGGTCGCAGCGGGTATAAAAGGCCGTTTCCTCCGCCACAGGCTGCGCCTCCCCTTTTACCAGCGATACATCCAGCTCGCATACGGGCGGCTGGACGAACGGCATGGGCATGTCCTCCGGCGGACGGCGCAGGATGCGCTTCGTCCGTGTATCCACCAAGATCCAGCGGCTGTCCACTGCGCTCAGCACCGTGCCGTCCTGCGCGCACAGTGTGGTGTAGCGCCCATACACCGCGCGCTGGGGCGCGCTGGGCCTGGTTGCCAGCGTCACGCACTGCCCCGCGCGCACGGGCGCATAAAACTCCACGGCCAGCTTCGCCAGCAAAAACGCGGTGTGCGTGCGCGCGTACACCTCATTCGTCAGGCCCAGCAGGTCGCACTGGTCGGTGGATATCTGTTGGGCGCGCCGCAGGATGGCCCCCGGCGTCATACGGGCCTCGGCATCGCATTCATACGCCTTTACGGTAAAGCTCTCGGAATAAAAATCTGCATTCATCTGCTGTCTCTCCCTTTCGGCCGCGTCCGCCTGTTCCCGCGCCGCGCCCTGCGTGCGCACACCCGGACCGCCGCTTTCCCGCCTGTGCCCGTAAAAACGGCCCACGGCCATTTTCTTGTTGCACAGCAAAACTATCCCGGCGTTCCCGCCCAGGGACCGGCCGGAAAGGCGAAAAAACAGCCTGCGGCTATTTTTCACAAAACCACACCGCCGCCCGGGGCGCGCGGTGTGCTATACTATAATAACACAAAAGGACAAAATCCGCACGCATGCAGAAAGGTTTGATTTTGTATATGGGTTATTACGGACGCTACACGGCCGCCTATTCCATCGGCTGTCTGCTGATGCTTTCACTTTATATCGCCGGTATTTTTTTGCACTGGGCCGCTTTCGGCGTGCTTCTGGTGCTTACGCTCGCGGGTGTGATGCTGCTGGCGGTGATTTGCAGCGTGCTGGGCACGCGCCGCTTCAATGCGGCGTACCAGCGCTTTCTTACGAGCTGCGACGCCGCGGCGTTTCTGGCCGAGATACGCGGGTGCCAACGCTGGCAGAACCGCAGCACGCGGCCCAACCTGGCATTGAATGAAAGCTTTGCCCTGCAGGCGCTGGGGCGCGGCCCCGAGGCGCTGGAGGCGCTGTCCCGCATGGGGATGGACCGCGTGCCCCGCCGCAGCAAAAGCTACCTGCAGCAGCTCCGCCTGAGCGTTTATACGCGCCAGGCCAGCATCGCCATCGGCCTGGAAGATTACGCCGCGGCCCGCAGCCAGCTCGCATATCTGCGTGACGAAGTGCGCACGCTGCCGGCGGGCAACGCGCTGTTCGGGCATTTCAGCAAGGCGGTGCTGGACCTGGAGCACATGATGGCCGTGCAGCGGGGCGAGCCGGGCGGCCACACCGCCTATTTCCGCACCGAGCTGGGGCTTGCTCCCAACAGCTACCTCCGGGCGCAGGCGAGCTATTATCTGGCCTGCGCATCGGAACTTCGAAGCAAATTTCTGGCGTTTGCTTATCCCGTAAACAGTGTGGATGCTGCTATGGAGATAGTTGCGTATATGAAGCGCAAGTACTATGACGCAAGGCACGTGGCTTATGCGTACATGATAGGTATTTCCGATGCTCTATTCCGTGCAAACGATGACGGAGAACCGTCGGGAACGGCGGGTAAGCCGATTCTTGGTCAGATACGTTCGAATGAACTGACCGATGTGCTGGTTGTCGTTGTTAGATATTTCGGTGGGGTGAAACTTGGAACAAGTCGTCTGGCAGAAGCTTATCGTGCAGCTGCCGCCGAGGCTTTGAAGAATAACGAGTTTGTAATTAAACAGATTACTGCAGAATTATCTTTCCGTTTTAATTATGAGCGTATGAATGGCGTTATGAGAGTGTTGCGCGATATAGACGCCCGTATAATCGAAAACACCTACGACGAAGGTTGCAGGATGAAAGTGTCGGTGAGAATTTCTAAACAGGATGATTTGCGCGAACGTTTGTTAAAAGTCGAAACAGTTGAGATATGCAAATGAATGTAATGGATATAAAAAGAATAGGCAACGAAACCGATTTGTGGTTCGCACAGCAATTATATCTTAAAAGTTTTCCGGAAGACGAGCGAAGAGAATTGGAGGAGTGGGTGAATATGACTCATTCGGAACCGAAGTTCTTTAACAATGTAATAACAGAAGATTCGCATAACGTGGGAATGATAACGTTTTGGGATTTTCATGCGTTTGTTTACGTGGAACATTTCGCAATCGACGCAGCTATACGTGGGAAAGGCTTGGGCGGACGAGCATTGGAGATGTTTCTGTCGGATAAAACCAAACCTGTTGTTCTGGAGGTCGAACCACCGGTTGGAGATATGGAACAAAGACGTATTGCTTTCTATGAACGCTACGGTTTTAAGGTTTGTAATAAAAAGTATATCCAACCTCCGTATCGTGAGAATGGAAATAGCTTAGACTTGAAGATAATGTATTATGGTTGTGGTGATATAGAGGATTTGTTCGACCGAATGGTAACTACAATTTACAAACATGTTTACAAACAAGAAGGCCGCACTCTGTAAGAGGCGGCCTTCTTGTTATGAAATATAAAGAGTATTATTATCTCTTTAAATAAGGAAACCTTTTATCAAAGGTCTGGCATTGTACGACGAGGCCATGACTTCTCCGTAGGCTCCGGCGGAACGTATGGCGAGGTAGTCGCCTCTGTGCGTTTCCGGAAGAATAATGTCTTTTGCAAACATGTCGCTGCTTTCGCAGATAGGCCCTACCACATCATACTTTGTCGGTTTCCCATTGCTTGTTATGTTGTCTATGTGGTGGTGTGCGTCATAGAGAGCAGGCCTTATAAGATCGGTGAATCCGGCATCGATAATTATAAATTTCTTGTGGCTGGTCGATTTTTCGAAAAGCACTTTAGTTATAAGACTTCCGCATTGCGCGGTTACCGACCTGCCTAACTCGAAGTGTACAGTCTGTCCTTCACGTGTGCTCAGATTGTTGCGGAAAACAGCAAAATAACCTTCGAAATCTGGTATGGGATTTTTTTCCGGATTGTCGTAATCTACACCAAGTCCGCCTCCTACGTCAATCATATCGCATTTGATGTTGCGGGCGTCTAATTTGTCCTGGAGTTTGTTTATCACGTCACACAATCTGACGAAGCAGTCGTATTCCGTTATCTGAGAACCGATGTGAAATTGTATTCCCATGAATTTTATTCCTTTCATGGATAGCGCCAACTCTATAGTGGAGATTACATCGTCTAATGCAATGCCGAATTTGTTTTCCTCCGTGCCCGTTGTTATATTGGCATGAGTGTGTGCGTCGACATTAGGATTTACACGCAAGGCGATTTGCGCAGTTTTGTTTAATGTCAAAGCTATCTCATTGATAACTTCCAATTCCTGAATGCTTTCGACGTTCAAACTGTATATACCGGTGCGTATGGCAAGTTCTATTTCTTCGTCTTTTTTTCCTACTCCGGCAAAAACTATTTTATTTGGATCGAAACCGGCTGCTATCGCTTTTGAAATCTCACCGCCGCTAACACAATCTACACCTAATTGGGCTTTTGCAATAAGTTCAAGCAATGCCGGATTGTCGTTGGCCTTGATAGCATAGTGCACGCAGTAATTCTTATCATTCAGGGTTGCTTTCTTTATGGAGTTCAGTGTGTCGATAAGAATCTCCTTATCATAAAGGTAATAAGGAGTGGGATGTTCGAGTATTTGTTCCAATGAAATATTTTTCATGTGCGGTTTTATAATTCAGTTGTTGAACAGTTTCTCGCTTAACGATTTCAGCGCTTTTGCTTTGTCTTCGGAACGAATCAGGAATGAAATGTTGTGATAGCTGCCGCCGTATGAAACCATTCTTACAGGGATAGAACCCATTGCACTGGTGATGAGACTTTCGTAGCCTACATTTCCCCATTCAAGGTCACCTACAACACAAACAATGCACATGTCGTTGTCTATGTCTACCGTTCCGTATTTTTTCAGTTCGCCTATGATTTCGTTAATGTGGGTTTTATTGTCAATACTCATCGAGACGCCTACTTCAGATGTCGTTACCATATCGATACTGGTTTTGTAAGTTTCGAAAATTTCGAAAACTTTTCTTAGGAAACCTGTGGCCAACAGCATTCTGGATGAAACAATACGTATAACGGTAATGCCGTCTTTTGCAGCTATGGCTTTTATCGTTTTCTTTTCAATATCGTTGTTTATGATAGTTCCAGGCGCTTTCGGGTCCATTGTATTGAGAAGCCTTACGGGGATTCCTGCAAATTTAGCTGGGAGTATGCATGTGGGATGGAGTATTTTTGCTCCGAAATATGCCAACTCAGCTGCTTCGTCGAAGTTGAGTTGCTTTACCGGCTTCGTATTTTCAACAAAACGGGGATCGTTGTTGTGCATGCCGTCGATGTCTGTCCAGATTTGAATTTCTTCGGCATTTAACGCCGAGCCTATTAGAGACGCCGTGTAGTCAGAACCGCCGCGTTTTAGGTTGTCGACATCTCCTATTGCGTTGCGGCATATAAATCCTTGAGTTATATAAATGTTGTATCCGGAATTGTTTTCAAGAATTTCTTTCAGCCGTTTTTCTGTGTGAAGTAAATCTGGCTCATCCTCTTCATTAATTCTCATGAAGTCTAAAGCAGACAGAAGGCATACGCTTTTACCGCATTCTTTAAGATAATTCGCCATCATGTTCGTGCTTATGATTTCGCCTTGTGCAAGAATCTCTTTCTCAAAAAGCTCGCAATATTCTTGTTTTGTAAATGAGCGCAAGTGTCTGAATTCTTCGTCTATAAATCGTTTGGTTATTTGCTTGTATTCTTCTGTTGAATATAGTTCATCGACGTGTTTGTTGTAAATACCTTCGAGCTTTTTTATTATGTTGTTTGCTCCTAAAGCATTATTCTTATTTAGATAATCAGAAATCTCGACAAGCGAATTTGTAGTTCCTGACATAGCTGATAGTACAACGAATTTGCTTTCTTTGTCAGAGATAAGTTGAGCTACATTTTTTATACGCTGAGGTGAACCCACTGAGGTGCCTCCGAATTTCATTACTTTCATATTGTTCTTTATTGGTAATAGAGCTTTTGTGCGTTTAATTATTTCTTTATTGAATTAACTTATTGATGTAATTGAATGGGTTAATTTGTATATAATAAAGAATTTGTAATGATGAAGCCTAATATTTTTTTATGTTAATCAGTTTCAGTTTTTGTTGTTTAATCTTTCAGCTCTATAGGGTCGCAGTATTCATTTGTTACTTCGCTGAAAGAGCCTTCGCCGCAACGATATACTTTTCCTTTAAATTTATGAATTAAGTCGGTGTTGTGAGTACTCATTAAAACCGCTGTGCCGTTTGCGCTCAGTTCTGCAAGTAGTTTTGTTACATTTGTTGCAGCTGCTTTGTCAAGATTTCCTGTCGGTTCATCGGCCAAAATAACTTGCGGCTTGTTTAATATGGCACGTGCAATTGCTGCTCTTTGTTGTTCTCCTCCGGAAAGTTCGTTTGGATATTTCTCTTCTTTTTCTTCAAGCCCTACGCATTCTAAGGCTTTTTTTATACGCTCGGCTATTTCGTCTTTATGATTTACACCTGTGGCGCGAAGTACAAATTCAAGATTTTTGCGGATAGTCATGTCGCTTAGAAGTTTATAATCTTGAAATATTATTCCTTCTTTTTTACGTAAATCAGGTATTTGTTTCCTTTTTATTTTGCTTATGTCATAATCTAAAACATAAGCTTTGCCGCTACTGATTTTCAAGTCGGCGTAGATAGTTCTTAGTATGGAACTTTTGCCTGAGCCGACAGGACCTATAAGATATACCAGTTCTCCACGCTTTATGGTAAACGTAACTCCTTTGATTATGTCGTAGTCACCTTGTCTTATGGCAACGTCTTCGTATTTTATAAGTTCATTCTTTTCCATGACTTATATTTTATTAGTGTTTGTGCCAACCAGGCTGATGACGTTCTGCTAACTCACTTATGACTTGCTCTATGCGTATGCCTCTTTGTGTAAGTAAAACAATCAGGTGATAGAGCATATCGGAACTTTCATAAATAATTCTGTCATTGTTCCCTTTTACTGCTTCTATAACGGTTTCGAGAGCTTCTTCGCCTACTTTTTGTGCGATACGTTCTATTCCGTCTTTAAATAGGCTTGTTGTGTAAGAGCCTTCGGGCATTTCTTCATGGCGCTTGTTTATGAAATCCTGCAATTCGGTAAGGAACATGACCGGGTTCTTGTCGTTTTTTTCGCCCCAACACGTGTCGTTACCTGTATGGCATGTAGGACCGTGGGGAATTGCTCTGATCAACAGGGTGTCATTGTCACAGTCGACTTTCATGCTTACCAACTCCAGATAGTTTCCGCTTGTTTCTCCTTTAGTCCAAAGGCATTTGCGCGAACGGCTATAAAATGTAACGCGTTTTGTCATTAGCGTTTTCTTGTAAGCTTCTTCGTTCATAAAACCGAGCATTAGCACGTTTCGTGTGACGTTGTCCTGAATTATCGCAGGAACCAAACCGTTCTGTTTTTCAAAATTTATATCCATGATGATTATGGTATATTTTGTGTCGTTTCTTTGTGTTTTCCTATAGTCTTACTTCCACATTTTCACTGCGAAGATATGCTTTTAATTCGGGAATTTTCAATTCGCCGTAATGGAAAATGCTTGCGGCCAAAGCAGCGTCGGCACATCCTTCGGTAAAAGTGTCGCGAAAATCTTCTTTCACTCCGGCTCCTCCCGAAGCTATAACGGGTATTCCTACATTTTTGCTTATTGTGCGTAAAGCATCATTGGCAAATCCTTTTTTTGTGCCGTCGTGGTTCATGCTGGTAAATAGAATTTCTCCGGCGCCGCGCTCATATCCTTCTTTAGCCCAATCGAATAATGTACGTTCGGTAGGAAGTCTTCCTCCGTTAAGATAACACCTCCAAATATCTCCTTCAAGTTTTGCATCAATTGCAAGAACGCATATCTGTGAGCCGAAATGCTTTACTATTTCGTCTATCAGTGAGGGATTCCGCAATGCGGCTGAATTTACTGCAACTTTATCTGCTCCGGCTTCGAGCAAACATCCGACATCGGCGAGCGCACTTACGCCTCCGCCAACTGTAAACGGAATGGAAATTTCCGAAGCTACTTTTTTAACCATGTCGGTAAATGTTTTGCGGCCTTCTGCACTTGCTGTTATGTCGAGATATACTAATTCATCGGCCATTTGCTCACTGTAAGCCTTTCCCATTTCAACGGGGTCGCCTGCGTCGCGTAAACTTACGAAGTTTATGCCTTTAACGGTACGTCCGTCTTTTACATCGAGGCAAGGTATTATGCGTTTAGCTAACATTTACTTTTGTGGTTTTCTTTTACTTGAAGCTTTTTAGTTGCTTACGAGGTTGTGCTCGTGCTTTTAATTAATATCGGATGTGTTGTCTTTGTTTATTCGTTTTGCCAAATCTTCTAATTTTATCCGTCCTTCGTATATCGCTTTGCCTATTACTACGGCAGGTATATCAGCCTCGTCAAGTTTTTCGATATCTTGTAAAGAACCGATTCCTCCGCTGGCAATCAGTTTGCAGTCGGGGTATTGTTTCATTATGCTTTTGTATAAACCGACATTCGAACCGCATAACATGCCGTCGCGTGAGATGTCTGTGCATAGCACGTGCCTTATGCCGTAGTTCCAATATTTGGAAAGCAAATCGTTTATTGTCATGCCGGAATCTTCTGTCCATGCACCGGTACGTACAATGCCGTTCCGCACGTCGGCCGAGAGGATGAACCGTTCCGCGCCGTATTTGGCAATCCACGACAAAACTTTTTCGGGATCGTTTACGGCGATGCTTCCTATGCTTACGGAGTTTGCACCTGCTTTAAATACAGAATCAAGGTCCTCATCCCGTTTTATTCCTCCGCCGAAGTCAACTATAAGTCGTGTGCGGCTTGTAATTTCTTTAAGAGCCTTTATGTTTATAACTTTTCCGGCTCGTGCGCCGTCAAGGTCTACTACATGCAGTTTTCTAAAGCCGAGTTTTTCAAATCTTACGGCCATATCGGCAGGGCTTTCACCGTAATCGGTCTTGGTGTCGTAATCACCTTGTGACAGGCGGACACAATGACCTCCTATAATGTCTATTGCCGGTATTGTTTCTATCATGTTCAGAGAGATGTTACTGTATTTCAAGAAAGTTCTGCAATATTTTGGCACCTACGGTTCCGCTTTTTTCCGGATGAAACTGAACTGCGTGGAAGTTTCCTTGCTCGATAGCAGCGCTGAACTTTCCTGCGTAATGGCATTCGGCCGTTGTGAATCTGCATTCGGGAACATAATAACTGTGTACGAAATAAACATAGCTTCCTTCGCTAATACCTTTGAACAGTCCGCCGTTTATGCCGTGCAGTGAGTTCCAGCCCATGTGCGGTATTTTCTCGTTGTTCTGAGGTATGAATTTTTTTACCTTTATATCGGGAAAAATGTTCAGGCATTCCGCATTTCCTTCTTCTGACGAAGAACACATGAGTTGCATTCCTATGCAGATTCCGAGTACGGGCTGACTGAACGAGCGTATGAGGTTGTCCAAACCGTTTTGTCGCAGATATGTCATAGTATTCGCGGCCTCGCCTTGTCCGGGTATGATTATCTTGTCGCTTTTGAGCAGTGTTTCCTTGTCGTCGGTCACAATGCTTTCTGCGCCTAACCGTTTTATTGCGGCTTGTACGGAAAAAATGTTTCCGGCGGGATATTTTAAAATAGCGATAGTCATTTTCTGCCGAATGTTTTTGCCTCAGAAATACATGAATTCTATGCAAAGATACGAATATATGTCATAAATTCGGACATTTGATAACATTTTTGCTATAAATTGGAAAGTATTCTGCATTTATATGCAGTTTTGCATACAAATGTTTTGTTTTTGGATTAAGAACGCTTCAAATTAAGCGGCGTATCGATTTATATCGAGGTGTTTATCCTAAAATTTTTTCCATTATAAGCCGGTGGCGGCATTGTATGCCGTTTTCCCATATCGGTTCTGCATAATTTCGGGTGAAATAGTCGAAATCGACACTTCTTAATTCGAATCCTTCGTGCTGATACAGCATAATGGGAGCGGCGGATGAGAGTCCCGTGCAAACGCGAAACACTTTTATTTTGTTTTTCCGGTTCCATTCGCCTGATATATGGCGAAGCAACTGTTTTGCTATGCCTCTTCTACGGAAAGCCTGTCTTACGGCAAGATTCATTATCTCGGCCACGTTGCCTTGTGTTTGTACAACAATCACTCCTGCAACGGTTTCTCCTACTGTCGCTATGAAACAATCTGAGTGTTTGAGATATTCGTCCACCTTGCTTTTGTCCGGATCGGCTTCAAGCAGAAGATCGTAGGGTGGTGTTTCGGCCGGAGCGATTTCAGCTTCGGGATAAGATGTAATTTCCACAATGTTTGCCTCCGGGTCGGAAATGACACCTTCGTAATATCCGTCGCCAGTAATGCGTGGCTCGCTTTTTATCATGTATCCGTCGGTTTGCAAACGTTTTATCATACGGTTCACGTCGTCTGGCGCAGGCAGTTTGAAGGCTATGTGTGCCAAACCGATGTGTTCCTTGTTGTATATTTCGCATATATCTGTGCGCTGCATTATTTCCAACGAAACGTCGTTGTCAAAGTGTATGAAACAAGACGCAAACCCTTTAGTGTGGTTTGTGTAAATTCCGTGGCTTGAGCCGTTGAAATATTTTGTGTAGAAATCGCGCAATTTTTCTATGTCGTTTGACCACAGGGCGATATGTGCTATTTTCATTTTTGTCGCAGGGTTATGGTTGGGATTTTACATGGTTTCTCACACTGATAGATATCATGTGTTTAAAGGTTTACGGTTTCAAAAATAAGCTATATCATACACATTCTGAAATATATCGTATGTATTTTGGCGTTAGTACAGCATATATATAAAGTATGTCTGTGAAAAATCAAAGGGGAAACAATTCTGCAAAAATGTATCCCTCGCGAAAAAAAATATTTTTTTCGCGAGGTAAAAAAGCTCCCGCAGTAAATTGAAAATACAAGGGAGATAATCGAAAATATGTCTGAGATAATTTAAAATATCTCAGACATATTTTTTGCTACATATACACCTGCTGATTTTCAAGTGCTTGGCCGTTGACCGTTTTTGTCTGTAAAATCCTCCTGCAATGTATAGCTTATTTTGCGAGAAGCAGTAAATTTTTATTATAGCGTAAATTGGATATGCTGTTTTTAAGCCGTCGTTTATCTTTTGCCAAAAAGTTTGTTTTCATGCGTAGGAATGCATTCCGCCGAGCAGGTAGTTCACTCCGAAATATGTCATTATGATAGTCAGAAATGCAGCCGTCATGAATATGTGATATGTTATTGGGCGTTTCAATGCGGGAATAATCCGCGGGTGCAGCGCTATGGCATACACCATGAATGTGATGAGTGCCCAGACCTCTTTAGGGTCCCAGCCCCAGTATGTTCCCCATGAAATGTTGGCCCAAACGGCACCGATAAATATTCCTATGCCCAAAGCGGCTATTGCCGGATACAGGAACAGTAACGATAGCACCTGAAGAGCTTTTATGCGACCGTTATTGTCGTTTCGTCCTCGTTTTGTCAGGTGTATCGCAATGGCTGCAAGACCGCAGATGAACGTGAAAGAGAGTAGGGCGAACGACATCATTATAATGCTTACGTGTATGCTGAGCAACGGTGAGGAGAGTACCGGCATTATGTGGCTTATCTGCGGATTCATCTGGCTTATGTGGGATACCAGCAAAAGCAGTCCCGACAGCAGGAATCCGAAGGTGAGCATTATACGGAAACGTCTGTAAACGATTAATGACGCAACCATTGTAAACCATGCCATATTGAGCATGGTTTCGTATCCGTTCGACATGGGTACGGTTCCGCTTATTGTCCACCTCAGCGCAAGGCAGAATGTTAGCGCTGCAAGCGACAGACACATGACCGTCAGCATTGCCGCATTCGCCGTGTGCCTGAAACGCGGCGTTTTTGCAGATGTATATATATATATGGTGTAGAACAGCGCTATTAATCCCATTGTCAGGTTGATTATGAACAATATCGTTGCAAAAGGAACGGCATTGTATATTCTTTCGGCTTTTATGCGGCTTTCCGACGGCAGTGACGAACCGGCGTTCTGCTTCTGGTATTTTATGATCTTGCCTATTATGGCGTCGGTCTCGGCCATGTTTCCTGCAGAGGCTTCCTGGCTTATCAGCGTTAGTACGTTCTGCATGAATATTTTGCGGAGAGTGTCGGCCGAAACCGGAATTTCGTCGGCGGGAGAGTACCATACGGTTTTTCCGTCCTCGGTTACAGGAAATATCTTTAACAGAGAACCGTGCTGTAAGTCCATAATCAGTTGCAGGCGGTCGTCGATGTCTGCGGCCTGCTTATTTACGGCTCTGTTGTCTCCTCCGAAATATCCTTCAACAAAAGGTCCGAGGATATATACTCTTTTCGTATTGTCGAACAGGGCGTTGACCGAAACATGATCGGACAGATGTAATTTTTCTTTCAGTTCGGCACCTTTTATTTTCAGTATGGGCTCGTTGTTCCACTCTTCGCCGAAAAGAACAAAGCCGGTAAGAACCTGTTCGGCCGTGTAGCCGTTGTATTTGGCTTTTCCGCATAGCTTTTTAGTGAAATCTATGGCTAATGTCTGGAGCGGACAAATGCGGCCACCGTATAGAATGTTGAGTTTTCCGAACTCTTCGGCTGTTTTCTGAGAGAGAACGGTCGCTGCATGAGATTCCTGTACAGCGGCAAAGGAAACTAAAACGAGCATTCCTTTTTTGAAAACAGGGCTTCGCAGTATTTTGCGGTATGCGCCGCGGGAATCGAACAACATCCATACGAGAGAAAAGAACAGGAGTGCATAGCCTAAGTAGGTTACGGGTATTCCTACAGGATCATGATTTACAGACAGAATGCTTCCGCGTTTGTCGGGGTCGTATGAGTTCTGATACATACGATAGGAACGGTAGGAGAATATGTTGTTCATCGACACGAAGCCGGAAGTCTCCTTTCCTCCGTCGTTTATAGTGAATCTCGACTCGTAGTCGGCAACGGCGTCGGTACCGCTGTGGTATTTTATGTCAAAGGAGTTCAGTTCGACAGTAAAAGGCAAGTAAACTTCGTCTATGTTACCATTCGGATTTGATATGTAATACGTGCTGACAGCGTCGTTCATTCTCAGGTGGATGAATCCGTGCTTAGCATTTATGTGGGTAATAAACGCTCCGGCCAATATTATTAAGAATGACAGGTGGAGAGCTACCGTCGATACGCGCCGAATGCGTAATTTCAGAAAATATAATACGGTTGCTCCGGCAAGTAAGGCCCAAAGAACGGAGAACCACCATGTGCCGTAAATGTATGTACCGACAAAATCGGAACCGTTGAAATTTTCTGTTATCGTAGCCGCCCCCATGCAGATAATGATAGCGCAATACAGAAAAAAGATAGTTTTTTTTATCATTGTCGTCAGTAAAATAAATTAAGGGCACTATAACGGCTGCGTTTATATGGCAAAACGATTATGCCTAAGCAAAATTAATGATATTCCGTGATATGCCTGTAACTTTCGGTTATTACGATAAATGTGTTGTTGTAATTGAATATAGGAGAGTTGTTGCATGTGTTTATTTGAGTACCGCCTGTCATTAAGTCTACAGCGTTTAGCCGTAGAGTTTGCAGACAAAAACGGTCACTCTTCAAGTATTTGAAAATCAGCGCGTGTATATATGGCAAAAAATATGTCTGAGATATTTTAAATTATCTCAGACATATT
>OHBJ01001651.1_pt1 | contig 15364 bp, 9 predicted proteins | sample 1577241 | NCBI WGS metagenome assembly OHBJ01 (sample SAMEA3541594, study PRJEB24748) | human gut metagenome | biome: human gut; feature: human-associated habitat; material: faeces | place: China | collected 2012
CAATTCATCTCACCGCCTAAAGAGGCGGGAGACTTCTTGCAGAATCAGGTTAAACAAAATGGAGAGGAAGGTGACGAAAATCAGAAAAAGAACCTAGTCACCCTGACAATGATGATATACAATAGAAAGTAAATAAGCCATACAACATATACTATATAAGAAAGAGAGGTACGCAACATGGAAACGTACGATACCTATTCCCCGGAATATTTGCGCTATTTGGAGCTCCTGTCCAAGGAGTATCCCACGCAGGCGGCGACGTTCACGGAAATCATCAATCTGCAGGCCATCGTCAACCTGCCGAAAGGGACAGAACACTTCATGAGTGACCTGCACGGTGAATACGAAGCCTTCTATCACATCCTCAACAACTGCTCCGGCGTCATCCGCGAAAAAGTGGAAATGATTTTTTCTGACAAGATGAGCAAGGCCGAACAGGACGACTTGCTGACTCTTATTTATTATCCTAAGGAAAAGCTGAACATGCTCTACCGCGAAGGCAAGGTCAACGATGACTGGGCCCGGACGACGCTGGAACGGATGATCGACCTGGCCAAGCTCTTGTCGTCGAAATATACGCGGTCGAAAGTCCGTAAAGCCATGCCGGAAGTCTTCCGCTTCGTTATCGATGAACTCTTGCACGCCCAGCCCGATGAAGACCAGAACCAGCTGGTCTATCACATGAAGATTCTCGACACCATCTTGGAAACGGGAAGTACGCGCCAATTCATTTACGCTTTGGCCAATCTCATCAAACGGCTGGCCGTCGACCACCTGCACATCATCGGCGATATCTACGACCGCGGCGCTCATGCCGACAAGATCATGGACACGCTCATGCATCATCATTCTCTGGACATCCAGTGGGGCAACCACGACGTCCTCTGGATGGGTGCTGCTGCCGGCAACGCGGCCTGCATCGCCAATGTCCTGCGCAATAACATCCGTTACCATAATATGGAAATATTAGAAAGCGGCTATGGCATCAGCCTTCGGCCCTTTGCCCTCTTTGCCTTGCAGACGTATAAAGAGGACGACGGCATTGAGCCCATGGTCAAGGCCATCAACGTCATCGTGGCCAAGCTGGAAGGTCAGACCATTTACCGCCATCCCGACTACAATATGGACGACCGCCTGCTGTTCCACAAGATTGATTGGGAAAAAGGCGTCATCACTCTCGATGGCAAGACGTATGAATTGAAGACCAAGGACTTCCCGACGGTCAATCCCCAGGACCCGTACACGCTGTCGCCGGAAGAACACCAGCTCATGAACGACATCCAGGCCGAATTTACCGAAAGCGAACGCCTGCAGCGCCACATCCGCTTCCTCTACAGCCACGGCTCGTTATACCGCTGCATGAATAACAACCTCCTGTTCCACGGCGGCCTGCCCCTCAACCAAGACGGCAGCTTTAAGGAAATCTACCTCGACGGTAAGCCGTATAAGGGCAAAGCCTTCATGGATAAGGCGGAACACCTCATCCGCCGGGCTTATGACCAGCGCGATACTGACAGCCTGGACTATATGTGGTACCTCTGGTGCGGTGCCGATTCCCCTGTATCCGGCCGCATCGTCAAGACTTTTGAACGGAGTTACATCATAGACGAATCGACGTGGAAAGAACCGCAGAATGCCTACTACCGCCTGAATCGCGATAAAGACGAATGCATCAAGATCCTCCACGAATTCGGCATCGACTCGCCTCAGGGACACATCATCAACGGCCATACGCCGGTCAAGGTCAAGAAAGGCGAAAGCCCTATCAGGGCGGAAGGCAAGGAAATCTGCATCGACGGCGGTTTCTGCAAGGCCTACCAGGGGTCGACGGGCATTGCCGGCTACACGCTCATCTTCAACTCCCACGGCATACGCATCAAATCTCACTACCCCTTTGAAGATGTCTACCAGGCGTTGATGAACAACGTCGACATCGATTCCGAATCGACACAGGTCGAACTGGAACCGAAGCGCGTCATGATCGGCGACACGGATAACGGCAAGAAACTCCTCCAGATGATCCACGACCTGAAGGCCCTGCTGGAAGCCTACCGCCAGGGCGTCATCCTCGAACGCCGTCCGAACCCGTAGGGGCCGTCCCAAAGGGCGGCCCGCCTAGTTAAGGAGGAAATATGAAACGAGAATCGTTAAGCGGACTGTTACTCATTGCCTGTGCGATACTTGCCATGGCCATCTCTAATTCTCCCTTCGGTCCCGCTTATGAACGCTGGCTCCAGGCCCCGCTGCCGGCAGGGACGCACATGTCCCTGCTGCACTGGGTCAATGACGCCGTCATGGCGCTGTTCTTCTTTGTCGTCGGCGCCGAAGTGAAGCGGGAATTCCTCTATGGAGAACTGAAGTCCCGGTCGGCAGCGATGCTGCCCATGGCTGCGGCCTTAGGCGGCATGCTCGTGCCGGCTGCGATTTATGGCCTGTGCAATGCCGGCCTGCCGACGGCTGGTGGCTGGGGCATCCCCATGGCGACGGACATCGCCTTTTCCCTGGGCGTCCTGTCCCTGGCGGCTCCGAAAGCGCCGCGCAGCCTCGTCGTCTTTTTGACGGCCCTGGCCATCGTCGATGATCTCGGCGGTATCGTCGTCATCGCTGTCTTTTATGCCGGTTCCCTCAACCTTCCGGTCCTGGCCGGCGGCCTCATCGTCTGGCTGCTGATGCTGGCTGGGTGCCGCAGGAATTGGCAATCAGCCTGGTTTTACGCTGTGGGAGGTATCCTCATCTGGCTGGCCTTCTTCTACGGCGGTATCCATCCGACCATGGCCGGCGTCCTCACGGGCTTCGCCATGCCGGCCGTGCCCGGCAAGGATGGAAGGGAAGGCTTGCTGCTGCGGGCAGAACACGCCCTGACGCCTGTCTCGGCTTTCGTCATCATGCCCGTCTTCGCCCTGGCCAACGCCGGCATCCGCCTCGACCTGAGCGGCCTGACCGGCCTGGCGTCGGCACCGGGACTGGGCGTCCTGGCTGGCCTGGTCCTGGGCAAGCCCATCGGCATCGGCCTGGCCGTCTGGCTGTTGACGGCCTTGAAAAAAGCGTCCCTGCCAGAAGGGCTGACGATGAAACACTTCTGGGCCGTCGGCCTCCTGGCCGGTATCGGCTTCACCATGTCCCTGTTCATCGCCGGCCTGGCCTTTCCCGGCAGTCCGGTCCTGATGACGGCCAAGACCGCCATCACCGCCGCGTCCCTCACGGCGGCCATCCTCGGCGGCTTCCTGGTCAACCGCGTAAGCCGATAGCCTTCCTGTAATTATCGGTAGGGGGCTCACACGTGGCGAGCCCGCCGCGAATAGTCAGCCATATACCAAGCGGGCCAATGTGGCGTGGTTTTGCGGCCTGCGAACAGCGGGCGCCTTTGGCGCCCATCATTGACGTAATACGTTCATGTCGTTATAATGAAGAGTAACTTATCATTTTTTATACAAAAGGAGCGAATTCGATGAATATTATTGATGAATTGTCTTGGCGCGGTGCCGTCAATCAGATGACAGATGAAGAAGGGTTGCGTAAGCTCACGGAAGAAAAGAGCATTTCCCTCTATTGCGGTGTCGACCCGACGGGTGACAGCATGCATATCGGCCACTTGATTCCGTTCATGATGCTTAAACGCTTTGCCAATGCCGGCCATCATCCGTATGTCGTCATTGGCGGCGGTACCGGTGCAATCGGTGACCCGAGCGGCCGCAAGACGGAACGCCAGCTCCAGACTCTCGATAAAATCAAGGCCAATGCCGAAAAATTGAAGGCTCAGTTCATGCATCTTTTCGGCGATTCGGAAAACATCACCTTCGTCAATAACTATGACTGGCTCAGCCAGATCAGCCTCCTCGATTTCCTCCGCGATTATGGCAAACTGTTCAGCGTCAACATCATGCTCAGCAAGGAAGTCGTTGCCAGCCGTCTGGAAGCAGGCATTTCCTTTACGGAATTTTCCTACCAGATTCTCCAGTCCATCGACTTTGAACACCTCTTTTCCCATAACGACGTCCAGCTGCAGATCGGCGGCGCCGACCAGTGGGGCAACATCACGGCCGGTATCGACACGATCCGCAAGATGCACGGCAGCGATGCCAAAGCCTATGGCCTGACCATTCCCCTCATGCTGAAATCTGACGGCACCAAGTTCGGCAAGACCGCCGGCGGCGCTGTCTGGCTCGACCCGGAAAAGACATCACCCTTTGAATTCTATCAGTTCTGGCTCAACCAGGATGATGCGGACGTCGTCAAATACTTGAAATACTTCACCTTTCTCAGCAAGGAAGAAATCGACGCCCTGGCCGAATCGGTCGAAAAAGAACCGGAAAAACGACTGGCCCAGCGCCGCCTGGCTGAAGAAGTCACGACTTTCGTCCACAGCCCGGAAGCCCTGAAGGAAGCCCAGAACATCACGGAAGCCCTGTACCACGGCAGCATCGCCGACCTGTCGGAAAGCGAATTGGAACAGGCCTTCGGCAAGATGCCGACTGTCGACGTTTCCAACGAAGATAAAGACGTCGTCAACTGGCTCGTCGATTCCCAGATTTACAAATCGAAACGCCAGGCCCGCGAAGACATCACCCACGGTGCGGTCACCATCAACGGCGTCAAAGTCACGTCCCTCGACGAAATCGTCAAACCTCACAAGAATTCCAACGGCAAGTTCGTCATCGTTCGCAAAGGGAAGAAGAAATATACTTTGGCCCGGGTTCATCAGTAAGGGTAGATTTTAGAAAATTGTTAAAATAGAATATTGACAGAAGTGCTTTGCTATGCTATAATAACTCATTGCAAAATGTTCAATTGATATTATGAGATACATGGAGGAAGCGCTTCCGGTGAGCAAAAAATTAAGCAAGGTTCAAATCGTCTGAGAGCCTTGCTTTTTTGTCGCTTTACACGGCGCTGTACAACGCTATCATAATGATTTACTTTTTATAAGGGGTGAAGAATCAGCATGTTCAAACCTGTACAAGTAGGGAAAAGGACTCGATACACGTATGCTAAGATTAACGAGGTCTTGAAAATGCCTCATTTGTTGGATTTACAGAATAAATCCTACGAATGGTTCCTGGAAAAGGGACTGAAAGATATCTTCAAAGACATTTCTCCCATCGAAGATGCATCGGGTAACCTGTCTTTATCCTTCGAGAATTTTAAATTAGGGGAACCGAAGTACGACATTCGTGAATGTAAGGAACGCGATACGACATACGCCGCACCGCTCCGCGTCCAGATCCGTCTTGTCAACCACGAAACAGGTGAAATCAAGGACCAGGAAGTATTCATGGGTGATTTCCCACTGATTACCGATACAGGTACCTTCATTATCAATGGGGCAGAACGCGTTATCGTCAGCCAGCTCGTCCGTTCTCCGGGCGTCTACTATGGCCACGAAATCGACCCGATGGGCATCCGCCTGTACAATTCGACGGTCATTCCGAACCGTGGTGCCTGGATCGAATTGGAAACAGACGCCAACGACATCGTCTATGCCCGTATCGACCGCAACCGCAAGATTCCTGTCACGGTCCTCATCCGCGCGCTGGGCTGGTCGTCGAACGCCGACATCCTCGAACTCTTCTTCGACGATAAACGCCTGAAGGCTACGTTTGAAAAAGATACGACGGAAAATCAGGACGAAGCCCTCGTTGAAATCTATAAGAAACTCCGCCCCGGTGAACCGCCGACCGTTGAAAGTGCCCGCAATCTCTTTGAAGGCCTCTTCTTCGACCCGCGCCGTTATGATATGGCCCGCGTTGGCCGTTACAAAGCCGGCAAGAAACTCGGCTGGGAACGCCGCCTCTTTGGCCTGACCTTGCACGAACCGATCGTCAACCCGGAAACAGGGGAAGTCATCGTCGATGCCCATACGGAAATCGGCTCGGCTGAAGTTGAAAGGATCCGCGAAAGCGGCGTCTTCCATCGCGAAATCGCCGACGGTGCGCCCGCCGGTGACGGCGGCGGCCTCGTCGAAGCCTTCGTCGAAAAAACGGACGGCTCGGTCTACAAGATCATCTGCAACAACAGCGACCTTCCGTATGACCACCGCACGATTACCCGCGAAGACATCATCGCCCACATCAGCTATCTTCTCAACCTCATGGACGGCTTCGGAACTGTCGATGACATCGACCATCTGGGCAACCGCCGCCTGCGCTGCGTCGGCGAACTCCTGCAGAACCAGTTCCGCATCGGCCTGACCCGTATGGAACGCGTCGTCCGCGAACGCATGACCATCCAGGATGCCGAAAGCATTACGCCTCAGGTCTTGATCAACATCCGTCCTGTCGTCGCTGCTATCAAAGAATTCTTTGGTTCCAGCCAGCTGTCCCAGTTCATGGACCAGACAAACCCGCTGGCAGAAATCACGCACAAACGCCGTCTGAGCGCCCTCGGCCCTGGCGGTCTGTCCCGTGAACGCGCAGGGTTCGAAGTCCGCGACGTCCATCATTCCCACTACGGCCGCATGTGCCCGGTAGAAACGCCTGAAGGCCCGAACATCGGCTTGATTTCGTCCCTGGCCTGCTTCGGTAAAGTCAACGAATTCGGCTTCATCGAAGCCCCGTACCGCCGCGTCGATAAAGAAACGGTCGTCGTTACGGAAGATGTCCACTACATCACGGCTGATGAAGAAGAACAGTACGTCATCGCCCAGGCCAACGAACCGTTGACCGAAGATGGCCATTTCGTCCACGAACGCGTTGCCTGCCGTCACGGTGAAGATACCCGTGAATTCCGGGCTGACCGCGTCGACTTCATGGACGTATCGCCTAAGGAAGTCGTTTCCGTCGGTACATCCATGATCCCCTTCCTGGAAAACGACGATGCCAACCGTGCCCTCATGGGTGCGAACATGCAGCGCCAGGCAGTACCTTTGCTGCGCACACAGGCTCCGCTCGTCGGTACCGGCATGGAATACAAGACGGCTTGTGACTCCGGCGTCTGCGTCCTGGCAAAACACAGCGGTGTCGTATCCCGCGTTACTGGCGACACCATCCAGGTCCGCACGGATTCTGGTTCTGTCGATACATATAAACTCATCAAATTCGTCCGCTCCAACCAGAGTACCTGCATCAACCAGCACCCGTTGGTCTATAAGAACGAAAGGGTCACGGAAGGTCAGCCCCTGGCTGACGGCATGGCTACGGACGGCGGCGAATTAGCTCTTGGTTACAACATCCTCGTAGCCTACATGCCTTGGGAAGGCTATAACTACGAAGACGCCGTTCTCCTCAGTGAAGAACTCCCGAAGAACGACCTCTACACATCCATCCACATCGAAGAATACGAATGTGATGCCCGCGACACGAAACTGGGTTCGGAAGAAATTACCCGTGAAATCCCCAACGTCAGTGAAGAAAGCACGAAGAACCTCGACGAAAACGGCATCATCATGATCGGTGCCGACGTCTTCCCGGGCGACGTCCTGGTCGGCAAAGTCACGCCGAAAGGCGAAACGGAACTGACACCGGAAGAACGCCTGCTGCGCGCCATCTTCGGCGACAAGGAACGCGAAGTCCGCGATACGTCGCTGCGCGTACCTCATGGTGAATCGGGGAAAGTCGTCAACGTCCGCATCTTCTCCCGTGAAAATAACGACGAACTGCCGCCTGGCGTAAACCACCTGGTCCGCGTCTACATCGCCCAGAAACGTAAGATCCACGAAGGCGACAAGATGGCTGGCCGTCACGGCAACAAAGGTGTCGTTTCCCGCGTCATGCGCCAGGAAGATATGCCTTTTCTGCCCGATGGCACGCCGGTCCAGATCGTCCTGAACCCCTTGGGCGTACCGTCTCGTATGAATATCGGTCAGATTTTGGAAACCCACCTTGGCTGGGCTGTCCACGAACTGGGCAAACAGATCAAGGAAATGGATCCGGGCCTGGAAGAAAAACTCCGCGCTGCCGGCTATGATTTCGATAAATACGGCATGCCCAAACCGGACGTCGCCGGTGTCCATATCGCAACACCGGTCTTCGACGGCGCTCAGGCCGAAGACGTCTTTGAAGCCCTGAAGATCGCCGGCCTGCCGGAAGACGGCAAATCCGTCCTCTATGATGGCCGTACAGGGGAACCGATGGACCGCCGCGTCACTGTCGGTTACACGTACTTCCTCAAACTGCATCACCTCGTCGACGACAAGATCCATGCTCGTTCGACAGGCCCGTACTCCCTGGTCACGCAGCAGCCGCTCGGTGGTAAAGCCCAGTTCGGCGGCCAGCGTTTCGGCGAAATGGAAGTCTGGGCTCTGGAAGCGTATGGCGCAGCCTATACCCTCCAGGAAATGCTGACTGTTAAGTCTGACGATGTCGTCGGCCGTGTCAAGGCTTACGAAAAGATCGTCAAAGGTGAAAATATTCCTGAACCGGGCGTACCGGAATCGTTCAAGGTCCTCCTCAAAGAACTCCAGGCCATCGGCCTCGACGTCCAGATCCTGAACGAAGACGGCGAAGAAGTCGTCATCAAGGAACTCGACGATGAAACGGAACCGGAACAGACTGATGAACTCCGCCGCGTCATGGAAGGTGAAAATGGTCCGGAAACACCGGCTGCACCGGCTGAAGACACTCCTGCCGAAGGAGAAGAAGGCGAAGAACAGGAACCCGTCGCCAACGGCGGCGAAGATGACATCATGAGCGCCATGAGCCTCGATGCCGTCGCCGAAGCTGAACAGGCTGACGATGATGAATAACGAGTCGATAGAAGGGAGCGGTATTAGTGCTTGATGTGAATGAATTCGATTCCATGCGGATCGGTCTTGCTTCACCGGAAAAGATCCTCGAATGGTCCCACGGGGAAGTCAAGAAACCAGAAACGATCAATTACCGTACATTGAAACCGGAACGGGATGGGTTGTTCTGCGAACGCATTTTTGGGCCGACAAAGGACTGGGAATGTCACTGCGGCAAATACAAACGTATCCGGTATAAAGGTGTCGTCTGCGACCGCTGCGGCGTCGAAGTCACGCGCGCCAAAGTCCGTCGTGAACGGATGGGCCATATTAAACTGGCTACACCGGTATCTCATATTTGGTATTTTAAAGGCATCCCCAGCCGGATGGGCCTGATCCTCGATATTTCTCCCCGTTCGCTGGAAAAAGTCTTATACTTCGCCTCGTACATCGTCCTCGATCCGGGCGATACGCCGCTTACCAAGCAGCAGCTGATGACGGAAACGGAATATCGTCAGTATCTGGATATGTACGGCGATAAATTCCGCGTCGGCATGGGCGCTGCAGCTGTCAAGGAACTGCTGCAGGGCCTGGACCTGGACCAGCTGGACAAACAGCTCCGCGATGAACTCCGCGATTCGTCGGGCCAGCGCCGCGTCCGCGCTATCCGCCGGCTGGAAGTCGTCGAAGCCTTCCGCCACTCCGGCAACAAACCGGAATGGATGATTATGGATGTCATCCCGGTCATCCCGCCGGAACTGCGCCCGATGGTACAGCTCGACGGCGGCCGCTTCGCTACGTCTGACCTGAACGATCTCTATCGCCGGGTCATCAACCGTAACAACCGCCTGAGCCGCCTCTTGGAACTGGGCGCACCGGACATCATCGTCCGCAACGAAAAACGTATGCTCCAGGAAGCCGTCGATGCCCTCATCGATAACGGCCGCCGCGGCCGTCCGGTCACGGGCCCGGGCAACCGTCCCCTGAAATCCCTGTCGGATATGCTGAAAGGGAAACAGGGCCGTTTCCGCCAGAACTTGCTCGGTAAACGTGTCGACTACTCTGGCCGTTCGGTTATCGTCGTCGGTCCGGAAATGAAGATGCACCAGTGCGGCCTGCCGAAAGAAATGGCCCTGGAACTCTTCAAGCCTTTCGTCATGAAGAAACTTGTCGAAAAAGGCATTGCTACCAATATCAAGAACGCTAAGAAGAAAGTCGAACGCGTCAACAGTGAAGTCTGGGACGTCCTGGAAGACGTCATCAAGGAACATCCTGTCCTCTTGAACCGCGCCCCGACACTGCATCGTCTGGGTATCCAGGCTTTCGAACCGATCCTCTGGGAAGGCCGCGCCATCAAACTGCATCCGCTGGTCTGCACGGCATTCAACGCCGACTTTGACGGTGACCAGATGGCCTGCCATCTGCCTCTTTCCGTAGAAGCCCAGTCCGAAGCGCGGACGCTCATGCTTTCGTCTCATAACATCCTGGCTCCGAAAGATGGCAAACCGGTCGCCGTCCCGACACAGGACATGGTCCTCGGTGCTTATTACCTGACCCTGGTCAAACCGGCTGCCAAGGGCGAAGGCAAGATTTTCTCCAACTACGATGAAGTCATGCTCGCTTACGATGCCAAAGTCATCGACATCGAAGCCCTGATCAAGGTCCGCATCCCTGGCCACGGCCTCATCGAAACGACGGCAGGCAAACTGCTCTACAACTATCAGATCTATGAACCACTGCGCCTCTTCCATACGGATAAAGTCATGGTCTTCACGGACCCGAAGGACACGGTCTTCGCCTATGAAAACGGCCTCATCGACTGGTCCCACTTCGTCAAGATCAAAGACGAAGAAGGCCATATCCGCGACTATGGTTTCTCGCAGCTGAAAGAAAAATTCGGTGTCGACCTCACGGCTACGCGCCCCTTGCCGAAGCGTAAGATCGACGAAGCCGCTGTGGCTGAATTCAAGAAAGATAAAGAATATGTCGACGTCAACTGCCTGGGCGTCCTCATGAGCAAGAAACAGATCGGCAAACTCGTCGATGCCTGCTTCCACCTCGTCGGCAATACCAAGACGGCAGAACTTCTGGACAAGATCAAGGCCATCGGCTACCATTACGCCCGCCAGGCCGGTATGTCCATCGCTATTTCTGATATTCAGATCCCGGCAGAAAAATGGGATATCCTCAATGAAGCCGACAAGAAGGTCCAGAACGCCTATGCCATGTATCAGCGCGGCTTGATTACCGAAAACGAACGCTATAACAAGAGCGTCGAAATCTGGACAAAGGCCACTAACGACGTTACGGATGTCATGATGGATAACATGGACCCGTTCAACTCGATCTTCATGATGGCTGACTCCGGCGCTCGAGGCAGCCGTGACCAGATTCGTCAGGTTGCCGGTATGCGTGGCTTGATGGCTGACCCGTCGGGCCGTATCATCGACTTGCCGATCAAAGCGAACTTCCGTGAAGGCCTGTCCGTACTGGACTACTTCACCTCGTCTCACGGCGCCCGTAAAGGCTTGGCCGATACGGCACTGCGTACAGCTGACTCGGGTTATCTGACCCGTCGTCTCGTCGACGTCTCTCAGGACGTCATCGTCCGTGAAGATGACTGCGACGTATTCGGCATCGACCTCGTCCGCGAACGGGCCCGTCTGGCCAGCTCGTGCCGCCAGGCTGTCAACCTCCTGCGCGACAAGCTCATCGGCCGCGTCCTGGCCCGTGATGTAGCGGATCCGGAAACCGGCGACATCGTCTTCCCGGCAGAACATCTCCTGACCAACGACGATATGGATACGGTCATCGAACACCAGATCCCGAAACTCTCCCTCCGCGGCAGCCAGATGGATATCAACGATGACCTGAACCACACCAACGTCATCGAAACGGTTTCCCTCGGTGCTCCGGAAGAAGGTTTCCGCGCAGCTATCCGCAAATCCATGGCGGAAAATATGCTCGGCAAGACTGTCGAAAAAGCCGTCATCGATTCCAACGGCATTGAAATCTGCGCCAAAGGCACGCCGCTCACAGAAGATGCCATCGACCGCATCCTCAACAGCGACGTCGATGAAGTCAAGGTCCGCAACAACGACATCCGCGGCGTCGAAGTCACGGCTATCGTCGAAGACAGCGGCAACGGCGTCATCGAATCGCTGGAAGACCGCATCGAAGGCCGTACGGCTGCCGAAACCCTGGTCAACCCGGAAACGGGCGAAGTCATCGTTGCCCTCAACGAAGAAATCATGGCAGACCAGGCCAAAGAAATTGCAAAATACTATGATAAAGTCCGGATCCGCAGCGTCCTCACCTGCCGCAGCCGTTATGGCGTCTGCGCGAAGTGCTATGGCCGCGACCTCGGTACGGGCGGCAAGGTCAATGTCGGCGAATCGGTCGGCACCATCGCTGCTCAGTCCATCGGGGAACCGGGCACACAGCTGACCATGCGTACCTTCCATACGGGCGGTGTCGCAACGGCCGGCGATATCACCCAGGGCCTTCCTCGTGTCGAAGAATTGTTTGAAGCCCGTAAGCCGAAGGGCAATGCTATCGTCACGGAAATCAGCGGTACCGTATCGATTACCGAAAAAGAAGACCATCACGATATCAACATCGTCCATGTCACTTCCAAGGACGGTGAAGAACGGAGCTACACCATCCCGTTCGGTTCGCACCTCGTCGTACATGCAGGCGACTTCATCGAAAAGGGCAGCCGCATCACGGCCGGCTCCATCAACCCCCACGACATCCTGCACATCCTGGGTGTCGAAGCTACCCAGCGGTACCTCGTATACGAAGTACAGAAGGTATACAAATCCCAGGGTGTTGGTATCAACGATAAGCACATCGAAGTCATCGTACGCCAGATGCTGCGCAAGATGAAGATCGAAGACGCCGGCGATGCCGATGTATTGCCGGGCGATTATATCGACGTCAACATCTTTGAAGATATGAACAAGCGCATCGAAAGCAATGGCGGCAAGCCCGCTATCGGCCAACCGATGCTCCTCGGTATCACCAAGGCCGCACTGGCAACGGACTCCTTCCTGTCGGCTGCATCCTTCCAGGAAACGACCCGTGTCCTGACCGATGCTGCTATCAAAGGCAAGATCGACCCGCTCCTGGGCCTCAAAGAAAACGTCATCATCGGTAAACTCATCCCGGCTGGTACGGGCATGAGCCGCTACCGCAAGATCAAGGTCGTAAAGACCGTTCCGTCTATCAGCTATGAAGACGAAGAAGGCAACCCCGTAGACGCACCGGAAGGTGCCGATACGACACCGGAAGCCGGACATTAAGAGAGTAAAAAAGGGCTGTCGCATGTGCGACAGCCCTTTTTTGTTGTTAGTGGTTCGTCGTTCGTAGGGGCTCGCACGTGGCGAGCCCGTTTTGTATATATGGAAAGGCTCGTGGCTCACGAATCACTAGGACACGTGTAATAAAAAATGTACTGATTACGCAGTTTTTACCAAAAAACTCATTGACATATAATAAGCGTGATGATAAAATATCTAAGTGTCGCAATGAAAGTATTGCGTCTAAATTGCAAGACGTAAGGAGTGAGGTTTCGTGAGCTTGGAACTAGCTGCCAGTGTCCGCAAGACCGTGGGCGCGAAGCAAACCCTGAAAGCAATGAAACGAAACGAAGTCACACAACTGTACATCGCCAATGATTGCGATGAACAGGTCGTAGCGCCGCTTATTGCAGAAGCCGAAGGCGCTCACATCCCTGTCGACCGCGCGTATACCATGACGGAGCTGGGCATGGCCTGCCACATCAAGGTAAAAGCTGCAGCCGTCGGCTTGTTAAAATAATTTTCGGTAACATCATCTCATGAGCTCTGCTCGTTGATGATTACATTATAAATCTAATTGTTTGGAGAGGAGGTGCCCAAATGCCAACAATCAGCCAATTGGTTCGTAAAGGACGTCAGGTTGCCGTCACAAAATCGACAGCACCGGCTTTGAAAAACTGCCCGCAGAAACGCGGTGTTTGCACTCGTGTGTACACAGCTACCCCGAAAAAACCTAACTCTGCTCTGCGTAAAGTTGCCCGTGTTCGCTTGACGAACTCCATCGAAGTAACTGCTTATATTCCCGGCATTGGTCACAATTTACAGGAACACAGTGTTGTATTAATCAGAGGCGGTCGTGTCAAAGACCTTCCTGGTGTACGTTATCACATCGTCCGCGGTGCCTTGGATACAGCTGGCGTAGCAGATCGTCAGCAGTCCCGTTCTAAATACGGCGCTAAGAAAGGCAAATAAGATTTGCCTTTTAAGATGAACAAGATGACTTACATAGCATAGAGGAGGAATTAGACATGCCAAGAAAAGGCCCCGTGCCGAAGCGTGATGTGCTGCCGGATCCGGTGTACCATTCCAAATTGGTAACGCGCTTCATCAACAAAGTTATGTTGGACGGCAAAAAAGGTGTCGCTGAAACCATCGTTTATGATGCTTTCGACATCATCCGTTCTAAAATGAATAAAGATCCTTTGGAAGTATTCGAACAGGCTCTCAACAACGTTATGCCTGTCCTGGAAGTCCGTGCCCGCCGCGTCGGTGGTGCTAACTACCAGGTTCCTGTCGAAGTACGTGCAGACCGTCGCCTGTCCCTCGGTATCCGCTGGACTGTCGGCTATGCCCGTAAACGCGGCGAACGCACGATGAAAGAAAAGCTCGCTGGCGAATTGATGGACGCCTTCAACAACACAGGCGCTGCTATCAAGAAAAAGGAAGATACTCATAAAATGGCTGAAGCTAACAAAGCTTTCGCACATTATCGTTGGTAATTTACGATATTTATTATTTTTTGAGGAGTGGAAAAAATCGTGCCAAGAGAATTTTCTTTGGAAAACTTCTTGGAAAAATATGCTTTTTTGCTGCCGAAAATCTGCCATCCGGTCTGCATTCTTCCCTTCTTATCAAACGAATACCTGAAATTTCCGATCTGCTTTACTTTATTCTTTACTTTTTTGCCCTTCTGATTGTAGTAATAGCGATATCTGCCTTTGTTTACCCACTGATTTATTTTTGGTGCCGCATTTGCACTTACCGGCATAAATACTGCCAGTGTCAGCACCAGAAGCAGCATCTTTATAAAACCTGCTTTTCTTCTTTCGCTTTTCATCTTTATCTTTCCTTTCCTGATCATGCTCTGTGCTTTCCGTCAGACACTTTAGTACTCTTCGATCGCCGTACTTCCGTCAGAATACGTGATCTCGTAGTAACCATGACCGCTTCCGTCGCAGTCATCATAAGCCTGACGGCTCACTTCCGTCTTGCCGCCTGCGGACTGTGAAGGCTGCTGAGCTGCCTGCTGGGCTGCCTGTTCTGCCGCCTGCTGGGCTGCTGCTTCTGCTGCCTGCTGAGCTGCCGCAGCTTCTTCTGCATCCTGTTTTGCTTTGGCAGCTGCTTCTGCCTCTTCTTTTGAATCGGTGATATATTTCTTAACTACATAACCTTCTTTGTCATCGACTTTGACCTGATACCAGTCGCCTTCTTCCCCGAGAACGGTAATTTCTTTTCCGGTTGCCAGAACGGTCACTGCTTTTGCATCCTTGTCTGCAGCTTCACGCATATACACATCGCCGGATACATACATGGTCTTTTCTTTTGCTTCTGTCTCGGCTGCTTTTTCTGCTTTGGCTGTTTCGCTTTCCGTCTCAGTGGCTTTTTCCGTCTCGGATGCCGTCTC
>OHBJ01001652.1_pt1 | contig 15361 bp, 17 predicted proteins | sample 1577241 | NCBI WGS metagenome assembly OHBJ01 (sample SAMEA3541594, study PRJEB24748) | human gut metagenome | biome: human gut; feature: human-associated habitat; material: faeces | place: China | collected 2012
TACCTACGGCTATGTTCTGATCCATCTTCCATTAAGCCAGATCACCCAGTCCCAGCCACCTGTGTTTTCAAGGATTGCAGCCATCAGGCTACCGCTCTTGATCCGGTACTTCTCTTTCATTGCCTGCCTTGCTGCTTCATCCAGAGGCAGCACATTTATCGTTTTTGACGAACTTTTTATTTCATCAAGTATTCTCTGAAACATTTCATCGTTCATAGTCTTTATTTTTTTTCTGCTTAAAATTCTACTTTTCATCATACTCATTCAAAATAAATTGCACATTTATCTTGAACGTTATACCCATAGCATTTGCCGGAGGCCGTTATTACTTTTTTCATGTTTCTGTAAATCTTAAAACTCCATATCCTCCGTCCATTCCAAAGAGTCCACCGGACAAAGCTCTACTTTCTTCATTTCGTACCAAACGGTCAGCAATATCCTAATGCTGTCAGGCGTATATCCCTTAACCCATGTACATTCTACAAATTTTCGTCTGCCGTCTCTGATTTCCTCGAATGTGGCATGGCTCAGCAACCCTACACGGAACTCTCCAGCCATGTCCTCCTTTCTTACTTGCATGGCATAGACTGGTTTCCCGTAGCGTGTCGTGCGCCCGTCTTGGTCGATCAGACGCTGCAAGACTTCATTGGGCGTTTCCTGACGGGCTACTATGGCAAAACGTAGTGAAAGGTAATCCCTCCACCTTTGCGGTACTTCAGTCCGCTCATTCTCCGGCGGCATTGTCTTGTCCGAAAAAGTGGGAAACACAATATTCGCCGCCACCACCATAGCCACGATAACTGCCCAATAGACTGCTATTGCTCGTTTCCAGTAACGGGGACGTTCACGGAGTTCCTGCCGGACTTCCTTGCATATCTTCTTGTCGTCAAAAAATCCCAGAGGGATGGCTGACAGCAGCACCGCCAGACTCGCCAGACCGTAGAAAACAACCTTTTGTGGCACGTTTACCAGATGTACATACCCGTCTTGTCCCCTTGCCGCCAGAAATGTGCCGGCCAACAGGACGAATTCCGGGAGGATGCTCAGGAAGTATATTCCGGCAGCAAATGCCTTTCGCTTCCTTTTATTGTTCCATTCCGTGAAATGCGCGTAGGAAATTTTATGCAGCATCACCAACAGGCGGAAAAAACGGCTGAATATGTTTCTTCTATTTGTCATTTGAGTATTTCAGTTATCCATTTCAGAGCAGTTCCTAATAAAACCATTGCGGGAATAAGAAGCAAATAGAGAGGGAAAAAGAACAGGTTGCGCCGGAAGGGACTGAACTTGCGTCCCGCATAATGCTGCATGACCGCTTTCCGCCGGGAAGGCGGGTATATTTTGCCGAACAGACGGTCTGTCATGAAGACAGAAACGGAGAACACGATTAGAAGAACGGCTCCAAACACCTCGAATGCCAAGTCATCCAGAAAATGACCGCCTATGGTCAGAACCGGCATGAATATAAAAAACGTGATACAGGCCCACAGCATATCACTCCCACGGGGTTGTTTGAAACTGACCTTGTGATAATGCTCCCATGTTATTTCTCCCAACCAAAACAGATAGTCGAAGAAATAATAATGTCGTTCTTGCTCTTTATATTCCTGTTTCTTCATTCTAAACATAATGTTCGGCAGCCAATCGCTGTTTATGGCAATCTTTTCATTTCGCTCAATTACAAATATATATCATAAGGAAGAAACTTCAGAACATTCGGTCTTCCTTTTTTCTATGGTATGCTCAAAAGCATTTTTTGGGGATGCTTGTTTGGACGTTCTCCCTAAGGTCGGTGGAGCTGTCTCGCCCGAAAGTTTCCCGGCGTTTAATCGTTAGTTAGGGACAATAAAGCAAACCCCTATCCATAAATGACTATACAATTCCAACAACATCGAAGTAGTGTCAGTACAAAATGTACCAACAGTATTTTTCCGCTATACTTGAAACGATAGCAGGCAGATGCGACAAAGCCGATGGCACTCCAACCAATCGCCACCCGGCTTGTAAAGATATAGTTTTCGGAAGATTCATAGCTCCAACCTAATCCTTCACAACCTATCGGGTAAAGTTCCGGATGCTTTGAGAATTGTATAGAATCACTGACAACCATCCACAGCAATAGCAGACAGCATAGTCCCCACAATATCCTTAATACCAATCTTGATTTCATATTGTTTTGTTCATCATTTCAGGTTATCGTAAATGGTCTAACTCGATGTACCAACCTTCCTTGATGGGCTTGTAAAGCGTGGTGTCGTTGTACGTCCTGCGGTAGATCTCGTTTAGGTCGCCATGTTCGGTGATACGGATATTCCGACGGCTTCTCAATCCGGGATCGTAAACGAAACTCTTGGACGTTCCTGCATCTACGATACTGTGGGAGTAGTACGGCATAAAAAGGCTCACATATACCGAATCTGCCGTTTCCCATTCCCTGCGATCAACAAGGATAAAACCGCATCCAATCTCTGATAACAGGGAGTCGAGTAGGATTCGGTCTGGCTTTAACAGCCCATATACCGGGATGTCTTGTTCGTCATTTGATTCATAGGATGTATCACTTTGCTCTATTGAATCAAGTATAATGATCCCGTCAGGAGAAAGTGGCGGGTAGTGAAAACTACCTTCTGAACTCTCTGACATGATTTCGTACACCTTACGGAACGCCGCCTCGTGCGTGGCAAAGTGGCGTATCATTTCCTCATCGCTTGGCGGCATAGGCGGTTCTCCGCAGCTTGCAAGAAATAGTGTAATAAGAACCCCGATTACGTAATACATTCTCATGTTCTTCCAGTCTTATAACTACTTTAATAAGTAAATTAAGAAATTGCTTTCGCTATTTTGCCATTGAGTTTTACTTTCTCTTAAAATCGTATTTGGAATAAATCATGTCAAAATTTTCATTCTGTTCCCATGAATATCCGTAGAGAAAGAGCAACGTGTTTTCTGCTCCGCACAAAACCTCTGTCAAACCGTTATCGGACAAGATTTCTTTTACCTTTGGATATGTTAGATTAGGTAACTCAATGTTTAATAGCGATGAAATGTGATCGCGTTGGGCATCATCTATATTCAAGTGGATGGCAGTAACGTTTGGCGGGACAGGGAGTTGTGATGTCTCAAATTTTATTTCATCATCAGGATGTTCCTTGAAATACTTTTCAATCTTTCTCATAACAGCTTTGGTTACATGTTGGCACAGCGACAAATCACATGTGGACATTTCCATGTTAAATTTGAATGTATTGTTGAAAGCTTTCTGTAGCACAGCTTCAACACCAATTGGTTCGCCTTTGTGCAACCTGTCACAATCGAATGGTGAGTACTTCGGATGCAACTCTTTCACTTTCCAATAACCCGTTCTATATTGTGTAACCCAATCTCCAATATTGATTTTTTTCATGGCATTATTTTTTTTGTTCAATCTTTTCCTTCAAGCTTTGAATGTTCGGTGGATAATCATCATTAAAGGAGATTGATCCGCTTGTTATCTGCCCGCTTTATTCCTCTTCTTCGATGAAATGATTTATAAAGTAATTGAATGACTGGGCGATGTAACGAGTATTTGTTTCAAAGTTGTATTCTCTTGAAGCGTTTTCGTCCCACTCGTCAGTCACGTAATAGTAAATCTTTTTATTCTTCAAGTTCAACGCATAATAGTTTCCACCCGAATCCATAGCAAAAGGCAACAGATTGCATGGCATTAAATTCCTACTCCATATATCTTTGGCTATGACTTCAATTGTTTCAAAAGCATTGGTGCGTTCCTTTATCGGAAAGAACGCATTTATCTCCACCCGATCCAAATCCTCGTCCTGCGGTTGAAAACAATATGGTGATGGCATACCACCGTTGAACTTGAGGTAAAAGTTCTTCATGCCTGCCGGAATCTTTACATTCAACTCAACCTCAAAATTCTTTATATCTTCTTTTGTTAGCGAAGCCGAACAGTCCGAAAGTTCAGGCATTACACCTTCTATTTCTATAATCTCCGTTTGTTGTTCCTCTTCGATTTTTGGGAAAGCAACGAGATTATTGAAAAAATCATCTATTGAATCCGCTATCAATTGAGGTTCATCAAAAATAAATGCATCGCTATTTTTTACAAAACCAATAATTTTATAAAAATATACAGCTCTGTTTTTTATATTGATTGCAATTACACCAATATTTCTCAAATTGTTATGTCCACTGGCAAATAGCAGAATATTGTCAGAAATCGAATTAGAACTACGATGCTCCAAGGTTTCTCCTTCAACAGTATGAAAAAGAGCATTTTTAAAACTCTTATTATATTTGAACGGTTGGAAAATTCTAATTTCCACTTCGTAATATTTGTTTATGGAGATGGTTTGCTGTTTAGGTTCTCCTCCATTATATTGCAAATAGAACTCTTTCAGTCTTTCCGGCAAAACATGACCCAACTTGCTCTCAACTTCTTCAAAATCTTTGAGAGTAAGACTTTTTTGACAATTTTCTAATTCTATCTTCATATTCATTCTTTTTATGGGCAGATAATGGTTTGCAGCTTGCCGCCATTAGGCGGCACAGGTGTTTGTTAGCATCGTTTCTTAATCAAGTTCAGCACGAAAAAACAAATCCATAATCAATACATGGTTTTCACACGCTTCCTTGAATTGTAGAATAAAGCTTTTCAATGCCTCTTTATCTTTTGAGTAGGCACAAAACATACTACTTTCAGAATCAAAATCAATTTTATCCGATAATTCTGGTACTTGTTCTTCCACAAAGACACGAGCTAAGGACTCCCAGTCATAGCCGTTCCCCTCAAAGCCCTCGTCCTCTCTTGCTTCGAAGATTTCAGCTTTGTATTCTCCAACATTCAGACATACTGAAGCTGTCGATTCATGATCAACCCAAAAGAAAGGTTGAATTTTCATTTCAAAATCTTTAGTGTCCATATTGTTCCAATTCTTTAAATAGTTCATCACCATTGGCTTTTATACCGTCCCTGAATTTGGTAGGAATTTTATTTCCCACACGCTCAAACCAGTCATTAAACGTCTTTTTCCATTCTTGAACTTTGTCTTTTTTGATACTCAAATTTGCATCGATTGGAAATCTTTTTGCAAGCATAATTAGTATTTCAATGTGTGCTAAAAGAGCTTGTGTTGGTTTGTTGGCTGTTTTTAACCATTCTGCATTTTCTTCAATTTGTTTTATAGCCAAATTAAAGTAGCGTGCATTTGCCATATCGGCCATTTCATTACCATCTGGTGCTGTACTAAATATCTTTTTCATTACATTTCAATTTATTCTTCGATGCTAATGGGATGCAGATAGCAACCTGTTACGGTTGCTTATCTGCGTGTTATCCGCATAATTATTTCTATTTATACAAATGGTTAATCCCATTCGATTTCATCTCCTTTCTCTCGAAGAATTTTATATATTTCTTCTTCGTTTTCTATTAAAGAGATGATAATGTCGGCAAAGCGTTTTGCTTTTTGCTCGTTTTCTGCGGTGTCCTCAAAATAAGCTGCGTAAGAACCAGCTTCAGGGTCGCTTTCCATACTTTCCAAAATGTCTGGTGCATTTTCTTCCAGATAGTAGTTGAAGAAGGCATCCCAGTTGTAACCATTCATGTACGCCTCTTCGTTTATCTCATTCATTTGCTCTCCTATTGCCAATGTTTTTTCAACCTCATTTTGGAAGAGCAGAACAATGTTACCAGAACCATTTGTGTAAATTTGAACATACTCATTATTAAAGATGTCTCTTTCTTCTGTTGTTGCCATAATCTTTTAATTTTTAATTGTTTTACTATTGCGGATAACGTTATACTATCAGCCGATTTGGTTGTTATTTTCTTTAAGTATCAGACCTCGTCTTCCTCCATCAACAGATCGTCCAACGGGCTTTTGATATTGCTTTTGAAAGTGTCGGCTATGTGGACATACCTTTCCGTTGTCTTGATGTTGTTATGTCCCATAAGCTCTTTCACAATCTTGATGTCGGTTCCTTGCTCCAGCAAGTGGGTGGCGAACGAATGGCGCAGCAGGTGCGGATAAATCCGTTTCGTGATTCCCGCTTCCCGGGCCGCTGCCTTCAGCCGTTTCGACACGATACTCTCGGTGAAAGGTTCTTCAGGTCTGCGCTCGAATAACCATATCCTTGGTTTGTACAACTTGTTATATTCCTTCAGCTTTTTCATCAACGGTTTTGACAGCAGGGTGTAGCGGTCTTTTTTCCCTTTACCCTGTCGCACCCGTATCAGGGAGCGGGATTCGTTGATGTCGCCGGGTTTCAGTTCCAGCAGTTCGCTGATGCGCAACCCTGCGGAGTAGAGTATGGAGAACATGCAGAAGAAGCGCAGGTCTGTCACCGTCACGTCGAGTATTTTCTTTATTTCCTCCTTGCTCAACACATCGGGCAGAGTCTTCTCCCGTTTGGCACGGTTCACCTTGTAACACCGCCGTTCCTGGCCGAGAACTTTCTCGTAATAGAACTTGATGGCGTTGATACGCTGGTTTTGCTGGCAGGAGGATATGTTTTTCTCGTGGATGAGATACAGCAGGTAGTCGTTTATCTCGCCGGGGGTAACCGTTTCAATCTTACGCCCCTCGAAATATTGTTGGAAATCGCGGAAATAGGAGGTATATACCCTTAGGGTATGGTCACTGTAACGCACTTGCTGAAGTTTTTCCAGATAGCCTTCCGGCAGTGGCGGCCGTTTGTCTTCCTCTTTACGGGGTGCGGTTTCCTTGATGGCGGAATAGTCTATAAACGCCATTTTCACATAGCGGTCGAAGAACTCGGCAAGCACGAAATTCTCTGCCGGCAGATAGGCGGTATCGCCTGTCATGATTGCACCGGGTTCGCGCGACAAATTTTGTCGCAAAGTGTCATCGCCACCATAGGCGGCCGCTATGCAGTTGCGCCCGTTCAGCTTGGCGAAAGAGAGCGTGATGCGCTGCTTGGGTCGATATGCGTCCATAATATGTAAGATTTAGGGAGAACTGTAACCCTCCAAAAGCGAATTTAGAGAAATTATTTTATTATGGAAGCATCTTCGGAGTATTTTTTTCTGCATTATGAACTTTTTTCAAATAGAATGATTTTTCTGTATGTTACAGATTTTTTGAAAGAGAATAAGAGAGTATTTTAACATAATGATGTGTGTTGTGATAATTTGCTATGCATATACTAATTAAATTATGGCAGTGTAAAAATAAATTGGAACAAGTGCATAATGTTAAAAGGAAGTTTCGTTGATAGGTTAAATAAAACGAAAAACTAGATGTCTGTCATATCTTCTTTTTCAGTAGTCTACAGAATTGGGTGGCGTAATGCCGAAAATTATTCCGAGATCGTTGAAATTAGTTCCGAGCCTGTTTGAATTAGTTCCGAGCTAGTTAAAATTAGTTCCGAGACTTTTTTAGCAAATGCGGATTGACTGAAAATCAACGCTTTCAGAAGTGAGATTAGATCGGAAAAAAATAATGCTGTTCTTACCATAAATTTTGCGATAAAGCTAAGTGGCATGTTTAAGCTTTATTCAAGGATTTGTTAAAACTTAGGTGAGCAGAACAAGCGTTGATAACTAGTGGTTTCTACATATTATCTATTCAAAAATCCATATAGTAATATCAGGTGCCTTGAACACTCAGCTGTTCATGCGGCTCTTGAAGTGTGGAAGTCGTACATCAAAGGCAGTATCTCTATGATTTCTAGAATGAGTTCTTGGAGATATGCTGTAGGTGTAAAAAGCAAACTCGCAATTAAAGTGAATTACACTCAAATTGCGAGTTTACTTTATGTTGAGGGTTTATCAGGGATAGGGTATAGCCTCAGTTCCTCATAACTAACTGTTCAAATTTATTTTATTCTTTCGAATTGTTAGGATATAAATTTAGGCGAATAATTTCTTGGGCAACTTCGGAGGTAATCATTTGTTCGCAATTTTCACCTTTTGATAAAGCATTTCTTATGTCAGTTGACGAGAAAGGGTAGAGAGGTGCATCAATGTAATGCACATTGCTTGGAAGTGAGTTTATGTTTATTGCAAATCCTTTGCGAGGATATACAAACAATTCATATTGCTGCAATATTTGATTATAGTTTGCCCATTTCGGAAATAATTCCCAATTGTCAGCACCTATCAGCAATGAGAATATCCGTTCGGGATATTTTTGTTTCAGTTTATTCAAGGTGTTCCAAGTGTAGGACGGACGAGGCAAATTAAACTCAAAATCTGACGCTTTAATGTTTTGATTATCTTTGATGGCAAGTTGGGCTAAATGCAATCTCATATTTTCATCAATCAACCCTTCTTGTTTTTTTAGTGGATTATGGGGTGAAACCATTAGCCAAACTTCATCCGTTACGCCCTCGTTGAGTAACTGTTGAGCTAAATTGATGTGTCCTTTATGAATTGGATTAAACGAGCCGCCAAAAATTGTTGTTCGTATCATGTTTAAGTTGATAGATACAAAAATAGGGTCAGATATTATTCATTCAAAAATGCTGTCACCACCTTCAAGGCTTCGGCCTGGGCAGTAGCCAAGTCGTCGTTGACAATCACGACGTCGAATTTATCGGAGAACGAGAGTTCAAATTCTGCACGCGCAATGCGATCGTTAATAACCTCGGGGGTGTCGGTTGCGCGACTTATCAGGCGTTCACGCAGCACTTCGATTGAAGGTGGCTGAATGAAGATGCTAAGGGCTTTGTCGCCATAGTGTTTTTTAATGTTCTGGCCACCTAAAACATCTACATCGCAAACCACGTTTTCGCCATTGGCCAACTGTTTGTCTACTTGGCTTTTAAGGGTTCCATAGAATCTGTCTTTGTAAACTTCTTCGTATTCTAAGAAATCGTTGGCGGCTATATGCTGTTTGAATTCTTCAGGTGTTAAGAAAAAATATTCTACACCATTTTGTTCTTGTCCACGCGGTGGACGGCTTGTTGCTGAAACTGAGAAATGCAGATTGAGACCTTGCTCCATCAAGTAGTTTATAATGGTACTTTTACCACTGCCACTGGGTGCTGAAAATATGAGTAATTTCATTGTTGTGTACAGATATGATTGAATGTGTTGGCTTTTTTTACTTATTAGAAAGGCGTGGGATTACATGACATTCAATACCTGCTCCTTTATCTGCTCCAGTTCGTCCTTCATCTTAACCACAATGTTTTGCATTTCTGCTTGATTACTCTTTGAACCGGTAGTATTGATTTCGCGTCCCATTTCTTGCGCAATGAAACCAAGTTTCTTTCCTTGTCCGTGGCCATTGTTCATTGTTTCACGGAAATAGTTGAGGTGGTTGCTTAAGCGTTGTTTTTCTTCGCTTATATCCAGCTTTTCAATATAGTAAATAAGCTCTTGCTCTAATCTGTTTTTGTCGTAGTCAATGCCAGATAATTCTGCTAATCTGTCTTCGAGCCGTTGACGAATTTTTTCTACACGAGCCGATTCATAGGGTTCGATTTCACCAAGTAGCTTTTCGATGTTGTCAACTTTTTCATTGAACTTAATCATCAATGCAGCACCTTCCTGCTTTCTGAAATCTTGCAGTTGGGCAACAGCTTGGCTGATAGCTTGCTTTGCAACCGACCATTCTTCATCGGTCAGAACTTCAACGCTTGAATTTTGTGTGGTATCTGGCAGGCGAACGATAATATCCCAAACATTTGAGGGGGCAGGTATGTGCTGTTCTTCGCAAATAGTTTGAATCTGCGACATATAATTTGCCACTACATTCGGATTGATTACTGCATTTGTTGCGGTTTCATCTTTTTCAACCCATAAGTTGAAATCCACTTTTCCTCGCTCTAAATGTTGGGCAATGTATTGCCTGATTTCCATTTCTTTTTCGCGATATAAGGGTGCAATACGCACGCTTAAATCAAGACTCTTACTATTGAGGGATTTTATTTCAGCATGAATTTTCTTTCCACAAAAATCGGTGTTGGCTTTACCATAGCCAGTCATTGAGAGTATCATATCGTATGTTTTTTAAATTGACAACAAAGATAATGTAAATGGGGGACAATGGGAAACAAAACCTCATTTATTTTAAAAAACCATTCATGAAATGGCTTGAAATGAGGGTTACTTTGGCATTTTAATAAAATATAAGTGGCATTTTAAGGATAGTAGCATACAAAATGGCAGATGGTCTGCTTTTTTTCTGTATTTTTGCACCAATATATATCAACAAACCTCATTCATTCTGATTATGAAAAGAGTTAATCCATTTCGGGGTCTCGGTGTAGCACTTGTTACTCCTTTTACAAAGGATGGAGAAGTAGATTACCCTCGTTTAGAAAATCTGATAGAAAGTCAAATTAAGTCTGGTGTTGACTTTATCTGTGCACTTGGTACGACTGCAGAAACGCCCTGCTTGAGCAAGGAGGAAAAGGACAAAATCATTTCCGTAGTAAAAAGGGTAATAAATAAACGTGTTCCATTGTTGTTAGGAGCAGGCGGAAACTGTACTGCCGATGTTATTAACTATTTGCATGCTGTATCGCTTGAAGGCATTGATGGTGTATTGATCGTTACACCCTATTATAACAAACCTTCGCAAGAAGGATTGTACCGTCATTTTAAAGCTATAGCTGAATCTTGTCCCTTACCTATCGTTCTTTACAATGTTCCAGGGCGAACGGGGGTTAATTTGACGGCTCAAACTACATTGCGTATAGCGGCAGAGTGTGATAATGTGGTTGCCATTAAAGAGGCTTCTGGTCAAATCACACAAATAGATACGATTATTGAGGAAGCTCCTCAAGGTTTTGAAGTACTGAGTGGTGATGATGCGATTACCTTGGAGTTACTTTCGATAGGTGCTGTTGGGGTGATTTCGGTTGTCGGAAATGCTTATCCTGCCGAATTTGGCCAAATGGTACATCATGCCTTGAAGGGTAACTATGCTGACGCATTAGCTATTCATCGCCGATTTGCTAAAGCTTACCATAATCTGACGGTTGATGGAAATCCTTCTGGCATAAAGGCTTTGCTGTCTCTCCAAAATAAATGTGAGAACATGCTTCGTTTGCCTTTAGTGCCTGTTTCGCAACAGACGCATGAGGCTTTAAAAGGTATTGTAGATTCTTTAAAATAGTACTATCATATTCCTGCTATGCATTGTTATTGCATACTGTTGGTAAGTACTATATTTATTGGGGAGAGTCATTAATTTTTCAAAACAGACTCGCTGCTGTAAATATATAAAATAAAGGCATTGAAACCACAACCATTCATTGATGGGGTGGGTTCAATGCCTTATTTATTGTAATTATAACAGCGTACTACTTTGTTAAGGTACCAGATACTTGTTGCCTGTAGTTTCTATAATTGTTTTCTTATATTGCTCAGAGAATCCAGGACGCTCAGGACGTGCACCTAATCCATCAGGAGTCAATTCAAACTTTCCTTCTTTTTCAGGTCTAATGGTTTGATCATTATACTTTACGATCAGATATTGTCCTAATTGCATCCAGCGATTCATCATGCGCTGAGCGCAGTCTGCAGAATAATCTGTTAAATATGCGGCAGCTCGTGCGGGTGATTCTTTAAGCAGCATTTGTGCTTTTTTCTCAACTTCTGCCTGCTGTTTTGCGTAGGAAGTTTCTAACTCCTGACGGGCTTCTTTTAAGCTGGGGAAGAGTTGAGAGTATCTTGGATAGACCATATTGGCAACCCAATTCTGTACCCAAAATGCCGACTCCCATGAAAACTTTACGTCACTGGCATTTTTAGGATCGTAGCATTCAGGTGCTTTAGTTGCCGAGCAATAGACAGGAGTGTAGGGTACCATATTGGGATCGTCATTTCCATACCAAAGTACACCACCTACAGCGTTGGGCAGATAGTCACGTAATTGGATAACGTATGTACCCGCTGTTTGCTGTGTGGAAATGGGTCGTTCATTAAAGTACTCCTTGCCATTGTGCGTCCATGTCAGCGGAGTGGGGCGGTAGGGAGCTTCGTAAGGGCCTGAACCTGCATCCTGGGTTATATCAAAAGGTGTTCCTTCATAATGATCGCGCATTGAATTCATCACGTCTTGCAAGGACAACTTTTGCTTGGGCTTAAAGTAAAGGGGCATTACTTCTGCTTTGCCAATGTGCTTTCCGTCAACATAATCAATGTAGCGGTTCATTCCTTCGACCCACATATTGTAAAAACTCCAAACTCTGGCTTCGCAAAAACGAATGGCACCAAAATCGGCTGGTGCATAAGCGTTAGCAAATGAGAATTCAGCATCTTTGCCATTGAAATAGCCTTGTTTTCTGGCAAAGGATATAACGTCTTTGGAATACATCACATTGTCTTTATCCTTCATGTTGAACTGATGGACACGACTGTGGTTGGCGTGACACGAAATGCAATCGTCGGGAATGCGCACTGCTACCCAAACTATTCCTTTTTCTTTGGGACCCTTTCCAATCATTTCAAGAATCCAAACTTCGTTGGGGTCAGCAATAGAAAAACTTTCTCCTTCTGATGCATAGCCGTATTCTTGTACGAGCGTTGTCATAACCTTAATGGCTTCACGTGCTGTCTTTGCGCGCTGTAAGGCTATGGTCATGAGGCTCACATAGTCTATTTTACCATTAGGATCAACCAAATCATGACGTCCACCAAAAGTCGTTTCAGTAATGGCTAACTGATGTTCGTTGATATAGCCCATTACAGCGTAAGTATAGGGAGCTTCAGGTATCTCGCCTAAATAATGGTTGGTATCGCCATCAACGATCTTACGCATACTGCCGGCTGGATGATGACCGGCTGGTAAATACAACAAACGACCAAACATTCCATAATCATCTTGGTTATAAGTAATGATGGTAGAGCCGTCGTTTGATGCCTTTTTTCCTACAAGAAAACTCGTACATGCGTCTGCTACTTGTGCACTGCATATTGCAAGAAGAAAGGAAAGACCTATTTTCTTTAAAATACTTTGTTTCATTGTTTAGCAGGCTTTGAATGACATATCAAGTCCTTTTACTGAATGGGTCAGTGCTCCTACAGAAATAAAGTCAACTCCACATTCGGCATAATCACGAAGGGTATCGAATGTGATACCACCGCTTGACTCAGTTTCGAATTGGTGATTGATGAGTTCTACAGCTTTTCGGGTATCTTCGACAGAGAAATTGTCGAGCATAATGCGATCAGCACCGCCATGTGCCATGACCTGCTTGATTTCGTCGAATGAACGGCATTCAATTTCTACCTTTAAATTCAAGCCTTTTTCTTTTTGGTAAGCAGCACAACGATCCAAAGCATTAGCAATACCTCCGGCAAAGTCGACGTGGTTGTCCTTAAGTAAAATCATATCGAACAATCCAATTCGGTGATTCATACCACCGCCAATTTTGACAGCTTCCTTTTCGAGCATACGCATGCCGGGAGTGGTTTTGCGGGTATCGAGCACATGGGTGTTGGTGCCTTCCAAACGCTTTACATATTTATTCGTCATGGTGGCAATACCGCTCATACGCTGCATGATATTGAGCATCAAGCGTTCGGTCTGCAGCAACGAGCGCACTTTACCCGTTACAATCATTGCTATGTCACCGGGTTTTACATGTGAACCATCTTCGATGAATTGTTCCACCTGCATGCTTGGGTCAAAACGATGAAATACTTCTTTCGCAATTCGCATACCTGCCAGAATACCTTCTTCTTTTATAAGGAGCTTTGATTTACCTATAGCATCCTCAGGAATGCAACATAAAGTTGTGTGGTCACCATCACCTATATCTTCAGAAAATGAGAGGTCGATGAGTTTGTCGTTAAGTTCGTCTACTGTAAACATAGCATTTAATAATATGATTAGTAACTTGAATAATTAACTTATGAAGCACAATGATTAGTGCGTAGGTATTGATTTAGCTTATACAGCTATCTAACCTATATACAAAGTTCGTCAAAATCGCCGAAACATGCAAACTGTTTTTACAGAAAATAGGTTGAAATGACTATTTTAATATTACGCGATCGCCTAAAATTTGGGCCAATTTGCGTTCTATTGCACTTACTTCCATATATTTTCGCATCAAACTTTTATATTCGTCGGGATTTGACAGTAAATTTGGATCTCGTAATTGCGAAAGAATTTGTTTCAAATAATTTTTTATTATTGAATGTTTGTAATCATGTAACAATCTTGGAACGATTTCCTCTAATCTATAAACATCATCCACATATTGCTCTTTTTGCCGTGAACTTAGCGAAAAGTTTTCTTCACCTAATTCAACAGCAAGTTTACTGATGGCAAAGTTAGGATGGTGAACGAAATAGGGGAGTGCTTGCCACTGATTATCTGTCTTTGATTGTTCAAGAGCCTCTTGCAATATTGACTGATAAAGTGGCGACTGAAATTCCATTCCATCATTTACAAACTCGTTTGCAATGAACTGGGCAACATTCAGCTGCTGCTGTTCGTGAGTATCAATATGATCATTGTCTGATTCGTCTGCATTGTTGCTACTCATCGGACAATTACCATATCTGATAATCATAGCAATCAGAAGTTTCTCTTCAGCTGATGAGTTTTCTTCTAGTAGGTTTGAAGATACAACTGTTGCTTCCTGATTGCTTGCAGACTGATTAGGCAAATCTTCGGGATTTTCAACATTGTTATCCTTTTTACCTTTTTGCTTTGTTTGCGAAACTTGCTTATTGATTTCATTGATTATTAAGGCCTCACTTACCCCTAACTTATAAGCACATTCGCTGACATACATCTGTCGTACAATTTGATTGGGAATGACAGATATACTTCTGACCACATCTGTAATCATCTCAGCGCGCTTGATAGGATCACGTTGAGCCTCTTCTAATAAATGATTCGTCTTGAATTTTATAAAGTCAATTTGATGAGCTTCAATATATTGTTGAAATTCTTCAGGGCGGTGTGAACGTACAAAACTATCAGGGTCTTCACCTTCAGGCAGGGGAAGTACTTTGATATTCATGCCTTCAGCCAATAACATATCGATGCCTCGCATGCTTGCTCTGATTCCTGCAGCATCTCCATCGTAAAGCACTGTGATGTTATTGGTAAATCTATGCAGAAGACGAATTTGGCCATCTGTCAACGAAGTACCGGAAGAAGCTACAACATTCTCTATGCCAGCTTGATGCATGGAAATAACATCCGTATAACCTTCTACCAAAAAGCAGCAATCGTTACGAATAATGCTATTTTTAGCTTGAAACAAACCATATAATTCGTGACTCTTACTGTAAATAATGCTTTCTGGAGAGTTGACGTATTTAGCCAACTTTTTATCGCTGCTTAAAATGCGACCTCCAAATGCAACTACCTTGCCCGAAACAGTGAATACTGGGAATATAACGCGACCATGAAATCTGTCAAGC
>OHBJ01001653.1_pt1 | contig 15357 bp, 11 predicted proteins | sample 1577241 | NCBI WGS metagenome assembly OHBJ01 (sample SAMEA3541594, study PRJEB24748) | human gut metagenome | biome: human gut; feature: human-associated habitat; material: faeces | place: China | collected 2012
TACCCATGGTGGTGCTGGCGGCGGCCTGCCTGCTGATGGGTCTGATGCCTCAGGGTAGAAGTTATCAAAAGAAGGAAAGTTATGTAGCTTCTTGCTTTTAGTAAAGCAGTTTTGGTAATTAACATTAAGCTTAGAACAGACAATGTATACGCCAATTGCTAAGATATTTGAGATCTTGTCTGGTATTGAATTTGTGTCAAAGTGCTTTGTTGATGCTTCTTTATTAGTTAGAACACGACAGCAGATTGTATAAATAGCGATCATCAACATAATGTAGCCTGAAAGCTCTTTATCCGAGAGAATAGGTAAAATAGAGCTCATTTTTTTGTAGCTTTTCTTAGGTGATGCCTCATAGAACTCAGATAATGTTCTGTAATGTAAAGATGTGATTTCCTGATTTAATGACTTAGAACAGCCAGCACTTGCTAAATGGTAGGCAGTTAGTCGATTTATAGAGTCGGCCTTTAGTGGAGGTGATAAGTCGCTATTGGTAGCAAGCTTTAAGTGTAAAAGATCTTCTAAGCAGGAGAGTAAAGTTGGAGTTGAAGTATTGATTAGATGTGAAACAAATTCACTTTCTGAACGTGTAGCCAACTCTAAATTCTCAATAATGTCGAAGATAGAAAATCCGGATAGTCTAGATAAAGAGGCAATAGGTGATTCAGTCATTCTTAAAAAGTCTAGCTTATGATCTACGCTGACTTTTGAAATAAGAGAATAATCTCCAAATAAATGAGCATCAGTTCTGGCTGCTTTTGCCATCCATAAAGTTAATTCATCAGGAATGTGATTGAAGATGAGGTTGTATGCTTGTGAAATCTTTAACTCAGTTCTTGTAGAAATTTCATAAAGAGAGGCCACACAATCTTTGGCATGTTGAACTAAGTTGATATCGTTTGCTGTAGCAGTTTTGAACCTTGAGTAGTAAATCCAAGGATTAATTGATGTATGTTTCATAGGTTTATCCTATATTAAATAATTGTGAACAGGATCACAATTTTGAGTGGCTTATTATACTGGTATTTTGACTTCATGCAAGTAAATTTGGCTTAAAAATGCCATTTACAGCCAAAATATGAATAGCTTTAAACTTATCTATTATTGTCTAATTATTGATACATAAGGATTGGAGAATCTGAAAAGCAAACACACAGAGTATGAAAAAATTTAATTTTTATGCGAATTCTTGCAATTTTTTTGTTCTAAGGTGTGGTTTACTATATTTGAGCTCCCGTTTATTTTCTTGATATTTAATGTTTGTTGCGTAGTTCCCAGAAGGCTACGGCTGAGGCGGCGGCTACGTTCAGGGAGTCCACGCCCCGGCTCATGGGGATGCGCACCACGTAGTCGGCGTCGGCTATGACACGGCGGCTCAGGCCGTCACCTTCGGTGCCGAGCACCAGCGCAAGACGCGGTTCCTCTTTCAGAGGTGGATGGTCAAGCGGCACGGAATCATCGCTCAGCGCAAGTGCCGCCACCTTGAAGCCGGCCTTCCGCACATCCGTGGGTTGCTCAATCCACGTCCAGGGCACGCGGAAAACGGTTCCCATGGAGACTCGTATGCTGCGGCGGTTCAGCGGGTCGCAGCTGCCGAGGGTCAGCAACACGCCGTCGGTTCCGAGAGCCGCGGCCGAGCGGAAGATGGCTCCGATGTTGGTGGTGTCGCATACACCGTCTATTATGGCCAGGCGCGAAGCACCGCGTGCCACCTCTTCAAGCGTTGGAAGTTTGGGGCGCCGCATGGCGCAGAGCACGCCGCGTGTCAGCGTGTAGCCGGTCAGCGCCGAGAGGGTTTCGCGCGTGCCGGTATAGAGCGTGGCGCCCGGTGAGCGGGACAATATCTCGCGGGCATCGCCCTCTATGTGGCGCTCCTCGCAGAGAAAGGCCACCGGTTCCATTCCGCAGTCGAGCGCGGAGGCTATTACCTTGGGGCTTTCGGCAATGAAAAGGCCGCGCTTGGCGGCCAGTTCCCTTTCCGTCAGCGCGGCGAAGATGCGCACTTCCGGACTGTTGATGTCTTCAATGAATTTTTTCTCCATCGGTGTGAGGGGTGTCAGAGCAGTTGCAGGCGTTGCAGTTCCTCCTCTATCTCGCGGCCGGAGAGGCGGCGGCGGCGCGAAATGGCACCTGCGAAGAGCGAGATGGAGGGGTAAAGGCGCCGGTTGCCGAAGATGCGGCGGCTGTATCCTAACATTTTGTTGTAAATGGATTCCGCCTCGTCTTCTTCCAACGAGCAGCTTTCGCATCCTTCGCGCACTATTGCCTGATGCAGTGTCTCGAGGAGTTCGTCGGGCACTGGCGTGCCCATGCGCACCAGCGAGCGGGCGTAAAGGTTGGCCAGCGTCATGGCCGAGGTCACCTGGTAGTTGCGCAGAGTGTTTTCCCACGTGGCTTTGGGCGAGATGCTTGGCGAGCCGCAGAAATAATATGAATGTGAGAAGGTCACCATGTGGCCGTCAGGGTCGCTGTCTATCGAGATTTCTGCGATGAGATCCGAGGAGTTCAGAGCCACGGCGCTGAGCGCCATACCAGCTAGGCCGTAAGCCTTGTCGTCTTCGTTCTGATATGTCAATGTAAGTTGAGTCATAGTTTCGATTTTCTACTATATAAACCGTCAAAGGAATAAATAGTTCTAAGTCCCGCCTCAGAACACGAACTGCACGCCGCCGAGCACGATGGCTCCGGGACAGGGGAGGTCGGGCATCAGGTCGATGCGTCGCCCCAGCAGGTTGTTGCCCTGGAGGCTGAACGAGATGGCATCGTTGAGCCGGTAGTCCACGCGGGCGCTGAGGTCGGTGACATCGGGGAGGCGCACGAAGCGCGCGGCACGCGTATCCTCCGGGAAGGTGGAGGTGTAACGTCCTACGTATGCCTTGCGCACGCCGCGGTAACCATACTGCAGGGTGACGCGCAACGGCTTCACGGGGCAGAACGAGGTCGTTGCATCGAGTATCCAGCGCGGGCGGTCCATGCCGTTGTAGTAGCCCTTCATACCGTCCTGCGGCTGGTAGCTGCCGGCAATGCCCATCTCTATCATCTCGCCGTAGCGGTAACGGACATTGGCCTCAAGGCTCCACCCTTTGACCGACATGGACTGAGCCGACGACGGTTCCCATACGGTTTGACTGCCGGGAATCGCGTTCAGGTCGGGCATATAGTGGTTCAGGTCGTAAGTGTAGAGGCCTGAGAGCGGGATGTGGCGCGTGTTCTTGTAGGCGAAGGCCACGCCGGCGGTGATGCCGCTGAAGGGGCCGAAGTTGACGCCCACTTTCGCGTCGAGAGGCGTGTTGACGGGGCGCACGTCGTAAAGCTTCGGAGTGCCGTAGTAGTCGTGCGTCATCATGTAGGCCATGGTGTTGAGCTGCTGGCCGCCGCCCACGTGCAGGTAGAGGCCGCAGATGCCGGCGCGGTAGTCGATGCGCACATCGGGCGAGGCATGGAATTTCTTGCCGCCGGCGCCATGAAGGTAGCCGTCAATGCCGTCGTTATAGACATTTCCGAGCAACAGGTTGAGCTTGGCGCCTGCCCTGAGGCTGAAGTCGCCAGAGGTATAGCGGTAATAGGGATTGAAGTCGAGGTGGCCGTAAGTGCGGGGCATCGGTGCGCCATCGTTGTCGGCGTAGGTGACAAGTCCGCCTTCCACGTCGATGGCGAGGGTGGTGGACTCGGTGGGTTTGTAGTCCACGCCGCCGTTGAGGGTTACGTGTGTTTCTTTGGCACCGTCGTTTTCCTGAAGACCTTCGATGGTCGGGGCATAATATTTACCGTAACCCACATGGTGCAGACCGAGGCCTATGCGGTAGCCCAGAAGGTCGGAGGGAGTGCCTTTCCACAGGCCTCGGAGGCGCAGGTCGTTGAGGTTCTCTCCGGGTGCCTTGTCGGGAGTAGTGCCGAGGCCCAGGGGGGTGTAGAAGCCATAATAGTTGAAGTTGCCGTAGTGATAGGTGAGGTCGGCAAAGATTTGCCCGGCTCGGCCGAACTTCCGGCTGAAGTCAAATCCTATCACCTCGTCGTAGCGGTGCCGTTTGTAGTCTTTGGTGGCTTCCGAGAGTTCCGGTTTCCACAGCGAGGTGGAGTTGTGTTGCAGCCAGACGCCGAACTGTGTCTTGTCATCGTCGAGAAAGCGGTAGCCTGCGCTCAGAGAGGCATCGAGCCAGGAGCCGGCCTGGAGGTTGACGTATCCGCGCGATTTGTTGATTCGGCGCGTAGACTGCCATGCCAGCACGGGCATCGGGGAGAATGTGGGTTCGAAGGGCGTCACCACACCTTTAGTTTCATATTGCAGCGTAGAGGTTTCCAACGGTACGGAATAGAGGCGTGGCAGGGTGTTGACCTTGTCCTGGCGTATAACGTCCGGGAGGAACTTTCCGTCCACTTCCACGGTGCCGCGCAGCGGCGTGTTGCTCTGTGCGTGGAGAGCGAGGGCCGCCGACAGAGCAGCGGCGGCCGCTATATATCTTATTTCCATGAGCTGATGCGGTGGTTAATCATTTCCAAAATGTCGGCTTCGGTGCCGGGATAATTCTCCTTCAGCGAGGTGATGTACTGGCGTGCCAGGGCTTTCTTGCCGCTGGTGCGGTAGGCGTCGCACAGCGCTATGTAGCCTCGCGCCAGCCAGTAGTAACTGTCGGTTCCGGAGTCGGTGAACTTCTCGAGCAGCGTGATGGCTTCCTTGTTGCGCCCTTTCTTCACGTAGTATTCGCCCAGCGTTGCGGCGGCGCGTGCGCCTGCGGTGGTCAGCGGTTCGGCGGCAAGTTCCTTTAGCAGCGCTTCCCCTTGCTTGGCGTCTCCGGAGTTGAGCAGCGCCGTGGCCTCGTAGAGCGTGGCCTGATTCAGGGCCTCGGCGCTCACGCCATTGGCGTTCTTGAGCATACGGGCGTAGCGCAGCTGTTCGGCGACGTCGCGCGTGTTGCGCATGATGCCGCTCCAGGCTTCGGCGGCGTATTCGGAGCCGCCGCGGTTCTCGAGGTCACGGTAAGTATGGAGTATCTCTTCTATGCGGTCGGGATATTCGGTTTCGAGTATTTCACCTTTCAGCATCAGGGCGCCGGGCACTTGCGGCGAGTCGGGACGCGTGGTGACGAGCTGGGAGATGGTGGCCAGTGCCTCGTAGGCGTTATGCAGGTCGCGGTACTGGTACTGCGCTATGTCGCGCAGCGCCTGCGCCAGATAGCGGCCGTCCGGATAGCGCGACACGTAGTTATGCAGCTTCGAGGCATCGTCGCCGGTAGCGTAGGCCGTGGCGGCGGCATCGTAGGTGAGCTTCTCCACTTCGTTCTTGTCGAGCTGCGGCGCGCCTGGGATGTTCTTGAGGAAAGCCACGAGTTCGTCGAGGCGGTCTTCGCGTGCGAAGATGATGCGCAGGTCGTCGCTTGCCACGGCGGCCTCCTCGCTGGTGGGCCATTTGCGAATGAGGGTCTGGTAGTCGGCGATGGCCTGGTTCACGTCGCCGCCCTTGTTGTTGAGCAGAGCCAGCTGCAGCAGGGCGTTGCGCGTTTCAGGCGCGTCGGGATAGGCCGACACCAGGGCGTTGAAGGCCTGTTTTGCCTTGTCGGTGACGCCGTCTTCGGTGTAGGCGATGGCCTGCTCCAGCATGGCGGTGGCGCGCCATTTGGAGTTTGGGAAACGTTCCAGCATTTCACTCAGCATACGCGCCTTGCCGGCGTTGTCGCCGTTCACGCCCAGGATTACGGCCTGGCGCATCATGGCGTAGTCGGCGTCCTGATTGCCGGATTTCACTATTTCGGCGTAAAGGTCGGAGGCGGAGTTGAGGCGCCCGGTGTAATATAGGCAGTCGGCCTTGCGCATACGTGCGTCGGCGGCCAGTGCGTCGGTGAGGCCCGGCTTCAAGTTCAGAGCTTCGTCAAAGCGCACCATGGCGTCGTTGAACTTGTCCTGCATGTAGAGGGAGTAGCCGAGGTTGTAGAGAGCCAGGGCGCCGTTGTCACCCTTTTCTCCCTGTTTCAGGTAGGCTTCGTAGGCCTTGTCGGCCTCGGAGTATTTCTTTTGCGCATAGAGGGCGTCGCCGAGCCATAGGTCCACCTGTGCGGCTATCTTGCGGTCGAAGCGGGACAGTCCCTGCGCTTCGCGGAGATTCTTCTCGGCCTCGGCGGCGTTGCCGTTAGAGAGTTCGCGCACGCCCAGTTCGAAGAGAATCTTCTGCTTGGCGGCCAGCACCTTTGCGCCGGGGTTGGAGATGCGGTTGATGGCCTGTAGCGCAGAGGTGTAGTCTTTTTCGTTATAATAGGCCACGGCCAGATATTCTTCCACTTCGGAGGCGCGGGCGGATTTGTGGAACTTCCGCACATACTCTTCGAGTAGGGGAATGGAGGAAGAAAATGGTACCGTTCCGCCGCGCGTGGTGGCGGCGATGTAGTTGTAGAGGGCGGCCTCGGAGACGGCGGGGTCGAAGTTCATGTCGTAGGCCTTCTTGAAGGAGATGGCGGCAAGGTCGGTCTCGCCGCTCTTCACGGCGCATTGACCCAGATATAGGTATGCGCTTTGTGCCAGGTCATTGTTCTCGCCGGTTACGCGGCTGAACAGCTCCTTGGCGGCGTCGTAGTCGCCGTCGTTGTATTCTATGGTGCCCAGCAGGTAGAGCGCCGACGGTACCGGGGTGATGTCGGGCGTATCGGCATAGTTTTCGAGGAATGAGCGTGCTACTTCCGGCTCGCCGGTCTTGAAGTAGCTTTCGCCCACTATCCGCTGCATCTCGGGGAGAAGCTCAGGCACGGGCATCTTCTGCATCAGCGAGCGGCCGTTGCGTATCACCTTCTCATACTCGCCGCGGCGGAACTCTATCTGCGTCATGTAGTAGCCGGCTTCGAGTCCTGTAGGTTCGTACTGGAAACGGCGGCGCATATCGCCGTGCCGGGTGGATGCTGTTTCTGATTCTATGGTCTCGCCGGTGTGGTCCATCTCCCACGATTGCTTGAATTTCTGATAGGCGTCGTCGAAGTTGCCTTCCATGTAGTCCAGGTAACCGAGGTAGAACGTTGCGGCGGTCTTGTATCCGTTGCTCTTGAGGAGGCGCCACAGAGGCTTTTCGGCCTCGTGGTAGAATCCGCATTTTATCATAGAAACGGCCTTGCGGTAGGTATATTTCGAGGAGTCGCCGGGCGAGAGGGCGTCGATGTCGGCCTCTTTGTAGACAAGCAATGCCGGGCCGAACTCATGGTTGAAGAAGTAGTAATCCGCCAGGAGCAGGCGGGCGTTCTCCACGTCGTCGGAGGCCGGATTGCGGGCTATGAAGTCCTTTAGCAACTCCACGCAGCGCACGTCGCCGCGTTCGTAGTAGGCCTTGGCCAGAAGCATGGAGCCGTCGCGGGAGGCGAGGGCGTCGAAGCGGCTCAGCTGGTCGATGGTGCCCAAAGGATTTTCCGATAGCTCCATGAGGCGTGCGCGCTCGTCATAGCCCTGCGGCAGCGGCGAGATGCTTTGTGGCAGCGACCCGGAGCCGAGGACCGTCAGCGGAAGCAATCCCGCCGTCGCAAGCAACGTGCTCCGCAGACTTTTATTTCTATGATAACTCATTGTCAAAATCAGTGTGTTGTATTTGTATTTCAAAAGGTGGCTTTCCCATGTTAGGAACATAGGAATGTCGCCTGCAAATTTAATCATTATCACCGTTCCTCCAACTGCGGGAAAGCCGGTGCGTCAGTTTTCCCTACGGTTGCCGCACACCTTATCTATACGCGCAATGACGGTTTCCGGGGGGAGCGCTTCGAGGCACATATAGTCGCCGCGCAGGCAGGGGCGGTTGCCGTAAATGCTGCACGGGCGGCAGGGGAGGGCCGTCTGCACGGCGTTTTCCGGCTTCTGGCCGCGGCCGTAAAATCCGGTATAGGGATGCGTGGCACCCCAGATGGAGACTACCGGACACCCTACGAGCGAGGCCAGGTGCATGTTGGCCGAGTCCATGGAGAGCAACAGGTGGCATCGGCTCAGCAGCGCCAGTTCGGCCTCAAAGCCGGCTCCGGCGGCCGCCACGTTCACGATGTTGCGGCGTCCGGCGCGCCACTTTTCCAGCAGTTCTACCTCCTCGCTGCCGCCCATCAGGTAGAGCGTGACGCGGGGGCGTGCCGCCAGAGTGTCGATTACCTTGCGGATATGGTGCTCCGGGTAGATTTTGCCGCGGTGCCGCGCGAAAGGAGCTATAGCTATGTGCTGCCCTTCGTCAAAGTCGGGCACGTCGTCGCCGAAGACGGGCGTGGTGAGCGACGGGTCGGCGCCGTCGGCCGCAAACAGTGAGATAAAGGAGCGTCGGCGCGTGATGCCCAGGCGGGTGAAGACGTCGGCATAGAGCTTGTGCACCGGGGTTAGCGGCACGAGATTCTTGCCGTTGCGTCGCGTCAGGGCGCGTTTGCGGCGGCGCAGTTTGTCGATGTGTCGCGTGCGTACGCCGCGCAGACGCATAAGCAGGCGCATCCATTTGGTGCGCAGCACGTCGTGCAGGTCGGCATACGTATCTATGTCATACTCTCGGCAAAGGCGCCCTGAGAGCCGCGCCATGTCGCCGAGGCTGCCATGGCTTTTGAGGTCTACGGGGAACACTTCGAGGTTCGCCGGGGCGTTGATGAAGATGCGGGCAGGCAGCGGGCGGGTGAGCAGCAGGAAATGGCGCTCCGGGTTTGACTGCGCCACATTGTAGAGCAGCGGCAAAGTCATGGCCACGTCGCCCAGCGCCGAGAACCTCGTCACCAGTGTGGTCTTGCCGGAGCGACGGTTTTCCTGAGCGTCATTTTTTGCCATAGAGCACGGGGTTGGTCTCCGGGTCGTTGTATAGTTTCATCTGCATGTAGACCTTCATGTACTTGCGTCCGGCGGCTATGTCGTCAAGGAGCGTGTCTATGGCTTGCGTGAGGTCGTCGCGTTGCTGCAGCAGGATGTCGAGCTTGCCCAGGGCACGGAGGCGGTGAGCCTCGTCGGCATCGGTCCGTTCGGCCTGTTCGCGCATATGCCATATCTTGAGCGCTAAAATGGACAGGCGGTCGATGGCCCATGCCGGCGATTCGGTGTTGATGGTGGCTTCGGGGAGCGGTGTGACGTCGGCGTAGCGCTGGCGGAAGGACGCGTCGATATGCTCCACCATGTCGGTGCGTTCTTGGTTTGATGCGTCTATGCGGCGTTTCAGCTTCAGAGCCTCCGCCGGGTCGATGTCCGGGTCGCGGATTATGTCTTCCATGTGCCACTGAGCGGCATCAATCCAGTTTTTGGCATAAAGCACGGCCTCGTCGCTACCTTCGGCGTAGGGCGCGGGCACGGGGGCGTCGATGTTGTCGGTCACGTGATAGTCGCGCACACAACGGTCAAAGACTTCGTTGGCGACTTCGGCATATTTCTTTTGTTCCATAATTACTACTTATTATTGGCCGGCAGTCTGTGAGGGAGGGTTTCCATGGCACCGTCACGTTCACTTCCGGTAATTCAGGCTCAGCAAAAAGCTGAAAATTTTGAATCCCGCCACGCGGAGCAGCCGCATGGCGCTTTTTATTTTTCGCGGCGCAAGAGGGTTGCGTGCACATTCCACGCCATCGGCGAGTATTACTTCTCTGCATCGCAGGAGTATCTGTTCTCTTTTCTCTGCTGGCAGCGAATCGCAGCTCCGGGCCATGAGGAGCCCCAGGATGTTGCAGTGCGCGCTGAGGCGCCGGCACTGTGCCGCACGCTCTATCTCCCTGCATTGCCGGCGACTCCATTCCAGGAGGCGGTCGGTGACGTCGAGCACATCGGCGCGCCGCAGGTCGAACGCGTGCATGAAACTTGTGGGCCGCTGGCGGTAGAAGCAGACCGTGGCCGGGATGAAGGCTACCTTTCCGGCCGCGCGGTAGACATGGTAGAAAATGTCCAGGTCTTCGTAAATGGTGCCTTCGCGGAAACGCAGTGTCCGCCACACGTCGCGGCGGTATAGCTTTCCCCACGGCGAATGGTCGCGCCGTTGGTACAGGTTTTCGATGATTGCCTCGTCGGCGTCGTCCACAACAGCGGTTGCATCGCTCTCTTTTCGAGCGCGACTCTTTTCAAGGAGCCGGGATGCTTCGGCGAAGGCGCAATCCTCCCTGACTTTGATGAAACCGCCGGCGACGACCGATGCCTCCGAACGGTTATATTCCTCCAGAAGATTACGCATGGCTTCCGGTGCGAGCATATCGTCGCCGTCGAGGAAAACGAGGAAGTCGCCTTGCGCGCGGTCCAGGCCGTAGTTGCGTGCCTCAGAGGGGCCGCCGTTGGGTTTGTGGAAAACGTTGATGCGCGTATCAGAGGTGGCCAGTTCGTCGCAGAGCTGCGGCGTAGAGTCTGTGCTGCCGTCGTCCACCAGCAGCAACTCCCAGTGTGGGTAGGTCTGTGCAAGAACCGATTCCACGCACGCGCACACATACCGCTCCACATTGTAGAGCGGTACGATAACCGAAATGGACTGCGCATGCATTTCCAGGCTCATCGCTGCGCTGAGGGTGGAAGAAAGGGACTCTTACACCGTGAGGATTTCCTTCTCTTTGGCGGCAAAGATGTCGTCGATTTTCTTCATGTATTTGTCGTGCAGTTTCTGCACGTCGCCCTCGGCAGCCTTCTCTGCGTCTTCGCTCAGGCCGTTCTTAACCTCTTTCTTGAGGCCGTCTATGGCTTCGCGACGGGCGTTGCGCACCGACACTTTGGCGTTTTCGGCCTCGCCCTTGCTCTGCTTTACGAGTTGCTTGCGGCGGTCTTCGGTGAGCGGCGGTATGCTCAGGCGTATAACCTCGCCGTTGTTCTCCGGTGTTACACCGAGGTCGGAGTCCAGGATGGCTTTTTCGATGACCTTGAACATGGATTTCTCCCAAGGGGTGATGGCTATGGTGCGGGCGTCGGGAACGCTGACGTTGGCCACGTTGGAGACGGGAGCCTGCGAGCCGTAATAGTCCACGCGTATGCCGTCGAGCAGACGAGCCGATGCCTTGCCGGCACGGATGTGGCTAAGGGTGTCGTCCAGGTATTCCACAGCAAGGGCCATGGAGTCTTCGGCCTCTTGCAGATATTCTTTTACTTCCATATAGTTGAGTTTTTTGATTATTTCGGTTTGTAGATTCGCGTCTGGTCTGCTGTTTCAGCATGTGACGAGTGTTCCCACGTTTTCTCCCAGGAGCATTTTCATGAGGTTGCCCTCGGTGTCCATGTCGAAGACGTATATGGGCATATTGTTCTCCTTGCAGAGGGCGGTGGCAGTGATGTCCATCACCTTGAGATTGCGACGCAGCACTTCGTCGTAAGTGATGACGTCGAACTTTTCGGCGGTGGGGTCCTTCTCCGGGTCGGCGGTGTAGACGCCGTCCACGCGCGTTCCTTTGAGCATCACGTCGGCTTCTATCTCAATGGCACGGAGTGCCGAGCCTGTATCGGTGGTGAAGTAGGGTGAACCGGTACCGCAGCTCATGATAGCCACGCGGCCGCGGCGCATCGAGTCGATGGCGCGCCATTTGGAGTAAGGTTCGCCGATGGGGAACATCGGGATGGCGGTGTAGACGTCGGCATCCACGCCGGCATTGGTGAGCGCGTTGCCCAGCGCCAGCGAGTTTATGACAGTGGCAAGCATACCCATCTGGTCGCCCTTCACGCGGTCGAACCCTTTTGTGGCACCGGAGAGGCCGCGGAAAATGTTGCCGCCGCCAATGACGATTCCTATTTCAACGCCGGAGGCGGCAGCCTCCTTGATTTGGCGGGCGTATACGGCAAGCCGCTGAGGGTCTATGCCGTAGCCCTGTGCGCCCATCAGCGACTCGCCGCTGAGCTTGAGCAATATCCTTTTGTATTTCATTTCTTTTTCCATCCGGGGTGTGGCGGGAAGACCTTTTCCGTTGGCGGTGCCTCCCACAATCACAAAGTTAACACAAATTTCCTCGCCCGCCAAAAATTTATCGAAAAAAATAGAAATTCCCGCTTCCCGGTCAGGGCGCGGACTCATCAAGCCTGCGTCAAAGAGCGGAAAAACACAGGCGACCGACCCGGCTGTGAGCTGAAGCTCGCGCATAGAACCAACAATATTAGGGTGCTGAACCCTCATTGGCAAGGATTGTTGTCGTTTTGAACTCGTTATCGAGATGTTGATAAACACATAGGTGTCGCATAAAGTAAATTCACATTCTGCAGCAGAAAAAATGCGTCAACGTCTCCGGTAGGAGGCTGATTTATTGTAAGAGGCTGTGTTGTGATTAAGGTTAACGCAGCCCGCATTGCATTGCGTCATGTTGCTTTACAAAAGGGAAAGGCATAATAAATCGTTTACTTGCGGAGAATACCGGAGTCTTCATCACCGTTTGAGTACTGCGGATTCGCATGGTTGCGGTTGCGTCCGAAACTGAAGTTGTAGGAGAATATCAGCGAAACAAGGTTGTTCCGGTCCATTACTACCGACTCTATATTACTGAATACCGGAGCTTCATTGATAGTATGTTCGCTCTCTTTGAATCCGTTTCCGAACGGCATAAACCATTCTACTCCAACAGAAAGATTGGTATTGGGTCGGTAAAGCACGCCTAACGACCAACATTGGGCCCGCGGACGCTCCAATTGTCCGCTTGCCACTTTGCCGGGGTACTGATAGAAGAGTTGGCAAGTCCAATGTTCAAGATTGAGTGCCAGAATCGACATCCACTGGAATCTATGCCCATCCCATGAATATTCGCGGTTTTTCCCTTTCAGATCGGCCAGGATTATGCGGTTCCAAAACATAAGCTTGTTGTTGCCTAACGGAAGGATAGAAATGTCAAGCTGCGATGACCATTCGCGATACTTCGAGAGGTTGACCATTGTCTGTAACATATAGTCATTTGCTAAGGTGTACATATCGCAAATCATATTCGGGGATGATTCGAAGCCACCCCTTAATGACATATTCAGATACTTGGTGTACCATATAAAGGAGATTGCTGCCGAATGGGTCTTATAGGGTTTTAAAGTTGAATTCCCGTGATAGACAAGTTTCGTGTCTATCCATTGGTTGGTTTCGCTCAGTTGGGCGATGGAAGGGGAACTTGAACCATAAGAATAATTGAATCTGAACCACACATAGTTTGATGCCTTCCAATTGACATTTACCATAGGGGAGGGCACGCAAAGGTTGTAAGATTTCGTAAGATTGGTCGATGCAATGTGGCTCCAATCAACTCCGAGGGATAAATACCATCCGACCATCCCTTTACGGCCCATCCATTGGGCCGCTCCCCCCACGGCACTTGTGGTTTGGTAAAAAGGGAAAGTAGTGTCAACATACTTACTGTGTTTGTAGTTTCCCCACCCGCAAATTACGAAGTTGCCTAACTTGTTGGATGGCAATTGATACTGTATTTCGCCGAACACTCCGTCAAGATGAGTCTTGTATTTTGAGTGTGAGTCATTAACCGCTATTTCCGAATCGCTCTGTTCATTGTAAGCCGAGTTGTATGAGGTGGAATAATGCTGGTAATTGACATTGGCACACAGAGTGCCCCCTTTGTCACCTAAATATTTTTCAAAATAATTGGCCACATTATATTTCGTGTATCCGGTATGCAGATAGTTTGTGGCGAGAAATGACTCGTCACCGGCGGTAACCTTCTGTTTATATGTTCCGCCGTTGCGGTTGATTGCCCCGCCGGCCTGGATATTGTAGAGGAAATTTTTCGGCTGATTAATTTGATATTTAAGGGTGATATTATTGTCATCGTAATGATCCTTGGAATCAAGCCCCTCCTTTGTCTTGTTGTAATGCACGCCGTCGAACTCATAATCCAATACTTCCGAGAGTCGGTATTTCCTATAATGGATGTTCTGATTATTATAGAGCAGCGAAAAACGCGATTGCTTGTAATTGTAATTCACAGACACTGAATTATCTCCTTTCAACGACTGGAATGCCTGCATTACATCAATACCGATATTACCTCCGTGTATCTTGGATTTCAAGCGGATGTCAATCACAGCCGAGATGCCTTGAGTCAAGAACCGGAGTGGCGGTGTGGAATATACATCGACTTTTGCAATATCCTCTTTCGCAAGAGTCTTGATTTCTTGCTGAGTTGCCTCCACACCGTCAATCAGAATCTTTACATCCTCATTACCCTCAAAAAATACACCGCCGTTGGGCAGTACCCGTAAGTTGGGAATTTCGTTCAGCGACTGGAGTACGTTGGCGTATCGCGCCATATCCTTCTGGCTAATACGGTAAGTGGTATGGGTGTCAAATTCCTCCACATCGGCGGGGGTAACCACCACCTCCTGTAAATTTACGGAAGGTGAAAGAGTTACCGTATAATTGTTGCCATCGATATTATTGAATGTTATTAGTTTGTCGTTGTATCCCGGATGTGAGGTGACGAGATGGTTGACATTTGCGTTTTGAATGTCGATTATTCCCTTGTCATTAGAAACCCAGGAAGCAATCGAATCGTTATTGGCAGAATAACCTGTGCAATTGACATCCTTAATAGGCTGCATTTCAGAGTTTACGAAAGCTATCTGTTTTCCATAGCAAATGACGGAAAAGAGCACGCCTAAAAATAATAATGAGAGACTTTTCATGATGTTATGTATTAGAAGTGTTAAACAAATCTTCCGATTTTCTGTATTTCCATCGTTTTTGTTTTTAGATTGAAATTTAGTGAGAATTAATTCTCAAGTGCAAAGGTAATAAAATATTTGTAGTCCACCTAATATTTCTGGTATTATTAAAAAAAACTATTGATTGGAAATTTTCACAAGTGTATTGTCGGTGCTTTTGTTATTATAGTAAGCAAAGTAAGCAAATGTGCATATTACTTACTGCGTTACCTATAATTTCAACGACAGAGCATTGCCATGGACAAAAAAGAAATATTTGACAGGATAGAATATATTGTGGCATGTGTCGGTGCTTTTGCGCAGCAACATAAGCTCTCCAATTCCCAGGCCTACGCATATCTGCGCCGCTTCACGGGCATAGATTTCCTTCTCGACTGCTACGAGGCCGAACATACCCTTTCCATCGACAATGCGGTGTCGAACCTCCAAGCCATTTGCCGCCGGGAAGGAGGAAAGATATAACCTGCACATTCGCTACCGGCACCCGGGTCAATCAGCTCACTTATGCCATCTATGAAAAAGAAGAAGGCAAACTCATCAAATCAGAAACGGTAGCTGCACAATTCATGAACGGTTCTTTCACTTTAGAGATTGAACTCGGAAACGGATTTCATGGGTTGATTTTACCGGTACCTTAAAGGGAGGAAAAGTTCTGAACCTCAACGGAGAGATTGTTAAAACCCAGTTCTTCAAGTTTAGATATTACAAAAAATAAGAATAACTGACATTAATCCTTAAATCCGCAAGTATAATTTGAGAGCCAAAGAAAATGCGCGGAGCGCCTTC
>OHBJ01001654.1_pt1 | contig 15355 bp, 6 predicted proteins | sample 1577241 | NCBI WGS metagenome assembly OHBJ01 (sample SAMEA3541594, study PRJEB24748) | human gut metagenome | biome: human gut; feature: human-associated habitat; material: faeces | place: China | collected 2012
GGCTTACCCCATTGTCACCCGTTTCGGGGTGTCACGTCATCGTAGCGTAAGCATTGCGGTAGGAGGAACGGCAGTGACGGACACACTCACATTATTGGTGTTGGCTGTCATAGGCGGTTTGTTCAAAGGAGAGACCGGTGGTTTCTTCTGGTTATGGCTGGTAGTAAAAGTGATTTTCCTAGGTGGACTAATTATCTATTTCTTCCCGCGTATCGGCCGCTGGTTCTTTCACCGCTACAATGACCATGTGATGCAGTTCATTTTCGTCCTTGCCATGGTCTTTCTTGGAGCAGGACTCATGGAGTTCGTAGGAATGGAAGGAATTTTGGGGGCTTTCCTCGCAGGATTGGTACTGAACCGACTCATTCCACACGTTTCTCCGTTGATGAATCATCTGGAGTTCGTCGGGAATGCGCTTTTCATTCCTTACTTTCTTATCGGAGTGGGAATGTTGATCAACCTGCGTGTTATCTTCGGACACGGAGATGCCCTGAAGGTGGCCGCCGTAATGATTGTAATGGCACTGACGGGCAAGTGGATTGCCTGCTGGCTCACGCAAAAGATATACAGGATGTCCGTTCTCGAACGAAACATGATGTACGGATTGAGTAATGCACAGGCGGCAGCTACATTGGCGGCGGTATTGGTCGGATATAATATTATCCTGCCCGGCGGCGAACGTCTGTTGAATGATGATGTACTGAATGGGACGGTTCTGCTGATCCTCGTTACTTGCGTAGTCAGTTCCCTGATAACCGAACGGGCGGCCAAGAAGCTGGCCATGGATGATTCGGAACCGGGAAAAGAGTCTTCGACGGAAACTGAAAAGATTTTGGTATCTCTTGCCAATCCAGACACCATTGAAGACATGATGAACCTTTCTTTAGTGATACGTGATACGAAACTAAAGGACAATCTTCTGGCACTGCACGTTATCAACGACGACAGCACTTCCGATAACCTGAGAATGCAAAGTAAACGCTACTTGGAAAAAGCGGCCATGACAACAACAGCAGCCAATGTTTCGCTGAAACAGCTGACCCGCTATGACTTGAATATTGCTTCCGGCATCATCCACTCTGTGAAAGAGAATGAAGTAACGAGTATCATCACCGGGCTGCACCGCAAAGCGAATATCACTGATTCATATTTCGGAATGCTTGCCGGAAACCTGCTGAAAGGATTAAATTGCGAGATTATTATCTCCAAATTCCTGATACCGGTCAATACGATAAAGCGAATCGTTATTGCCGTCCCTCCGAAAGCGGAATATGAATCCGGCTTTCCACGTTGGTTGGAGCATTTCTGCCGAATGGGAAGCACGCTCGGATGTCGTGTGCATTTCTTTGCAAACGAACAGACAATCGTCCGCCTGCAAACGTGGATAAAGAAAAGACATAAACAGGTACTGACGGATTTCTCTCTTTTAGAGGACTGGAACGATTTACTGGTACTGACAGGGCAAGTAAGCTACGACCATCTGTTAGTCATTATCAGCGCCCGTCCCGGAACGATTTCTTATGACAACTCGTTTGAGAAATTGCCGAGACAATTAGGAAAATATTTCTCTAATAATAGCCTGATTGTGTTATATCCCAATCAATCGGGTGAACCACTGGACAGTTCTTTCTTCTCCAAGCTATACACCGATACTGAAACCCGACACTATGAGAAAGTGGGCAAATGGGTTTACAAATGGTTCAAAAAGAGTTGATAAGCGGTATATTCCGACCACAAATATATGCCATTTGAAGAACAAGGCTATTATTGTAATCTAATTTATAGTTTGACTACAATAACAGCCTTATACCATCAGTCTTGCACCATTAATTTTGTATAATATCACCCACTAAAAGAATATAGCCGAGATAGGTATTAAACTCATTGAAATATTCAGTTTCCTTTATTCGCTTCGGATTCATCTTGTAGATTTCCGCCTTCTCAAAACGTCTATTGTCCGGACGAATAATAATTGTATGTTCTTCTTCATTCAAGGACTCAAACAGACAATAATTAGTACGATTACGATCTCCGCAATATTTATCAAACCTACGGATATAGGAAGGATCATTCTGGTCTATCTCTACTGTCATTCCTCCGGATGAAGGTCCGATTAAGTCAAACACCCCAACTCGAATTCCCTTAAAATGCACTTTCACAAAATCTTCCGAATCCGAGGATTCCAGAACAACCGGCAATGCTTTTTGGTCTCCCTGAAAATTTGAAAAGGCTTTATCATCTTTCGAGAGTAGTTTCCAACCTTCGGAATGTTCAAACTCTGTTACGGGAATCATTTTAGCTTTCTCATAATTACCCGGATACAACGGAGCTTTCAATGCATGTGCCTTTTCCTGCGCCTTGTTCATTTGTAACAGGGAACGGCTCAGTGTCTTTGTATATATAGGATGTCCGCCATCATAAGTAGGATGTGTCCCATCATTCGTAAACACAATCTTACCACTATACTCCTTTTTTGAATCTCCTTTAAAAACCAACTTATCCTCATTCAACAATTCCAGAACATCATCGGCAAAATTAACAGACGGAATATCATAATAGTCTGCTACTGTCTCCATATACCGCACAGAACGGTAATTCTTTCCTGCTTTCAAGTCATCCAACATTGGTTCATTTAGCGTATAGAGAAAACATATATCCGTATGCGGATTATGATGCCAGATCTTACGTACAATTCCTTCCATGGAATGAGCGATCACCAAGGAGTCAGTTTTGGCATCATTCACAGCAAATTCGACAAATACCAAATCCGGATGATACTGCAACACGTCCCGTTCTGTACGGAACACCCCCAAATCGGATCCGGTCCCACCAATTCCGGAATTTATTGACGTAAACTGTACATTACTATATTGTTGCTTGAGCCAATCAGTAATTTGCACTCTATATCCTTGATGATTTGTTATACTTCCACCCAAAAAAACGACAGATACGGGTTCATTCTTTTGTATCTTATAATTAAAATTAGGAAGTCCTGCACGCATCTGTAACCCTACAGAGTCTTCTGTTGTAGTACAACTCAAACAAAACCCGATAAGACAAGCTATAATTCCACTAAATAAAAATTTCTTCATAAGTATAATGATTAAAATGTAAACAGTTTATGCTCCAAGTTGACCGGTGACTTACCTTTGAACGGAAGCTGTCCCAACAATATCCGTAATAAAGCAGAATGAGTGGAAGCATCATTCGAATAAGTATTTATATAAGTCTTGACACGTTCAAAATATTCATTTCCAATGTAAGGACTACCTAATGAAATAACAATCACTTTACTTTTGTCCATAGAATTGGCAGCCCATACGGACTGAGCCTCATCGTCCCATAATTGGAGCGGGCCAAATGGAGTATGAGTATTCCGTGCTACCAGAAAGATTATTTTATCATACACTTCAGTCGCATTATCCTGCCAACCTTGATCTTCATAAAGTATATTACGGCGGAAATCAACCTCAAAACCATTCTTCACAAACTCATCCCGCAAATTCTGTAATCGCTTAAAGTCACGGTCGTTACCTTTATGAGCTACGGGAGTTACAGCCACCAATAACAGCTTTTTATCTTTTTCCAAAGAAAGTGGTAACTTATGATCTTCATCCCGTACTAAAGTTATGGAACGCTCTGTTATCTCTTTGGCAGCTTCCCGTATTTCAGCTTTTTCTTCTGCTGAGACAGGACGTATCAACTCCCTGTTTTTATTTAATAACCCAAAACGTTCTTTCATTGCCCAAACACGGCGAACAGCATCGTCCAACCGTTCCATTGGAATTTCACCACGTTGAATCCGTACTTCTACCGTATCCATGTATTCGTAAGAAGGCCACAACAATATATCTACCCCAGCTAAAAAGCTGGCTACTTGCCCTTCCAAATCATTTTTATACCAGCCCCGGAAACCTGCCATTGTCATCGCGTCCGATACCACAACCCCGTTAAAATGCATTTCTTTTTTCAATAACCCAGTTAATAGCTCATGGGATAAAGTTGCCGGAGGCAGATAACCATTTATCTTTTCTTTCTGATAGAAAGGTAAAGTTATATGTCCGGGCATGATACATGCAACTCCTTTTTTAATCAACTCGGCAAACACTTTTCCATGATATTGCTTCCACATTTCTTCAGACAAGGAATTGACAGTTGTCATCAAATGCTGATCACGATAATCAACCCCATCTCCCGGAAAATGTTTGATTGTAGCGGCAACAGAGTTATCTTGCAACCCCTTTATCTGTTCGGACAACAAACAAACCGCTTTTTCCGGATTATCCGAAACTGAACGTGTATTTACAATAGGATTCAATGGATTCATATTTAAATCTGCAACAGGATGTAACACCCAGTTTATACCCAACGAACGACATTCTAATGCTACACTTTTACCATATTTATAAGCTAATTCCGGAGAATTTGCGGCTCCCAGTGCCATCTCTTTCGGAAAAGGAGTCATCCCTTGAAGTCCTACTCCCGATTCATAATCCTGTTGAAACAATAAAGGAAGCTCTGATGCTTTTTGATATTCCTCGACAGAACTACGCACAAAATCAACCCGCTCTTCCTCCGGAACTCCTGTAAACAACTTCCACCCCATAAAATAACCTGTAACCGGGTAACGTTTGAAGTACACGTCCAATGAGCCGTCTCCCAAATCCAATTCTTTCTTGCGATCAGGTAACATTAACATTGTCTGCCCTATCTTTTCACGCAAAGTCAAAAGTTTCCAAGTGGAATCTACCGACTGAAATTCATAAACCTCATTAACCGAACCGGCTGTCACTCTTTCTTTTGTACAAGAAAAGAACACGGATACAAGCAATGTAGCAGTAACTATTAAAAAAGAGTTTTTCATAATTCATTTCACTTTGTTTTTCATGTTACAAAAATAGCACTCCTTATTTTAATCCATTAGAAATCATGTTTCAATCTTTTCCATACATGTATCTTTATTCCTACTCCGGTTACATTACTATCACACAGGTTACGTTTTTCGTTTTCAGCCTCGATTTTGTTTGCGAGTTACTTGCAAACAAATTATATTTGCTTCTACTAAAAATATCTATCAGGACATGAAAAACATTGCATTCATCATTTTTCTTCTGTTTATTTCCATTTGCAGAGCGCAAGACAACAACATATTGTTTCAGAACTATAACGTAAGCAACGGACTCTCACAAAACACCGTTATACGTAGTTTGGAAGACAGTAACGGAGTTATGTGGTTTTGCACGCGGGATGGGCTGAACCGGTTTGATGGTACCGAGTTCGAAGTTTTTCGCGCCGACGGTCAGCCGCACTCCCTATCCAGCAGTGATGTTACCACCATTATTGAAGAATCGCCCGGAGTTCTATGGATAGGGACTCACAGTGGACTGAATCGCTACGATGTATCCTCAAATACATTCACTCAATACTTTCATGATCCGGCGAACCAGTATACTATATCGGACAATTGCATCAAACACTTGTTGTGCGATAACCAAAAAAGAATCTGGGTAGGCAGCATGAAAGGACTCAATCTGTATAATAAGGAAACTGATGATTTTATCCCCATTTCAACCAACGGTTCTGTCTTCTGGCTTATGCAAAACAGTCAAAATGAAATCTGCTATCTTATCAATAACACATTGTGCATCATGAATCCTGTCACCTATGTTACAGAGCGTTTTCAATTCGGTGATGAACATAAAATCTACTTTTTATATGAAGACAATGATAAACGCCTGTGGGTAGGTATGTGGGATTCAGGACTTAAATGGTTTGACCGTAAAAACCGTAAACTTGTAGATGCCAACCTGACAATGGAAAATGGCAAAAATTTCAATAACTCCCAAGTCAACTACATTGTAGAAACGTTGGAAGGAAATCTTATGCTTGCCACACGTGAAGGAGTGCTGATTTATGACCGGCAAGCAAACAGGCTTATCAATTATTACCAACGGGAACAAAGCTGCGGTTTGAGTGAAAATACCATCATCTCTCTATATAGGGATAAAGCAAATAATATATGGATCGGAACTTACGGAGGAGGTGTTAATTTGTACACACCATACAGTAATTTCTTTATTCCTCATAAACCAGAATATAAGCTCCAGAAAAGTATCGGAAACATTAATGCCATAGTGGAATATAAAGAGAAACTTTGGTTAGGCACGGACGGTGGTTTAATCATCTACAATCCCAAAGACGAAAGTTATGAGTACTGCCCGCTTCATGTTCCACGCTCGGTAACAAACAATGAAGTAAAGTATATACAGAAAGAAGGAGATCATCTTTTATGGATTAGTATTTATTATTGCGGACTATATCTCTATGATATGGAAACCCGCCGCATAATAAAAGAAATACCCGATTTTCCTTATAATCAAGTAAGACGTATTGCCAAAGGTACTGATAATATTTATTGGATTGCTTTAGGAGTAGACAGCCCCATACTACGTTACCACATGGAGAACAACCAATTGGAAGAGTCTTTTCCAGTAAAGGGTCGTGCCACAGAACTTTCTATCATCAATGTACAAGATTTAAAAGCTATAGGACCTTATATATGGATGGGGACTCGTGCAGCCGGTCTATATCGCTATCACACACAGACTCATGAATTAAAACATTTTGGTAGTGAAGAAAAAAGTCCGGAACAATTCCTGCCAAGCAATCATGTCAGTACGCTGTATACTGATGCATCGGAAAATTTATGGATAGGAACTTATGGCGGAGGCATAGGATTATATAATAATATCAAAGAAAGTTTCACGATATATAATGAAGAGAACGGTCTTCCCAATAATGCTATCAACAGTATTGTGGCCGATAATAACGGTAAATTATGGGTTTCTACTTTAAAAGGCATGTCATGTTTTGACCCCAAATCAGAGACTTTCACTAACTGGGATAATAAAAATGGATATTCTTTGCTGGAAACCAATTTACACGCTTGCCTGAAAAGTTCATCCAACATTTTTTATGTCGGTGGAAATAATCATTTCCTTTCATTTAATCCCCAATTAATTAGACGAAATACATTTATACCTCCCGTATATATTACAAAAATGAGAATTTGGGCAGATTATCTGGAAGATAATAAAGCTACCCAATGGGTAAATATCTCAAATCAGAGAATCAAATTAAGATACAACCAAACCTCATTCACAATCAAATTCTCCGCACTTAGTTATGTGTTTGCCTCCAACAATAAATTTTCCTATATGCTTGAAGGATTTGATAAGGGTTGGTCGGAACCGACACACGAACGGAGTGTTAACTATACTAATATCCCGCCGGGTAAGTATGTTTTTAAAGTAAGAGCTTGCAATAATGACGATATATGGAGCAATGGAAATGCTTCATTATCAATTACAGTCACTCCTCCTCTATGGAAAACATGGTATGCGTATTTGTTCTATCTAGCATTCACTATTAGCATGATTATGCTGTTCATACGTTATAAAACCCGGGAAGCACAACTGAAAATGGATCTTCAGTTAAAACAGATGGAAAAACAGAATATTGAAATCAGTCACAATATGGGTGTACAGATGTTCACCAATTTCTCACATGAGCTACGTACTCCGCTCACTTTAATCATAGCTCCGCTCACAGACCTGTTGCATAAAGAAGATATGCCTCCGGCATATCGCCAACCATTGGAGCTGATCAACCGTAATTCCCAACGTTTATTATGGCTGGTAAACCGTTTAATGGACTTTCACAAGCTGGAAGCCGGGAAAATGCAACTTCACGTCAGCAATTACAATCTAGGTACTTACATACCTGAAATCATCAAACTATTTATGCCTGTTGCCGAAAAGAAAAACATATCTATCGAATTTAATGATACGACCTCCTCAACAGACACTTGGTTTGATGCCATTCTATTGGAAAAGGTTTTCTTTAACCTGCTCTCCAACTCTTTAAAGCATACTCCCAACGGTGGATATATTATCATCTCAAGTATGGAAACCAATACTGAAGATATTCAGAAGCCTGAAAATTTGGGCCTCCCCGCAGGAAAGATTCTTTTGATTAAAGTAGAAGATAGCGGCTCCGGAATCCCTGCCAATATGATGCCCCGTATATTCGAAGCTTTCTTCCAGGCAGGTGAGAAAGTGTTGGGAAGCGGAATTGGGCTGAATCTGACAAAAAGTATCATTGAGCTCCATGGCGGACGTATTTGGATAGATAATAAAGAAGGGCATGGAATGACCGTGTCCCATTAGGTAAAGACAGTTATACCGAAAACCAACTACTTAGCAAAGACAAGATAGTAAAATCCACCCATACTTATTCTGATGTAGAAGCACTTATTGCAACAGATGTCAATCCCTGCGAGATATCTCAGACTAATACTTCACCCAAGGAAATGACTCTGCTCATAATAGAAGACAATGAGGATGTACGTAATTACCTGGTATCATTGCTCAGCAAATACTATAATATCTATACTGCCGTAAATTGTAAAGAAGGCTATGAAATAGAACAAAAACAAATACCTGATTTGGTGATTAGTGACATTATGACTCCATATATGGACGGTATTGAGTTTACAAGATTATCTAAAAACAATATGGTAACTTCACATATTCCGATCATATTGCTCACAGCCCGTGTCACTTCATCGCAAGTGCGCGAAGGCTATGAATCGTTAGCTGACGATTATATCATGAAACCATTCGATCCGGAATTGTTGGTTGTACGTGTTGCCAACCTGTTGATTAATCGGAAAAAACTCGCAGAACGATATGGAACGGAAATGGTATCAATCAACAGAGAGCCACAGAAAGCTAAAGAAACTTCTGTTTATAGTGCCATGGAAGAAAAGTTTATGAAAAAAGTAATGGAAATAATAAACAAAAACATAGAAAACCCTGCCTACTCCATTGATCAGTTCAGTGAAGAAATCGGTATGAGCCGCGTACAGGTATATCGCAAGATCAAAGCCGTAACAGGTATGTCGCCCAGTAAACTCATCCTTGACATACGGTTAAAAACTTCACTAGATATGCTTCAAAACACAGAATATACAGTGACCGAAGTTTCTTATCGATGCGGTTTTAATGAAATATCTTATTTCGGAAAATGCTTCAAAACAGAATACGGCTTATCTCCTTCCGAATATATAAAGAAGTACAGGAAATAACAGAGTTATTATCAAAAAGAAGTGCCGCTATGTCTTACGATAGCGGCACTTCTTTTTTAGAACCTCACCTTCTTTTAAGGTTGCTGATAAGATCCTGAATACAAATATTCAATGGAAGGCAACGGTACATACATAGTACTGTAAGGCGGATTCATTGCAGGAATCGGATCCCCATCAGTATTCGGATTATCATAAACAGCTCCCGGATTTCTCTTTTGCCCATCAATTGTCTTCTGCATAGCTACTAAATAAAGCAAGCGGTCTCCATTCTCAAAACCAAACTCTTTGATTCTTTCTTTTTCTATATCTGCTTCAGTTACATTCTTCAAAGGAGTCAATCCGGCACGTTGACGAATCTTATTCACATCTCCTAAAGCTTGAGATGCATTCTTAGAAAGGACTAAGGTCGCACGCGTCAGATATGCTTCCGCCAAACGAATCAACGGTACTTGGGAATACTTCCCATACGGAGCCCGATAATACTTATCATTCCAAAAAGCATTCCATTTTGTCTTGTTATATGCCATTTCATGTATGGTTTTATCTCCTCCATCCGTATAGTTTTTCAGGAAATAATGCAGTTGAGTAAATCTCTTATCAGCCAAGGCTTCTGCACTCGGAACATAATTCGTCAAATCCATAGGATCATCTGTTACCGCCCAGCCAATATACTTAATTAAACGAGGATTCCAGTAAGCACAAGCCCAACCACCATGTTGCCAATTCTGACTGCCACGCGCTCCTTCCAACCATAATTTATTACTAGCATCAAATGTCTTTGACTTGAAATTATAAATACCAGTTTTACACATACGAGCTAACGGAATAGCTACGTTATTTCCCTGATTGCTTTCAGTGAACGCACACTCAAACATAACTTCCTTTGATACCGGGTCTACTGTATATTGTTGTTCGGCATTCCGGTTAAAAGCAACAATCGGTTCTTCTGTCAAATCAAAAGGTGCTACTCCAGCTTCCGCTTTAGTAATCACATAATCAGCTTCTTCCAATGCTCCGTCTTTATCTCCCATTAACCATTTTACACGCATCAACATCATAGCAGCTGAAAATTTATTGGCACGACCACGCACAAAATAATCTTCAGGCATCAGACTTTTAGCTTTAGCAAAATCAGACAACATCTGATCATACACTTCTTTCACAGTCCCCATATAAGGATTGCGTGCAGACTCTTGTGAATAATCAAGCCTATTGATTAACGGAATGAACTTACGATTATTCCCCTCTCCGCCTGCCGGGTCGTAAGGAGCAACAAAAGCTCGGCTAATCAGCCAATAGGTATACCCTCTCATAAAATATAGTTCTCCGGTCTGACGTGCCAACGTCTTCTTATCATTTTCAGTCATATTGGCAAAAACTGGCTCTCCTTTTTTCTCCTTCTCCTCAATATAAGTCAACGGAGAAGTAGCTCCTGTTACAGAACGATATAATATTGAAAAGGTCTTCTCAAATTGTTGTCCTGTTACATCAAAGGTAGACATCTGACGAGGATACCAGTAAAGTGCTTCCTGCTCATAAGCCCCTTGCGGATTAACCGTAGACAAATCTGCCACCAATTCCTGATAATAAGGGATAATACCGATAGGTGCCTGCCAGTTAGGATTCTGAAAAAGAGTATTATAAGGATCAGCAACAGAATATTCCAAATCATCAACCGATAACCAAGGATTAGATTCCGGACGATCCAGTTCAAAAAATTTATCCATATCACAGGAAGCAAGAAGTGCAATACCGGATAAGGCTATCATTATATTTTTTATCGCTTTCATACTATCAAATATTTAATTAAAATTTAAAGTTAATACCTGCGGAGAATATACGGGTCTGCGGCATTTCACTACCGGAGAATACAGCTCCCTGCGCATTGGCACCTGTTTGGTTCTTTACTCTTACTTCAGGGTCATAGCCGTTAAATGAAGTAATGGTGAAAAGGTTGACAGCTGAGACATACACTCTTAAAGCATCAATATTTATTTTCGAGCAGATTCTTTGTGGAAGTGTATATCCTAAAGTCAAATTACGCAAACGTAAATAAGCACTTTTCTCCAGATACTTGGTGTGACCGGCATCATGTTTTATATAAGTTACATTTTGCTTGTCATTTCCATTGTCATCATAATTATATTTATCTTGCCAACGAAGTTGCGGATACTCTGCAATATCTCCCGGTTTCTTCCATGAGTTCTCATAAATATCAGCAGTCACATTATTACGTCCATCTCCTACAAATGATTTTGTATATCTATGATAATTAAAGGTATAACTACCTAATGAGAGATAGAACATAAATGATAAATCGAATGCCTTATATTTAAAGTTATTTGTCCAGCCCATATAAACTTTCGGAAGAGCCGTTTTACCTTCTTGAATTATACGATGTTTATTTACGTTTGATTGAGTAGCGGGAATCAATCTTCCGGTTTTCACTGTCTCACCGGTCTTATTGTAACGGTCAAGATCTATTTCATAAATCATGCCGATACCTTTCTCCGGATCAACTCCTGCCCATTCAGCCATAAAATAAGTACCCAAAGCCAGATCTTTCTTCGTGATCGCTCCCGGACGTGTATTGATGATACCGGTTCCTTTTGCATCAACACTCGCATCAAGTGCTGTCACTTTATTCATATTTGTCGTCAAATTATAGTTCATGTTCCATTCAAAGTCTTTCTTGACCAAAGTAACATTAATGTCAAATTCAAATCCCTGATTATACATCGAACCAACATTTGCCCACATAGAATTATTGTCAGCATTACCGCCACTATTGGTGATACCGGCAGATGCGGGTAATTGCACACGCATCAACATGTCACTTGTCGTACGACGATAATAAGCAATAGAACCATTTACTTTATTATTGAACAGCGCATAATCAAGTCCCAAGTCAATACTTTTGTTTTTCTCCCATTTAGCTGCTTTATTAGCGATATTCCATAAGAACATATTCTGCATATTATTGTAATATTGCTTGCTCTTTATACTATACGAATTCTTCGTCACTTCCGAAGGAATGTTCTGATTACCTGTTTCTCCATAGCTGCCACGTAACTTCAACAATGAAATAAAACCGGCATTACGCATAAAAGCCTCATCAGAAATAATCCAACCACCTGATACTGAATAGAAGTCTCCAAAACGGTTTTCTTTCACAAACTTAGATGATCCTTCGCGTACAAAAGATGCTCCAAGTAAATAACGTTGCTTGAACTTATAGTCGATACGGTTAAAGAAACTGAATGTGTAACTCTCACCACCTATATAAGCACTGTTATTCCCCAGCATTGTACCAATAATCTTGGGTTCCTGAAACTCACCACTCAAGTTCTTACCGGCAACAACAGCATTATCCGTATAACTCCTATTTGCTTCAATACCCGTTACAATATCCAGACCATGATCTGTCCATTCACGGTTATATTTGGCAAAAGCATGATATTGTTGGGACTTAGTCGTTTTCTTGCTTTTATTACCTTGGTTACCATCTACATTGCCAGTATTCGTAATCAAGCCGGACAACCAATAATCACTTTGCGCCAATCCATACCCATAACTTGCATCTGCACGAACTGAGAGCCCTTTTATCCACTTCAGGTTAACATCCATATATAATGTTGTGCGGAAACTAAAATTCTCACCTGTACTCAACTGATAATCGTTGTCAAGAGTAGCTGTCGGATGACCATCCGCCATTTGTGGATTCCAATACCCTGTAGGGTCTTCCGGATCATACACTTTGCGCCACGGAAACTTATCAGAAACTACCGCCCATTTATTCGTCGATTTTTTACGGTCGAACTTCAGAAAAGACTGAGTTCCCAAAGTCACAATTCCTTTCTTAAATTCACTATTCAAACGTGCACTGACCGCATTCATGCTAAGCCCTTTCAAACTGGACTCATCAGAACGGTAATTAACAGACGCGTAAGTCGTTGAGTTCTCTCCCCCTTGGTTCAAGGCCACGTTTATATCATGGAAATGTCCCATACGAGTCACCAAATCGACCCAATCCATATCCGTATTCATAGCTTCCTCACGAGTTATCGGAGAAGTCCAATTGGAATAATACGGTTCGATAATATCTTTCTGTGGGTCAAGCGGATTTAATCCCACATTAGCACGAGCCTCATCCATTATATTAAAGTATGTCTTCGTACTGGCCAGTCCTAAATCTGAATTAGTGATAGGAGTAATACCGCCTTCATAATGAACGTCGAATTTAAGTCCTCCCTTTTTTCCCTTCTTCGTTGTAACAATGATCACACCGTTCGCACCTCGGGAACCATAAATTGCAGTTGCAGCAGCATCTTTCAATACTTCTATTGATTCAATATCATTGGAGTTCACCATCGTAGAACCTCCGCCTACAATACCGTCAACCACCCAAAGCGGATCACTCCCCGATGCAATAGAACCGATACCGCGAATCTTTATCTGTGGAGTACTGCCCGGCATACCGTCATTCACAACTTGTACACCGGAAGCCAGCCCCTGCAAAGAATTCTCAAAACGCCCACCTTGCATCAGCGACATTTCATCACTTTTAATTTTAGAAACAGACCCTATCATATCACGGCGTTTCTTAGTTCCATAGGCAATCACCACCACATCATCAATCACCACAGAGTTTTCTGTCAATGTAACATCGATAACCCGACGTTTTCCCGGAACAAATTCCTGATTATCAAACCCCATATAACTAAATCGAAGAGGAGAAGAGTCTTTCTGAACAACAATACTATACCGACCATTCATATCAGTAACAGTACCATTCGTTGTACCTTGTTCTAAAACCGAAACACCTACAAGAGGCTCTCCTTTGGGGTCAACTACCTTACCAGTAATTGTTGCATTCTGTCCCCAAACAGACAACGTCGGTAAAATAAGTCCAATCATCAGCACCAACAGGAACCGAGATCGTAATCCAATACGTGTAAATGAATTCATAATAATTAAAAATTTAATAAAGGTTACTTAGTGTTGTTTAACTACGGATGCAAAATTAGGCATTAGACAGCACGGCAATTAATACTCATGCTTCAAAATATATGAGAATAACATCTTCATAACAACACTGGTTACATTTATATAATACATGTTACATGATACGCAAATTCGAATGATTTATGTCAGTCTCAACCGTCATGTTTTTCATATTTTCTGCAATGATATAAAATACTTCGAATAACTCATGAAACAAATCTCATATATTTTGAAATGCCATTATTAAAAAGATTGGCTAAATCACGGTACTTTTGCACTTGTTCTATTTTCAACAATCAATATAATACAATGAAACATTTACTGATCTTATTATTAGCCTGTACTTTTTCCTTTCCCAGCCGGGGGCAAAGTATTATCCAGCTTTCCCCACTCCAAGGAGAGAGGGGCATACAAGCAGCCATCGAAAAAGCATCTATGAACGGAAGCTCCATTTTACTTCATGACGGAGACTATATCCTTCATAAAAGCATAGATATAAAAAACTGCAAGAAAGGGATAAAAATCCGGGAAAGGTACAGTTGCGGTGTGATAAACCCTTGAAAGGAAAACTGAGACCTGTCAAAGATACTCAAACAAAAAACAGAGTTCACCCGAATGCTCAAGGTATTATTATGGAGATAGACTTATCGGAAATAGGTATCAATGTTCCTTTTTTTCCCGATTTAATGAAAGAGCGTAAGAACTTTCCACAACTCATTTACAACAATGAGCTACTCCCTCTTTCGCGTTACCCCAACAAAGGTTATCTATATATGAAAAGGGTATTGGACAATTTCGGAACAAACGAACAAGGAGGTACTTTTGAATATAGTGATCCGGAACACGGCAAATGGGTGAATGCCATCAAAAACGGTCTATGGTTTACAGGATACTGGCGTATCCCCTGGCAGGCCTGGACTGTACGTATAAAGGAAATAGACCCGAACAAACAAACTGTCACTCACAGCGTAGGGATAGAAACAAAGGAAGGAAAAGATGTAGGCATATTTGGCGGCATCGGTTCCAAATATCATCGTCCGTACGGTTCGGGAAAAGAAGAATATTATGTAGAGAATCTTCTCGAAGAAATAGATCATCCGGGAGAATGGTGCATTGATTTTACAACTCAAAAAATATATCTTTTCCCTCCCGAACATTTCGATGAAAACTTATTGAGTATTGTATCAGACACTACCCCATTGA
>OHBJ01001663.1_pt1 | contig 15298 bp, 10 predicted proteins | sample 1577241 | NCBI WGS metagenome assembly OHBJ01 (sample SAMEA3541594, study PRJEB24748) | human gut metagenome | biome: human gut; feature: human-associated habitat; material: faeces | place: China | collected 2012
CGAAGCTGTAAGTTCGCTGCCAGCCTCAACTGTGAACGGTTCGTCTGCTGTATGATCCTCGTAAGCAGCCTTTGAAGTCTTAACGCTCTTTGTCTGCTTGTCCTTGCCTGTCTGCTGGAGAGAGAAGCTGTTGAGGGCACGGCTACTATGTGTGCTGTTAGCGTCCTTGTCGAAGTTGATAGCGTAGTCGTCCTTCGGCTCCTCTGTTGAGAACTCAGTGCCGTAAACGAGCTTATAGGTGTAAGACCTGCTGAACGAAGGGATAGAAACAACACCAGAAGCGTCCAGATAAGCCTTGTCGTTATTGAACATAACCTTGAGTTTGCCCTCCTTAGAGTCCTCCAGGGGGTAGTCAGCATCTGTGAATGTAACCTCCGGCTTCTCAGCCTCGATAGTTGTAACGCCGTTCTCTGTCTTACCTGCGACATTCTTGAAGCTAACGGTACCAACGTTCACGTAGAGAACATTGTATGTGTCGAGGTTAGCAAGAACAACATTGTAGCGGTCGTTGCCGAGCGACTCGATTGTGAGCTTCTGAGGATCGTTTGTGCCAGTTGCTGTATTGAGTGTGTATTCGAGCTTGTCGCTGAAGATCTTTGTTTCAACTACTGACGGCGGCTCCGGTGTCTCTGCCTTCTCGCCGTAAACGAACTGACCGTTCTCTGTTGTGAACTTACAAACGAAGCCTTCGAAGCCGTTCTCGCCTACCTTTACAGAAGCAGAGAAGTCGGTGAAGTCGAGTACTGTCTCGTCAGCGTCGTTCCAGAAGCCGTATGTGTCAGATGTTGTGAAAGTGAGATTGCCGTCAGCATCCTCTGTCGGCTCGAGGTTTTCTACTGTGAAGTCGCCTGTCTTCTCGCCGATTGTGATGTTCTTGAATGTAACCTTGTAAACGTCCTCCATGAACTCTGTGAGCACTGCCTCAGAGTTTGCGAAGTTTGTTGTCTGGTCGCCTACCTTAACGTAAGCGTCGCTTGTGAAGTTGTGGTCAACCGGGATGAATACATCGCCCATCTTGTAAGCCAGCATATTGCCATCATCGTCAGACATTGAGAGCATAACGTGTGCAGTAGCGGGATCGCCTTCATTTGCTGGAGGCACGATGCCTACCGATCCATTCACTACACGGAACATGTGGTTGTCGAAAGAAGAACCTTCTGCATAGATTGTACAAACACGACCCTGCGGAATCTCAACACCGATGAGGTCTTCTGACTCAGCCTGTGCATCAAGACCTGCAAATATGATGGTGCCGAGAGACTCGCGGTCCTTGCCTGCAACTACGTCGTTGAATGTAACGGTGTACTTGCCTTTTGCGTCCTTCTCCACCTGGAGCTTGGCGTCCTTCATGTACTGTGTGTAGTTCTGTACATCCTCACCGTTGTTGCTCGGAACATACATTGTCATGGCGTTGTCTGTGATCTCGTAAGAAGTAGGCAGAGTAGGCTCTGTTGAACCACCCTCTGTCACGAGCTCTACAGACTTGTATGTAGCGTATGTATGCTCTGCGCGTACAGAACCGAAGTAGAGTTGGTTAGCACCCTCCTTGTAGAGGTTCGGCATTTCAGAAGCCGGGAACACGAGAGTACCATCCATTGTGATACCGTTCTTGTCCATTACGATAGTGCAGTTAGACGGGTCGCTAACAACGAAGTAGTGGTTGGTTGCGCCGTTGTCGCCAGCATAACGATACTGAACGGCGAACTTCTGGGTGTAAGTTTCCCAACCGTTAGCAGTCCAAACGCTTGCATTCTTGGTGTAGAAGAGGTGGAGTGTGCTTCCGCTTTCCTGATCCCAGTTAGCGATGTCGGTAGCGTTGGTAGACACAGAGAAGATACACTCATTAGGTGTATCGCTACAGTTAGCCAAATTGACATTCACAACGAGCTTCTGGGTAGCCCAGTCGACTGTGATTGCCTTTGCCGGAACAACGGAACCGTTAGGAGCGTAACCGTCGTCCAAAAGTTTCTCGCTTGTTGACTGAGCGAACGCCGTCGCTGTCATCACCAACATAACGAGTAAGGAGAAAATTTTCTTCATAATAAATTTGGTTTGTTATTAATTAATGTTAGTAAATTGTTTTTTTGCTTTTAAATTGTTGGTACACTGCAAGGGGGTGCAGTTGTCCCAACTGCGCCAACAGAGCTGTGGGGCTGCTACTTGGTTGGTGCACTGCAAGGGGGTGCAGCTGTCTCAGCTGCACCAACAGAGCTGTGGGGCTGCTACTTGGTTGGTGCACTGCAAGGGTACTGCTTGGTTGGTGCACTTGAGACAAGTGCACCCCCTGAAAGCACCCTGGGCTACTTCACGAGCAGCTTCTTCACCTTGCCGTTGGCTGTGCGCACGATGTTGATACCGCGCTGCAGGCGCTGCATACGCACTCCGCCGAGGTTGTATATCTCGACATACCTGTTGTCGTCGGCAGCATTCACGGTGTTGATAGCGGTATCTACCTTCTTGCCAAACACCACGTCCACATCGCTACCCATAGTCATAAAGGTGAGGTCAACGATGAGCTTCGACTTGTCGGCTGAGAGCGTAGCCGTGAACGCACTGATTGACGACTTGCTGCCTTCGGTTACGCCGCCGATGGCTGCTGTGCTCGTAACGTTGGTCCATGTGCCCTCGGCCTCGGTGCTTGCGGTAGAGAATGTCATCTCGCCGGCTGCATCAACGGTTGCCGTCACATCCTCAACGACGAAGTCGCCGAAGGTCTTGTATTCCATCGGAGCGAGTTTGCGGAATGTAAACTTGTAGACGTCGTCTGACACCTTGGTCAGCTCCACTTCCTTCTGTGCGTAGTCGGTTGTTCTGCCTGCGCCGCTTGTCACATGCAGATCGTCGGTGAATACCTGACCGAATGTGCAGAGCGCTGTCATCAAGAAAACCATGAGTGTAAATACTTTCTTCATGCTGATTTTAGTTTAGATGCTTCAAAAATAGTTAAAATAAACGAAATAGGGTGCGTTAAAACGGAATTTAACATTTGCCAATTCCATTTTAACACACCCTATGTATGTTCAATGTCTATTATGTCTTATTACTTCAACACCTTCACTACCTTGCCGTCAGCGGTGCGAACGATGTTCAGACCCTTCTGAAGGCCGTTCAGACGTACGCCGTTGACGTTGTAAACCTCAACCTTGCCGTTCTGAGTGGTGATGCCGTTAATACCTGCTGCCGGCTTCTCGCCAAATACAGCCTCAACATTGATAGTATCCTCGCCGATTGTTACGGGGAGAGTCATCTTAGCGTAGAGCTTGCCGTCCTTGCTGTAAGCCTCGACGATCTTCACGTGCACCTTGTTGCCGAGAGCCTCTGCTATGTCAGCGCCGTTGGTGATGACTGCGTCCTTCTCTACGGTGTAGAACACGTAACCGTTCTTCTCAACGCCCGGTACGTCGGTGATTGTTACATCGCCGATGAGGAGACCGCTGAACGAGAACTGGTTGAGCACGAAGGTGTACTTGCCCTCGCTCTGCTTGATAACGTCGATAGTTGCATCCTCCGGGTCCTGCTTGTCGCCATTAAGAGAGATGACGAGCTGGTCCTTGTAGGTGGTCTTCTCTACGTTCACAGCCTTCTTGCCGAATGTAGCCTTCACGTTGATGGTCTCGCCACCGATTGTTACGGGGAGAGTCATCTCTGCATAGAGCTTGCCGTTCTCTATCTCTGCGTTCATTGTGACGTGAACCTTGTTGCCGAGAGCCTCAGCGATGTCTGCGCCGTTGGTGATGGCTGCGTCCTTCTCTACGGCGAAGGTCTGCTTGCCGTCCTTCTCAACGCATGGCACGCCGCTGATTGTAACGTCGCCGATGAGAATTTCGCCGAACGAGAACTTCTTCAGCACGAAGGTGTAGTTGTTGTTGCCCTCGCTGCATACGTCGATGCTTGCCTGCTCCGGTTCCATATCCTCGCCGTTGAGGTTGATGAGGAGCTGGTCGGTGTATGTTGTCGGGCAAACTACGTTCACAACGTATGTGTGAGATGTCTGCAGGTCGGCAGATGTAACGGTCACATTGTACACGCAGTTGCCGCTGCCGTCTGTCGGAGCAACGCAGTCTGACGCTACGAAAGCCGACTTAGCGTTTGTTGCGAACTCGAGCTTCTTGTCAGCGTCCTTTGTAGAGTAGACAGTGTAGCTGTACTTGTCGCTTGCGAAGTCCGGCACCTCTACGCCATCTACCTTCAGCGAGCTGAGTTGTGAGTTGTATACAAGCTCGAGGTCGTCGATGTAAAGTTCGTCAGGAACGCTTGCATCCTTTGAAGCCACACCCGGCTGGGCGTTTGTAGAGAGCGTTACGAGCATTGCCTTCGGGTCGAGCTTTGCATCTGTGTATGTGAATGGTACAGAGATGCGCTGCCAAACGTTGCCGTTCTCTTCGATCTTCTTATTCTGAGCCTTTGCCAACACGTTGGTGTATGTCTTGTCCTCCGGATCCTGATACTTGGTGCCGTCGGTGAGCACAGCCGAGAGGTTGGCGTAGGGATAGTTCTTCTTGTTGTCGGCAGAGAGAGCTCCCTGCTTGTACTTCACCCAAACTGCGATAGAATCGGGCAAAGTGTTGATCGGGGCGTAGAACGGGTCGTTGTTCGAGTCCTTATCGGTACCGGCAGGATCGCTTGTAGCGTTGTTGGCTGGGTTTGTAGCCGTCGTAGAACCTGCGTAAAGACGACCGGTGGTGATAGTGCCGTTGGCAGGTACGCCGATCACTTTGCTCGAAACGACCTTGACGCACTGTCCCTTAGCACCTGGGCGAACGTCCTTAGAGATAAATGTGTGGGTGTTTTTGCGCGCAGAAGCATAAAGACCAGAAGCGTTTGCGCTCATGAACGAGTGCCAGCCGTCCGGCTCGTCGCTTGTTTTGCCGCTGTACTCAGCCTTGTGCCATGACTCGAAGTCGGAACCGAGAAGCTGGCCAAGTGTGTAGCGTGTCTCGCCGAATGTACCCTGAGCATAGTAAGCTCCGTTGAGGTTGAGGTTGAACTTGGCTGTAATCTTGCCGTCTGCAACCTGACCGAGGAAGAACACGTCGTAGTCGCCGGCGTGCGCTGTTCCGTTGAGGAGCTGGAATTTGCCGACCTTTGACGACTTCACGCCGTCAAGAACAAGGTCGCTAACAGGTGCGCTGGTGGTGCCTACCTTGATGGTTGCGCCACTGATTGTCACCTTCACAGTCTTGCCGTCAGCGTTGTCGACAACGCTGATCTTACCGTTGCCGTTCAGGTCTTTGCCGAACGAGCCGGTGAAATCGGCTGCCGCTGCCGAGAGACTCAGGGCAGCGGTAGCCATTGTAATAAATAATTTGTTCATCTATTATTAATTAAAATTACTTCTTCAGAACCTTCAGCGTTCTGCCGTCGGCTGTGCGCACGATGTTCACGCCGCGCTGGAGAGAAGTAACTTTCGCACCAGTGAGTGTGTAGATGTGCTTAACGGTGCCGTCAGCAGCTACTACTGTGTTTACAGAAGTTGCTGTCGGGTCGTAGTTGAATGTGTAAGCAACAGACTCGCCCCAGTTGTCGATAACGAACCTACCTGTGCAGCTTGTCACCTTATTATCTGCGTCGAAGCCTACGATAAACTCGAGATCAGTGTAGTCGACCTCTGTGTAAGACGGGTGTGCAGCTGTTGTCTTAGCCACGCCCTTCTTGCTTGCAAACTTAGCCTCGCTGTCGTTGCCTGTGCGCTGAACGCCTTCGAACGAAACGGTGTTGAGACCGATGCCGTTAGGAATAGCTACGTTAGAGAACGAGAGTGTATATACGTTTTCTGCTGTCTCTGTGAATGTGAGTGTATTCTCTACGTTATTAGTGAAATCGCCGTCGTCTGTTACTGTGTAACCAACGAGGCCACCTCCTACAGAGAACGGATCTGCCGGAACGAACGGCTCCTGATAGTTGAACCATGCTGTGAGCTTGAACGCAGGCTCGTCCTCGTCTGTGAACACGATTGTAGCAGAGAGGTCGCCGCTCTCGTCTATCTTAGCCTCAACGTTTGCCATGAGCTTTGTGTAGCCGAGGTAGAAGTCAGGAAGGTCTGTGATATCCGGCTCTACTGTGCCAGTGTATACCACCTCGCCGTTTACTTCTTTCTTCTCAAGACCCTTGAACAGAACGCCTGACATTGAGCCCTTCTCTGTGTCGATGTGCTCGATTTCGAGGCTGTGTACGCCGTCGCTCCACTCGCAAACCTTTGCTATTACGTTAGGATACTTAACGTTGCCAGACTGACCGCCATCCAAAACAGAAACCACGTCAGCTGTGAACTGCTCTGTGTCGGTGATTGTCGGCTTGTCGTCGCCGCCGGTGCTGCCACCGCCGCTGCTTGTGCGCTTGCCTTCGAACACTACGTTTCTGTACTCCTTGGTCGTGTTAACCTGGAAGTACTTGAATGTGATGTAGATCTTCTCGTCGTCGATTACAGACTTGCCGAGAGCGTCTGACAACTCGAAGTAGTATTTTGTAGCTGCGCCGAGGTTGCCGCCTTCGTTAGAGAAGGTGAAGCTGTTGCCGCCTGCCCACTTATAGTTCTCGATTCCTGCGAATGTACACTTGCCAAAGTCGTCGTTGCCGAAGACTATGCTCTCGAACACGAGTGTATACTTGCCGCCTTCGCCCTGAGTTACGGCTACTGTTGTTTCATAATCGTTAAAGTCATTCACCTTTGAGTGGAATGTTCCTTTGTAATACTGCTGGGCAGACACACATACTGTCGCCATCAAAAGGACTAACAGAGTAAAGATTTTTTTCATAAGCTTGTTATTTGTTTTTAGGTTTAATATTTTTTTGTTTTTATGGTGAGGTGGTGAGAACACCTCAACCTACTTGAGCTTGTACAGCACACCGAGCGTAGCATACACGGGGTACATGGTCTGCTCGATAGTCTTGAAGTTCTCGCGGAACACGCCCGACATACCCCACTGCACATCGGCGTATGCACCGAAGTGCTGCGAGAAGTACCAGTCGGCACCGAAGTCGAAGCCAAAGTGCCAGTGGCGCATATCGCTCGAAAAGTCGTAGTCGCCACGCTCACCCTCGTTGTGTCCGAGCTCCACCTTCTGACCCGTCGGGTCGCCCTCGCGCAGATAGCCGTCGTAGGCGTAGCCGGTGAACTCGTTGTTAAGAGCGTAAGAGAAGTAGGGACCGAACTTCAGTCGCACTGCGTCCGACACGCTGAACGTAGCCTGCAGAGGCAGCGTTACGACAAGCTGCTTTGCATTCGTAACGACATTGCCCGTGAAGAGTCCGCTGAGCGACTCGCTGCCCTGGCGCATCTCCATTGAATAGCTCTTCACGCGAGCGTCGGTCTCCATCGCCTTTGTCTGGAAGTGGAAACCTGCCATCATGCCCCACTTCTCAGTGAGCGGCTTGTAGGCATCGAGCGCTATTGTGAAGCTGGGTTTCGGCGTGTAGCTGTCAAGACCACGTATAGAAGCGGGCATGCCCATCGGCATTGTGCCGCCGATATTGTAGCCGAGACGAGCCTGATAGCAAAGGTCGTCGAATATTCCGATTGCCGACGCGCCCTGCGCGCCGAAGAGCAGCGCGAAGGCTGCAGCTATTATTGATTTCTTCATTTGCTTGTTTCCTTACTTCTTGTATGCAATACTTACCTTGTCGATGAGCAGCGTGCTGCCCACAGCGCCCTGGAAGGCTGCGCCTTCGATGCTCGATGTGAACACTACCGCCATGCTGTAGCCATAGTTGGCGAGGATGGCGGGGTCGAGCTCGCCGCTATAGTTGAAGTCGACAGAGAATTTCTGCCATCCGCCTTCGGTCTTCACGACGTTAGGCACGCGAGCCAGCGCCACAATCTGCGGAGATGTGAGCACATTGTCGCCGGTGAGGTAGAACGAATTGCCTTCGCTGTCTACGTTGCGGAACACTACGGCGTAGATGTCGCCCTGGTCGATGCGTCCTTCCACTTCCTTACCTTTCTTATCCTTGAACACTTCGCCCGGCGTGTACTGATAGTAGCCAGCGAGCGTCACGGGGCGATAGTTTATCTGGTTGTACGATCCGTCGCCGAAGTGTGTAGCCTTAAGCGGTGCCTTTGTAGCCGACTTCGAGTCGAACACGCCGGTGAAGAGGTTTCCGGCAGCGATGCGCATGTTCACCATCACGCCAAATGCGCCGGTGTCGCATGTCTCGAGCTTCACGGCTGCTCCGTCGTAACCCTCTGCGAGAGGTGTAGAAGGATACTGGTCGGGCGTAGCAGAACCCTTAGCAATCTTGAAGCCGGGGTTGCCAGTTGCCCAGTTGTTGCCGTTCTCGTAGTCGCTCCACACATAGAACTTCGACGATGCGGGGTCGAGGAAGTAGTTCTCGAAGTTGTAGTTTACATAGCCGAACTGATCCTCCGGCTTGCCCGGATCGGGGGTCGGGTCTGCTTCCTTCGCCTTTATGTAGACGCGATATGTGCGGTTGTACTGTCCGTCTTCTGAGGTCACTACGTATGTCACTGGTCCGTCTGCGAAGTTCTGCACCGAGCCGTTCTCCGGAGTTATTGTCGCTCCGTCAGTTACCTTGAAGTAGACCGGCAGGGCTGTAACATCGCTGTTAGGGCGCAGGTCGGGGAAGATAAGATCGGTCTTTGTCGACTCGATATCCGGAAGTTCGGCATTGGACGGCTGGAAGAACACCTCGTCGGGGTTGTCCACCTGAATCCACGCCTTTTCTATGTCGCACTCGTTGTTGAGCGCCTCATCCTTGAAACAAGATGTGAGTGTCGTAGCAAATGCCACGACAGCAATTAGTGAGAATGGCTTTACCATTAATATTTCTGTTTTGATTTATTATATATATAGGTGGCGCAGTCGTCTTCCGCCACATCGTAAAGTCGCCTATGTGCTTGAATTTAAGAAAGCTATATTCGGTGCAAAGTTCGGCAAAAAAAGCGACAGAGCCAAAAAAAAGCCCGAAAATCTATCCTCTCGCACTAAAAAACAGAAATATATTGAACCTTTTGACAAGATGTAAACCCATTCGTGCCATTTGTTTGTAAAAGTTTGAGTAACTTTGCACTCTGAATTTTATCAGGTAACTATTATTTAATCAGATTATTATGCTTGGATTACCCAAAGACCCGATGATGCTCTTCAGCGTCATCAACGCACACTTGCGCGACACTTACCCCTCGCTCGACGCTTTATGCGACGACCTCCACGTAGAAAAACAACAGATTATTGACCAACTGGCAGCTGTCGGATATGAATACAACGAAGACAAAAACAAATTCTGGTAACAGCACGATAAGCATGGGGCAGCACTACCGCACGCTGCTCTCCATCGGCATCCCTATCATGATAGGTCAGATGGGTATGATTGTGCTTAGCTTTGCGGACACGATGATGGTGGGCCACCACAGCACGACGGAGCTTGGCGCTGCGTCGTTCGTCAACAACATCATGAACCTTGCCATCATCACCGGCACGGGTTTCTCCTACGGTCTGACGCCGATAGTGGGCGCGCTCTTCGGACGCGGCGAACATGCCGGAGCGGGTCAGGCGCTGCGCTGCTCGCTGCTTACGAACACGCTGGCGGCGGTGGCGATGATGGCTGTGCTGCTGGTGCTCTTCTTCAATCTGGGCAACATCGGACAGCCTGCGGAACTGCTCGGCTACATGCGTCCTTACTATATGGTGCTGTTTGCGTCGCTGCCGTTCGTGATGCTGTTCAACGCCTTCAAGCAGTTTACGGACAGTATCACGCTGACGCGCACGTCGATGTGGATTCTGCTCTCGGGCAACTTGCTGAACATCCTCGGCAACTACATATTCATCTATGGTAAGTGCGGTTCGCCCGAGATGGGCGTAATCGGTGCGGGCGTGTCTACGCTGCTCTCGCGTATAATAATGGTGGTGATATTCGCCGCGGTGTTCCTGCGCGCACGCCGTTTTGCTGCGTACCGCGAAGGATTCTTCAAGCTCGGATGGTCGCGCGACGTGCTGCGCCGCCTCGGCTCGCTCGGCACGCCTATCGCGCTGGAGATGGGCATGGAGACGGCGTCGTTCTCGCTCTCTATCATCATGGTGGGATGGCTCGGCACGATAGCCTTGGCGTCGCATCAGGTGATGTCTACCATCTCGCAGTTCACGTTCATGGTCTACTACGGACTGGGTGCTGCGGTGGCTGTGCGCACAAGCTACTTCCACGGACAGCACGACGTGCAGAACGTGCGCCATACGGTGACTGCGGGTCTGCGTCTTATGGTGATGCTCGAGGTGGTGCTCGGCGGCATCATCTTCCTGCTGCGCAACCATATCGGCGGATGGTTTACAGACAGCGCCGAGGTGTCGGCGGGCGTACTCTCGCTGCTCGTGCCGTTCTTCATCTATCAGTTCGGCGACGGCATGCAGATAAACTATGCCAATGCGCTGCGCGGTATCGCCGATGTGAAGCCGCTGATGCTGATTGCGTTCATCGCCTTCTTCGTCATCTCGCTGCCCGTGGGCTATCTCTGCGGTTTCGTGTTGGACTACGGACTGATGGGCGTATGGATGGCGTTCCCGTTCGGACTGACGTCGGCGGGCGTGATGATGTGGTGGAGATTCAGAAAATACAAATAGAGTTGCTTAGTAGCGGAGGTCTCTGGCCTCCGCAGCAACTAAAAAAGAGTCTCAAAAAAATATGCCCAAATAGGGGGTGCAGTGGTCTCCACTGCACCAAGCAAGAAGTGCACCAATAGCTTGGTTGGTGCAGCAGAGACTGCTGCACCCCCTAACAGAAAAAGCCTCGCAAGTGAATACTTGCGAGGCTTTTTAAATGGCGCTTCAAGATGGACTTGAACCAACGACCCCCTGATTAACAGTCAGGTGCTCTAACCAACTGAGCTATTGAAGCATTTTTCTTGTGACAACTTGGCTTGTTGTCTGATTGCGGATGCAAAGGTAATAAGTTTTTCCGTAACTCAAAAATTTTTCAGCATTTTTTTGTTATAATATGGCAAAAAAATTAAAAATGGGGCTGTTTTGCTGACACAGAAAGGTGTGCGGGCTTAAAAACTCTACATTATTTATATGTATTTGGCGTTAATGTTGTACTTTTGTAGGCTGAATGACGATGTGCACGAAAAGCGTGACATCGAACCGAAAAAGATTTATAACGAACTCAAAAACATAGAAGAAATGCGAAAACTCATAATCATTGCGCTGATATTGCTGCCTATGCTGGCGGCGGCGCAGAACAGCAGCGACCATAACTACCGCGTGGCGAAGAACCTTGAGGTGTTCAACGCCGTCTACCGCAACCTCGACCTGCTATACGTCGACTCGCTGAACGCCGACGAGGTGGTGGGCGACGCCGTCAACCAGATGCTGCGATCGCTCGACCCGTACACGGAGTATTACCCGGAGGACAAGGTGGGCGAATACAAGCAGATGCTCACGGGCAAGTATGCGGGCATCGGCTCCATTATCTCGTACAGCTTCACACGCAAGAACGTGGTTATAAACAAGCCGTACGAGGGTATGCCGGCGGCGGAGGCGGGGCTGCGCAAGGGCGACATGATTCTGTCTATCGACGGCGAGTCGATGGAGGGAAAGACGACAGCGTACGTGTCGGAGCATCTGCGCGGCGACGCCGGCACGACGATGGTGCTGAAGGTGAAGCGCCCGGCTACGGGCAAGACACTAACGCTGAAGGTGCAGCGACGCGCCATTCAGATGCCTTACCTTACATACTACGGTTTGCAGCCCGACGGCATCGGCTATATCAGCTACAACCAGTTCCTCGAGAACTCGGCGAAGGACGTGCGCCGCGCGTTCGTCGAGATGCGCTCGAAGGGCATGCGCGGACTGGTGCTCGACCTGCGCTCCAACGGAGGCGGATCGGTGCAGGAGGCGCTGCAGATTCTGAATATGTTCGTGCCGAAGGGCAAGCAGTTGCTCGAGATGCGCGGCAAGGTGAAGAGCTCCAACAAGACGTTCTCTACGACGATGGAACCGATAGACACGGTGATGCCTATCGTGGTGCTGGTGAACGAGGAGACGGCGAGCGCCAGCGAGATTACGTCGGGCGCGCTGCAGGACCTCGACCGCGCCGTGGTGATGGGCACACGCACATACGGCAAGGGACTGGTGCAGGTGCCGAACGTGCCCCTACCCTACAACGGCAAGCTGAAGCTGACTACCGCGAAATACTACATTCCGTCGGGCCGCTGCATCCAGGCGCGCAAGTACAAGCATACGGAGAAGGGATTGGCGAGCGAGAATGTGGCAGACTCGCTGACGCATGAGTTCCGCACGGCGGCGGGCCGCATCGTGCGCGACGGCGGAGGCATAAAGCCAGACATCGAGGTGCTCCCCGACTCGATGCCGAACATCGCCTACTACCTGCAGTTCGCCGACACTACCGACTTGCTGCTCAACTACGAGATTGAGTACATGGCGAAGCACCGCACGGTGGCTGAGCCGTCGGAGTTCGAGTTCTCGGACAAGGACTACGACGAGTTCTGTGCTTATGTCATAAAGAGTGGTTTCGAGTACGACCAGGTGAGCGAGAAGTATCTGAAGGACTTGGAGAAGCTGGCGCGCTTCGAGGGCTACTACGAGGATGCGAAGCCGGAGTTCGAGGCGCTGAAGGCGAAGCTGAAGCACGACTTGAAGAAGGACTTGGCTTATCCGTACAACAAGGAGCAGCTGAAGCAGATCATAGCCAACGACATCATGTCGGCTTACTACTTCGACCGTGGCGCGCTGCAGAACTCGCTGCGCTACGACAAGCAGTTTGCCAAGGCTGCCGAACTGCTGAAGAACCCCGAGGAGTATCGCAAAACGCTTGCTCCCACAAAGAAGTAGCGCGTTTCTTCCCACGGAATACGATTTACGATGAAGATTCTCCCACAGATTACGGGGTCCGAGGAAGATTCTCCCACAGATCACACAGATTTACACAGATACAGAAAGTTCTATTAAGAACAACAACAATCTGTGAGAATCTGTGAAATCTGTGGGAGACATCAACCCGACAACGAAAAGGAGCTACACAGATTATTATCTACTGGAGGAATCTCCCACAGATTACGGGTTCCGAGCAAGATTCTCCCACAGATCACACAGATTTACACAGATACGGAAAGTTCAATTAAGAACAACAACAATCTGTGAGAATCTGTGAAATCTGTGGGAGACATTAACCCAACAACGAAAAGGAGCTACATAGATTATTATCTACTGGAGATTACCTTCCACAGATTATACAGATTTACACAGATAGTTAAAGCATATAACATAATATATACTGATTTCTAATGACAGAAAACGAGATTACATATAAGATTCGGGGCGCGATATACAAAGTGTATAACACGCTTGGCCCTGGTCTATTGGAATCTGTCTATGAAGCTGCCTTATGCTATCAGATGCAGAAAGACGGTTTGAATGTACAGAATCAAGTAGAGGTACCAATCCATTATGATGGCACTATATTGAAGACTAATCTCAGACTTGATATTCTCGTTGAAAACTCTGTAATAGTAGAGCTTAAATCAGTGAAGGAAATCAACGAGTTGCACCACAAGCAACTGCTTACCTACCTGCGTTTATGCAACTTGCATTTAGGTATACTCGTCAATTTCAACACCGACAATATAAATAATGAGATACACCGCAAGATAAACGGATACTCTAAATAAAGAGTTTCGCCCACAGATTGCATACGACAAAAAACTTCCATAGATTGCACACGACAAAAAGCTCCCACAGATTGCACAGATTTACACAGATAAGGAAAGCCTCCAAGGAATACTGAATCTGTGAAATCATAGAAGATTAAGACAAACGCACACCAACAATCTGTGAGAATCTGTGAAATCTGTGGGAGATATTCTTGAGGAAAGCACTAAGATAATCTAATGATTTGCACAGATACGGAAATTCCAACAAAGAATACAGAATCTGTGAAATCCAAGAAGATTAAAACAAACGCACCCCAACTATCTGTGAGAATCTGTGAAATCTGTGGGAGAATATAATTCACAAGAGAAACATAGTATCTAACAGAATAAACGAAAATATAATACTCCCACAGATTGCACAGATTTACACAGATACGGAAATTCCACCAAAGAATACTGAATCTGTGAAATCATAGAAGATTAAGACAAACGCACGCCAACAATCTGTGAGAATCTGTGAAATCTGTGGGAGATATTCTTGGGGAAAATACAAAGATAATCAACTGAGATATAACAAAGAACAATATGAATATAGGAAACATACAATTTGGGGAACGACCGCTGTTCCTCGCACCAATGGAGGACGTGACGGACATCGGATTCCGACACCTCTGCAAGCGGTTCGGCGCATCGATGGTATACACGGAGTTTGTGAGCGCCGAGGCACTCGTGCGATCGGTGAATGCCACGCTGCGCAAGCTCACCATCAGCGACGAGGAGCGACCCGTGGGAATACAGATATACGGCCGCGACGTGGAGTCGATGGTGGAGGCTGCGAAGATTGTGGAGCAGGTGAAGCCCGACGTGATTGACATCAACTTCGGATGCCCCGTGAAGAAGGTGGCTGGCAAGGGAGCCGGAGCTGGCATGCTGCAGAACATACCACTGCTGTTGGACATCACGCGCGAGGTGGTGAAGGCGGTGAACACGCCCGTCACGGTGAAGACGCGACTGGGATGGAACCACGACCAGCTCGTCATCTGCGACCTGGCGGAGGCGCTGCAAGACTGCGGCATCCAGGCGCTCACCATACACGGCAGAACGCGCGCGCAGATGTACACGGGCGATGCCGACTGGACGCTCATCGGCGAAGTGAAGCGCAACCCACGCATACACATCCCCATCATCGGCAACGGCGACATCTGCACGCCCGAGCAGGCGCGCGACGCGTTCGACCGCTACGGCGTGGACGCAGTGATGGTGGGTCGTGCCACGTTCGGCTGTCCGTGGATATTTCAGGAGATGCGCGACGTGCTCGACGGACGTCCTGCCGACCCGACGCTCACCACTGACCGCAAGATTGACTTGCTGCTTGAGCAGCTGCACATCAACGTGGAGCGCATCGACGAGTATCGCGGCATACTGCACACGCGCCGTCATATCGCTGCGTCGCCGGTGTTCAAGGGCATACCCGACTTCCGACAGACGCGCATCGCCATGCTGCGCGCCACGACGGTGGAGGAGCTGACGGCTATCATGGAGCAGGCACGAGAGATGATTCATAAGGTGCAGGGCGTGTAGGTCTGCGCACCGTTATCATAGCAAAAGGGACTCAGTACGATGCGTTGTCTTTTTTTAAATAAGGTTGACACCTAAAGTCAACAATTATGAAAAAGAAAG
>OHBJ01001687.1_pt1 | contig 15224 bp, 21 predicted proteins | sample 1577241 | NCBI WGS metagenome assembly OHBJ01 (sample SAMEA3541594, study PRJEB24748) | human gut metagenome | biome: human gut; feature: human-associated habitat; material: faeces | place: China | collected 2012
CATAGGTGCAGATCCAAATGCAGGAAGGATGATATTTACCTCCGGCGGCTCTACGCCGTCGCTGACGGCCACGGCCAGCACCCGCGCCCCGTGGCGCAGGGCCTCTCCCACCAGCTTGGGACTGTCGCAGAGGAACTCCCCCTGCTGCCGCCGGAAGGCGGCGCTGTCCAGCCGGCGCATATGCTCCAGCAGCGGATTTTTACGACTGGTGATGCGCTCCATACGCCCTCCCCATTTTGGCGCGCCGCCGGTAAGGCGGTGTGCCCGAATATTCTTTATAATATAGGTGTGTTTTCCCGTTGTCAACATAAAATCAGGGAACGCCGGTGGGCGCTCCCTGATTTTTGTCTGATTTTTATGGTTTTCCGGTTACACGCAGTGGCCGTTCCGCCGGATCACGTCCACCACGCGGTCCACGCACTGGCGGCAGATAGCGTCCTCCGGCGCTTCCACCATGACCCGCAGCACCGGCTCTGTGCCGGATTCCCGCACCAGCACGCGGCCGGTGTCCCCCAGCTCCGCAGCCACGGCATCCACCGCGGCCTGCACATCGGGGTCCTCCCGCGCCGTCTTTTTGTCCTGGACACGGACGTTCTCCAGCACCTGGGGATAGATGGTGAGGCCCTCGGTCAGCTTGCTGAGGGGCTTCTTCTGCTCCAGCATCACCTCCATCAGCTTCAGGCTGGTGAGCACGCCATCGCCGGTGGAGGCGTACTTGGAGAAGATAATGTGACCCGACTGCTCGCCGCCCAGCGCGCAGCCGTTCCTGGCCATGTACTCGTAGACGTACTTATCGCCCACGGCGGTCTTGGCGTAGGAAATCCCCTCGCGGTCGAAGGCGCGGTACAGGCCGAAGTTGGACATGATGGTGGTCACCACCGTGTTGTGGGGCAGCTCGCCCTGCTGCTTCAGGTGCCGCCCGCAGACGTAGAGGATGTGGTCGCCGGTGATGATGCCGCCCTGCTCATCCACGGCAAGGCAGCGGTCGGCATCGCCATCGTAGGCGAAGCCCACATCCAGCTCGTTGGCCAGCACAAAGCGGCGCAGGGCCTCGATGTGGGTGGAGCCCACGCCGTTGTTGATGTTGAAGCCGTCGGGCTCATCGCCCATGACGTAGGTCTTGGCGCCCAGTGCGTCAAAGACGCTTTTGGCGATGGTCCAGGCACTGCCGTTGGCGCAGTCCAATCCCACGCGCTTGCCCTTAAAGGAGAACAGCCCCAGAGAGATGAGGTAGCCCACGTAGCGGTTGCGGCCCGCCACATAGTCCACCGTGCGGCCGATGTGGTCCCGCCGGGCCAGAGGGATCTGCTGCCAGCGCTGGCCGAACACCTCCAGCTTGCCGTCCAGATAGTCCTCGATGAAGGCGATGGTGCCCTCGTCCATCTTCTCACCGCTGCCGCTGATGAGCTTGATGCCGTTGTCGTAGTAGGGGTTGTGGCTGGCGGAGATCATGATGCCGCAGTCGAACCCGTCCGTCCGCGCCACAAAGGACACGGAGGGCGTGGTGGTCACATGCAGCAGATACGCGTCCGCGCCGGAGGCCACCAGTCCCGAGGCCAGTGCGTACTCAAACATGTAGCTGCTGCGGCGGGTGTCCTTGCCGATGACCACCCGCACCGGCGTGGTGTCGCCGCTGCGGCGCTTGGTCTCACCGTAATACCAGCCCAGAAAACGTCCCACCTGATAGGCGTGGTCCGCCGTCAGGTCCACATTGGCCTCACCACGGAAGCCGTCTGTTCCGAAATATCTCCCCATAGTCGCTCCTTACTCCTCCCGCTGGGCGGCGATATCGCCGCCGCGCTTATAGATGCTGTCCGCCGGTACCGTCCCCCGCACGGAGGACAGCGGGTAGACACGGCTGCTCCGGCCCACCACCGTGCCGGGGTTCAGCACGCTGTTGCAGCCGATCTCCACGTGGTCGCCCAGCATGGCGCCCACCTTCTTGCGTCCCGTCTCCGCACGCTCTGCGCCGCAGCGAACCACCACCAGCGTCTTGTCGGACTTGACGTTGGAGGTGATGGAGCCTGCGCCCATATGGGCCTTATAGCCCAGGATGCTGTCGCCCACGTAGTTGTAGTGGGGCGTCTGCACGCCGTCGAACAGGATGACGTTCTTCAGCTCCACGGAGTTGCCCACCACGCAGTTGTCGCCCACCAGGGCGCTGCCGCGGATGAACGCGCCGTGGCGCACCTCCGTGCCTGCGCCGATGATGCAGGGTGCGCCCAGATAGGCGGTGGGCGCCACCACGGCGGTCTTGTGTACCCAAACCTCCGGCGCACGCTGCGCAAAGTCCGGCTCCAGTGTGGGCCCCAGCTGCCGGATCAGGTCACCGATGCCGGCCAGCGCCTCCCAGGGATAGGTGAAGCCCGCCAGATACGCCGCTGCACGGGTATGGGACAGGTCGAACAGGTCTTGAATGGTATACATGACAATAGCCCCCTTGTCTCCGCGCCTTCTGGTCTATGATACGCTCTGACGGCGCGGTTAGAAGCATTATACTATTCCGCCGCCCCCTCTGGCAAGAGTTTCTGCGGAAAAAGAGAAAAACAGGCGGCCCAAAATGGGCCGCCTGTTTTGCGTCTTTACTTGTCCAACGGCTTCATGGTCGGGATTTTTGTTGCGGTTCTCTCATTTGCGGAAATAAGTTGTTCTAACGGGCATTAAAGCCGATTTGAATGGCTTAAAAACAACTTTTTCGGACTCATTTTCGGCAATTTGGCACTCAAATGATGTATGTTTTGATGTAAATGATGTAAGTCGAACTATGAAACCCGGCAAACCTTCACTAACATTTATTATATTCATCTGCTGCCTGAAAGTCAACCTGCAACCCAAATCCCATTATAAATGTATATAAATAAAGAGAGCATACTTTCCGAAACGGATTGTATGCTCTCTGTCTATTCGATTGTTACTGTGCCTTGAAATAATTATCAAGTCCTTTGAACTCTGATGTTTTCAATTCTTTGGTAACATCGGTGTAGATATTCAGCGTGGTTGAAATATCTGTATGTCCGAGTGCGTCCTGAATGACCTTTATATTAACTCCGGCTTCGCACATTCTCGTTGTGAATGTATGTCTGAGTGAATGGCAGCTAAAATGGGGCAAAAGCACTTCGGGTTCTTCCGATTTTTCAAACTGCTCATCGTTGCAGTCACGAATAATACGGCGGATTGCTTTATTCAAGGTTGCTTGGTGCTGCGCCTGTCCAAAGCGATTGATAAAGATAAAGTCGGTGTAACCATCTATTGTAACCTCGCAATGAATATCCAAGTCTTTCTGTTTCTGCTTTTCAAGTTCAAATGCTTCTTTGACGAAATCGAGCATTGGTACTTGTCTCATACTTGCAGGAGTCTTAGTCGTATTCACATTGAAATAGCAGCCTTTTTTGCTTCCTTCGGTACGATGGTCGTAATATACAAGCGTGTGATTTACATCAATCATTCCGCTTTCCATATCAATATCGCACCATCTCAAGCCTGTTACCTCGCCGACACGCAATCCCGTTCCTATCATAACCGCAAAAACGGGATACCAATGCTCGTAAACCGGATGTGTTTTAAGGTAATCAAGGAATAAATCCTGTTCAGGTCTTGTCAACGCTCGGCGCTTCTCTGACTGAAAAGCGTGAGACTTTTTCAGTTCTCTCAACACATTGTCCGAAGGATTGTTTCTGATATAGTCATCATCAACCGCTATCTGCAATATTTGATGTAGGACAGTATGGATACTGTCAATCGTGGAAACTTTCAGGTTTCTCTCATCGGCAAGGTAGTTGTAATACTTCTTAATATCCGACTTTCTCAATGTTGATACTCGTTTATTGCCGATAACAGGTCGTACAAAGGTGTTGTAAAGATACTTGTAATTCTCAAAGGTATTGTTTTTCAATCCTCTTTTCAAATTGAGCCAAAGGTCAAACAAATCATTAACTGTGGTGTATCGAGCTTCGGTCTTTATGCCGTCGCATTTATCTTTCAAGATATTCTTCTCTTTTTCACGCAGGTCAGCTAAGGTTTTGGCATATATAAAACGCCTTTTTAACTGTCCGTCCATCCAACTAAATTGATAAGTACCGTTTTTTCTCTGAACCTCTCCGGTTTTTAAGACGGTTCTTGCTTTGTCTTTTCGCTTTTCAGCCATAATTTCACCCCTCCTAAATTCTATTGTGTGTTTCCGTGTATCTATCAAGTTTCTCTCTTATGATGTGGATTTTGTTTCCCATCCATATTGCAAAAGGACAACCCGATGTGTTTGATAGCTCACGAAGTTTTCTTCGTGCAATGCCGGAATACTCTGAAGCTTCCTCAATCGTCAACCATTGTCTTTCCCATATTGGGATTTCGTTTGTTTTTGAAGTAAGCTTCTCTTGATATGCCTTTACTTCACGATTCAATGTTTCATCCTCATTCGACAAAAACAAGTTTTGTAATATATTCATCAAAAGCCCTCCTTTTTATCAGTCTGCGATGTCCTAAACGAAGAACGAACGGACAATCATATTGATTTGTCATTTTCAAAAGTCCTGCTCTGCTTATACCTGAATACTCAACAGCTTCATCTATCGTCAGGTTTGCTTTATACCGTATCGGAACATCGAAACCCTGACCGACTGCCTTTCTTGTATCGTCCATTTTTCAAGCACCTCCTTACAGTTATATCGAATACATTTCAGCGAGATACTTATCCAATTTTTCACGCTTGATTAGTCGTTTTGCTCCATTCCAAAGAACAAACGGACAGTATTCGGAGTCGGACATTTCCCTTAATTTCTGTGAGCCGATACCGCTATAAGCTGCGGCTTCTTCTACCGTCAGGTTTGTTTTATGCCATATCGGCACATCAAATTTTGTATCTGCCATTTCTGACGCACCTCCTTGTTTTTGATGTTCATATCATAATTCAAAGTTGGCGATAAGCCTATTATGCGAATAGACCTATCGCACACTTGACAATCAGACTATATGGAACTCATACTTTCAAGGTACTCATCGAGCTGCTGCCTTTTTATTAAACGCTTTGTTCCGTTCCAAAGAACAAACGGACAATCCTCGGATTCGGTCATCTTCCTTAACTTCTTTACTCCGATACCGCAATAGGCTGCTGCTTCGTCAACCGTAAGATTTGTCTTTTTCCATATCGGAATGCTAATCTTGTTATTCATAGCTGCCACTCTTACCCTTACGAACGGAATATCTTTCGGTCACGACATAGTCCCAACCAGATTTATCGCATTTGTCGCAACGGTCTTTTTCCTTTGCGAACGGGTCAAGGCGACGCACGATATAATTAGGGTTGTCAATATAATCGCTCAGGCACTTAGGGCAGAGGCAACGGATATTTTCTTCCTTTTCCTTTTTATAAATCCAAAGTCCAAAAGTCTTTTTGAGCATTGTATTTATCCGTCTGATAAGCTGCTCATCATCTACTGTTCCTATATAGTCTTTCAAATCTTCTTTGTTGACCGTCTGAACCTGTTCCAATAGCACCATTGACGGCTTCTTCAATCCGAAATCTTCACCAAGCTGAATGTGCGACGGAAGATACCTTTTCTTGATAACACTTGTAACGGCTGCCACGATAATTGTCGGTGCGTTCTTGTTGTAATCATCTGCCTGTATTACAAGCACCGGTCTTTCTCCGCTTTGAACCGAGCCGGTTCTGTTTCCGAAATCGTAGTAGAATAAATCTCCACGGCAAATCGTTCTTTCTTTCATATGTAAAACCTCTCATTTCTTAATCTTGAAGTGTCATTCGTGTCCGGAATTAAATAACCCCTTCACTCATTTGGACAAAGGGGGTCGAAATGCACACCCAAAATCAGAGGTTTTCATAATATTTTTTGAAATTTTTCTTTGCAGCTTTGATAGACTTATCTACGGCATTGTAATTTATGCCTTCTTCTTGTGCGATTTTTCTTGAACTCAGCCCCAACAAAACGACCTTGCACAGCCTTTCTTTTTGAATAGGTTTCATCATAGCCAAGACTTTTCTGACTTTTGCTATTTCCATTCGGCGGAGCTGCTCTCTTTCTATTTCAAGCCGTTCTTCTTCCGCCTGTTCAAAAGGGTCAGCGAAAGGCGTAATCAGTTCCCGGTGGAACTGTTCTGAAATATCATCTTCATAGCCGTAAACATCAAGCGTTCTTTTTGCTCGCTTTTCGTATTTATCATCGTTCCTATCTGCTTCGTTAATCACTTCGCCCTGAGCCATAGAAAGCAAAACAAAAGGCGTGTATCTCTTGATGATGTCGGGATACTTTTTCCGAAGTTCTTTTTCGGTAAGTTCGGTAACAACAGCCCATTTTTCTTTGCCTGTATAATTGGTGTACTCATAGCGCAAGTTAATGAGCTTGCAGTCCTTTGCAAATAATTCTTCCTGTTCGGTTAATGTAAGTTTTGTCATTGTCGTAATCTCCTTGAATTTTTGAATTTGGTTTGAAATCAAAAATTCGGAGATTACGGGTATTTGGCGATATACGCCAGCCACTTATATGTCACGGTTTTGCTCCTTTCGGAGCGACAAAAAAGCCGGACACCAAGAACTTAGGATATTTCTATCCTGCAATTCTCAGTGTCCGGCAATTTGATGACTCAAGAGCTTTCACTCAAGGACTCGTGGCTCGGTACATCTGTCCGATATTTAATTGTTCGCTCGATTATTTTACTCTTACTAATCTGTACTTTACATTGCCCCTGCGCAGAGAAAGGTCAACTTCTACTACTCTGTGGCAGTTTGGGCATTTCAGTTCAATTACTCCGGTGGTCATAGTAACCTTATCAAAGATACGCCAACCACAGTGCTTGCACCTTACGATTATCTTTTGCTCTAAGTTATTCATACGCTACATCCCTCCGGGTAAATATTGATAATGTCAAAAGGATTATCGAGGTATTCCTTTTTGAGCAATCCAAGTTGTTTCATTCGGATTGCCAATGCTTTTTTGGAGCAACCTAAAAAATCGGCAAGTGCTTCAAATCTCTTATATACTTCCGGCGAGTAAATCTTATTCAAACATTCGATTTTATCTCCGAGATTGAAAAGAAACATTCCTTGCTTAATAAGGTTTTCCGGTAATAAAATGGCTGCTCCAAGCGTATTTGCCTGCCATTCTTCCCAATCCGATATAGGCTTGTTTCTTTCGGAGTTTGCCTTGTAGTAATGTACTCCCGAAGATTTCTGCGTTACTCCGTAATCGTTTGGAAAAAGCATTTTGAAAATCTGATGACTACCCTCGTGCATAAGGGTAAAGTTTTTCCTTCCTCTCAGCTTGTTATCAAAAGCCAAGTCTTTTTCGACAAGGACGGTCTTACCGTCTAAGAAGAAAAAAGCTTCGTTATCGTCATCTTCAAGAACTTGTACTCCAAGCTCTGTAAAGGAAGTCATTCCAAGAATACTGCCGTCATAAGAAAGATGTTGATATTCAACCGTAAGTCCGAGGACTTTTGCCAACAGCAATTCCGGGTCAATCCTATATATTTTTGTGTTACGGACATCGGGAAGTTCCATATATGCTTTAACATATTTGGCAGCTATGGCTTCGATGTCAAATCTCGATAAGTGCTTCAAATCACAAAACCTCCTATCATCAGGTTTTTGCTTCAACAAACCACTTCCCGTTTTCTTCATCAAACAGAAATGTGGGCTTGCCGCAAATCTGCACCGTGTAGCGAATGCCGGTTCCGCCTACTTTGGTAGAAGCGGCTCTGCATTTTTGAATAACACGGTCTATTTCATATTTTTCATCATTTTCAAACTTGATGAAACAAGGACGAGCCGTTCCATCAGGTCTGTGTGTAACATTTACTTCAACATATACTTTTCGTCTTTCGGATTCCATTTTTATACCTCATAATTTCTCAAAGTCAAAACCAATCTTCCAAAGTGCCGGTATCCTGTAATGCTCTTGTCCGAAACCTTGTACTTAGGTCGTTCATCTCCGGCAGTATTGATGTAACAGGAAAGGCTCCCTTTCTTAAAACGCTTTTTTCTGTCAAAGAAAAGAAACATTCCTTCATATATTCCGTAATCGGTAAAATGGTTTCCGCCATCCGCACGAAAGATAACAATATCTTCACTGCACCCCTGCATAAAGCAAGCGGGCATTCTTACATAAGCCGTAACCTCTTTTTCATCAATCACATTAAGACCTCCTTAACCAACCATACCTGTCGGCATAGTGATTTCGGCTTTTTCCGGTGGTAGCCGCAAGTTCTGACACAGAACTCCATTCCTTATGCTGTCCTTTCCGAAACGCCGTCTGATTTCTTCGACACACTTTTCCATTCGCTCTAATTTGTCCTGCTTTGCGGCATCCATAAACATATCTATTTGACGGGGCGTGTCCTGTGGAATAAGATTTATGGCTTGTACCGTTACAGAACGGATAGGGTGAAGCCACCCATATCTCTTTTCAAAGAGTTGAAAAGCAGTCTTTGCAATAACCATCGGAGACTGTGTAGGAAGTGCAATCTTCGTTTGCCATTGCCTTGTATCAAGTGTATTGTCTCTAATATGAATTGCGACACCTTCCGCACTCAATCCGTGAACACGGAGTTTGTGTCCGATGTCTTGGGTCAATTCGAGAAACACGGGCCACACCTGCTCCGGTTTCTCTAAGTCTGCTACCGTAGTTATACCGTGTCCTACACTTTTAATCGGAGAAATAAAGTCTTTCTTTGCAACAAGGGAAAGGTCGTTGCCGTTAGCATAATTCCATAAAGCGACTCCGTTTTTTCCTAACCTTCGGCGTAAGAACTCAGGGTCGGTATTCGCCAAATCCCCGATAGTTCGGATGTAGTAGCTGTCAAGTACACGCTGCGTTGCCCGTCCTACACCGAGCAAATCAGCGGCAGGAAGTTTCCAAATTTGTTCTCTGAATGTATCCTTTGATATTACGGTAACTGCGTCCGGCTTTTTCATATCCGAGCCGAGCTTCGCAAATATCTTATTAAAGGAAACACCGACAGAAATCGTTAATCCGAGTTCAAACTTCATTGTTTCACGAATTTCATTTGCCACCTGTTCCGGCGAGCCGAAAATCTTCTCTGTCCCACTAATATCCAACCAACACTCGTCCATACCATACGGTTCGACTTGGTCTGTATATCGCTCATACACGCCTCTTGCGAGCTTTGAGTATTTTATATACTCCTCATAATGTGGCGGTACTACAACCAAATCTTTGCACTTCTGTTTGGCTTGCCATACTGCATCGCCCGTTTTGACATCGAATGCTTTTGCCTTGTAATTCTTCGCAAGTACAATACCATGATGTGGTTCCGGTAAAGGCGCTTGAGGTCTTTGCAGGCAAGAATAATACCGTGTCGTTCTTCTACCGAGCCGCAAACAGCAATAGGATACTTCTTCAATGTGGGGTCGAGCATACATTCAACGCTGGCATAAAAATTGTTCATATCGCAATGAAGTATGTTACGCATTATTTCAGAACCCCCTTGACATTTTAGGAAGTTTAATGTAAACTATATGTAGTTCAACTTCCTGCTTCTTATTATACGCAGTTCAAGTACAAATGTCAAGAGGCAACAAGAAGTTAAACTACAAATTCTTAATTAAGGAGTGAACACAAAGATGACATTCGGTGAAAAAGTCAAAGCCGGAAGGACTAAACTCGGTCTTACTCAGGAAGAATTGGCTAATAAAATAGGCGTTACCGTTCGTGTAATCTGTTCTTATGAAAAAGATAAATCCCGTCCGAGAGGGATGGAAAGATATAAAGCATTGGCAGAAGCACTCGGCGAAAATGTAAACTATCTGCTTTCAGAAGATGACGCATTTATCGCTGAGGTTGAAGATAAGTATGGTCGCAGAGGGGCAAAACAAGCTCAGGAATTACTTGCAGAAGTAACCGGTTTGTTTGCCGGCGGCGAATTGGCTGACGAAGATATGCGTGAGATGGTTGACGCTATTCAGGAAGCATATCTTATTGCCAAAAAGAACAACAAAAAATACACCCCGAAGAAATATCGCAAAGACGAGCAATCCTCAAAGTGAAACTAAGTCCGTTTTATGGGACAGTATTTAGTTTATACTTTATTATAGGGTAAATATCAGATACAATTATCCTACAAGGAGGTGAGCCGGATTGGGATATTACACTACGGCTGAGATTGTAAAAATCGTAAACAGGCTCATTGACCGCTATGGCACTCGCAACCCTTACCGGGTGGCAAAAGAGCTTGGTATCAATATCATTTATCGGAACTTCGACAAACAGCGTGGGGCATATAAGGTTATATTAAAGAACCGTTTTATCTTTCTTAAAAACGGTATGCACCCGGTTGTGGAGCAGATAGTGCTGTGGCACGAAATCGGTCACGATATTCTTCATAGACAAGAAGCTGTTGCGGCAGGTGGTTTCAAAGAGTTTAACATATTCGATATGCGAGAGAACCGTATGGAGTATGAAGCAAATATCTTTGCTTCTCAGGCTTCGCTCCCTGATGACACCATTTTAGAGTACATTGAAAACGGCTACGACATTCAGCAAATTGCAAGAGCAATGAGTTCTGACATCAACCTAATTGCTTTGAAGGTGGATACGCTCATAGCGCAAGGCTACCAACTTCGGAAGCAAGACCATCGAAACGATTTTCTCAAATACAATCATAAAATATAAGACCGTCAAGTCTCGAATGAGATCTGACGGTCTTTTACTAACTTTATTTTTCATTATTCTTGGGAACAGCGTAAGCTTGGAGATATTGCTTCTGATATGGTTGCAGGAGGCGACATCGACAAAGACTTAATTCTTGCTGAAGGTCAGTACCCGGTAATCGCTAATGCCCTCACTGGCGATGGAATTGTCGGGTATTATGATAAAGAATATAGAGTTAATGCTCCGGCTGTTACGGTTACTGGTCGTGGAGATGTTGGACACGCAAAAGCAAGATTGGTTAATTTTACGCCAGTTGTAAGGCTTTTATCAGTAAAATCAGAACACGATGTTTTCTTTTTAGAGAACGCCATCAATACTTTGAAAATTGTTATTGAGTCAACTGGCGTGCCACAATTAACTGTACCGCAACTCGCAAAATATGAAGTGGCATTTCCTCGGCAACTTGATGAGGAAGAACATATCGGAGCTTTTTTCAAGCAACTCGACCACCTTATCACCCTTCATCAGCGTGAGTTATATAAACATTTAAGATACCGAATTTTGAAAGTTAGGAGGAAATCGTAATGATTTTTAATAAAGAGTCAGATTTTGAAGAGGCTTTAATTAAAATTCTGTCCGAAAAAGGATGGGAAAAAGAAGTTCTTAAAAACTACTCTGAACAAGATTTGCTGCGAAATTGGGCTAATATTCTTTTTGAAAATAACAGAGATATTGACAGACTGAATGATTATCCTCTGACTGATAGCGAAATGCAGCAAATCTTAGAGCAAATAGAAGCTCTCAGAACACCGTTAAAATTAAATGGCTTTATTAACGGCAAAAGTGTGTCTATTGTCAGAGATAATCCTGATGATAAACTACATCTTGGAAAGGAAGTAAGTCTCAAAATTTATGACCGCAGAGAAATTGCCGCCGGTCAAAGCAGATACCAGATTGTTCAGCAACCCAAGTTTCCTACAAAGTCAAAACTGTTAAATGACCGTCGAGGAGATTTGATGTTGCTTATTAACGGTATGCCAGTTATTCACATAGAACTCAAAAAAAGCGGCATTCCGGTGAGTCAGGCTTATAACCAAATTGAAAAATATTCTCACGAGGGTATATTCAGCGGATTATTTTCTTTGGTTCAAATTTTTGTCGCAATGGAACCAAACGAGGCTGTTTACTTTGCAAATCCGGGACCGGACGGTAAATTTAACCCGGATTATTATTTCCATTGGGCAGATTTTAATAATGAGCCTATTAACGAGTGGGATAAAGTGGCTTCTACTCTTTTGTCTATACCTATGGCACATCAGCTTATCGGATTTTATACAGTCGCCGACGATTCTGACGGTGTACTTAAAGTAATGCGTAGCTATCAGTATTTTGCGGCAAGTGCAATTTCCGATAAAGTTGCAAAAGCAAAATGGGAGGGCAATAATCAGCTTGGCGGATATGTTTGGCATACAACCGGTTCCGGTAAAACAATGACAAGTTTTAAGTCCGCTCAGTTGATTGCAAGCTCGAAGGATGCCGATAAGGTTATATTCCTTATGGACAGAATTGAACTTGGCACTCAGTCACTTAAAGAGTATCGTGGCTTTGCAGACGAAAATGAGTCTGTACAAGCAACTGAAAACACCAATGTGCTTATAACTAAACTTAAAAGCAGCAATCCGGCAGACACACTTATCGTTACTTCCATTCAGAAAATGAGTAATATTAAAGATGAAGCCGGTGGATTGAACGCTCGTGATATTGAACTTATCAGCGATAAACGCATTGTTTTTATTGTGGATGAAGCTCATCGCTCAACTTTCGGCGATATGTTGCTTACAATAAAAAATACTTTCCCGAAAGCAATGTTCTTTGGCTTTACAGGTACACCAATTCAAGATGAAAACCAAAAGAAAAAGAATACTACAAGCACAGTATTCGGCAATGAGTTGCACCGATACAGCATTGCAGACGGAATTAGAGACAAGAATGTTCTTGGCTTTGACCCTTATAAAGTGTTAACTTTCAAAGATAAAGATGTACGAAAAGTTGTTGCTTTGGAAAAAGCCAAAGCTCAAACTGAGAAAGAAGCAATTTCCGACCCGGTTAAAAGTAAAATATTCTACAAATATATGGACGCAAATCAAGTCGGAATGGTTGGACATTTTGACGCAAAAGGCGATTATATAAAAGGTATTGAAGATTATATTCCTAATGTTCAATATACGACCGAAGAACACACTACAATGGTAGTAAAGGATATTCTTGAAAACTGGGTAACATTAAGCCACAACAGCAAATTCCACGCTATATTTGCAACAAGCAGTATTCCAGAAGCTATCAATTATTATCGTTTGTTCAAAGCTATGAAGCCGCACCTCAAGGTTACGGCATTGTTTGACCCAAGTATTGATAATAACGGCGGAGTTCAGTTCAAAGAGGACGGACTTGTGGAAATTATCTCTGATTATAACGAACAGTATGGTCAAGAATTTTCTATTCCCACATTTGCAAAAATGAAAAAGGATATTGCCGCCCGACTTGCCCATAAGAAACCTTATGAGCGAATAGCAAATGAACCTGCAAAGCAAATCGATTTGCTTATTGTTGTTGACCAAATGCTTACGGGTTTTGACTCAAAGTGGATTAACACTTTATATATGGACAAGGTGCTTCAATATGAGAATATAATTCAGGCATTTTCTCGAACGAACCGCCTGTTCGGACCCGATAAGCCGTTTGGAACCATTCGCTATTATCGCAAACCTCATACAATGGAGCGTAACATCAATGCTGCTGTGAAATTGTACTCAGGTGACCGACCGCTTGGATTATTTGTTCAGCACCTTATAGACAACTTAAAGCAGATGAATGAGCTTTTTGAAAGCATTACTGATTTGTTTGCTGACTCCGGAATTGAAAATTTTGAAAAATTGCCGGATGATACATCGGCTTGCAGAAAGTTTGCAAAGGATTTCAATGAATTTAACAGCTATTTGGAAGCAGCTAAAATCCAAGGCTTCAAATGGAATGTCCTTTCGTATGTGGACGAAGAAACCGGCGAGGTTATCGATGTTACCATAGATGAGAATACATATTTGATTTTGGTTTTAAGGTATAAAGAATTAACCGGAGGCGGCGGTGGCACCGGAGGCGATGATGTTCCTTATGACCTTGCGGGATATATAACGGAGATTGATACCGGCTTAATCGACGCTGACTATATGAACTCAAAATTTGATAAGTATATTAAGTTGTTGAGTGTCGAAGGAACAACTAAAGAAGCTATTGAACAAGCTGAAACGGAGTTGCATAAAACATTTGCTACACTTTCTCAAGAAGAACAGAAGTACGCAAACATCTTTTTGCACGATATTCAAAGAGGTGATGTTAAAGTTGCCGAAGGTAAATCGTTAAGAGATTATATTAACGAGTATTTGTCAAAAGCGAGAAACGACCAAATTCACAGAATTTCCGTTGCCATTGGTGTTGATGAGAATATGCTTAGAAATGTTATGGGATTGAAACTTAACGAAAACAACCTCAACGAATTTGGCAGATATGATGAGTTGAAAAAAACAGTCGATAAGGCAAAGGCAAAGGAATATTTTGAAAAAGTCGAAGGAACTAAAATAATCCCGCCCAAGTGCAAATAACGGCGCCAGCGTCTTGCTTGGGGCTCTGCTAGAACTGGATGACAAAGACTCAACAGAATTTGAATCGAGATAAATTGGAAAGGATACGGCAATATGAGAACACTGGTAAAAAACGGGACCATTGTCACAGCAGAGAGTGAGTACAAAGCAGATATTCTCATTGTCGATGAAAAGATCACGTCAATCGGCACCAATCTAGAAGGCCCCTTTGATAGAATCCTGGATGCAGAGGGCAAATATGTGCTCCCCGGCGGTGTGGACAACCACGCCCACTTTGAGGCGCTCAATACGGACGGCATCACCACAAACGAGCCCTATGCGACTACCTGGGTCGCCCTGCAGGGAGGAACGGTTGGTGGTCTTGGTGCTGGTGGAAACATACTCGTTGGACCAGTACACGTTGGTATCCACGACCATCTGCAGGTTCGCCGCATAGCCGCCGGTCGCCATGATAACGCCCTTGTTCGCGTGCACGGTCACCGGGGTGCCGTCATACTGGGTGGCCTTCACGCCGGTCACCCTGCCGTCCTCGACGATCAGCTCTTCCGCGGTGGTGCGGAGCATGATCTTGTTGGAGGCGGCGGTCTCGGAGGTCGCCAGCACGGTGTTCATCGGCGCCTTGAAGTAGGTGCCCCAGCGGCCCGGATACTTCCAGAATCTCTGCTGCCCTTCTGCATGCTTTCACACAAGGTCTGCTCTGATAATACGCTTCCGTTCTGACCGCAGGCTCTTCCAGATCTTCGCCCTTCTCCAGCCCAAGAAGTTCCCGGCAAATTAGACTTCCTTCCGATTCTTCAAATGCTCCGCAAAGCTTCTGCACAAGTGCATAAAGCTTCTTTTTCCCCGCCGCATCTTTCGGATCATCGTATCCGTACAGATCACCGATCACCATGACTGAGTTCAACGTTGACAACAACGACATGCCTATCGGCGTAGAGATAGAGAACAC
>OHBJ01001688.1_pt1 | contig 15219 bp, 9 predicted proteins | sample 1577241 | NCBI WGS metagenome assembly OHBJ01 (sample SAMEA3541594, study PRJEB24748) | human gut metagenome | biome: human gut; feature: human-associated habitat; material: faeces | place: China | collected 2012
AAAGCCACTACGGCGTGGCACGCGACCTGAAAGCTTATCTGGCGCGCCATAGCTACGAGACCGACCCTCAGGCCCGGATGCCGGAGCTCCGCCTCCGCGACGAGGCCGACTTCGCCCCCGACCGCTCCGACGGCGCAACGCCCGTGGAGGTCCAGGACGAGCAGGGTTGTCCGCGTTACAGCGGCGTCACCGTGCGCGGCGTAAAGGTGGCAGAGTCCCCCGAATGGTTGCGCAACTTGCTTACCGCCGCCGGACAGCGCCCCATCAACAATATTGTGGACATCACCAACTTCGTGTTGCTTGGCCTCGGCCAGCCGCTCCACTGCTTCGACCTCAACCGCGTGGCCGGCGGCAAGATAGTGGTGCGCACGTGCACCGCGGGCACCAAGTTCACCACTCTCGATGGTGTGGAACATACCCTCGACGAGAGCGACCTGATGATTTGCGACGCCGAGAAGCCGATGTGTATCGCCGGAGTGTTCGGCGGCCTCGACTCGGGTGTCACCGAGCAGACCACCGACGTCTTCATAGAAAGCGCTTACTTCAATCCGACTCGCGTGCGCCGCACGGCACGCCGCCACGGCCTGAGCACCGATGCCTCCTTCCGCTACGAGCGCGGCACCGACCCCAACATCACCGTTTATGCCGCCGAACTGGCCGCATCGCTAATCAAGGAACTGGCCGGAGGAGAAATCTGCGGCGAAGTCTCCGACGCTTACCCCGAGCCGGTGGCCAAGTTCCCCGTCTCGCTCTCGATAGACTACTGCAACCGCCTCATCGGCAAAGTAATACCGTTGCCGCTCATCAAGCGTATCCTCACCTCGCTCGAAATAGAAATACTGCCTGAAAGCACAGATGCGGAGCTCAAACTGCTCGTCCCCACATACCGTGTGGACGTGACGCGTCCCTGCGACGTGGTGGAGGAAATCCTGCGCGTCTACGGCTATAACAACGTGGAAATCTCCTCGGAAATGCACGCCAACCTCTCGCACAAGGGGATGACCGACTTCTCCTACGCCATGCAGAACATGGTTTCGGAGCAGCTCACCGCCCAGGGCTTCAACGAGATTATGAACAACTCGCTGTCGTCTGCGGCTTACTATGACGACAACGAAGATTCGACGTTCAAGGCCGCCGAGTGCGTCAAGGTAATGAACCCGCTGAGCAACGATTTGAGCACCATGCGCGCCACGCTATTATACGGGGGTCTGGAATCGTTGGCCCACAACATCAACCGCCGCCTCACCGACCTGCGTCTTTACGAGTTCGGCAACACTTACTCCCTCGACCCGAAGAAAGAGGTTACGCCGGAACACCCGCTCGCGCCTTTCAGCGAGGAGATGCGCCTCGGCCTGTGGTTGAGCGGCAACACCTCTCGCGCCACATGGAACACGAAACCGGCCGAGATGGACGTCTTTACCCTCAAAGGGATAGTGGAGAACATCCTGCGGCGCCTCGGCATCGCCGAGGGTATGCTGCAATACGCGCAGGGCGCCGACGATCTTTTCAGCGTGCGTCTTGACATACTGACACGTTCCGGCAAGCAGCTCGCGTCGCTGGGCGCCGTGCGCAACTCTGTGCTGAAACACTTCGAGATAGAACAGCCCGTGGCCTACGCCGACCTGGCGTGGAAACCGCTGATGCAACTGGCCGCCAAGAGCGAAACCCTCTTCAAGCCGCTCCCCAAGGCTCACCCGGTGAAGCGCGACCTCGCATTGCTGCTCGACAAGAACGTCAGCTTCGCGCAGGTGGAACAGATTATACGCAAAGCCGGCGGCAAGCTGCTTCGCGATGTCATCCTCTTCGACGTCTACGAAGGGAAGGGAGTGCCCGAAGGGAAGAAATCCTACGCCGTGGCCATGACGCTCCAAGACGACGAAAAGACACTCGTCGACAAGCAGATAGACGGCGTGATGAAGAAAATCATAGCCGCGCTGGAGAAAAACCTCCGCGCCGAACTGAGATAACAGACAACTTCAATACAAAAATAACATACCTGATACATAAAACATGGGAAGAGCATTTGAATATCGCAAAGCGCGCAAACTGAAACGCTGGGGCAACATGTCGCGGACGTTCACACGCATCGGTAAGGAAATCACCATCGCGGCAAAGGCCGGCGGCCCCGACCCCGACATGAACCCGCGTCTGCGTGTGCTGATGCAGAACGCCAAGGCCGCCAACATGCCCAAGGACACCGTGGAGCGCGCCATCAAAAAGGCTACCGAAAAGGATGCCGGCGACTACAAGGAAATAGTTTACGAAGGATACGGTCCCCACGGAATCGCCATCGTGGTGGAAACCGCTACCGACAACAACCAGCGTACCGTGGCAAACGTGCGCTCATACTTCAACAAACACGGCGGCTCGCTCGGCACGTCCGGCTCGCTCTCGTTCCTCTTCAACCACAAGAGCGTGTTCCACATCAAGCCCAACGAGGCCATCGACCATGACGAACTGGAACTCAGCCTGATGGACTTCGAGGCCGAACTCGAAGCCGAGGAGGGGGACGAGGAATGGTGCGTTTACGGCGCATTCGACCAGTTTGCCGCCATCCAGAAGTATTTGGAAGAGAACGGTTTCGAGATAGTATCGGCCGAGTTCGAGCGCATCCCCACCGACTATAAGGAGGTGACGCCGGAACAGCGCGAATCCATAGAGAAACTGCTCGAGAAATTCGAGGAAGACGAAGACGTGCAGAACGTCTTCCATAACATGAAAGAGGAAGACTGACCGTCTCTACCGTAAAGATAACAAGAGAGAGAGCCCAGCGGCTCTCTCTCTTGTTGTATGATGGACGGGTGTTAAAAACCAGTCGGAGTGCGATGCTTAGGGTTTATCTGCGCTTCTTCTGGCTGCCGTCGGCAAATGTGCCGTCGGGGGCTCCGCAGAGTGCTCCCCACAGACCGTCGGCTGCAGTTGCCGTGATGGTGCCGCTGTTGGTGCAGTTCTGTATCATCATTGTACCGCCGGTTTTGGTATGGCGCCCGATGATACCGCCCACGTTGGTGGTGCCGGTGATGTTTCCGGTGTTGCCGCAATTCATGATGCAACGCAGACCACCGTACCCGTACGTCTGCCCCACGATGCCGCCCACATCCTTGCCTCCGGCTATGATATTACCGTAGTTGTAACACCCGTAAACCGAAGCGGAATAGGGAGCGAGAATGTCGGGATAGGTCCCGTTGCATGAGCTTCCGCCATAAAGCTGGGCCGTGATTCCGGCTACGACTCCCCCCGTAGAGGCCGACGCGTCAATAGTGCCGTAGTTCTTGCATCCTATCACGAGACCGGTGCCTCGTGTGCCACCGATGATTCCGGCCACAAAGTAAGCGTCCCCGGCGGCAGTAACATTCACGTGGCTTGTAACATCGAGGATATAGCCGGTGTTCTGTCCGCACCCGAGGGGCGATACAGTGCCCTTGTCGGCGTAAACGGAACCGGTAAGGTTAAGGTTGCGTATACAGCCGCCGGTTATGATATAGGTCTTGCCGTTGAAGGGCAATGTGTAGGCGTAGGGACTGTTCTTCTCCGCATCGGTCGCCTCGCGGATATAACTGTTGCCGGCGCCGTTAAAGCCGGCGAATAAACCGACGTTTGAACCCATGCCTTCCGAACTTTCGGAAGAGAAGTTCACATTCAGCGTGTGTCCGTTCCCGTCAAGCATCATGCTTGAAATCCCCAGGTTGCGCATCTTGTCCTCTGTGGTCATGTCGATGTCATTCTCAAGAATCATTGGGGTGCGGTACCAGGTGTCGTATTCATCTGCGATTCCGAGATATAGAATATCCTGGAAGTCCTTGGCTTTGGTCATTTTGTAAGGTTTGTCGGGCGTACCCGTACCTCCGGAGAAGAGCGGGAACGTGACGACATGGATTCTCCCTTCGGGGGCGTTTTCAAGCTCACCGCCTTCATATACTATTACCGCGGTTTTAGTTGCGGTGGCATTGTCTTCGGTACGCGTGAGGTCTGCGACATTACCTCTGACGGCGAGACTTCCGTTACGGATATACATCTGACCCACATTTGCGTTTTCGGCGACTGTCGTTTTGTTGGCAGAGGTTGTCACCTCGCCATATCCGCCGTTAAGCGTGGTCGTCGCCGGTGTGTCGATTACGAACGACGCCCCTGATTCGCCGGGAGTGCTCACCGATACGGAGGTGTTACGCCCTATCTGTGAAGAATTGATTGTCACCACGGCATCGTCGCTTATATTCTCGAATCGGAAAGAGTAATTCTTCGTATCTCCGGTAGCGGGCAAGGTTATCTCATTGTCTTGGCCGGATACCGGCCCGGTAACTATAAACTGCTCTTTTTCACCTTTGGAAATAAGGTCATTGAGGTCATCCACGCTGCCGACCTCGCCACTGCGGTCAATGGGATAATTGCCGTCGAAAGCCGGGGTTATAGTGACAGTGAAGGTGTCGATGGTAGTAAGGAGATTTCCGAAGACATTTGTACGGAAATTAGACCTTACGGGCATAGCCGAAAGATTCAGGGTATTGATTTCCGTGCTCCCTCCGGCCAGTCGCAGGGAGGCGTCGACAAGCGACTTTTCGGAGTCCGTTCCCGGTTTTCCCACGAGCAGATAGTTCATCTGTATGTTCTGATAACCCTCCACAGGGAACATAGAGCCTTCGGACATGGGCGCAGGGATGGGATTCACGGCTATCTCTACCGGAGCCGTTACTTCTTCTCCCAATTCCGAAGTCAGGAGATTCACGCTGTCATAAAGGCCGGAGGTTACCGTCAGGGTTGACGAAACTGTGCTGATGATTGACTGCACCGCGGGATTGTCAAGATCGGCGCTACCGATGTTGACCTGGGCGAAGGGGCGTTTCAGCCTTACATCATGTGTAGAGCCGGTGGACTTCACGATTTTCTCCATCGAGTAGAATGCGTCATACGCTTCATCGTTGGCTTTTACGTTGGCGTACGTCACCTGTAGCTGTCCCGTCTTCGGGTCATAAGTGTATGGTGCGTCTGTCACCTGGTCGTTATAAGCCCAGAACACGAGATTATATTCCATGTTCTTGACGAGTTGCAGTTCCACCGTCTGGGTCAGTGAAGAGGCGAAAGCTGACGGAACGTCCACCGAGTTGATGAAATTGTTCTCCGTGTCGAATATCGACACCACGAGATGATTGGAATTAGGCGCGCCCTCTCCCGAAGCAGCGTCACCGAAGGCCCTTGTCGCGAGATTCTCAGGCAGGCTCACCGTCAGACGCATTGTGTCTCCGTTGCCGTTGCCGGAGATTGGCTCGTCAGCCGTGCAGCTTGTAAGTGCAGTTAAGGCACAAGCCGACACAATAGTAAATAGATTTTTTAGGGTCATAGACTTTAAAATTTAACTTGATTATTGAATTATTTGTTAAGTTTGCAAAGATAAGACAAATAAATCGATTTACCCCCCGGAAAAGTTAATTATTGTTAATATGTTGCAGTTGGCAGTGCTGTCGGAATGTTTATTTTAGTCCCATCATAGGGAGATGTTGAATTTATTTTGTAAATTTGTGCTTTCACTGCATTTAAAACAAATCTCCGAATATGAAGAAATCCATCTTAGCAATAGCAGCGTTGGCGCTCCTTTGCGGAGGCGCCGGCTCTTTCACGCAGGATGCTTCGCTGGCGGCCAAGACACGTAAAACCACCCGGGCCAAGCATAGCAGGCAGACTTCCAACGCTTCGCTGAACTCCATTTTCCAGTCATCGATAGGGAAATATCCCTACGAGATTAACCTACTGAAAAAGCCGGCCTTGAAGCCCCGTCTCGTCAAGCTCCTGGGACAGTCCCGCTACAACACTATGGTGAGCTACTTCCAGACACAGACTCCGGTTGAGTTTTCAAACTGGAATTATTATACCATGGGCGGCGAACAGCACAACATGGGTTCGACTTTCTTTGAAATAAGCTATAATCCCGGAGCCGACGCCCTTGCAGTAAAATATGTGATAGAAGGCAATGTCCGTATCTTCGCGGAGAAACGGAACGTCAACTACTACTGGGATTATTGATTCCTAAAGGCACATATACTGCCGGGCAGGCGCTGTACCAGACGTTGCACGGAGACCCGGAGGTCTCCGCCCCCTCGGCTCCGCGGTTCGACCTTGCGCTATTTCCCCGCGTACCTCTCGGGATACGGAACTACAAAAAAAGCGGGCGGCATTCTCGCCGTCCGCTTTTTGATATGTGTGGGTTGGGGTTATTGGGCTTTTACCTGATAGTTGAAAGTGCAGTTGGTGCCGGCTATGGTCTGCGTCAGGGCAGGCGTAAGTTGCACGGCTTCGTAACCTTCGGCTATCGGCCAGGTGGTATTCTTATTATTGTCCTTGAAAAGGTTGGTGAAGTAACCGCCGGTTATGTTTGCGGTGGCACTCGTTGCACAATAGATTGTGGCGAAATTCGGTGTCGTGAAGAAATTCCCTCCACTGATATTGGCTACCGAATTTGTGCTTGAGTGATTCTCTATGTCGAGGCCGAGGGCATAATAGTTTCCGGCTATAAAGTTACCGCCTGAGATATTTACGGAGCAATCGTTTACCTGCATGGCGCCTCCGCCGGTGAAAGTACCGCCGGTGATGGTCATGTCGGGACAATACTGGCCGTTGACAGCATAGCCGTTCTTTGCAGAGACTGTTCCGCCGTTAAAGGTCAGTTTCCCGCCACGCATGCCGCTGGACCTCATCATTAAGGCGGGGCCTCCCCACGAGGTGAAAGTGCCTCCGTTGACGGTTATATTCGCGTTTTTGGATGCTTTATCCATTACGTCATTGAAAAGGACATAGGAATCTCCCTTTTGATTGTTAGTGGAAGTAAAAGTACCCCCGTTGATTACCATAGTTCCCTGATTGTATATTGGTGCTCGGCTACTTGAGAAAGAGCCGTCTTCGATGGTACATGTGCCTCCGGCATTATTCGAGATGGCTGTCTTGAAATAGTCGGAAGAGGATACATAGAAACTGCCTCCTTTGACGGTGAGGTTGCCATTGTTCTGAATCATATCCGTTGCTGTACCTCTGACTGTGCCTTCGCCCTGGATGGTGAGGTCGTTACCGACGGCATTGATGATATACTGTGAGCCGATAATGAGGGTTTTCGAGCCGAGGTCTATGGTCATCGGCTTCTCTATGGTTAGGGGAGCCGAGAGGGTCACATTGTCGGCGAGAACTATGTCTTTGCCTGCGGCAACGGCAGCGTTGAAGTCCTCTTCTGTAGCCACGGCAAGCAGCCCGTTATTATATGAGCCCTCGAACGCAGGATTGATGGTGACGTTGAAGTTCTCCTTGTTGGTGAGAAGCGAGCCATAAATGTTGGTCTGGAAATTGGTCTTTGCCGGGATGTTGGTGTAAGTGGCGAAGGTGTTCTCCGAGCCGTTGAGCGACATCTGCACGCTGTTGATGACGGCCTGGTCACCGGTTCCTGTGCCTGCCAGCACGTATGCCATGTTCAGGTAGCGGTACTGGCTCGCGGCGCCGGTGGGGAAGGGTTGTGAGGCGGCGGGAATGTCGGCGTTCGTGAACTCTACGTTCTCGGCATTGCCCGATGCGGCGCCTGAGGCGAAGTCGAACGTGTCGGCGAGGTTAGAGAAGGTGACGGCCGAGGAGGTTACGGTCATTCCGGCTTTCACGGCGGTGTCATAGTCGTCGGTACCGATGTTTATCTGTGCGAAGGGGCGGCGCAGGGCGATGGGGTGGTTTGTGCCGCTGGCCGTGATTTCTCCGTGGTAATAGAAAGCGTCGGGAGCGTCGTCGTTGCAGGCCATCTTGCCGTAGTCCACTTTCATGGAGCGTGTGGCGGGCGTGAAGGCGTAGGGGCAGCCGTCATTGCCGTCGGTATAAGATTCGGCGAAGAAGAGCACGTCGTAGCTTTGGTTTTTCACGAGCTGGATGGTGACGTTGGCCGTCAGGCCGGTGAACGTCGCGCCGGAAATCAGGGTCTCATTGGCGAGAGCCGACGGGAAACTGCAGATCAGCGGCGAGGCCGTTGCGCTGCCTTCCCCTTTGGGATAGACTGCGATGTAAAGGTTTTTGGCCGAGAGGCCGTCGTTGAAGTCACGGGTAAGCTCCGTTGGCAACGAGATAGTGAAAGTTTCTGCGCCATTACCGGTAATCACGGCGGGCTCGTCGCTCGAGCAAGATGCCAGCCCGAAGAGGGCTGCCGCGGCGAAGAGCGACAGGGTTGTGGATTGTTTCATGTTGGATTATTTAAATTAAGTTACTTCAGCCTGCAAAATTAGATAAAATAAACCGTTTTACCCCCCCGATTTGTTAAATTGCGTTAAATGTGATATTAAGGTTGATAATTTGGCGTTCCACAAAAAAGCGGGCGGCGAGGGTGCCGTCCGCTTTTTAGATATTGAAGGGGTTTGTCAGTTGGCGGGATAGGGTTTGTTCACGCCGTCGATGTAGAGGTTGCTGGCGGCTACGCCGAATTTATGGTTATTATAAGAAATTCCTACAAGTTCACTGTTCAGGAAGTTAGTGAACGGGTTGCCGGAAAGGGTAGCCGATAAAGTACCTGTAAACGTGCAGTTGTTTACATGTATGTCTGCACCGGTCACGTAATCGCCTGCAATACCTCCGATGGCCTGGGCATATATATCCTTTGAGACATTAAGAAGTGTGACATTGCCTGAATATGAACAACTTTCCACATTGTTACCGTATTGAAGCGTACCGAATATGCCACCCACGCCGGGACCGGCCGATACCACATCGATATTGCTGGTCATGTTCCGGAAAGTTTGACTATCTTGATTTGTTAATTTGTGTTAACGAAACGAAAAATCCACTCTCGGTATTGAGAACTGATACTGATAAAAGAGGGGAGGCGTCCACACCTCCCCTCTTTTATCAGTAAATCAAAATGTGTTTATTCTGTCGGTCTTGACACCAACGTGTTGTTTTCAACGGTAGCGGTGCAGGGACGGGCTTGCGAGAGCACTTGTCCGGTCGTCACAAGAGTGAACTCCGCGGAAGTGTCGTTATTGGTGGTAATGGAGGCGAGCGGTGTGCTCGAAGAGTTATTGGAAATAACCAATGTCGCGGGCGATACACCGGGACAGAGTACGGAATCGTTGATCCATCCTCCGAGGATGCCGGCGGCTTCACCCTGGTCGGAGGCGGAAATGCTCTGAGCGTAGTTGAAGTTGCCGGTGACGCCGGCATTCTGCGAGATACGTCCCACGATACCGCCGACACACCATGTGCCTGCGAGGCTGCCCCAGTTGGTATTGCCGGTGACGTCTATTACCTGGAACTTGGCATAACCGTTTTTCTGGCCCCATGCCTCGTCCCAATAGCGAATCCATGCAACTATGCCGCCTACAGCTGTCTGACCGTTTACATTCGCATGGTTGATGCAGTTTTTGACATATCCGTACATGCGCTGGTCTGCAACGATACCGGCTGCCGCTGCGTTTTTGGCGGTTATTTCGCCGTAGTTGGTGCAGTTTTCAATATTGGCCGACGATTCGGCCACGATGCCGGCTTTATAACCTGCCGAGCCGGAGACGGTGCCGTAGTTGGTACAGCCGGAGATGGTGATATTGTTTTCGGGAGTGGTTTCTGCAGAGGTCAACTCGGCGAAACCGGCGATACCGCCGGCCTGCCAGTCGGCAGTGATTTCTGCACGGTTCACACAGTTTCTGACAGTGCCGGTGTAGGCAGCGAAGCCTACGATGCCCCCTGCGCCCTGCGAGGTGCTTATCTTGCCGCTTATCACTTCTACATTTTCGATGGTCGAACCGGTGGCATAACCTGCCACGGCACCAACGTAGCCGGCGGGAGCGGAGATGTTGATGTTCTCGAACTTAAGGTTCTTGACTGTAGCGTTCTTAAGGTCGGGGAAGAGGCCGTAGTGGGACTCGCCGCTGCGGGTGCGTTTGCCGGAGGCTGAGGCGCCGTTGATAGTGAGGTTTCTGATTACGTTGTCGCCGCCGTCGAGTGTTCCGGCGAACTCGCTGTTTGCGGGATTGAACTTCACTGTGGAGAAGTCGAGGTCGTTGCCGAGCTTGATGTAAGAATCGGTGAGGGTGCCGTTGTTAATGCCGTCCATGAGCCAGTTGAGGTTTGCCTCGTTGGTGGCATAGTAAACCTGCATGGGGGCGCCGTCTACGGTTTCGGTGACCGGGGTTACGGGCGACATGGGAACGTCACCCTTGAAGTAACCGGCGAAGATGGGGTCGATGGTCACGTTGAAGACTTCGGGGTTGGTGAGCAGATCGCCGTAGATGTTGGTGCGGAAGTTCATCTGCACGGGCACGGAGTTGTAAGTGGCGAAATTTGCCTTATTGTTGGCGTACAGCGAGACGTTGACGGTGCTCTTGTTCTGCGTGGAGCCGTCGCCGACCAGTACGTATGCCATGCCGAGGTAACTGAGCGGTCTGCCGGTGTAGCCGTTAATCTCCGGGAACGACGTGTCGGAAGCCGGCTCGATGCCGGTCGTGGCCGTAATGACAGAGGTCGGATTCTCCACGATGCCGGTCATAAGGTTGATGGTGTTGGCTACGCCGCTGACGGTGATTCCGAAGTTGTTATCGCCTCCGGCGGCGATATAGGCCGCGAGGTCGGCCGTGCCGACGTTCACTTGCGCGAACATTCGGCGCAGCTGTATGGGCTGGCTGTTGGCGGCATCGCCCGAGGTCACGGTCTTTGAGGCGAAGAAGGCGTCGCGGTTTTCGTCGAAGTTGTTTACGGCAGGAGATTCCGTCGTGCTGTATGTCACCTCAAGGGTCTGGCCGTCAGTGGTATATGTGTAGGGACGCTCCGTCTTGTCCTGCGACCAGAAAACCAGGTCGTAGGCTTTGTTTTTTACCAGAGGCACTTTCACTGTGGCCGTAAGGCCGTTGTCGGCAAACTGTTCCACGGTGATTCCCTCGGACTGCACGCCGTTGATGCTGGTGAAGAGAGGCGTCTTGCTGTCGCCGGCCGCATAGATGGCCACGTTGAGCTCCTGGTTGCCGACGATATCGCCGAAAGCGCGGGAACCCATATCTTCGGGAAGTTTCACAGAAAAGACGGTCATGCCCTCGTCCACGGGAGCGGGGGCGTCATCTTGCGAGCAGGAGGCTGCCACTAACGTTGTGAGGGCTGCCGCTGTCAAATAAATAAATTTTTTCATAAATATAAACATAATCTTTGTGGATTTTACTCGTATCGTAGACGCAGGACGTTTAAAAGTATTAAGATGGACAAAAATACTTATTATGCGACAAAGGTAGGAGAATAGTTCCGTTTTATCTCTCTATTTTGTGTTAAATTATATTAATCTATAAAAATTTCCCATTCCGGAAGCTCCGGTCCCTTTCACCGGGGGAACAGGCATATCTGCATTCCTTGACTCCCGGCGTGAGAATACCGGGCGGACGGCGCCAGTCCGCTGAGTCTGCTCAGATAAGTAGGCTTTCATCAGCAGTAAATGGTTCTTAATTTTCATAATATTGTGTGTTTTATAGAATTAATGTCTGAATCTACGGCGTGTGCAAGGCTTAGTTTCCCTGCTTAGCTTAAAACAAATTGCCGCTGCTTAGTGTCGCTCCTCAAACGCACTGTTACCGTTAAATTCTCCTAATTATTCTTAAAAACCGCCGTGCCGCCGGTGCCGAAACCCTTCACAGTTTGTCATACTGTCAGGACCTAAACGATACAGAATTATGGCAAAAAAGAAACTTGTATTTTCCACGGGCGCAGGGGTATCGGCCGAAAGCGGCATCTCCACTTTCCGCGACGCCGACGGCCTGTGGGAGAATTACCCGGTGATGCAGGTAGCCTCCTACGAAGGGTTCCTGCGCGACCCCGGGCTGGTGCACCGTTTCTACAACGAACGCCGTGCCGCCCTGCTCGACGCCCTCCCCAACGCCGCTCACAAGGCTATAGCCGAGCTGGAGCGCGACTTCGACGTAGATGTGATAACCCAGAACGTAGACGATCTGCACGAGCGCGCCGGCAGCTCGAAGGTGCTGCACCTCCACGGCGAACTGATGAAAATCCGCGCCGTAGACGACCCGGACTATATAGAAGACGTTACGGAAGAAACCATGGTCACCTCCCCGGCCACGCGCGGCAAGAACGGTATGACCATGCGTCCGCACATCGTCTTCTTCCAGGAAGCGGTCCCCAACATCGAGAAGGCGGTGGAGATAGTCCATGAGGCCGACATATTCGTGGTTATCGGCACCTCGCTGGTAGTCTATCCGGCGGCCGGACTGCTGCAATGCGTGCGTCCCGGCACGCCCATCTACTACATAGACCCGCGCCCGGCCAGCGTCGCCGGCATCCCAAACGTGACGGTGATAGCCGAACCCGCCACCAAAGGAATGGTGACGCTCGCCAAACTCCTCCACGCCGCCAAATAACCTCCCCCGGATACCCGAAGAGGGACGCCCGTGCGGCGTCCCTCTTTAAGGTTTTATTGAGATATTTCCCGGAGAGTTGTTGCGGAACTTTATGTTGCGACGTTTCACTCGCGCTTGCAGAATCTTCAGCTCAACGTTGCGATTTCACCGCGCGATATGCTTTGCGCCGTTCTGAATGTAGATGGTGCCGCGCTGCGGATTGCGGATTTCCCGCCCCATCAGGTCGTATTTCTGCATGTCGTAGCGGTTATTGTCAATGTTTACGTCATCCACGTTATCGGCACCTATTTCTTCCATACATCCGGGCTCATACAGGATATCTTCTGATTCTTTATCATATACTTTCTCTAAAGTTGGATATGGCATATTCCAATATGATGTAGGAAGTATAAAGCCGAAAGGAGCCGCCAACTCTGCATAATCAGGACCAATACCATCATAAATTATTAGTTGTGGATTAGATTCATCAGGATGCGCTCCTAAAGTTAGCATTGTATGCTCTTTGCCTGTCAGTTTATTACGCATCTTCTTCTTTCCGGTAACGTATACTTTTGTAATATATCGTCTGAACAAATTTTCATCGCTAACCGGCAAGTAATAAGCGTCTCCGACTTCCATGTCAAAGTCATAGAGAAGGATTTCGTACTGTTTCTTAAATCCCTCGAAATTGAAGTCTGAATCCACGTCAAACACACTGACATTTTCCCAAAAGTCTTGGTCAGTGTAAAGATATACTTTATGACCCTCTTCCCGAAGGAGGTCATACAAATCTATTGTAGGAACAGACCATTTTTTTAACTTGTGATAAATCACACCTTCCTTTTCCTCGAATCCGGTAAATTCAGTGGTAGCAGCATCATCATATTCCCAGACACGGTCTTCGCGGATGAGCGGCTCGTATGCCTGCGCCGCGAGGCTTACTACGAGCAGGGCTAATATTATTAGTTTCTTCATCATTTCTGTTTTTAATTTGATTATTGAAGTGCGATTAATCGGTTGGATTGTGCCCCCAACCGATTAATCAATATTCGAATTACCGGTTGGCGATTTTAAATTCTCCGCCGGCTTCGATCTTGAAGTCTTTTCCCATAGTGACGTTCCGGGCAATAACGGTCAGTTTCCCGCCCTTCTTCACGGTTACGGAATTGGACCTCAAGGCTTTCTCGGTTTACCGCGCGATGTGCTTTTCGCCGTCCTGAATGTAGATGGTGCCGCGCTGCGGATTACGGATTTCCCGACCCGTCAGGTCGTATGTCTTGCTGTTTTTGTTTTGCTCATTCGGCATGATGTTATCAATGCCTGTCGATGGACTTCCATAAGGGTAATCATTTTTTCGGTAAATTACCTCGCCGCTGTCTTTTTTGCATACTTCGCTAAGATACGGATTAAACCAGTTGCCGGGATCCATCGGGTCACAAGTCTTGATTATAAATCCCCAAGGAGCGATAAGCGGCCCGTTTTCAGGCCCTATCCCTTCCCAGACTGTGACACTGGGGCCTGTATTGGGCCATCCCACTGACAATAAAATCCAGACACGTTCATTGCCTTCATTGTCAAGAAATGTCCCTTTCCCGGCAACATATATTTCCCGATACATTATATCATTAAAGTATGTACCTGTTACCGGCATGATATAAGACTCTCCAACATTCATGTCAAAATCATAAAGGAGAGTTTCGTTGTCCTCATTGGCACTACGGGACTTTTCTCTGATTGCACCTAAACTTCTGTTCGGGTTAAAAAAGTCATTTCCGGTATAGACATAAACTTTGCGTCCTTCTTCGCGGACAAGGAAGTAGTCATTGATATCGGCATTAACATGGTGATATTTATGATAGATTTTTCCATCTTTCTCTTCAGTTCCGGAAAACTCACATTTCCCTATGTCGGAGTAATCCCACACGACATCTTCGCGAACCATGGGTTCGTAAGCCTGCGCCGCAAGGCTGATGAACAGCGATACTAAAAGTAAAAGTTTCTTCATAATCCGGTCTTTTTAGTTTTTATTGGAGGGAATGCCGCGGAGAGACACGGCACTCCCTTATTATTGGTTAGCACATGTTGTCTTTTATCTAAGTTTACCGAGCGATGCGCTTTTCGCCGTCCCGGATGTAGATGGTGCCGGGTTCGGGGTCGATCAGTTCTTTCAAATCGATCGCGTAGGTATTCCAACGACTGAGATCCTGGGTGGCGTCTTCATCGAGGAAGATCGTTTTACGCGCGATCAGGCGACCGACACGCATCAGGTCACTCGTTCCTTCGAGATCATTCACCTGAAGGAATTGTCCGATGTTCTGTTCGAATATCTTGATGACACGCACTACTACGCCGCGCAAGTAGACGGCTTGAAAAGGAATAGTCAGTTGTGTGGACTGTGGGATGATCACACCGTTGCCGATAAAACGGACTTCCGGCTTTTCATCACTGACTACGATCTGACGAACGATGCTTTCTTTCAGGTTCAGCCCGTTTTTGCTTCTGATGTTCTGGCTCAGATGAACATTAAGGGCACCTTTGCTACCTGCATCGGGATAAAGGCGGAGCTTATTGCCCTCGACATTGACGGTCTCCGATTTGTTACCGTCGATCCAGGCAAGTCCCTGCATGTTTTGTGCCGCATCGAGTAGTTTCGTAAAGGTGACTTCGACGTAACGTTCCGGCTCTGCGACATATTCGACTTCATACACGGCAAAATCATTCAGTTCGGGAATATCGACAGATAGCAGTTCCTCCTCCGGCACTTTCAGTTTATTCGGGGCTACGGATAATTTAAAGGCACGTGTCGCATCCGTCCCGGCCTGTATGTTCGAGATAGAAATTTCATGCCTCTTTCCGTCGGGATACCCCAAGTATATGCCCCGAA
>OHBJ01001690.1_pt1 | contig 15182 bp, 11 predicted proteins | sample 1577241 | NCBI WGS metagenome assembly OHBJ01 (sample SAMEA3541594, study PRJEB24748) | human gut metagenome | biome: human gut; feature: human-associated habitat; material: faeces | place: China | collected 2012
TCAGTATACTTTTCAAGTTCCCTTAGCTGCTTTACACATCGGCGGCTTCAACGCCATGATCGAAAAGCAGAAGCGCGAGCCGGGCCCAGCGCTCGTTTCCACGGTGCTCTTTTCCAATGAGAGCGAGGTCATCCACGACCGGCTGCCACTCGACCGCGTGCCGTCCATGACGGAGCGGGAGTATTTCCCCCGCGGATGCACGGCGCTGCTCGACGCCGTCGGCGGGGCCATCCACCACATCGGAAACGTCCACAAATACGCCCGCCGTGAGGACGTGCCGGAGCGGACGCTGTTCGTCATCACAACGGACGGACTGGAGAACGCCAGCCGGCGCTATGATTATGCGGCGGTGCGACGGATGATCGAGCGGCAGAAGGAGCGGTACGGCTGGGAGTTTCTGTTCCTCGGCGCGAACATCGACGCAGCACGGGAGGCGGCGCGCTTCGGCATCCGGCCGGACCGGGCGGTAAACTATCGATGTGATCAGGCTGGCACGGCGCTGAACTATGAGGTCATCGGTGATGCCGTGCGCAGCGTCCGCGCCTGCGAGCCGCTGACGGCGGACTGGAAGAGAAGGATCGAGGCGGATCGCCGGGAGCGGGGATAAGCTCCGCGTATCCGCACATGAATCGACGACTTTCCGATGTACGACGACTCAGTCCCGGATTCCAGCCAGCGCCAGAAATTTTTTGTCTGACTGAATGCTCTGCGTCAAAAACTTGCTGTCCCGGAACAGCGCATAGGTCGTGACCGGCGCGGGAACGTTCTGCGCGGATTCTTTGTCCGTGATGTGGATGCCCTTGAACGGGATATCGTGTTCTTTTGCCGCCTCCTGCACCCTTGGAACCCAGTAATAGGTGTAAGGGCACTGATCGGTGTAATACAGGACGAAACCGGCTTCTGCAATTGCCGGATGCTTTGCGCATTTCCGGAACCTCGGCGGTTCCGCATTGGGCACAAGCGGCAAAACCATCAGATCGATCCCGCAGTCGGAGATGTCTGCAACCCGGAATCCCTTGTGGGCAAGGAATTTCGGGTCAGCGAGGAATTCCCGTTTCCGGCCCTCGGCGCACAGAATGCATAGCCCGTTTTTTCCCTGCGCCCGGGCATCGCGGATGCACTCCTCCAGCAGATCGTTGGAGTATCCGTGGCCCTTCATGGAGCCGGATACCCACAGACAGTTGATATAGAGCCAGCCGTCAGCCATAATTGGCACCCATGCGTTTTCTGCCGGGATGTATTCGATAAAGCATTTGCCCCGTTCCTTACTGCGGTAAAAAACAAGCCCCTCCTCAAAGCGCTGCCTGAGCCATTCCTTTTTCGCAATGCTCTGCTTGCCGGACATGGCACAGCAGATGTGTTCCCTGTCAATATTTTCCTTTGTGATCCGAATATAGTTCATCTGTGATTCCTCCTTTGATCCGGGAAAAGCACGGCCGGTGCTTATATCGGGATTTTGATGACCTCATAGCCAGAACGGCGCGGCTCTGCCCTGTATTTCAGAGAATTTTGACAAAAAAGACGCAGAGCAAATCCGATTCCTCATCAGATCCTGCTCCGCGTCTAAGCGTCTGGCATGATGTTTTCTTCCGCTTTTTCTTACCGCCTCAGATCGTAAAGCGGTTGCAGTTCATTCTGCCCCCAAATACAACACGTTTTGGCGGCTTTTTTCGAAAAATGGTCCGGGCGACAGGATTCGAACCTGCGGCATCTAGCTCCCAAAGCTAGCGCTCTACCAAACTGAGCTACGCCCGGGGATATTGCCCTAATATTATACACGGGACGGGGGAGAAATGCAAGCTTTTCTACGGCTGAGATCACAATTCCCTTTACGGGCGTGCGAAAATCTGGTATAATGCAGGAAAACGAGAATGGATCCGGGAGAGAATCACCATGAGAATGAGAAAAAGACAGAATCTTGCGCCGCGGATGGAGGCCTGCCGGTCGGTATGGCTGGAGGACGCGGCTTATCTGCGCGGCAACTGGCGCTCGCTGATGCCTCAGGCGCGCGAGCTGCGGCTGGAGATCGGCTGCGGCAAGGGAAAGTTCACGGTCGAGACGGCTGCGCTGGAGCCGGACGTCCTGTTCGTCGCCGTGGAGCGCGTGCAGGAGGCACCACCGACCGCTATTGTCAATGATACAGTCGTTACTGACACTGCATCCAAAGACAAACCGGCTGAGCCTGTCAAGGAATAACCTTCCAAAAACTCACGGAACATAGTCTGCCGAACAATAGTAAGCACACTACAAAAAAAGCCATCCCTACTTCGTCTATTCCGGGGATGGCTTTTTTATGTTCTTATTTTCCCTGAACGGGAATCATTCAACTATCGGTTTTCACGTTCCAGTACTGCCAACCGGGCATACAATTCAACCAATGCTCCCTGATGGAGTATTTCCCAACCGGTCTTGGTCGTTCCCCCTCTCAGATCATCGTCATTCAGCAAGTTGTTGCCCTGATGACAGCTACTGCTCCACGCATGAATCATTGACTTCTCAATGTCATCGATATATTTACGGTCATTGTCTATAGAATAAAGTTCAAAGAATCCGCGACACATGATCGTATTGAACCAGGCGTGTCCCGGAGCAAGGATGTTGAAAGTAAGATTCAGCTCTTTGGAACGATAGGGCATAAACCATTTCTTATGACAGCTTTCAGCAATCGCATACGCTTCATCCAGATATTTCTGTTCGCCGGTAATCTTATATAAGAGACAGGCTGCCTGCAACGGCTGTCCGGAATTGTAAGAATACTTGTTCTTTTCAAGATCGCCCGGCAGATTGGGATCATCCTTATTCGGACGTACATTGTCATAGAATAAATGGTCGGACTTGTCTTGCAATACATCCAGCATATAGTCGTAACATTTGATCGCCCAGTCGAGATATTCCTGTTCCTGAGTTGCCAGATACATCTTACAGCCCATCACAGCAGTAGGTCCGGTAGAGCAAGAGTGCTTGCTGGTAGTGTGTTCGTTCAACTCCCTCCAGTGTACACCTCCTCCGCAAGTCTCATCCCAACCGTGATCGATCAGATAGCGCCATACCACCTTTGCCTGTGTCAGATAACGCATCTCTTTCGTTTCCGTATACCAGTCGACCATATCGAGCCCGATCCATACGTTATCATCGTAAAAGCGTTCGTTACCGGCAGCCGGGTAGCAGGAATAAGCCAGGATTCCACGATCCAGCTGACAGAAATACTGTATTCCTTTGAACATCATATCATCCATTGCGCCATAGATATTCTCCACTTCGCTCTCTTTGGTTGCATCACGCATAGCGACAAATGCCGAAAGACCGCCGCCTTGTCCCCAGACCAACGCATCACCATCCCAATAACCTTTTCCATCATATGGATAATTACCACGCCAGCAGCTCCTGGAACTCTTGCCGAAATAATATCCAATGACAGAAGTCATGTAAGAATGTGCACGGTCCAGCATCTCCGGCAGTTTCAGTTCCGGCTCATCCACCTTTTCATGATAAGGCATCATAATACGGCTTTCGGGCACCGATCGCTTGCCGGCTTTGCTGATAGCTACGGCAGAAACTTCGTAAGTAGCAAAATAAGGAACTTTCAAGAGATATTCTTGTGTAACATCACGCTCTACCTGTATGATGATATGTCCCGGCGAGAAGTCGGTAGCACGAGACAAGCTCGCTTCCACGTCCCTGTAAGAGAGTTCTACCATATCCACGTCGCGATTACTGGGATTGGTCCATTTCACCAGAAGTTCATTCTCGTTATTGGTAGCTTCTACCGCAAATGAACCTACCGGAGAAATATTTCCACTGATGGGATCATTCTGTTCTGAGTTTGACTGATCATCATCACTACAGGACGGAAGTAATGCCAAAGCCAAGAGGTTCAATATAAACAGTTTGAATATTGCTTTCATTTTTCTTCGAATTTAGAGATTACTTAAAAGGTACTACTATGGGAGCTTCCTCAAATCTGCTCATTGGGAATTCTGTAGCATTGAAGCTGTCGTACTTACAAACATGCATCAACAACTCGTGATCGGAGTCAGTACCATCTTCAATGTAAGCAACCGGTGCACCGGCAGAGAAATCCCAGCGTCCTAACAAACCGTCCGGGTTTTCTTCCACAAAGTCCCATGCGTTGGCTTTCAGTTGCGCTTCCGTACGGCATACAGACCAGATACGTGCTTCAAGTACAGCTCCGCCCAAGAAACGATTATTATCACTAGCCTTACCAATGGAGATTTTTCCGCCGTCATTTCCTGTGCAAAGATCTATTTCTGAGAAATTGAGATCATTCCTCTTTATTTCTCCCCAGGCAACTCTGCTGCCATTAATATAAAGCTTGTACTTTTCACTCGGATTACTTTGTGCTACGTCACAGTCTACCACCAAAGCCAGATGCATCCACTCGCCAAGCTTAATCGCATTATGCCCTGTTCTCAGTTGTAATTTATCGCCTGTACCTACCAGGTCAATGACTTTCCACTGATTACCGCCTTCTTTGCCTTTTTCACCATCGTCACCGCCACGGAGAATAAAGTAACCTTCTTTACCCATAATGGTCTGCAACCAATAAGTATTATCGATACGGCAAGTCAGCTCCCAGGTCATCTTCTTCAATTTGAAATCGTTGGTCGCAGCTTTCAATGCTTCTACTCCTTCGCCTGTCATTTCTCCGAAATGCGTCCACACGGCATAGTCTCTTCCCAGATTCATACACCAACGTTTGTCCGGTGCAATCTTCACCTGAATAGGTTGCGATACCTGTCCCTTGGCGTCAGTCAGCGTAAAGGAAGTTTCGCCGGCTTTTCTTCCGGTCACTGTCACTACGTTACCATAAAGTTCGAGACGGACTACTTTCGTATCGCCGGCATCAAGTATTTTATACTCTCCGTTACCACTCAAAATCTTTACTTGCTGAGAACCTTGATTAGCATTGATCAGTACACCCTTTTCATCAGCGTCGGTCGTAATCTGTTTAGGAGCAATCACATTCAGATTCACAAAGGCTTCTTTTCCTTTCCGGTCGGTTATCTTGACCTCGGCATTTCCCTGGGCGATACCTTTCACGGTAAATGATTCCGAGTCTTCAAGTGTAGACTGATCGACTTCGATACAATTATTTTCATCTATCACTTCGAGCGAATAACCTCCGTTTCCTGTATAGATTTTAACGAAAGCTTCATCGGCGCCTTCCACCTGCGAATAAAGCGTAAATAACGTCTTATTCAACTTCAGATCAAACTCTGCCGCCGTGTTAACCAAAATCTTAGCGCGCTGGTAGTACTTGTCTTTCACGTATACTACACCCTGAGCATTGTTATGTCCTTCTACAGCTGTCAGTGTCACTATATCACCATCGACTTCTGCCGTCACCACTTCTTCGTTTGCCGAAGTCACCTCATATTCGCCATTACCGGACGTAATTTTTACGGTTCTGGTATCCCCCTGTGCGATACTGATTTCACTGGCGTCAACGGTTAGCTCTGCCAGATTCTGGGGTGTCTCATTATTTTTGTTGTCGTTATCATCGCTGCATGCACTAAGACAAAGCAATGATGCGAGAACGAAGTATTTCATCACTTTCATATATATTATAACTAAGGTAAATTACTCTTCTACGTCTACATTAGGATAGTCTACTCTCAATACATCTCTTGACATGGAGAAAGTACCTTCGAACGACATCATTAATGATTCGCCCTGTGCAGAGTCCTGATATTCATAAGCCAATTCAATGGTAGTAATTTCTGTATAATAACGTTGGTCTGTATAGTTATACGTATATTTACGACTGAGTTTGGCACTATAAGGTTTAAACTTCAATCCATCCACATGGCTGGTTAACGTTATGTCTCCGAAATCATCACGTTCTATTTCAACCACATAATTCAGATAGTCCGTAGTGTTGGAACGTGTCTTCTCGCCCACAAACATATAGCAGGTATTATTATTAATTGCATAAAGTTGTGTGCTGGTCGTTTCAGTCGTATAAGTTGTTCCCTGTTGTGTCACAACGCCCTTACCACTATAAATACCTGAATAATCGTTCTTGAAACCGATATGTGCCAATACTTTCGTATATTTATTCGCTCCCATCTCTTCTCCTGTAGAAGAAGTGATGCGCAAGGGAAGTACATAATCATTATACAAGTTGCCTACTTCTCTGATCTTGTTCAGGTCGATATGGATATAAGCCGCCGCATTCAATTCTCCACTTTTAATATTCCATGAATCGGCATCAAACGTATAGGTTCCTTCCGGCAATATCTTATAATATAAGTCCGTCTGACTCTTATACTTGTCCTTATTATACGCATCCAGCGTATCCGGGTCAACTTCCATCGTTATATGAATTTCCTTATCATTTCCCGATGTTCCATTTACTCCGAAATATACAGGAAGTACGGTGGTATTATCGTCAGCTACCTCCAATGAGTAATCCTGCCAACCATTATGAATGATATATGTATTCTTCTTGAATAATTCATCTTCCAATTTATCGCATGAAGAAACTCCGGGCAGCATAGCGATCAGCAGACTTCCCATTATTCCGTATATAGATATTATTTTTTTCATAATAAGCCAATTTTATTTAGTTTTACCATTCAGGATTCTGCGTCATATTCACGTTACGTTTCAGCTCGTAAGTCGGGAAAGGCCACAAATACATTTTCTGTTCAAACACTTTGTGTACCGAGGTGATGATAGTCTGTTTATAAAAATCAGCAATACGCGTTTCATCATCACTGATATTAATGTTACACCCCTGCAATAACTGGTTTTCTTCTGTCATAGCATCTTTCCAACGGCGTAAATCAAAGTAGCGCATACTATTCTCACCCAATAACTCTATCTGGCGTTCTCTTTTCAATTTCACACGGAAATCGTTCGGGTTATTATAAGTCTCCTCTGAATAGTCAGGTACTCCGGCACGCATACGGATACGTTTGATAGCATAACGCATTTCATCTACACTGCGCTGAATCTCTACATCAGCTCCGGTATAGGTAGTCAGATGGTAAACTTGTCCCGAAGTCAACTCATTCAACGCTTCGGCATAAATCAGAAGAATTTCACCATAACGAATGGTCATCTCTGTTTTATCAACCAGATATCCGCCTTCAGTCCGTGAATCTTCCGAATTATAAAACTTCTTTAAAGTAACTCCTGTCAGTGGACATTCTTCCTTAAATCCCTGTTTGCCATCGTTCAGACCACGATAATAGAATATCTGTTGATCGCGGAATTCAGATTCAGAAGCACTGGAAGCTTCCCAAACCGAACCATTATAAGCGATGGACGCATAGAAGCGTGGTTCACGATTATTGTACATCAAATTCACCTTAGCCGGCAGGAAAGGATTCGCCACAGCATACGCCTGTGTCGTGAAACCTTGTGTTACGTAATCACCGGTAGCTTCCGCCTCTGTGATAGAACGTCCGTCATTCATCGCATACGCATCGACCTGCTTCTGAGTAACAGCCAACCGATTGTTTCCTTTTAAAGTCTTTGGCGTAGATTGGTAAGCCCAGTCATTGATATGTCCTGTTCCAATTCTTGTCCGGGTAAATATAAGTTCCGGATTTTTCGATCCCAGAATCGTACCGTCAAAGTTGGACTTATAAGAAAGTAACGGGTCTACGTCCGCCCAACCTTCCGGATAGTTCTTATCCGAATAAAGTGCATTATGAGGAGGACGTTGTGAAGGCAGAACGGTCGCTTTCGGCGCTACAACATACAGTTCATACAGACCGGAAGCCTTAGCCAATTCAATCACATCCTTAGCAGCTGCCGCCGCTTTCGCCCACTTTGTTTCATCATAGGTCTGAGACACTAATTGATTACCATAGCAGTCTTTCACATTAAAGAAATCCGTATTTCCGTTGAAAAGCGGGCTGGCCGCATAAAGCAACACACGTGAACGAAGTCCTAATGCAGCTCCGCGAGTCGGACGTCCAAGATTGTTGACCGTTCTTTTAGTCGGTAGTGAACGGGCTGATTCAGCCAATTCCTGATCTATAAAATCAACCAGATTATCAAAATGCTCTCGTGGCAAGGAAAGTTCTTCATAAGAAAGATTCACATCCAGTCCTTCCAAAGGAATCAAAGGTACGGGACCATAGACGCGTATTAAAGCCCAGTAACAATAAGCACGCAAGAAACGTGCCTGTCCTTTCATATCGGCTATTTCATCCATCGTCAGTTCCGGACAGCGATCTACATTTACGATGAAAGTGGAAGCCTTTCGAATTCCCTCATAATATTTCCATAAACGTGATTCTCCCTTCCGCGCTTCTGCCTCGTCTCCAAGCTGATTATCAGCACTATAGTTTCCTTCCACATAATCCTTCATATCCGGATGGTAAAGGTCATCACTAGCCCAGCGAAATGGCTCTCTATATTCACCAATATAATCCATTACACTGTATGCACTCGACAACCATCCTTCCACATACACACGTTTGGAGAAAGCGGAGTCCAAAGATACCTGATCATAAAAGTATTTGTCCACATTGATATAATCGGTACATGACGAGAAGGACAATGTACCTATAGCCAGCAATATGGTATAAAGTATTCTTTTCATAATTCGTAGTTTTTGATTTAAAAGCTAAATTGAAGATAACAGGAGAAAGTTTTATTAATCGGATAGCTACTTCCCGATTCATTTGTACCTTCCGGATCCCACCAGTCAAACGGTGCCCAAGTAAACAAGTTCTGTCCGATAAATCCAAGACGCAGATTACTCACAAGGAACTTGCGTGTCCATACCTGAGGAAAGTCATAAGAAAGTTCCACATTTCTTAAGCGCAGATATTTTCTGTCCTTCAACCAGAATGTAGATGCCCGGTTGTTCATATTGTTGTTTCCATAAGTCAGGCGAGGCCAGTCGGCATTCGGATTTTCCGTAGCTTCCGTGCCCGAAATTTCCTTTGGAATCCAACGATTACCATCTACCATTACTTGCAGAATATTACCCGTACGACCGTCATGGAAAGCATGAGGTCCACTGCCGCCTACGAAAAAGTCACATTTACCGGTTCCTTGAAGAAGCATACTAAAGTTCCAGTTCTTCCAACTGGCGCTCAAGCCGATACCATACTGAAGTCCCGGCTGCTGACGATATCCCAAAGGTACCTCATCATCCGTTGTGATGACTCCGTCACCATTCACATCTTTATATTTAATATCTCCCGGAAGTATTGTTTTGTTAGCCAAAGATGCCTGAGAAGGACTTCTGTCAATGTCTTCCTGATCTTTAAACAAACCCAGGGCGATAAAACCACGGCTCTGATTCAATTGGAAACCTTTATTCATCTTGTACCATAATTCATTGGCGGCCTCATCCATATCCAAAATATCAGTTTTCTGATAAGTAAAATTACCACGTAGTTGCAGGCTCACCTGTCCAATCTGCTGGGTGAAAGCGATATTTCCATCCCATCCGACTGATTTCATCTTACCTACATTGGCCATAGGCGTTTGGTCGGCAAGACCGGTTGTCAGCGGCATTTGATTGCGTTGCATAAAGATATCATCCCGTTTATCAACAAAGTAATCTACTGTTCCGGTGACTTTCCCATTAAAGATACTGAAATCCACACCGATATCATACTTCTTGGCAACCTCCCAGGTCAAATTCGATGTTCCCAGTGTTTTAATACGATAACCTTGTACTTTGTTAGTACCAAATTCACCAAAAGTATACGATCCTCCATCATCCGTACTTACCAAAGATATATAAGGGAAGCGGCGTGTCTTATCATCGGTCAAGCTAGTTCTCAACTGGTCATTACCCACCTCACCATAAGAAGCTCTAATCTTAAACAGATCCAACCACGGCATCGCTTTCTTCACAAACGATTCTTCCGAAACTACCCATCCGGCAGATACGGCCGGGAAAAAGCCAAATTGCTTTCCATGTTCAAAATTCTCGGAACCTGTATAACCCCAGTTAAATTCTGCCATATACTTATCTTGGAAAGCATAAGTAAAACGTCCCGAATAAGCCAAGTTACGATGAGGACGCCGGAGCGGATGTACGAAGTTTCGTCGATGGCCACGCCGTTGACCGTGACCGGCTTGCCGGGCCCCTCGCAGGCCACGGTGTCACCGGGCAGGCCGATAAGTCGTTTGATGAGGTAGTCGCCGCCGAATCGGCCGCTGTTCTCCTGCTGCAGCCAATGGTCGGGGTCCTTGAAGACCACCACGTCGCCGCGCTGGAGCTTGAAGACTTTGGGGGTGAGTTTGCTGGTGATGACCCGGTCGCCCGGTTCGATGGTGTTCAGCATGGAGCCGGACGGAATCACGTAGAAGCCGAACAGGAACATGCGCACCAGCAGCACGATGACGATGGGTATGCCGCACCAGATCAGGGTGTCTCGTAAGCCGAAGCTTTCCTCGCTTTCGACTCTTCTTCTGGCATGCTTCATGGGATTCCTTACCGTCCGGTTTCACGCACTGGCCCCTATCATAGCGGCCCAATATAGAAAATCGGCTCCTCGACGGGTTGCCGAAGAGCCGATTTCACGCTTTATTTGCGATTCGAACTCACTTCTCGGAGTTGTCGCGGCGCTCGACGATACGAGCGGCCTTACCGCGCAGGTTGCGCAGGTAGTACAGCTTGGCGCGACGCACGCGGCCCTTGCGGACCACCTTGATGGAATCGATGACCGGGGAGTGCAGCGGGAAGCGGCGCTCGACACCGGTGCCGAAGCTGATCTTGCGGACCACGAAGGTCTCACGAACGCCGCCGCCCTGACGAGCGATCACCACGCCGGTGAAGGCCTGGATACGGGAGTTGTTGCCTTCCTTGATCTTCACGTTGACTTCGACGGTGTCACCGGGACGGAAAGCCGGGATTTCCTCGGCCGGCTTCATGTGCTTGGCGTCAAATGCCTCAATAGCGTTAACCATTGTGTTTCCTCGAGTCGCCGCCGCATATCGGCGCACAGGTAAGGGCTTCGTACGGCGTTCTTGCGATTGCCGTCTCGGCCTGTTCTTCCGCTCCGCAGGTCTGCCTGCGAAGGGTTGCCGATCCGCCGGAAATATTGCGATTGCGCACGTCCGCAGCTACCTTCGGACGTTCCGGCTGGACCTGAAAAAAAGCGGGATTATGCGGCGTCCCGCCTTTCGGCACAGCAATAATCAAAAATACCCCATCCGCAAGACACGGATGGGGTATGCCACGTACGCGCTAGACGCCACGTTTCGATGGAAGATCAGAACTCGCGGCATGAACGGTCGCCAGACCGTTCACCAGACAACACCGTGCGGCGCGCGCAACCGTGAGTTCTGATGCAACGCAGCGGAATCAGAACTCACGGTTGGCGCGGTAGAACTTGATCAGGGACTGGGTGGACGGATCCTGGGCGGCCAGGGCGTCGTCATCCTTGGAGATGGCCGGGGTGATCTGCTTGGCAAGCTGCTTGCCGAGCTCGACGCCCCACTGGTCGTAGGAGTCCAGACCCCACACGGTGCCCTCGACGAAGGTGATGTGCTCGTACAGGGCGATGAGCTCGCCGAGCGCGAACGGGGTCAGAGCCACGCCGAAGATGGAGGTGGTCGGACGGTTGCCGGTGAACACGCGGGCCGGGACGATCTCTTCCGGGGTGCCCTCAGCGCGCACTTCGTCGGCAGTCTTGCCGAAGGCCAGGGCCTTGGTCTGGGCGAAGTAGTTGCCCAGGAACAGCTCGTGCACGTCCTGGTCGCCGTCCTTGGTCGGGTTCGGGGTGTTCACGAACGCGATGAAGTCGGCCGGGATGAGCTGGGTGCCCTGGTGGATCAGCTGGTAGAAGGCGTGCTGGCCGTTGGTGCCCGGCTCGCCCCAGAAGATCTCGCCGGTCTCGGAGGTGACCGGGGTGCCGTCCCAACGCACGGACTTGCCGTTGGACTCCATGGTCAGCTGCTGCAGGTAGGCCGGGAAGCGGTGCAGATACTGGTCGTACGGCAGCACGGCGTGGGAGGCGACCTTGAAGAAGTTGCGGTACCACACGTTCAGCATGCCGAGCAGCACGACGACGTTCTTCTCGAACGGGGTGTTGGCGAAGTATTCGTCGATCTCGTGGAAGCCGTGCAGGAACTCCTCGAAGCGGGCCGGGCCGAAGACCACGGCGAGGGAGGTGCCGACGGCGGAATCGACGGAGTAACGGCCGCCGACCCAGTTCCAGAAGCCGAACGCGTTGTTCGGGTCGATGCCGAACTCGGCGACCTTCTCCAGGTTGGTGGAGACGGCGACAAAGTGCTTCTTGATGGCTTCGGCGTTCTTGGCGTCGGAACCGTCGATGGCGCCCTTGGCCTTGAGCTCTTCGAGCAGCCAGGTGCGGGCCTCACGGGCGTTGGTCAGGGTTTCCAGGGTGGTGAAGGTCTTGGAAACGATGATGAACAGGGTGGTCTCCGGATCGAGGCCCTTGGTCTTCTCGGCCAGGTCGTTCGGGTCGATGTTGGAGATGTAGCGGGCGGAGATGCCGGCGTCGGCGTACGGCTTCAGAGCCTCGTACACCATGACGGGACCCAGGTCGGAACCACCGATGCCGATGTTGACCACGGTCTCGATCTTCTTGCCGGTCACGCCGGTCCACTCGCCGGAGCGGACCTTGTCGGCGAACGCGTAGATGCGGTCGAGCACCTCACGCACGTCCTTGACGGTGTCCTGGCCGTCGACGATGTACTTGCCCTCGTCCTCGACCGGGCGGCGCAGCGCGGTGTGCAGCACGGCGCGGTCCTCGGTGTTGTTGATGTGCACGCCGGTGTACATGGCCTTGGTGCGCTCGTCGAGCTTGACGGCCTTGGCCAGGTCGGCGAACAGCTGCAGGGTCTCCGGCTTGATCAGGTTCTTGGACAGATCGAAGTGCAGGTCGCCTGCATCGAAGCTCAGCTTCTCGACGCGCTCGGCGTCATCGGCGAACCACTGCTTGAGGCTGATGCCCTCGGACTGCAGCTCGTCGTAGTGCTTCTGCAGCGCGGCCCACTCCGGGGTCTTGGTGGCGTCAACGGGAGGATTGATGGCCATGTTGATAGGTCCTTTCATCATCACTGTGAAGCGGAACGTGACGGTGGAATCTCGTTCGATTTTCCACGGCACGAGCCGTTTTCTTCACCTCACAAGATACTCACAAAAGCCGACAGAACAACACAAAAATGTTTCCTGAGTTAACACATTCGGTCGGAAGCGCGATATACCGCGGTTCCGACCACTTTTCAGCGGCGACATGCCAGATAAACGACGATTACTGAAATCGTATGCAACGTTCAGCGGAAAAGCTTCAACGCACGTGAAAACGGCTGTCGTATGCAACGATCGCATTACGATTACGTACGCAACTTACGCACGACCACGCACGCGGCTTACGCAAGTCAGGCGATGGCGGCGAGCAGGAAGTGCGCGCCGGTCATCATGACCAGGCCGATGATCGCGGACACGGACAGCGAGAAGCCGGCGAGTTTCGCATTGCCGAGCACTTCGTCGGTGAACAGGGTGGAGAACACGGCGATTGGCGCGAGGCAGCACATCACCACGGCTTCGCGCACATTGGCGCCGAACGGCAGCACGAACCATGCGCAGACGGCGGACAGCAGGCCGAATGGCAGTCGCAGGCCGATGATCTTCAGCAGCTTCATCACATCGTCACGGCCGGCGGGCAGGTCCATCAGCATGCCGACCATCAGCATGGCGACGAACGAGTTGGCGTTGGCGAGCGGCTCAACGAACGTGGCCACGACGGCGGGGATCTTCACATTGGCAAGCATGAGCACGATCATGACCAGGTAGGTGTCGAACGGGATGGAGCCGAAGAAGCCTTTCGCCACGTTGCGTAGCAGCGCGTGGCGTGCCAGACGGCGGGCATCGCAATCCTTGGGTTTCGTATACGGCAGCACCGGCGCATGCCCCTGGTACTGCTCGTCCAAGGTCTTGCCGGGCTGGATGTGCAGGAGGGTCTGCGTCATGACGTTCGTGCCGGCCGCCACCATCACGCAGTTGCCGATGTCGAACATGGCCGCTGGCACGATCGCCGCGGTGCCGAGAAACGCCTGTACCACGGGGAAGCAGAAGCAGCCGATGTTGAAGCCGGAACCGTTGAGCATGGTGAACGCGCGATCCTGCACAGGCGTGTGACGTGTGGTGAGGAAGATGAGCACGGGCGGGATGAACGCGACCACGAAGCCGAAGACGGAGATCCACAGCATGCTGGAATCATGCGGGTTCGTGGCGAACGAGTAGATGATGGCGCAGGGCAGAACCAGGTTGAACAGGGCGACCTGCATGATGCGGTAGTCGCGGTTTTTGAATTTGCCGGCGCGTTTGAACAGGTAGCCGGTGAGGATGATGGCCAGCAGCGCGATTGGCTGAATCAGCGTGGACATGTGCGCGAGATGGGACTTGAACCCACACGTCAAAGACACAGGAACCTAAATCCTGCGCGTCTACCAATTCCGCCACTCGCGCAATCACCATCCGCGCACGGCGAAAACCGATACGCACGGATGCACATATGCAAAACCCTAGATGCTCGGAAAACCTCCGAACATCTAGGGCAGTGGAGCCACTTGACAGAATCGAACTGTCGACCTGCTCATTACGAGTGAGCTGCTCTACCGACTGAGCTAAAGTGGCGCAATGCCCGGTAAGCATACGCTAGCCGCGCACAAGAAACAAAGCATAGCGGAAAAACCGGACGAGCACAAATCGCACGCACGCCATCCAGTGTCGCGCGCCACGGCAAGCGCCCGTCGCGGCCGTCATCCGATGTTATTTGACCAGCGCTTCGATCGATGCGACCAGCGCGCGCAGCGCCTTGCCACGATGGGAGACCGCGTTCTTCTCGGCCGGCTCCATTTCGGCGGACGTGAGCTTTTCGCCGGCGTCGACCGCACGCTGCGGCTGATCGTTCGGCACAAACAGCGGATCGTAGCCGAAACCGTTGGCGCCGCGCGGGGCACGCAGCAGCACGCCCGGCATTTCGCCGACTTCGACGGTTTCGCTGGCGATCATGTACGGCTTATCATCATCCGCACCGTCCGTCTTGCGCTCTCCCGGCACGACCAGCGCGGCGGCGCAGCGGAACCGTGCGGTGCGCTTGCTGTCGGGGATGTCGGCCAGCTGCTTGAGCAGCAGCGCGTTGTTGGCCTTGTCGTTGCCGTGCTCGCCGGTTCTTTCTATGTGTTGGGTGATGGCAGTCTTGCCGATG
>OHBJ01001692.1_pt1 | contig 15180 bp, 10 predicted proteins | sample 1577241 | NCBI WGS metagenome assembly OHBJ01 (sample SAMEA3541594, study PRJEB24748) | human gut metagenome | biome: human gut; feature: human-associated habitat; material: faeces | place: China | collected 2012
ATGCGCGGGCCAGGCGGGTAATCGAGTCGAGCATGATGACAACGTCGTGGCCGGACTCCACCAGGCGCTTGGCCTTCTCCAGGACGATGCCGGCGATCTTGACGTGGCGCTCGGCGGGCTCGTCAAATGTGGAGGCGATGACCTCTGCGTTGACGCTGCGGGCCATGTCGGTCACCTCCTCGGGGCGCTCGTCGATGAGCAGCATTATTATGTATGTGTCGGGGTGATTGGAGGCGATGGCGTTGGCGATGTCCTTGAGCAGGATGGTCTTGCCGGTCTTGGGTGGGGCGACGATGAGCGCACGCTGACCCTTGCCGATGGGAGCGAACATGTCGACGATGCGCGTGGAGATGTTGCCCATGGGCCCGGAGGTGATGTCGAACTTCTCCTCGGGGAAGAGTGGAGTGAGATGCTCGAAGGGGATGCGGTCGCGCACTGTGACAGGGTTCTGGCCGTTTACACGGAGCACTTTGCCGAGGGGGAAGTACTTATCGCCGTCGCGGGGCGGATTGACGGTGCATTCCACCACATCGCCGGACTTGAGGGCATACTGCTTGATGTGGTTCTGCGCCACGTAGATGTCGTCGGGGCTGGCCAGATAGTTGTAATCGGAGGAACGGAGGAAGCCGAAGCCTTCGGGCATAAGTTCGAGCACGCCGGTGGCGTTGACGATATTGTCGAAGGCGAAAGTCTCCTGCTGCTTTGCGGTGGGCACCTGCTGCCGCTGCAGGCGTGCGGACTTCTGTTGCTGGCGCTTGCCGAGCTGCTGAGGCTGAGCCTTGGGCTCCTCGATGAGGACGGGGGCGGCGGGGATGGGTGCCGGGACAAGTGCAGGCTCTCCTGCACGCTGGGTGCGCGGAGTGAACTTGCGGGTATTAGCCTGGGGAAAGAAGACGTCAAGGGAGGTGTCCTTGGCCTTCGAGGAGCGGAATGTCTTCTTGCCGATGGGCGTGTTTATCTGAGAGTTGAGAGTTGAGGGCTGGGAGTTGTCGGTGCTGGGGGCCTTCTCGGGCTTGGCCTCGGAAACGGGCTGCTGTTCAGGCGCGGACTTTTCCTCGGACTTTGGCTCGGACTCGGTTTGGGGTTCGGTGATTGCTGCGGGCTTAGGCTCCTCGGCGGCTATGTATGTGAGTATGTCGGTTGTAGGAGCGACGGAGGCCTCGGCGGGAACGACTGCGGGATGGGCCTCTTCGCCGGCCTTTGCCTTGGGCTTGCGTCCGCGCCTCTTGGGCTCGGCGGCGAGAATCGGCAACTCGTCGGTGGTGACGGGCGTCTTGGTTTGAGAGTCTATAGTCGAAGAATTGTCGCCTTGGCCGGTATTCTCTGCGCTGTCAAAGAGGGTTGGTTCGTCGGCAGGCTGTGCTTTGGGCTTGCGTCCGCGTTTCTTGGACTCGGCAGGAGCTTCGGCTACATCGTCTGCCTTGGCAGCCTTGGCGGTACGGGCAGGCTTGGCGGCAGCGTCGGTGGCAGCCTTGGGCTTGCGTCCACGCTTGCGGGGCTGGGCGGCGGACTTCTCGGCCATTTCCTTGGCGGAGGTGATGGCCTGGTTGTCGAGGATGTAGTATTCGGCGTCCTGGCGGTCGGCCGAGTCGGCTTTCTTCATACCCATCTCGGCGGCGATGCTGCGCACCTGTTCCGCTTCCATGGCGTTGAGTTGGTCTATATTGTACATAGGTGGTATGTGGCTCCGTGCTGGCCTTCGGCGGCGCGTACCGCTGTCTGCGGCATTTCTGGCACGCAATCGCCATAAATGCGGCTGGGCCTGAGACACGGCGTATGTGTTTCTTGGCGGTTGGCCTCCCGGAACGAATGTCGGGGAGGGGCGGCGGCGCATGAGACGCGCAGGCCGCGGATGAAAAAAGAGTGTGTCGCGAGGTATGTGCTTCGAGGACTGAAAGCCGCAGGAAAAGGAGACCCGGACTCATCGCCTCAAATTCGCTGCAAAGTTACGAATAATTTCTGAAAACGCCAAATCCACCGACAACGGCATAACCGACTCCCCGTGACTCTGTAGGGACGCACCAGGGTGCGTCCGCTTCGTGCGCATCATAACCCGTTAACGGACACACCAGGGTGCGTCCCTACATTGCCCCGCTATCTCATAGCATGCAGAGAACGAGTATCTGCGCCACTATCACGCGCATGAACATGGTCAGCGGGTAGACGGTGGAGTAGCTCACGGAGGGTGCGTCGTTGTTGGCTACCTTGTTGGCGTAGGCCAGCGCCGGAGGATCGGTATATCCGCCGGCCATCAGGCCCATGATGCTCAGGAAGTTGGTGCGGTGCCGCTTGCGGGCCACTATGCCCACCACCAGCAGCGGAATCATGGTGATCAGCACTCCGTAGAGCACCCACCAGGCGCCGAGGGGGGAGAAGACGGTCTCTGCGAAGCCCTGACCGGCCGCAATGCCGACCGACGACAGGAAGAGGCAGATGCCGATCTCGCGCAGCAGCAGGTTGGCCGACGTTGAGGTGTACGTCACCAGGTGTATCTTGTAGCCGTAGGCGCTGATGAGGATGGCCACCACCAGGGGGCCTCCGGCCAGGCCGAGCTTCATGGGCACAGACATGCCCGGGAACTGCAGTGGGATGCTCCCCACCAGGATGCCCAGGAAGATGCCGATGAACATGGTGATGAGGTTGGGCTCGTTGAGGCGGCGCATGGAGTTGCCGAGCTTGTCGGCCAGGCGCTCTATGTCAGGTAGCTGGCCGACTACGGTGATGCGGTCGCCGAGCTGCAGGTGCAGGCTGGGCGATGCCAGCAGGTCCACGCCGGCGCGGTTGACGCGTGTGGCGTTCAGGGCGTAACCGCGGCGCAGATGCAGGCTGCCGAGCTTGGTGCCATTGTACTCGGGCTTGGTGATGATGATGCGGCGGCTCACCACGGGCGAGTCCTTGCGCTCCCACTTCTTCTCCTCCTTGGGGCCGATGAAACGGGTGAATACTTCCTCGTCCTGCACGGAACAGACTATGAGCACGAGGTCGTTGAGCTCCAGGGCCTCCTCGGCGGTGGGGATGACGACCTCGCCGTCGGGCTTTTCTATGCGGCTCACCACGAAGTTGGAGGTGATGACAGTGTGGAGCTTGCTCAGCGACAGACCGCAGATGAGGTCGTTGCTGACGCGCACGGTGAGCATATGGGGCTGCAGCTGGCTGCTGTGCTGCTCCTCCTCGACGGCCTGTATCTCCTTGTCGGTGTCGATGCGGAACACCTTCTTTATTATGAGCATGGAGGCGATGATGCCGACCACTCCGAGGGGATAGGCGGCGGCATAGCCCATAGACATCTCCTGGGAGACTCCGTAGGCCTCGGAGTTGACCTGGAGCACGGACTGCTGAGCGGCGCCCAGGCCGGGGGTGTTGGTGACTGCGCCGGACATGATGCCCACCATCTGCATGAAGTTGGTGTCGCCGTCTGCCCCCCCCTGGATGAAGTAGATGGCCAGGGTAACGCCGACATTGATGGCGATGCCGAGCATGGCCAGCAGGTTGAGGCTGATGCCTCCCTCCTTGAACGACGAGAAGAAGCCGGGGCCAACCTGCATGCCTATGGAGAAGATGAACAGGATGAGACCGAACTCACGCAGGAAGTGGAGCGTGTCTGCCTCCACCGCATAACCGAAGTGGCCCATGAGAATGCCCACGAAGAGCACGAAGGTTACACCCAGCGACACGCCGAATATCTTGACCTTGCCCAGCCATATGCCCGTGAAGATGACGAACGAATAGAGCAGCACGGAGCTCGCGAGGGACATGTTCCCTGGTCTTAGTAGTTCGATTAGCCAGTCCATACAGTTTGTTATTTATGCCATCCCCGCTTGCAAAAAACCGCTACGGAGAAAAATCGCCGCAAAGTTACTAATTTTTTCACACATGGGAGCGGGGGCGTGCTCACGGCGCACAAAAAACTTCCCGCCGAGAGAGGAAGGAAGCTATGAGGTCAGACGCAATGGCCTCGTTGAGAGCGGCATAGCGGGACTTGAGGGTGTCGATGCCGTAGCCATCGGAGCCTATGTGCACTGCCATATAGTAGCAGTTGAGTATGGCTCGTATCTAAGAATGGCGCACAGCAGCTCCGTCGTCGTGCTCAGATCGTCGGCGAATTTCCGCAGAAGACTTTTTTCGAGCTTTCGCCACGCGCCTCATAACGGCGCAGATGAGCACCGCGGCCAGGAGATTAAAGACTCTGCTGCTCTTCCTGGATTATTTCACTTTGAGGACCTGGCCCGGCTTGAGGACGGACTGGGAAGTGAGGCCGTTGAGCTGCATGAGGCGCGTACGCGACAGACCGTTGCTGAGGGCCACGGAGGTAATGGTGTCGCCGGTGCGGACGGTATAGGTGCCGGCGGTGTTGGGCGCTGCGGGCTTGTAGGCGGTGTTGACGGACTCCTGCTCGGAAGGGACGGAGGAGGCGTAGTTGCGGGCCTGCGTGTACGACTTCTTGGTGAAGGTGTAGTAGTCGCTGTGGGTGGTGTGGTTGACGAAGTCGAAGATGGCGGCGGGGTTGATGGCGTAGCCCATGTAGCGGGTCTCGAAGTGGAGATGGGGACCGGTGCTGCGACCGGTGCTGCCTCCAAGGCCAATGGGCTGTCCCGCCCTGACAGTCTGCCCCTCCTTGACCAGGGCGCGGTTCATGTGGCCGTAGATGGTCTCTAACTTATTGGGGTGGCGGATGATAAGGTAGTTGCCAAAGCCCTTGGCCTCGTAGCTGCTCACGCGCACTTTGCCGTCGAAAGCAGCGTAGATGGTGTCGCCCGTGCGCAAGTGGAGGTCGATGCCCTTGTGCATGCGACCGAACTTGGCCCGATAGCCGTAGTTAGAGGAGACCTTGCCGGGAACGGGCATATGGTAGCCGCGGACGTCGATGACGGCGCGGTCGGGCACCTGGCTCTCGCTGAATGGGTTTACGCGCCTGGAGTCCATGCCATAGGCGAAGACTTCGACGCCTGGCTCTGCGACGTCGGCGACGTTGGGCAGCACGTTGCCCTCGAGCAGGCGGACGCGATTGGTGGAGTTGGCGCGGCTGGCCATGAGGGCCTGGTGATTGGCGCGGTGGGCCGACGGCTGCTGGGCCTGAACGGCGAACGTGCAGCTCAGTGCCAGCACTGCCAGCGCATATAGGCTTTTACGGATTCTCATGCTTGTGTGTCTGGGTACCACTTGGGGGTAGGCACCTATATTCATATCAAGTGTCTCCGGTATCAACGGTTCACTTCGTCTCGCCCGAACCGTAAAGATATGCAACCTGGTCAGGCTTCCAGTCGAATATCTCTTCGGGGCGGAAGAAGCGTCGGAGCTCGACGGCGGCGTTCGCGACGGAGTCGGAGGCGTGGACGATGTTTGCCTGGTTGGACATGCAGAAGTCTCCACGGAGGGTGCCGGGGGAGGCCTGGCGACCGTTGGTGACGCCCGTCATGGCGCGGAACACGCTCACGGCATCAACGCCGCTGATGCACACCACTACTACCGGGGTGGCCGTCATCGACTTGACAATCTCCGGGAAGAAGGGCTTGTCGACCAGGTGGGCGTAATGCTCGCGCAGAATCTGCTCATCCAGCTGCATCATCTTCATGCCGCTGATAATCAGACCCTTACGTTCGATGCGGGCGATGATCTCACCCATCAGGAACCTGCCGACTGCCGACGGCTTGAGGATGCACAGTGTCTGCTCCATTTTCGTTAATACTTTTTAAGACTTAGCTTTATTTTCGTTCAAAGATAGGCATTTTTCGACCAAGGGACAAACTTTAGAGTATAAATTTTACGAATGAATATGTATAGATAAAAATCGCACGCCCTTATATCGCTTTATTGCAACGTGTTACAAAATCTATAGACAGGCGCCGGGGCTTTTAGCTCCCTTGCACAGGCTGATGGCAAGTGTGCAACCTTAAAGGTTAAATTTTGTTAACGCCAATTGGAATGACTGACAGATAGAGACTTGAGTATCTCCAGACGAAATGTAGGGAGTGCGCTTCCGCTCCAACTATCGGGCGGGGCGAGGCGTTCTGAAGTAAATGGACCTTATCGCACTGATACTGGCGGCGCACGCCGCCTCCCAGGACTCCGACATCGCACGCCGCTTCGAGTCCGACATCCTGCCGGACACGCACGGCGGAGGGTTGGTCCACACTCTCTCGAAATGGGCATACAACATTCTCGACCTCTTCGGGATACAGCACAACCCGAAGCTGGCGGTTGTGCTATACTCGATCATAGTGCTGGCGGTGGCCATAGGCATCGGCGTGCTCTGCCGCTGGTTCCTGCTGTCGCTGGTGCGCCTGGTGGTGTCGCACGTGCGGGCGCCCCTGGCAGTGGTGGTGACCCGCAGCCATTTCCTGACGCGCATCACGGCCCTGGTGCCTCCGCTGGCCTATATCGTATTCCTGCACCTGACGTACCTGCAGGAGGCCACGCTGACGCGTGTGCTCAGCAAGCTGACACTGATATATATAGTGTTCGTGAGCGTGCGGGCTGCCACGAGCTTCGTGTCAGTGATGTGGACATACTTCGACGCGCGGCAGAACAAGCGAAAGCTGCCTCTGAAGAGCATCGCGCAGCTGGTCAACGGCATAATCCACCTCATCGGGGTCATCGTGGCCATAGCCATCATGGTCGACAAGTCCCCGGCGACGCTGCTGGCGGGGCTGGGTGCCTTCGCGGCGGTGCTCATGCTGGTTTTCAAGGACAGCATCCTGGGGGTGGTGGCGAGCGTACAGCTCAGCGAAGAAGACGCCCTGCACGTGGGCGACTGGATAAAAGTGCCCAACACCGAAGCCAACGGAGTCGTGGTGGAGGCCAACCTGTCGTCGGTAAAGGTGCTCAACTGGGACAATACCACGACGATGCTTCCGCCCTACTCGCTGATATCGGGTTCTTTCACCAACTACCGAAGCATGAAGCAGTCGGGCGCGCGGCGCATTTACCGCAACTACTACATCGACAGCGACAGCGTGCGGCAGCTGACGGAGCAGGAACTCGACCGCTACCGCGCCATCCCGCACATGGACGCCTGGATCACGGCCAAACTGGCGCAGAAGGGGAACGGGCTGCTGGCGGGCGACCGCACCTTGGCGCCAGGCTCGGTGGAAACAAACCTGGGGCTGCTGCGGGCCTACCTCAAAATGCACCTCGACACGCATCCGGACGTAGACCACACGCAGCTGACGATGGTGGGGACGGACCAGCAGACGAGCACAGGCGTGCCACTGTACGTATACTGCTTCACCGCCACGAGCGTGTGGCCGGAGTACGAGGCCATACAGTCGGAGATTTTCGAGCACATAGCCGTGATGCTCCAGCGTTTCGACCTGTGCGCGTACGAGGCTCCATCGGGACGCGACACCATCGCAGAGGGATATGTGAGCGCCGGACACCCCGAGACGGACCTCTTCGCCGCCCCGGAGCCTTTCTGCAACCGAAAGCCTGACACGGCGAAGGAGACGCCTCTGGCGGTGAACGCCGCTGACGCGGCCACGGGCAAAAATGTTGAAAAAAATGTTGAGACCGACGACACTACGCAGCGCTGAAGCGCGCCCATTGCCAAGGAAGCACCAACGCCGACCCCGGAGGCAAATGAATGGACGGCGCCGTAACACGCTGTGCGACAGCGATTTACAGGTCCGGCCGTTAAGGCATAAAATAGTGCAGGCGGAGCCCCGGATGGGTCTCCGCCTGCTGTAGCTTGTCGGGGTGAGAAGACTCGAACTTCCGACCTCTACGTCCCGAACGTAGCGCGCTAACCAACTGTGCTACACCCCGAAAGCGTTTTTGCGCTGCAAAGGTAATGCTTTTTTCGCAGCTACACAAGTGCCAGGGGCATATTTTTTTCACACAGTCTGGCAGCCAAGAGTCACACTAACGATTAATTCCCTATTTCGCAATGACTTAGTTATAAACCGCCAGTGATAGTGGGGGTATTTACTTGAGTGTGGAGAAATCGCGGCTGAGGCGGAGCATCTGGTCGGCGTAGCCTTCGGTGTAGTCGATGGTCACGTCGGTTATGTTGCCGTCCTGGTCGTAGACGAGATTGTAGACGGGGTTGACGAAGCCTCGGTAGGGCGGGATGGTGAGCTTGGAATAGCGATCGAGGACTTCCTTGTGGAGCCTTGGGTCGACCTTTACGGCGTACTTCTGTATGAGGGCGTTACCGGCGGCGTAGTCGCCGGTGGACTTGATGGCCTGGATTTCGCCGAGGAGCTTGCCGAACAGGTCGCGAAGCTTACGGTAGTCGTTGATCTTGACGTAGGTCTTGCCGCCGCGCTTGACGAGCTCCACCACCTTGTCCTTGGCGCCGTTCTCGAGTGCGTATCGTGCCACGAGCTGGCGGTTGCGCATGTGTGCCTCTTCTACGTCCTTGCCGGGCTCGATGCGGTTGAGCTGGGTCATGAGGCCGTTAAGCATGTACTTGTAGTACTCAGCCTTGTAGGCTTCGGGATTGTCGAGGATGCCGAGTTCGCGGAGCTTGGGGTCGGCGAGGTAGTAGAGTGCGAACAGGTCGGCGCGTGCCTCCTCGAGTGCGGAACCGTTCTCCTTGAGGGCGTCCTGGTCGACGCCGGGCAGGAGCTGGCCGGAGGCGTGGCCGAGGCACTCGTGTAGGTCAGTATGGAGCATATCGGTGATGTACAGATATTTGTCCATGATGTCGCGAGTGGGCTTGTCGATCACGAACTCTTCGTTAAAGCCGTTGCCGTGGCTGGCCATGTCGTATGCCTCGGTAATGTTCTCGATGGTGACGGACTTGGAGCCGTGCTGCGCACGTATCCAGTTGGCGTTGGGGAGGTTGATGCCGATGGCGGTGGCGGGGAATGCGTCTCCGCCGAGCATTGCCGCTGTGATGACCTTGGCGGAGACGCCCTTAACGTTAGGCTTGCGGAAGCGCGGGTCGATGGGACTGTTGTCCTCGAACCACTGTGCGGCGCCGGAGATGGTGGCGGTGCGGTTGGTGGCCTTGTCGTTGCGGAAGTTGACGTAGCTCTCCCAGGAGCCGGTCATGCCCAGTGGATCGTTGTAGCTCTCGATGAAGCCGTTGACGAAGTCGACCTTTGACTTGGTGTCCTCGGCCCATAGGATGGAGTACTCGTCGAAGAGACGCAGGTCGCCGGTGATGTAGTAGTCGACGAGCTTGGTGATGTATGCTTTCTGGGCGTCGTTCTCGGCCACGCCCTTGGCTTTGTCGAGCCAGTAGATGATCTGTGCGATGGCGGGGCCATAGAGGCCATTGACGCGATAGACTTCCTCCTGAACCTTGCCGTCTTTCTTGACTACGCGTGCGTTGAGTCCGTAGGAGACGGGTGTGGGATCGTCGGGGTCCTTGAGGAGGTCATAGTAGGCTTCGACTTCCTGCTGGGTGACGCCTTCGTAGAGGTTGCCGGCGGAAGTGGCTACGACGTCCTGAGAGCCGTCTTGGTTGACCTTCTTGGGCAGCACGGTGGGGTCGAAGATGACGGGGATTAGCTCGGCGAGCATCTGCTCGCGTGTCTGTCCGTCCTTCAGGGGCAGCTTGTCGGTGGGCAGGGCGTTGACCTGGGCGGTAAAGAAGTCCCGGGAGAAGCCGGGGGTGAACTTGTCGTTGGAGTAGTGATGGTAGATGCCGTTGCCGAACCACACCTGCTTGAGGTACTGCTCGAAGGCTTTGTAGTCCTTGGAGGTCTTGTCGCCGTTGTAAGAGGTATAAATTGCCTCGAGCAAGGGGCGGATCTGGAGGTTGTAGCGGCCGTTCTGGTCCCAAATGATGTCTCGCCCGGCCTGTGCTGCCTGGCAGAGATAGTAGACCATGAGCTTTTGGTTGAGAGAGAGCTTGTCGAAGTCGGGTACCTGGTAGCGGAGGACTTCGATGTCGGCGAAGTTGTCGACGTGATAGGGGAACTCGGGGGCTTCCAGGGCCTTAGGGGCCTTTTTAGCGGGTGCCTTGCCGAATGCTGGCACTGCCACGGCGGCGCCAGCCAGCAGGGTTATGAGCATTTTCTTCATGATGTATGATTTGTTTCTGGATTCTATTTATTTGATGTTTTCTTACGGTGGCTCTATTCTACGTAGAGGACAAGGCCCTTGAGATACTCGCCTTCGGGATGGCAGATGTCGACGGGATGGTCGGGCGCCTGCGTGAGCTGGTGGAGAATGCGGACGCGGCGGCCGGCCTGCTCGGCGGCGGAGAAGACGCTCATGCGGAACATGTCCTTGCTGACGAGCTGCGAACAGGAGAAGGTAAAGAGGACTCCGCCTGGGGCTATCTTGCGGAATGCCTGTGCGTTGAGACGGCGGTAGCCGCGCAGGCCGTTCTGCAATGCTCCTCGGTGCTTGACGAAAGCGGGGGGGTCGAGGATGACGAGATCGTAGGCGCCGTTGGCCATGTCGTCGAGGTAGCGGAAGGCGTCGGTGGCGAAGGCTTCGTGGCGCCTGTCGGCGGGGAAGTTGAGGTCGGCGTTGGCCTCGGTCAGGGCGATGGCCTTGGTGGAGGAGTCGACGCTGTGTACCAACTCGGCGCCGCCGCGCAGGGCGTAGACGGAAAAGCCGCCGGTGTAGCAGAACATGTTGAGGACCTTGCGGCCGCGGGCATAGTGTTCGAGCAGGGCGCGGTTGGAACGCTGGTCGAGGAAGAAGCCTGTCTTCTGTCCGCGCAGCCAGTCGATGTTGAAGCGCAGACCGTTCTCCAGTGCCACGGAGCCTTCGTAGCCGCCGGCGAGGTATTCGTTGACGGGGTCGAGGCGTGCCTTGAATGGCAGCGTGGTCTCGCTCTTGTAGTATACGTTCTTGACGGGGAGGCCGGGAAGCTCGGTCAGGGCCTGTGCCACGCGTCGGCGCATGAAATGCATGCCGGGGGTGTGGGCCTGCACCACGGCGGTGTCGGCGTAGACGTCGACGATGAGGCCGGGGATGTAGTCGCCCTCTCCATGGACGAGGCGGAAGGAATTGTTGTCCTGACGTATGAGGACGAGGGCGCGGCGTAGCTGCCAGGCGTCGCGCAGACGCGTGTCGAAGAAGTCGTCGGGCAAGCTTTCGGCGCCGAAGGCGAGCATACGCACGGATATGGAGCCAATCTGCCAGTGGCCCACGCCGACAAGGTCGCCGGCACCGGTGACGACGCGCACCAGGTCGCCCTCTTCCAGCCCGTCGGGGAGCTGCTGGATGGCGCCCGAGAATACCCACGGGTGGTGGCGCTCAAGGCTCTCCTCCTTGCCGCGCCGTAGCTTTATTGTCTTGATTTCCTTGGTTTCCATTGTTTTGTCAAGTCGTTTGGGACGGACGCACCAGGGTGCGTCCCTACACTGTCGCGTTCATGCTGCCGTGCGTACTTACTTGAAGAGGCGCACTATGTCCATGCCGTTGGCGTACAGGAGCAGCAGAAGCAGCAGAATCATGCCGGTGTACTGGGCGTATTCCATGAACTTCTCGCCGGGCTTGCGGCGGAAGATGACTTCGTAGAGCAGGAACATGACGTGTCCGCCGTCCAGTGCCGGGATGGGCAGGATGTTCATGAACGCCAGGGCCACGCTGAGGAAGGCGGCGATGTTCCAGAAGGCTATCCAGTCCCACTTGTCGGGGAAGATGGAGCCGATGGTGCCGAAGCCGCCGATGCTCCGGGCACCCTCCTTGGTGAAGACCATCTTCATGGAGGAGACGTAGGAGGTGAGCTTGTCGGTACCCATCTGCACTCCGCGTGGCACGGAGGTGAGCAGGTTGTAGCGGATCACCTTGCTGCGGTAGAACTTGGCGGGGTCTGTCTCGAGCTCGACTCCCATCTGTGAACTGGCGTTGAGAGGCACCTGGAGGGTGAGGGTGTCGGTGCGGCCATGCTCTCGGCGTGCCACCGTCAGCCCCATGGTCTTGTTGGCGTGGCCCTTGACTGTGCGCAGGAAGGTGTAGACGTCGCGTATGGGGCGCCCGTCGATGGCCACGACGCGGTCACCGGCCTTTACGCCCGCCTTCTCGGCGCCCTCGCCGCTGACGATCTTGGCGAACTGGGCCGGGATGGAATAGGCCATGAAGGTGAAGAGGCTGTTGCCCTCCTTGGCCTCCTTGTCGACGGTGAAGATGAACTTCTCTGGCACGGCGATGGCAACCGTATCCTTACCACGGAGCACAGTGATGCGGCTGGACTGGAGCATATCTGTCATCTGCGAGGGACGCTCGAGGGTCTTGCCGTCGGCGGTGAGGGGTATGTCGCCGTCGCGGAAGCCGATGCTCTGGGCCGCCGGGGAATAGACCATGCCGTCTTGGGCCTCGGTGAAGGGCACGTACTCCTCGCCGGTGGCGTATACGATGCCGGCGTAGATGAGGATGGCCAGCAGGAAATTGAAGAGCACTCCGGCCACCATGATCAGCAGACGCTGCCAGGCCGGCTTGGAGCGGAACTCCCAGGGCTGCGGCGGACGCTTCATCTGCTCCGTGTCCATGGACTCGTCGATCATGCCGGCGATCTTGCAGTAGCCTCCCAGGGGGAGCCAGCCGATGCCGTACTCGGTCTCCTTCCAGAAATGGCTGCGGCGCTTCTTGCAGCCGGCGTCCACCGTCTCCTCGGCAGGAATGTAGGTGATGCCCTTGGCCTCGGCTGCGGCGCGTGCCTTCTCCCGGGCCTCCAGGCGCTTCAGGCAGCGGCTCTTGTAGCGGAACAGCGAGAACCAGGGGTTGAAGAAGATGTAGAACTTCTCCACCCGCACACCGAACATGCGGGCGAACAGGAAGTGGCCGAACTCGTGGATGATGACCAGGAAGGCCAAAGCGAGCACCAGCTGGGCCGCTTTTATGAGGAATGTCTCCATTTACAGTGTCTGTATCGTTTCGTTGGCGAAGCGTCGGCCCTGGGCGTCGGCCTCGATGATTGTCTGGTAGTCGGGGTTGAGGGAGAAGTCGGCTCGGTCGAGGACGCGGCGCACCACGCGGACGATGTCCATGAAGCCGATGGCACCCTTGAGGAACGCCGCAACGGCCACCTCGTCGGCGGCTGCCATGACGGCCGGGGCCGTGCCGCCCCTGTCTATGGACTCGTAAGCATAGGCCAGCAGCGGGAAGCGATCCAGGTCCGGGGCCTCGAAGGTGAGCGTGGCCATATCGCTGATTGTCAATGGCCTGCGCAATGTAGGCAGACGATGCGGATAGCCGAGCGCGTAGGCTATGGGCAGGCGCATGTCGGGCACGCCGAGCTGGGCCTTGAGGGCGCCGTCGCAGAACTCCACCATGGAATGGACTATGGACTGCGGGTGCACGGCCACAGCAATGTGCTCCGGCGGGCAAGAGAAGAGCCAGCGGGCCTCTATCATCTCGAAGCCCTTGTTCATCATCGACGCGGAGTCGATGGTCACCTTGGCGCCCATGTCCCAGTTGGGATGGCGCAGGGCGTCGGCCGGGGTCTTTGTCTCCAGCTCGTCGATGGTGCAGGTGCGGAATGGACCGCCGGAGGCCGTGAGGATAATGCGGCTGACGGCCTCGGGAGCCTCCCCTTGCAGACACTGGAAGATGGCCGAGTGCTCGCTGTCGACGGGCAGCAGCTCGGCGCCATGCTCGCGGCAGAGGCGCGTAACCAGCTCACCGGCGGCCACCAGTGTCTCCTTGTTGGCCAGTGCGATGCGTTTTCCGGCCCTGGCTGCGGCAAGCACCGACGGCAGCCCGGAGTAGCCCACCATGGCCGCCACCACCGTGTCGTGTGCAGGGTCGGCCGCCAGTTCCTCGATGGCCCGGTCGCCGCCGTATACTTTTACCCCAGTGCCATCAATAGCCTCTTTCAGCCGGGGCATCAGGGACTCGTCGGCAATCACCACCGCCCGCGGACGGAAGCGCCTGGCCTGGTCGGCAAGCAGCTCCCAGTTCCGATGTGCCGCCAGCAGCGAGGCGCGGAAGCACTCCGGGTGCTCGGCCATGATGTCGAGCGTCTGCGTGCCGATGCTGCCCGTGGAGCCCATGACGGCTATGTTGCATATGTTGTTGTCTGTCATATGGTCGTATTCATTTCTGGTTGGGCTGACGTATGTAGTCAGCCGGCCTGAGCGGAGTGCCGTTGTGCCATAGGCGGAGCGTGACGGAGCCCTGTCGGCGCGACTTGCCCGGCCCGAAGCCCATGGCGTCGCCCATGCACAAGTCCATCCCCGCCGCCACTATCACCCTGCCCATCCCGCTGATGCGCGAGATGAACCCGCGAGGATGCTGCAGCACCAGCGTGTAGCCGTCGCGGGAAGTGTAGTGCAGGTCCACTACGCGGGCGTCGGCGGGCGCCAGCAGCGGCTCGGCGTCCGGCACCACTATCACCGCGTCCGTGCCATCCATGGAGCCCTGCGTCTGGATTCCCGACGTGGACAGAGGGCCGAAGCGCACACCCTCGGCAGCCATAGACGCCAGGGCGGAAGAGCGGAAATCGCCACGGCGGCTCATCGACTCCACGAAGGCCCTCTCGGCATCGCCGGCATCCGGCAGCAGCTGGTGGCAGACCGTATATACGAGCGACTGGTATTTCTGCACCATCGCGCTGAATTCCAAGGTCGTCAACGATCCACCCACCTCCTTTCGGTTTCGTCCCGGTCCGACGAAGTGCAGCCTCTGCGCTGCCCTTCTGCACATTCATACGAAACAGCCGTTCAAAATCCTGCAAAAACTTTTATTTTTATGATACAATAGAAGTAGTATAGCACAAAAGGAGGCATTCGGCCATGGCTGTCAGTACCCGTCAGGCACTTTTGCAGGCACTTTCCGCTGCCGGGGGCAGCTACGTTTCCGGCCAGCAGCTGGCCGAGACCCTCGGCGTGAGCCGCGCTGCCGTGCACAAGGCCGCTGCGGCCCTCACGGCCCAAGGGTACGCGCTGGAAGCTGCGCCCCGCCGGGGCTACCGGCTGGCAGGCGGCGACCCGTTCTGCACCGAAGCCATCGGGGACTACCCTGCACCCATCTATTTATATGACACGCTGGAGAGCTCCAACCGCACGGCAAAGCTGCTGGCGCTGGATGGTGCACCCCATGGCACGCTGGTGCTCACCGCCCACCAGAGCGCCGGACGCGGCAGGCTGGGCCGGAGATTTGAAAGCCCGGCAGGCAAGGGCGTTTACTGCTCGGTGCTGCTGCGCCCGGAAATGCCCGCCGCCAATGCCCAGACCGCTACCATCAGCGCCGCGGTGGCGGTCTGCCGTGCCGTGAAAAAGCTCTGCGGGCTGGAGCTTGCCGTCAAGTGGGTCAACGACCTGTACTATCAGGGCA